>LDZT01010699.1_pt1 | contig 46901 bp, 41 predicted proteins | sample 615521 | NCBI WGS metagenome assembly LDZT01 (sample SAMN03408292, study PRJNA278302) | terrestrial metagenome | isolation source: oil reservoir sample SB1 | place: USA: Alaska, North Slope, Schrader Bluff formation | collected 2011-09 | reverse complement strand
ATCTTTAAAATAAAAAAATGTAGTGCAAAAATGCGCATTTTCATTTTTTTATTTGTTGATAAATAAGGGGTTTCGTGAGATTAAGTGTCAAAGTCAGGAGCACTCCAATAAGCAATACTATATGGTTCTACCAACAAAGAGCTTATTACAAATTCATGCAAAGTATATTTTCCTTTTTCGGCTCCAAGAGGAATAATTAGGTATTTTCCTTTTTCTATCCGCTCAATTGCGCCACTTTGCTGTAACCTATACAATACTTTTTGTAAACTTTTTGTAGATAGATTACTTATTTTTAATGCATCGTTAAAAGTAAAAGTATTTCCTTTTTTTGCCAAAGGATTTAATAAATCAATTCTTCTCATTTTTTTACATAATACTCCCTTCATTTGTCCACTTTAATGTATCACATTGAGACTTATTATGCAATAAATAATGTTTGTTTTCAGTAAAATCAATAATTGATCTTATAGAAGCATGTAAAAAAAATATCATGTTTTTATTTTGTATAATGTACTACTATTTACTGAAAGGTAATTACTATCCCCTGCTCTTTCCATTCCTCCCACTCAAGATCGGTAATTTCTGTAAATTGAAGAAGATCTTCCGGGTCTTTGAATCCTCCCAGTTCTTCTATTAAGACAATTATTTTCCAGGCAAGAGGTTCGGTTATCTGCAAGGTGCTGGTAAGTTCTTTTTGGGATGCTGTATTGATATTTATGGTTTGAACTTCCGGTTTTGGGGAAGTGGGAGAAACGGGCAGGAAATCTACTTTGGCTATTTTATATAATTGTCGGGTTCTTTCGAGACTGTATTTATTGGTCCATAGGTTTACAAATTGATTTTGAAATATTTCAATTAGTTTCGGGTCGTCTATTACCATAAGATTTTCATCATTTCGGTTGTTTGCCGAAAAGGTCCAGTTATATGAGCCGGTGAGTAGTATGCGGTTATCTATAATAGCAAATTTGTTATGCATTATATATTTGTTTGAACTGATTCTTGTTTTTATCCCCTTTTGTACCAGGAAACGGGATTGGCTGTACTTGTAATCAACCTGGTCTTTATCCAGATAGAGCCTTACCTTTACTCCTCGCTCGCGGGCTTTTATAAGAGGAAGGGCGATTTCTCTATCGGTAAAAATATACATGGCTATGTTAATGAAGGCTTCGGCCTGGTTGATATTTTTAATGATTTCTTTTTGAGGATTGTCCGAGAGGGAAAAGTAGACTTCGGTTTTGGCCGGGGTGGAAATGGATATAGTTATGGAAAGGATGAGGACGAGAAATGCAAGAATACTATATTTAGTATTTCTTTTTAAATAGTGCATTTTTAATGTACTCTTTTCGATTCATATAAAAATAGAAAAGTAATCGGGAATGAGTTTCGAGTTTAATACTCTTTTAAATATTCGACATTAATTTAAAAAGTCCTGCTTTTTTGGGAAAATTGCTTTATTTTTATTTAACTATAATTATTGTCCCCTGCTCTTCCCATTCCTTCCGTTCGAGGTTGGTTAGTTCGGGAAGTTGTATGAGGAGGAGGCAATAGACTAATGAAATGTTTTATCATGTATGATTATCTGTATTTTTTATTATAATTCTGTTCCTCTTTTTATAATATTTATATAATCTGAGAAAATATATTTTTTATATCTCTTTTTGCCTGATATTTCTTTCAAAATTTCTATATCTTCAAATTTTTTTATTATTTGATTAGCAGTCTCTTTACTTGTCCCCAGTTCTTTTATTAATTCCTGTGATGTAATTATTGGTTTACGAAAAAGTAAATTCAGGAATTCAACGGCATATATACTAGAGACTTTCTTATCAAAAAGCTTTTTTAGTATTGTTTCTTTAAGGATAATAATTTTGCTTGCTGAATTCGCTGCTTCTTCGGAAACTTCTTTAACACCTTTAAGAAAGAATTTTAACCACCCTTCCCAATCTCCATTTAATCTTATTTTCATCAGCCAATCATAATACTCAATTCTGTTTTTCTTGAGATAAAAACTTAGATATAATAAAGGATGAGATAGTATCTTTTCCCAAAACAAATAAAAAGTAATTAGCAATCTTCCCACTCTACCGTTACCATCAAGGAAGGGATGGATTGTTTCAAATTGTGCATGAATAAGGGATATTTTAATTAAAGGAGGTACTTCATCTTTACTGTGTATAAATTTTTCCAGATTGGACATTAAATTTATTACAGTATCCGGTGGTGGAGGAACAAAAGTTGCTCCTGATAAATTAGCTCCTTGAGGTCCCAGCCAATTCTGAGTTTTTCTAAATTCTCCTGGTGTTTTAAGTGTTCCCCTCGTTCCTTCAATTAATATTTTATGTATCTCTTTGATAATCTTGTTAGATAAGGGTATATTCTTTAATCTATTTACCCCATAATTCATAGCCTTTATATAATTTACCACTTCTTTTATTTCATTTATATCTTCAGAGTGTTCTAAGTTTGCTTCAAACCTCAAAATTCCTTCAAGAGAAGCCTGGGTACCCTCTATTTGAGAACTTAAAAGCGCCTCTTTTTTAACATACATTGCAATAAAAAGTTCCGGATTGGGAAGCACAGTCGCAATACCATCAAGTTTTGCCAATGCTCTGTCTGCCTCTGAAAGTAAATTTCTCAATTCTCCATCATACTTAATAGGCGGTGCAGGCGGCAATAATTTAGGTATGTATGCTTTGTATCCTGTTAATTGCTTTATATATCTCCCTGCTCTATTTTTTTGCATAAATTTGCCCTCCCGGACTTTAATTGTTTTTAAGTCAAATCTTCTTGATTTAAAATGATATTTCAGTTACAAGTCAATTATACCTGACTTAGAATTATTTTTCAACTTTTAAGCCAAGCATAATTGACTTAAAGTAATTTTATTTATTATATATTAAAACGAAACGTGTATTTTATTTTTGAAAATCCTGCTTTTTAAAAAATTAATGTGGTTAAACAAATAAGTGCTTTAGGAAATTAAAGCAGCTGAAGTTTAAGTTCATACACTAGATATGTAACAGTTTCCTTAAAGCCTATAAGCTAAAAACAGTAATTAGTGATGAGTAATAAGAAAAACTGATTAAAAAGATAATAAAGAGAAGAACTGCTCAGGGAAATTATCAATCTAATTTCTATAAGGTCACCCCTATGGGGGGTGGTGCAAATATTGCACCCGGGGTGGTTCAAAATTTGCACCCTAACAATACCAATACTAACAATACCAATATAACAGCAGCAAATAGGGAAGATGCTACTGCTGTGGCTGCTGATTTTAAAAAAATAAAAGAGAAAGGAGAAGAAAAGATGGAAGCGGTGAGAGAACGGATGGTTGAATTAGATTTTGAGATAGTTTATTTATATCTTTTCTTCATTCCGGAGATTTCTTCCTCTATCTCCCGGCGGAGGCTTTTGGGGGCAAGGACCTCGGCATAGCTGCCCATTCCCAGAATCCATTTCTTAACTTCGGTTATGCCGCTTACCTTGGCAGAGAAAATGATAGAGCCGTCGGATAGTTTTCTTATCTTCTGAGTGGGGTGTCTTAGCTCTTCTCTAGCCCAGCGGGAGACGGGAGGAAATATTTTTACTCTAATCTTCTGGTCTTTCCCTCTTATTACCTGCCAGCTTTTACCCATATAATCAGAAAGTGAAAATTTGGAAGAGACAGTAAAGGTGTCTTCGGTAATCCGAAGCTCTTTAATCCGGTCTATTCTGAATATCTTGGTCTTTTTACGCCAGTGGCAGTAAGCGATAAGATACCAGGCCCCCTGGCGGAACATCAGATGGTAGGGGTTTACGGTGCGAGTGGTTATTTCGTCCCGACTGATGGTGTAGTATTTAAGGTGAACCTGTTTTTTATTGAGGATGGCTTCGTTTAGCAGGGCAAAGGTTTCATTGTAATCTTCATAGTCTTTTAGTTTCTGGATATTAAAAGAGATAGAGTCTTTTGCTTCACGGATGTATTTTTTGTTATCCTTCTCCAGGAGGTTTTCAATTTTAAGCAGGGCCAGGTGCATGGCTTTCTGATAGGGGAATCCTTTCTGCTGAAGGAGAAAGTTTCCGGCCAGGAATAGGGAAGCGGCCTCTTCACCGGTAAATCTTAAGGGAGGCAGGAAGTAGTGTTCATCGATATAGTAGCCGCCGTGAGGTCCGGTGGAGGAGTGTACCGGTAGACCAGCAAGGGCTAAGGTATTGAAATCCCGATAGATGGTGCGGCAGGAGATACCGAGTATCCGAGCTAAACTTTCTACCCCTATGCCGGGATGGGTCTTTAGGATAATAATGGTGTTCATTAATCTTTCAATCTTGTTCATCTTTTTTTACCTCCGGTTAAATAAATAGTTGTATTTTTATAAGTATATCATACTATTATGACTTCTGTATGGCAACAATCGGGGAAATAATGAAAAAGTTGCATATAAAACCTGACAGAGGACCGTCTCCTGGTAAGCTTATGTAAAAAAAACTCGCCTTGCTTAAAAAGTAAGGCGAGTTTAGGAGGTATTAAAATGAAAAAGCTATCTGTTTTATTGTTTAATAGCTTTTAAACGAAAAAATTATATCACGTTTTAGATTAATGTCAAGCCCTATGATGAAAATTTTATATCTGGCGGAGGGGGTGGGATTTGAACCCACGGATACTTTCGTATCGCCGGTTTTCAAGACCGGTGCATTCGGCCGCTCTGCCACCCCTCCATTAATCATCTATTTTTTACTTATAAAGAATAACATTTATTCAGCTAGTTGGTCAATATATAATTAAAAATTTAATAAAGAGGTGTTAGAAAGTCCTTTCTTATAATTAAAGATATTATCTTAACCACTTATACCCCGAATCTCCTCTACAAGCCAATCGAGACCTAACTCAATTAATTTTTCTGAAGAGGGGATCCCGGTTTTAACATCCCAACTCATAATCTTATAACGTAGTTTCAAGACTTTTTCAAAATCTTTTTTATTAATTGCCCCCTGACCATCTAAAGGACCACCTTTTCTCCAGCCAGAGCAATCTGAGTAATCCTTATCTTATTATCAGCTAATTCTTTTTTGATTATCCTTTGAGTATTTTCCGTATCTTTCCCCTAAAGATGGGCAGCATCTTTAAGTTATTCTTTTTTAACTGATCTTATACTAAAAGTATTATATTCTTTAAAGAATATAATACACAGAACTATGCCCATTAATGCCGTTAAAGAACAGGTTACCCAAAAATATAAATCAAATTTAAATTGTTTTAAAGGCAAGATCATATATCCTAAAGTAAATAAAACCAGTCCATCTTATATTTTGTTTCCTTCTAATTTTTTTATATTATTTTTGTCCGTATTTTTTTACCACAAACTGCCTTATCTCTTCACATTCTTTTTTAGGAATCATAAATACTTTACCAGCTGTGCTGGCAAGGAAATACAATCGCCCACCATGTTCAACTTGCCCAACAATTTTAAATGCTCCTTTTAAATTATTTGAAACTGCTACCAGCCCATGATTAGCTACTAAAACAGCACCTTTTTCACCTAATGTTTTAGCTACGTTTTGCGCTAATTCTTTTGTCCCTGGGTTAGCGTATTCTGCTACATCAATTGTATCTCCAATTAACGCTAAACCTGCTTCGATAGCTGGAAGCGGGGTTCTGGCAATGGCCAATGCAGTGGAATATAAGGAATGTGTATGGATTATTGCATCTACATCTTCTCTTACCTTATAAATTTCAGCATGCATATTTTTCTCAATTGATGGTTTACGATTTCCTTCAATTATTTCTCCATCTAAATTACATATTACAATGTCTTCCGGTTTTAGTTCATTATAAGACATACCACTAGGAGTAATCATAAATAAATTTCTATCCTGAGGGATTCTTGCACTTATATTGCCCCCGGTTCCCTCTACATGTTTCCCTGCATATATAATTTTCCCATACTTAATAATCTCTTCTCTTAAATCTTTACTCATGATTTTCTCCTTTTTAAATATTTATTTTATTTATTGGCGCGAAATCGATAAAGCAAGAGGCGGATTTTTCTCAGTAATCTGAATGATATCCTCAGGAGAAACGCCTTTTTCTACTAATTTTTTTACAAATATTCCAAATAAAAATCTTAAACAATGTTCGTGCATCGATACTTTCTTTAGCTTGCTGGCTTCAATATCTCCCAAAACTGCTCTTATTATCATAGAAACTTTCTCCTCTGCCTTTGTAATTGAATCCCTCTAATGAGTATAATTCCTAACAGCACTCCTCTTTTGGTAATTTGGATTAAGGTTAAATTCATCCCCAGAATTATACAAATATTTAATACAGCAGTTATAACCAGGGCACTTATAATTACCCCCAGAGTAGAAAATCTACCAAATACTACCATACCTAAAAGGGGGTTTATAAATGTATCCATTAGATAATCATTCCCTAAGCCCACCCTAACAACTCCTTACAAGCTTGCTAAAAGCAAACCCACAATCGCTGCCAGTACTTCTGATATAATATAGGTACTTCCAGCAATATACCGCGTTTTTACTCCCGATAACCATGATGCTATAGGATTTTCCCCCACAGATTTTACTTGGCGACCATAGGTTAATTTCTCAAATAAAAAGAAGATTAAACCACAGCTTCCTATAAAAATTAAGAATATACTCAAATCCGAACTTAAAAACTCCATTGAACCAGGTAAGATAAGATAAGTTCCGCCCATTCCTTCAATGTCTACTCTCGACGAAACAATATACTGTAATCTTCCAGCAACAAAAGTAGTACCCAAAGTTACCACAAAAGGGGATAATCCCATCCCTCCTATTAATAATACATTAAATAAACCAATAATTGCTCCGGCAAAAAGGGCTAAAAATATCCCTAAAATTACATTATTAAAGATAATAGTTATACTTACTCCAAATAAACAACCAAAAGGTCACTACAAAATACATAAGGATTGTAATTAGAAAATTACAATCCTTATGTAAATTCTACTATTTGATTCTCTACCGTAAGTTTTATATTTTTTATTGTTTATACTCAATTCGATACTGTATTAAATCCTCAATGGTAATCATCTTTAAATTATGAATTTTTATAAAATTTTTAAGCTCAGGTATTTTTGCAGTAGTACCGTCCTCATTTAAAATTTCACAAATTACACCTGCGGGGTATAGTCCGGCTAATTTTACCAAATCGACTACTGCTTCAGTATGCCCCGCTCTTTCCAGAACCCCGCCCTTTCTTGTTCTTAAAGGAAAGATATGCCCTGGTTTTTTAAAATCATCCGGCTTTGATTGTGAATCAATAAGAGTAAGAATTGTCTTTGCCCTATCATAGACCGAAATACCCGTTTTAGTTATTTTGGCATCCACAGATACGGTAAAGGCGGCAGCATCAGGGTCCGGATTATGAGGAACCATAGGATAAAGATTTAATCTGTTAATTATTTCTTCATTAACCGGCGTACAAATTAATCCCCGACAGTATTTAGCCATAAAATTTATCTTCTCGGGACTTACCTTTTCTGCCGCTATAGCCAAATCTCCCTCGTTTTCTCTATCTTCACCATCTACAATTACTACCATTTCCCCATTATATATATCTTCTATTGCATCCCTAATATTTTTAAATATTTTTTCGTTCATCAACATTTACTCACTTTTCGTTATAGAATAGTTTCTATTTGATATTTTATAGATTTCTGGCTATCTTTTCAACCCCTCCCATATATGGGCGAAGGACATCGGGGACAACCACACTTCCGTCCCTTTGTTGATAATTTTCTAATATAGCAACCAGAGTTCTGCCAATTGCTAAACCAGAACCATTTAAGGTGTGGACAAAATTTACTTTCTCTTTTTCTTTTGAACGATATCTTATCATTCCCCTTCTGGCTTGAAAATCTTCACAGTTACTACAGGATGATATCTCTCTATATTTCTTCTGAGCCGGCAGCCATACTTCAATATCATAGGTCTTGGCAGCAGAAAATCCCATATCCCCGGTGCAAAGAACAATTACCCGATAAGGTAGTTCTAATCTTTTTAAAACTTCTTCGGCATTCTGAGTTAAGGTTTCTAGTTCCTGATAAGAATCCTCTGGCCGGCAGAACTTTACCATTTCTACTTTATTAAATTGGTGCTGTCTGATTAAACCCCGCACATCCTTTCCATAAGAACCGGCTTCTTTACGAAAACATGCGGTATAAGCAGTATAATAAAGAGGTAAATCATCTTCATCTAAAATCTCCTGCCGATGAAGATTGGTTAAGGGTACTTCAGCGGTCGGTACCAGATAGAGACCATTTTCACATTTAAATAAATCACTTTCAAATTTGGGCAGCTGCCCGGTACCGGTCATTGTCTTGGAATTTACTAAAAAAGGAGGAAATATTTCTTTGTACCCATGTTCATTGGTATGAAGATCGAGCATAAAATTAATTAAAGCTCTTTCCAATTTAGCCCCCATCCCTTTTAAGACTGTGAATCGAGCAGAGGCAACTTTTGCCCCTCGTTCAAAATCGAGTATATTCAGAGCTTCTCCAATATCCCAATGAGGCAAGGGGGCGAAATCGAATTTACGCGGTTCTCCACATTTTCTTATCTCTGTATTATTCTTCTCGTCTTCTCCAACCGGCACACTCTCATGGGGAATATTGGGAATTTCCAGTAATATTTTAGCTGTTTTTTCTTTAATTTCTTTTATCTGAGCGTCTAATTCTTTAATCTTTACCGATACCTCTCTCATGGCTAAAATTTTTTCCTGGGTATCTTTCTTTTCTCTTTTTAATTTTCCAATTTCTTCACTCACTGTATTTCTTTTTTCTTTTAAGGCACCTGCTTCTAATAATAATTCTCTTCTTTTTTGATCAAGTTCTAATATCTCATCAAGATTAATTTTCTCTTTTCTTTTTTCTAAAGCCTCTTTTACTTTCTCCGGATTAGAACGTATAAGTTTTATATCTAACATTTCTTGTCCTCTCTTCTCTATATTTTTTCAATTTTACATATTTTTTAATAATCGTATTATTTATTGCCTATAGCGTATAGTATTAAAGCGAAAAACGCAAAGCGTAAAACCATAATTCAAAATTCAAAACTTTTTTTATATAGTGTATATTGTTTGGTGTAGGGGTCGGATTTATCCGACCCGGGTTATTCTGGAAATTTTCTTACGGGTTCGATGAATCGAACCCCTACCTCATATATTCTGCCTGTTTTACTCTACACAATATTTATCTTCTGGTTCTTGGCTTCTTTACTATATACTATTCACTGATTTAATTGGGCAATTGGTCAATCGGTAGATTGGTCAATTGATACTTATCCCTTAATAACTCCCAATGGTCGCATTCGCACCACCTTTTTAGATATACCGGTCTGATGCATTACTTCGACCACTTCACTTACATCTTTATAGACCTCGGACATCTCTTCAGCCAGGGTTCCCCGGCTTTCTGCTTTTACAATTATTCCCTTTTCTCTTAATTCTTGTTGAATGTCTCTCCCTCTAGCCTGTTTTTTTGCTGAGGTTCTGCTCATCACCCTTCCTGCTCCATGACAGGTTGAACCAAAAGTCTCTTCCATCGCCTTTTTAGTTCCTACCAAACAATAAGAACAGCGTCCCATATCTCCCGGAATTAAAACCGGCTGTCCTATCTTCTTGTATCTTTCCGGTATATCAGGATGAAAAGGGGGAAAGGCCCGGGTAGCTCCTTTTCTATGGACACATAATTTTACTTTCTTGCCCTCCACACTATGTTCTTCCATTTTAGCAATATTATGGGCTACATCATAGATTAACTTCAATCCTAATTCTTCCGGAGTGCTTTGAAAAACCCTGCCAAATACCTCCCGAGTCCAGTGCATTATACATTGGCGATTCGCCCAAGCGTAATTTGCCGCACAGGCCATAGCCGCATAATAATTTTTCCCTTCCGGTGAAGACAGAGGTGCACAAGCTAGCTGCCGGTCGGGAAGTTGAATTCCATATCTTCTTACCGCTTTCTGCATAGTTACCAGGTAGTCAGTACATACTTGATGCCCTAATCCCCGTGAACCACAATGAATCATTACGGTAATTTGGCCTTCTTCTAATCCCAGTTCCCGGGCAACTTCAGGGTCATAAACTTTATCGATTACCTGAATCTCTAAAAAATGATTTCCTGAGCCAAGAGTGCCTAATTGAGGTTTTCCTCTTTCCATCGCATGCTTGCTAACCAAATCGGGGTTGGTTTCTTTCATACATCCTTCTTCTTCAGTAAATAAGATATCTTCTTCCCAGCCAAAACCTCTCTCTACTGCCCATTTAGAACCTCTTCTTAAAACATTTCTTATTTCATTATAACTTATTTTTATCTTCCCTTTCGAACCTACACCAGAGGGAATAGCCCTGAATAATTCATTTACTAATAATTCAATTTTCGGCTTTACTTCTTTTAAGGTCAAATTAGTCCTTACTAATCTGATTCCGCAATTTATGTCAAAGCCCACTCCTCCGGGGGAGATAACTCCATTATCTAGGGAGGTAGCCGCTACTCCGCCAATACAGAAACCATAACCCCAGTGGATATCAGGCATAGCCAATGAACAACCTACAATCCCCGGTAAAAAAGCTACATTGGCTACCTGTTCCGGAGCCTGATCCTGGCGTATTTTTTCCAATAAATTTGAAGAGGCATAAATCAGACCGGGAACTCTCATCCCAGTGTTATAGGTCTTGGGAATCTCCCAGCGATAATCATCTATTTTTTTTAAATGTCCTTCCCAGGGTTGTTTCATATTAATTCCTTTTTTTAGATATCAAAAATTACACGGGCGCCCCAGAGTCCGCTTTCCTCATCTTTTTTAATTTCTAAACGATGATAAGTTGTTGCTTTTATCTCTTTTTCTATTTTAACGGAAGGAGGGTTGATTTTCATCCCCTCAACTTCCGCTTTAATCTGAAAATTAGATAATTCCTTTATCTGAAATTTGTTAAGAATTACTAATCTGGTTTCACCGATATATAGAAGTTCATTAAGCCAGGCTACCAGCAAATCTTCCAGGCCTTTCGCCTTAAGCGTAACCTTACAAGAAAAATTATTATTTATTAAGTTGCTATTATTTCCAGCAATAATATTAAACATTCCTTTGGCAGCATTGATAAAAACTTCTCTTTTGCTTTTACCATAGGCTGCTATTCCGATATCAGCGGTATGTTCGAGAATTTCAAATTCTTTCATAAATGTTTATTACCTTTTTAAATAAAAAAACTCTCATCGCTTAGTAATATCTACTACTAGGGACGAGAGTTTAATCACGTGGTGCCACCCTATTTCAATAGGAACATCCTATTCTTCATTGGGTATTTTTTAACACATCAGCAGTGCGTTTCTGGATACTTTGTTTCACCAGAAAATTATCCAGGGTGGAATTCGGTAAAGTCACTTGCTGATTCACACCATCCATCAGTTCTCTAAAATTGGCCGTTTACCTACTTTCCCCTTTTATTTTTTTCTTTTATTATATTGTGTTACCAATATTATAAGTTTTAATTACTCTTCTTGTCAAGCTTTATATTCGTATCTCGTATATCGTATTGCGTATTGCGTAGGGAAAAATAGAAGTCAGGAGCCAGAAGTAGGGGTTCGATTCATCATGACAGAAATGGGCAGAAAATAATTATTTGAAAATAATTAATATTCCTGCCCATTATTAAAAACTAATTTTTATTTGTTATTTTACTTTTTAAGTTCTACAATACTATTCAGTTCGGTCTGAAAGAACTCATTGGCATTCCCCCAATTGATAGCAATTTCGAGAACATCGTTACAGGCAATAAAGCAGACCCAATCTCCCTCGGGGACATCTCCATAAGTCGTTCCCACTTTAATCTTTTGAGTCTTGTCACCTATTTTTACATTGACATCATCTCCAAGTTTGATACCCAGTTCATCAAATTCATCCTGAGTAATATTCACTATTATATTTCCATACTGATTAATATAAACCACGTAACCGATTGCTGTCTTGTTTTCAACCTTGGATTTCTTAATGGGTAACATTACCAGATCTTTCGGGTTAAGCTCCGGACCCACTTCGGAAACTGAATCCCCCGAAGCTATATGAGCAGCCACAGGAGAAAAGATATCTCTTCCGTGAAAATCTTTAGAAATTTTTCCGGGTCTGAAATATTTATTATTCTTAAGTTCATAAACTTTTTTAATCCCCATCTCATTTATTACCAGGGTCAATATTCCATTATCCGGTGCAATAAAATATTTATCATTTTTAGTTACAACTAAAAGAGGTTTTCTTTCTGTACCCACTCCCGGATCTACAATTGCCAGAAATACAGTACCTTCCGAAAACTCTCGGGCAGCATAGAGAAGTGTGTTTGCGCCTTCTTGAATATCAAAAGGAGTTACACCATGAGAGATATCTACCAGTTTTAAATCAGGTTCTACGGTAAGCATCACCCCTTTACAGGCACCGACAAAGTAATCTGTCTCTCCCCAGTCAGTTAAAAATCCAATAATTCCATTTGGGGAAGTTTCAGCAAGCGATGAAAAGGTGAGCACTAAAATAAACAAAGTAGCCAAAATCAAGTAATTTAGAAATTTTAAAACCTTCTTGTTCTTCATAATTCTTCCTCCTTCTTTATTATTTAATAAATTTATTATATAAGATTCCCAATAAATGTTCAAATAAAACAATAAAAAAATTATTATTGCGTATTGAGTATCGCGTGGAGAAAAATGGAATTCAGATGTCAGGAGCCAGAAGTAGGGTTTCGACTCATCGAACCCGCCAGAAAAGTTGCTTAAAAAACACGGGTCGGATAAATCCGGCCCCTACAAAGAAAAAAATATTATAAGAAAAAATTTTGAATTTTAAATTATAATTTTCTTGACATTCGACTGACCAGTCAGTTATAATGAAAGTTATTCAAAAAAATATAGAGGAGATAAAAGAAAAAAATGAATAAACTTTCTCGTTTTATTACTAAATTTGCCTGGCCCATACTTATAGCAACCATTGTGTTAACCATTTTAGCTGGCATGCAAACAAAAAACCTTAAGATAGATGATGATGTTACTAAATACATGTCTGAAGATGATCCCGAAATAAAATTTTATAGTGAAATAGTTGATAAATTTGGTGGCTCACAATCAGAGACGGGGGTAATAACTTTAGAATATAAAGATCTTTTTCAAGTAAAAAATTTACAATGTATTAAAAATATTGTAGATGAATTAGATAAAGCCCCCTATATAAAATCTGTTACCTCTTTTTTAAATATGCCGGAAATAATAAGCACCGAAGAGGGTTTGGAAATAAAAGATCTGGTAGAAGTCTTTCCAAAAAATGATAAAGAAGCAAAAGAACTTAAAAAATCTCTTTTAGAAAATAGTATGGTAAAAGGTAAGTTTATATCTAAAGACGGAAATGTAACTTTATTAATGATAGAATTTAAAAAAGGAGTAAATGGAAAAGAACTTAAAGATAATTTAGAAAAAATAGTAGATTCTCAAAAAGGAGATACTATAAAAGTATACTATACCGGCATGCCCTTAATGAGTGCAGATATAGGAGAAAGCTCCCAAGATACGATGAGATTGAGCATTATGGCTCTAATTCTGATGCTTTTTATCCTTTATTTTTGTTTTCGAAGCATTCGGGGAGTTTTATTGCCTCTTATTGTCGCTTCTTTTGCTTCGGTTTGGACTTTGGGATTAGTAGCCTCTACCGGCCGAAATGTTACTATGGTTGCTTCTGCTGTACCAATACTAATGATCGCGCTGGCTACTGCTTATGGAATACATTTTGTAAGCCGATATTATGAGGAAAGACATAATTTTGAACCACTCAAGGCAGTTCGAATGACTATTAAAGATGCTTTTACACCTATACTCATGAGTGCTCTCACCACTATGGCCGGTTTTTTATCCCTCTCTGCTGCAATAGTAAGACCGGTTACTGAATTTGCTATTTTTTCCACTATGGGAATATTTTTTGCTTTCGTTCTGGCAACTTTTTTCCTCGGTTCGTTTTTTAAACTTTTCCCTCCTCCTAAAATTCACGAAAAATTCTCTTCTGATTCTAAAGATTTAGTAAGCCAGTTATTAAACAAAATATTTTATTTAGTTTCAGAAAAAAAGAAGGTTGTAATTACTTTTATAGTAATTATATTAATTGGGGCAATCGGTTTTGCTACTCAAATTTCACCTGATTCTTCCATGGAATCAATGATGGGCGAAAATAGTGAAATAATAAAAACTTTAAATTATTTTAAAGATAAATTTGGCGGGATAGATACACTCTATGTTTACACTAAAGCAAATAATGTAAAAAATCCTTATGTTTTAAGACAGATTAAAAAAATAGAAGATTACTCAACACAACTTCCTTCCTTAAGAGAACCTTCTTCAATCAGTGACTTTCTAATCGATCTTAATGATGCTATGGAAAATAAAAAGATAATACCGGCAAACGAACAAAAAATTGATAATCTCTGGTTTCTTACCCAGGATAATGAATATGTTACCTCTATGGTCGGAGATAAAGATAAGGATACATTAGTATCTATTAAAACCGCGGAAATGAGATCTGATGCTTTAGATTCATCTATTACAAAGATTGGGGAATATATAGATACTATTCCTAAAAGAGTAAAACAGGTAGACCTTTCGCAATTAAAAGAGGAAGAACGACAAAACTATTATCCTTATCTGGCTGATGAAGTAATTACTTCTCTTCAGGCAAAAGGTATAAAGATAAAAGATATAGACAACCTAAAGAAAGAACTTGTCCTTCTGGCTGCTAAATCTAATTCTGAATTTGAAAGTGATGACCAGGAATTCATTAATGAAATTTTATCCTTTTCTTCTCTGGAAATCAAAGATTTGGGGATAACCAAAGAGGATATTTATCCTTTGTTTGCTTCTTATGTCCAAAATGACCAATCAGTAGATTTCTTTATAGATGAATTGATGAATAAAGCTAATCTATCCGAAGATGATGCCCTTTATTTGGAAGAAGTATTGGAAGATTCTTTAAGCTTGGCTCAAGAAAAAGAAAAGATAATGGTTGCTCAGTTAAAAACAGAAGAACTTTTAGGTAAAAAACTAAACGATGAAGAAAAAAGTATTTTATGGTATTTGGCTGACAGTGTAGTTTACGTTCCTGATGATGAAGGGGATATCGAAGTATCTTTCCGTCTTAGTGGAACTCCGGTAATAACTGACCTGGTAAATAAAGCTTTATTTAGAGGACAAATAAGAAGCATAATCCTGGCTTTCCTTATGATATTTGCAATGCTGGCAATTCAATTTAAATCTCTTAAGGTAGGACTATATGCCATAATTCCTCTTGTTCTTACTATAATTACTTCTATCGGTGCAATGGGTGTATTCCATATGAGTTTAAATGTAGCCACTATGATGGTAGCGAGTATTTCCATAGGTGCAGGGGTAGATTATACCATTCACTACATATCCCGATATAAAAACGAATTGAAAAGAAGGAATAAGAAAAATGCCCTAAAAGTAACCTTAACCGGAACCGGGAGAGCGATAATCTTTAATTCTATATCTGTTGCCGCCGGGACTTTTACACTTAGCCTATCCAGCATCAAGATGATGGCTTCTTTCGGCCAATTAATTGGAAGTGTAATGATTGTAAGTGTAATTTATACTTTGCTACTTCTTCCCATATTGTTAGATAAAATTGATTTTAAAATAAAAAAGGAGTTAAAATAATGAAAATGAGAAAATATTTTATTACTACTATAACTGTCTGTTTACTTTTTCTTAGCGGAATAGCGTATGTAGGAGCAGAAACACTTACCGTAGATGAAATTATGGATAAAATGGACGAAGTCGCCCCAGAATTTACCACACAAAAGACTATTTCTGAAATGATTTTAATAGATGAGGAAGGGAAAGAGGAAATAAGAGAGATGATAATGTTCTCTCAAAAAGTTGAAGATGACCAAACTAATACGCTTATGAGATTCCTCTCTCCTAAATCGGTAAAAGGGGTAACCCTCTTAAATTTAAATGATGGCGAAAAAATATACTTATATATGCCTGCTTATAAAAAACCCAGGAGAATTGCCGGATCTTCAAAGGGTGACGAATTTATGGGAACAGGCCTTTCTTACGAAGATATGAGTATGGACTATAAAGATAAGGATTATGAAAAGAAGTTATTAGAAGAGACCGAGAGCGAATATGTAGTAGAAGTTATACCAAGTGGAGAAGATCTGTCTTACGAGAAAATTATCCTTCATATAGATAAAGAAAAATTTTATGCTAAAAAAGTAGAATTTTACGATATGAGCGAAAATCTTATTAAAACTTTAGAAATTGCTAAGATAAAGATTGATGATAAAGGGAAAATTACCCCGATGGAGATAGTATTTATTGATATAGAGGAGAATCAAAAAACTAAGATTGTAATGAAAGAAACAGAATATGATATAGAATTATCATCCAGTTTCTTTAGTATCAGGACTTTGAAGAAACCAACACTTTAAATTTGTCGTTAGTGAATAGTGAATAGTATTTAGTAAGGAGAAGATAAGAGATATTATCCAAGGTCAGAGGTAGGGGTTCGATTCATCGAACCCGCTAGGGAAAATACCCAAACAACTCGGGGCGGATAAATCCGCCCCTTATATAAGAAAATATATTTTTGTCATTGCGAGGAGTGAAATAAGCCTGCCCCAGCGAAAGCAGGGGAAGCAATCTCATCAATCATGGGATTGCCACGCTCCGATAAATCGGAGCTCGCAATGACAGTTTTGTGGAAATTGTGCTGAATCTTGACGCAATACGCGATACGCGATACAGTTAAAAAAATGGAGGAAAAATAATATGAATTTTAAAAAAAGTGGTATTTTAATAATTGTTATAATTTTATTATCTTCGGCTTCTGCTTATGCCGGAGATTTTTCAGGAAATTTAACTTATTCCGGACAATATAATTTTACTGAACAAAATCTAAGCAATACTCTAAATTTAGACCTTAACTATATTCATGATTTTACTGACGAAGTTTTTGTAGAAGGAGACTTAATAATTAAATATAGCGATAGTTCTGCTCCCAGTCCTTTTATGATCATACCTAAAGAAATTTATATTGGCACTTATGATCTTATTCCTAATTTAGATTTAAGAGCAGGCAGATTAATTATAAGCTGGGGATCAGCGGATATGTTTAGCCCCTTGGATAATTTTAATCCCTTGCCACCTGGAATGTCTTTTACATCCATGAGCCAGAAAAATGGAGTATTAGCTGCTGATGCAACTTATTATTTTAATGATATCACCTATTTGCAAACCATAATTCTACCTTCTTTTGTCCCTTCCTATATGCCGGAAAAATATGAAGAGCAGATGTATCTTTTTATGTTTGCCCCCCAATTCCAAACTCAAGGAATAGAAATAACCTCTATTAATGTAACTCATAACACTCCGGAAAATCCCGTTTGGGGAATAAAATTAGGAAGAAGCTTTACCTCTTTTGATGCGGCAATTAGTTACTATAACGGATATTATTTTAATGCTTATCCTGAAACCGTGCAGCCCGTTCCTGATATTTCCGGAATGACTTTAAATCTTGGCTTGGGGTATCCTAAAAAAGATGTTTTTGGTCTTGAATTCCAGGGAGATTTTCCCGGTATTGAAGGAGCTACTTTAAGAGGTGATTTGGCTTATATAATTCCCCAACCCTGGCAAGTGCAGGGTGAAGATATATTAAAAGACCCTTATTTAAAAGCAGTAATCGGTGCAGACTATACTACCTCTTTTGACCTTTATTTAAATGTGGGCTTCATCTGGGGATTTGCCTTTGAAGAAGGAGACCAATGTTCTCCTTATATTTCTTTAAATGCCAGAAAGGAATTAGAAGACAGCAAATTTACTCCTAACTATTTAGGTATAATCAGTCTTCGCGATGGAAGTATGGTAAATTCTATTGGCACCAGTTATGATTTCACTGATGATTTTTCGATTACCCTTTCTTGTGTTTCTGTTTCAGGCAACCAAAATTCAAAGCTGGGACGGATGGGAAGCGCGGAAGGTCTATACCTGATGGGAGAGTGGTCTTTTTAATGGACGAAAATATTGATAAAAAGGAAATTATTTTAGAGGCGGCCCGCGAGGTCTTCTTTAAAAAAAGTTTTTATGAGGCCACCATGGATGATATCGCTCAGCTTTCAGGAGTTAAAAAACCGACTATCTATTATTATTTCCCTTCCAAAATAGATTTAGCTTCACAGCTACTGGAAGTAAATGTAAAAAAGATTTTTGAAAAGATTAACGAAATAATTTCTACAACAAATAATATTAAACAGCGAGTTAAGATAATAGTAGATTTTTATATAAATCTTTTAGAAGAAAATTCTAAAATTTTTATTATTATGCAAAGAATTGGCTATGATTTTATGCAAAAGGAAGATAGCAAGAAAAAGATAAATGAACTCTTCGAAAAATTAAGGAGAAAGCAGGAGAAAGCAGGTGACCTGTTCGGGGAAGTTATTTTATGTTCAGGTAAAAGAGTAAGCGGAGATCTATTTTTATATTCCTTGGTTGCTGCCTTAGGAAGAGCTATTTTTGAAAACGTATCTCGGGGAAGAAAACCTCAAAAAGAAAATCTTCTGGCAATTAGAGATATTTTTATTGCCTCAGTAAAATAACACAGGGGACGGTTCTCTGTGTTAATAATGATTTTATATTTTAAACTAAGTTAACACAGAGAACCGTCCCCTGTTCCTGATTTTTCTAAAAACTTGTTTTGCTGGAAAAAGTGAAATTATTGGTTCTGAGATAGGGGGCAACTGTTGGGCCGACAAATCCTTCCTTTGTCTGTCTTTCTTTGGATATCATATCTACTGCCTTTAACATATCTACTACACTGGTATTGAATCTCATATTCTTGATTGCCCTTCCTAGCTTCCCATCTTCTATTAAGAAAGTCCCGTCTCTAGTCATTCCGGTTAATTGAACACTCATTGGATTGAGTATATTGACATAGTGAAATCGGGAAATATAGATACCTTTTTTGGTGCCAGAGATTATTTCATCAATAGTGCTATCTCCTTCTCTCATTACCAGATTAAAAGGGAGAGCTCCAAAGGAAGCGTGTTCCGGTGATAAAGTATTCCCGGTACATTTTCTATTATATTTTAGAGCGGTAAGATGGTCATAAACTCCGTCTTTTATTACCCCGTCTTTAATGAGGTCTATCTTTTCCCGAGGATATCCCACCAGATCAAAAGGTAGTGGCATAGTAAGTTTATCAAAAGGATCATCGGAAACAGTTATAGTCTCCGGGAAAATCTTTTTACCTTGATTGTGACAGATAAAACTCTTGCCCTCCATAATCGTTTTGCCATTAAAAGCGGTATAGCCGGCATAGTTTAATATTTCTGAAACTGCTTCCGGAGAAAGGATAACCGTATAGACCCCCGGATCAATTTCTATCTGTTCTACATTTTTTAAAGCAGTCTCTAATAATTCATCGGTTACTTTTTTTATATTAAAATTATTAATATCGCTGTCTATAAACGAGGTATGGGCAGTAGAATTATCTCGGGTGATAACACAATTAAAATCTACCTTAGTCCTCTGGTCAAAGGCAAAAACTCCTTCTGAATTAGCCACCAGGAGGGTAGATTCTTCTGTTTTAAAAGCTCCCGCCACCTCATACCCTCTTTGGTTTACTTCTTTTATTAGTTGTTTTACCAATTGGGCTCGATTAAAAGGAGTAAAGTTAGCAGTATCTTTAGAATATCTGCTTTTTATTTTGTATGATTGAGGTGTCAGCAAACGATAATGGTAATCTAATTTAGGGGTAATCTTGGTTACTTCAATTGCCTTTTCTATATTTTTTGATATAGTAGTCTCATCAATACTGTTCATCTGTACTGCACCGATTCTATTTTCATTTATTATCTTTACGGTTAAATTTAGATCGGCTTCCGCTACATTTTGGTGAATGTAAGACTCTGCAAATCTGGTAAGCTCACTTTTGTCCCTTGAGGCAATTATTTCAAAATTGTAATTTTTAAGAATTTTTTTGACCTTATTAACAAGTTCTTTCCCAGAATTTATATCTATCATTTGGAAGCACCTACCTTTACTTTTCTAAATCTTGCAGGGGATGTACCATGCGCGACATGCATTGCTTGCCCTGGCTGTCCTTTGCCACAATTCGGTACCCCCCATACATTCCAATATTTTTTATTGGTTATACCATCACAAGATTTCCAAAATTCCGGAGTTATACCTTGATAGACTGCGTTTTTATAAATTTTTCCTAACTTACCATTTTTTATTTCCCGGGCAATCTCCGTACCAAATTGGAAGTTTATCCTCTTATCATCTTCCTTTATTTACCAGAAAACTTTTGGAGGCAGGGACCCCTTCATCATCATAACCGAAAGTTCCTAATCCCCCCGGAACAGTTGCATCAGCTACAATAGTTACCTCCGGGCTTCCGTAGGTAAAATTATTTAATTTATCCAGAGTTAAAAAACTTCCTCCGGCATAGCTAATTTCTTTCCCCAATACCCTGTCTAATTCTACCGGATGCCCGCAGGATTCATGGACCTGAAGCGCAAGTTGAGATCCTCCTAATACAATATCTGTTACCCCTTCCGGAGCAGGAGGGGCAAGCAATAACTGATTAGCCTCTTCAGTTATTCTTTCGGCATTTTCTAATAGATTCATCTCTTCGATAAATTCATATCCTCGGGTAGAATAATCCCCTCCAAAACTGGAAGGATAGGAACGTTTTTGAAAATCTCCTTCACCGATAGCGTAGGCAGTAATTCCACCACCTGATTCAAATATAGTCTGTTCGAGTTCAGAACCTTCGGTAGATACAAATATTTTATTGGTCTTATAAAAAATAAATGAACCTTCGCTTTTCTTTACTTTATCTTTTAACATAATCTTAGTAGCTCTTACTAAAAGGTCTATCTTTTCTGCAGGACTAACCTGGAAGGGATTTTTAGTTATTGGAGTAATGTAAGTATCGATATGTTTATCTTCGTGAGCAAGTTTGACATCTTCTTTTTTAGTAAGGGCAGAGGCTCGGACAATATCCAAAGCTTTAGCAGCTGTTTTCTGTAAAGATACTTTGTCTAAATTATTAGAGGCAGCAAACCCCCAGGCACCATCTGCTAATACTCGTATCCCTACTCCTCTATTAGTTGAGACATTATAGGAAGATAAAATACCATTTTCTACTTCGATGTTCTCCTCTTCGGTTTGAACAAATCTTAAATCAGCATAGTTTACCTTTGGTTCTAACCAATCTAAAATATTTTTTAATATCTCTTTCATCTCATAAATAACTCCTTCCTCTATTAATTTTGTCCCACTGGACAGAAAAATGCCAGGGGACGGTCCTCTGTCATTTTTTAAGAATCCCCCAGGACTGCAATAGCAGCCCCGCCAATGCCAATGTGTACGCTCAAAGCCGGTGATGCTTCGGCAATCATTACTTTTGAAGAATTAAAAACGGTGCGAATTTTGTAGCCATACCATTGAGCCAGTTCTGGCACTGCTACATGAGCAATGGCAAAACGGGGATTTTTAACGCTTTTAGCAAATTTAATAGCCAAATCTAAAGTTTTATGCACTACTCTTTTTTGCCCAATCACTTTAGCTGCCTCGACAATATTGCCATCAGAATTTACAGTCAAAATGGGTTTCAAATTAAGAAGCGTACCCAAAAGTCCTTTAGTTTTACTCAGGCGCCCACTACGCATCAGATATTTTAAGGTAGGTATACTGATAAAGATTTTAACATTGTCAGCGGCAATTTTTAATCGGTTAATAATTTCTTCAAGCTTACACCTTTCTTGAATTAATTGAGCTGCCTCAGCAACTAACAACCCTAAAGCAACTGAACTTGTTTTACTATCGATAATATGAATTTTATTAACATACTCCATACCTTTACAACCCATACGTGCACCCTGAATCGTTCCGCTTAACTTTTCCGAAATATGTAAGGAGATTATAGATTCGTATTTTATTGCAATTCTATTATAAATTTCTGTAAAAGAAGCTGGAGGAGGTTGAGAGGTAGATATTTTTTTGTTAGAAGTCTGTAAAAGATAACAAAAATCTTTTGGTTTAATATCTACCTGGTCTAAATAACTCTTTTCTCCCGCTTGAATCACTATAGGCACAATCTGAATATTATACTTCTTAATTAACTCTTGTGGTAAATCACAGGTTGAATCAGTAACTAACCCGATACTTTTTTGAACATCAAGTTTAATCTTAGTGTGCTGTTTGTGCATATCATCAACTTTAGTTTTCACTATAGTGCCATATTCGGATAGAACAGAAAAAACCCTTTCTGGTTTATCAGTGTGAATATGGATATGGGCTTTATTTTTAGAACCGGCAACAATTAATGAATCCCCTAAAAAAGAAAGTTTTTGTTTGATTGTCCTCAGGTCTATGCCAATTCCTTCAAGTAAGCATTCAGCACAAAATTGAAAATTAATTCCGGAATCAACTTTATCTAAATTAAAACTCCTCATTTTATTGGTAGTAGAAGTAATTGCTTTTAATGATTTAATTTTACCATATTCAATAAAATTAACTATCCCCTCTAATATATTAACAAAACCCTGGGCTCCGGCATCGACTACGCCTGACTTTCTTAATATCAGGAGTTTATCGGGTGTTTTAGCCAGGGAATCCTTTGCTTTAGATAATGATTTTTTAAAGAGTTCGACAAAATCAGGAGTGTGAGAAGCATGTTCGGTAAGATAGTTTGCCCAATCTTTCATTACTGTAATAATCGTGCCTTCTTGAGGATGAGAAATAGCTTTCCTGGCTTGCTCCGCCGCTTTAGTGGCAGCTTGGGCAAAAGTTTCTGTTGAGAGACGAACTTTACCCCGAGTTGCTTCTGCCAGACCCTGAAAAAATTGAGCTAAGATAGCTCCGGAGTTACCGCGTGCCCCGGCCAAAGCCGAATCAGCAATGATACTACTAATTCTGGCAAAAGAAGATTCCTTACATTTTTTTATCCCTTTTACAATGCTGTTCATAGTAGCTGCCATATTAGTACCTGTGTCCCCATCGGCTACCGGAAAAACATTAATATCATTCAGATACTGTTCCATCTGATTTATTCGTTGGGCAGAATTTATAATAAAACGTTTAAATCGAATACCATTTAAATATTTTATTTGAATTTTCATTTTAAAGCATTCTCACCCCATCTCTGATACAGGGGACGGTTCTCTGTATCATTTTATTATTTTATTCCTTGAACTGTTACCGTGCTAACTCCCAAAATATTTGCTATTCCTCGAATGGATAAAGTAGAATTTAATTTTAAATAACTAATCAGTTTGTTTCTATGAGATTGATACTTTCTTTCTCTTAAATTAGATAAATCAAAACGATATTCTTTAAAATAATTTTGGATATATTGCTTTGCTCCTTTCTCATTAATCAAACTGTGACCATGTTTCTCGTCTTCTTCTGGTAATTCAATAATATTGCTTTTTTCTAGTTTATTCTGACGATGGTATCGAACAAATAAATCAATCGCTTGGTCTTTATCTGGAGAAAATAAAGATAAGATATCTTCACGCTCAATTAAAAAATTATTCTGTGGTAATTCTTTAATGTACAAACAGTAACTGCTCCAAGTATATTCTTCTAAGTTTTTAACAATAAAGGCATTTAAAGGATTGTTATGAATATAACTCAGCACTGCCAATAAATAATTCTCATCTTCAATGGGTTCGCTTTTAAAACGATCTTGAAAAAGATGACCAATCTGCTGATATTTCTGATTGAAGTAGGTAACATAGCTTACATTTATTCTTTTCATTGTCTGGGAAAGTTGCTCATCTTTTTCTTTAATTAACAGATGGACATGATTATTCATTAAACAGTAAGCATAAAGTATATATTCCTTTTTCTGTTTTACTTTTTTCAGTACTTTTATGAACTTGAATCTATCCTCATCTTCTAAAAATATATCTTGTTTTCGATTACCACGAATCATTACATGATAAATATTTGTTGAACTTAATTTTCGAGCTTTTCTTGGCATAATAATCTTCGTTCTACCTTTAATTTATTTTATATTTAATATTATATCATATTACTATATCTTTATCTTTTGATACAGAGAACCGTCCCCTGTGTTACTTTCCTACAAAATATATACTGCTTTGCTTCACTTGTTCTCCGGTGATTTCCTGCCATACCCGGCTGTAAATAGCAATCTGCTTTTGATAGACCTCGGCTAATTTTGGGTAATCCTTCTTATTTTTTGGTTTATCGGTCTTATAATCCACTACTATCCAGCCATCGGCTTCTTTAAAGACCAGATCGATAGTTCCGGATAGAATCACCGGGCGGGAATCCTGTCCGGCTAATTCGTCATAAAGAGGATGAGTGGGCTCAATATTTATGGTAAAGGGAACTTCACTATATTTAAGTTCGGCTTTTTTTAGGCGCTGATATAAATCGCTCTCTTTAAATTTTCGGATAATCCCCGCCAATTCCTCTTTTCTCTTTAGGGATACCCCCTGTTCTTCCAGGGCTTTTCCCGCATGTAAAGACAATAACTGTTCATCGGGGTCTTCTTTAATTAAATAATCAAAGATTTTATGAACAACACTCCCCCAGGCCGCTCCGCCCACATCAACCGTGGCAATCTTTCGGTGTTTTTCTTCATCTTTAAAATCAGTCGGTGTTTTTTCAAAATAACTGCTTTTTGATAAATCTTTCACCCATTGCCCGCATTCTTTTTGAATCTCCTTATAACTATCAAATAAAGATTCCTCTCCCTTTTCCACTTGCTTTTCTTTTTCCTTCGCTTCTCCCTCGGGCAATCCTGCTTCCGGAACAGTAATATTCATCTCTTCTTTAATATCTTTCAATAAAGGCAGCCAGGGATTGCTCTTATTACTCTTATGATTTAAACTACTGATAACCAGGAGATTCTTGGCTCGGGTAGCCGCTACATAGAGCAGGCGTATATCTTCTGCTTCATTATAAGATGCCTCAAGCCGGCAATACTCCTCCCAATTTTTGGGTTGGGCCAGCCGTTTCCCTTTACCCTTGTTATAAGTATTAGAACGGGAGACTAAAAAATGACCATACGGTTCCTGCCCTGTCCTTTCAATATAATAAGTTGGTTCATGGGTAGTGGGATTGTAAGGAATGGCTAAAAATACCACCGGGGATTCCAGCCCTTTGGCTTTGTGTAGATTCATAATCCGGACCGTATTTTCTTCGGTCAGGATATCCAGCTCCTCTTCGACCCCGGCCTCCAGCATCTTTTCCAATTGGTCTACCATTGAGGCAAACCCTACAACTTCTCCCGCCTCCGTTTTTCTTAATCTCTCCAGAATAAAATAAAGTTCCCCGCATTTATTTAGATTGTAACCCTCTAAAGATGAATGGGAAAGCAAGCCTGAATCAATAATAATCTTTTCCATTGCCGTAACCGGCGGCAGTTTTTGAGTCCACAGATGAAATTGTCTTAACCGGCAAAAAGCTCTATCAAAATTCTCCCTTAGTTTAAGGTTTAATTTTTCCGGTATTTTTTCATAAAAATCAAATTCCCCGCCTGCTACTTTAAATTGGTATAAATCATCATCAGAAAATCCAAAGAATATTCCCCGCAAGACAGCGACAATAAGCACCTGATTTTCTATATCTCTCAGCAAGCGGAAGAGCTTTAACAGCTCTTTTATCTGCTGAGATTCATTTAAAGAGGCATAACCCGAAACCGTAAAAGGTATTCCCTGTTCTGCCAGAGTGCGGGCATAGATATCCATCCTGCTTCTGTAGCGCAGAAGAATCATAAAATCCTTATAGGTTACTTTAGGTGAGATTCCTGACTTTATCTCTTCTTCTGTCCGCACTAATTCAAATCCCTTATCGACCATATCGCGAATGACTCGGGCGATAGATTGAGCATCCTGCCGGATAGTATTATTTTTATTGCTCTCTTTGGAAATAATCAGCTGCTTTACTCCGGAAAGATATTGCGGACTATCTTCCCAAACGGTCTGCATCGGTGAATATACGGCCTGGAATTTTCCCTGACCGCTTGAAAATAGCTCCTCAAATATGGGATTGAGATAAGAACCGATAGAATGCAGTGAGCGGAAATTGGTCTGTAATTTTAAAACCTCTCCTCCGCTTTTTTCCAACAACTCCTTTACCAGATTATAGATGGCAATATCAGCCCGCCGGAAGCGGTAGATGGACTGCTGGGGGTCTCCTACCACAAATAAGGAACCGGGGCGCGGTATTAATTTCTGCCAGTTCTTTTCATAAACATCCTGGCCGGTAAGATAAAAGATTATTTCTGCCTGAATAGGGTCGGTATCCTGAAATTCATCTACCAGCAGGCACTTATATTTTTGCTGAAAATATTGGCGTACCTCGGGATAATCCCTTAACAGGCAAGAGGTCTTTAATAGTAAATCCTGAAAATTAAGCATCGAAACCTTCCGGCGCAATTCGTGATAATACTCTACCGCCGGCAGAACAAATTTGATGGTATCGGCGTAGCAGTATTCCCGCCATTGCTGGAGGGTTGGATTAATAACTTTTTCCTGAAGCTCTAAAACAAGGGCATCTCTGTACTCTTTTGCCTTTTCTTTGGAAGCCCATCGGTTTAAAGTTACCTTTTCTGCTTTGGAAAAATTTTCTAATAATTTTATCTTATTATAATCTTCTTTAATAAAATCATAAAAACCCTTCACCCTCTTTACGCTTAAGACTGCTTCCTGTAAATTATCATAGCCCATTTTCGGTTCTTCGTCCGGAATATATTGGCTGGCTTCCTCGCTAAAAGAAATAATCTTTCTGACGGCTTCTTTTAAATTTGGTTTTGGTGATGCCGGAAAGACGGGCTTGACCTCCGGATAAGTGCAAATCGTTTTATAACAATCCGCAAGTTCGGAAGGTTTTATGCCTAATTCTTCCAGATGTATCAGAGAAGGGGATTCTTCTATCTTAAGATTAAGTAGATATCTTTCCCAGGCTTCTTCTTTTAATAAAGTATCATCAAGGTCATCAAGTTCGGCAAATTCCGGATCAAGTCCGGCTTCAATCGGCCTTTCCCTTAATAGGCGGGCACAAAAAGAATGAATAGTCCCCAGATAACACTGTTCCAGATTAGAAAGGGCCTCTCTAAAATAAACCTTTTCTTTTTCGTCTTCGGTTTCCCTGAAACTGTCTTCAATTTTTTGTTGGAATCGTTCCTTCAACTCAATAGCCGCTTTCCTGGTAAAGGTAATGGCGGCAATTTCATCTACCTTGAACTTTCCCGATTTAATCAGAGCAGCCATGCGATGAATCAGGCTGGAAGTCTTGCCCGACCCGGCACTTGCTTCAACTAAAACATTGCGGTTTAATTCTTTAATAATTTTTTCTCGAGCTTTCCGGTCAATTAATTCTTTGGGGGGATGATTATTCATATTCTTCTTGCAGCCTCCTCAGATTATCAAGGGCCGGTTCTTCATCATATTTTTCGGCATTTTTCCCGCTTAGTTCCATCACTTGATTTTGTTCCAGGATATCCCGGTAATCGGCACACATAAAATCATCCGCTTTTTGAATCATGGCAAAATTTCCCTGAGCAACAATATCAAGCAATAAATCGATTATTTCCAATACCTGGTTTCTTCTTTCTTCTCCGTAGAAATATTGCCTCCCCTGGCCATTTAATGTGGGAAAATAATAACCCGCTTTCTGGATTTTGGGAAAGGCAGATATTCCGGCTTTAGCTAATATTTTTTTAAGAGATAAGGCATAGAGGGCGTGCTGAATCTGTTTTCCATTTTGAAAATATTTGCTCTGGCTAAACCCATAAGGGGTCCCGGTTTTGTAATCAATAATACGATAAGTATTCTCATCTAATTTATCTATACGGTCAATCTTCCCCTGAAAACTGATCGACTTACCGCTGGGAAGATTTAGTTCTACTGCTTTTATTTTCTTGCCTAATTCCCCGTTCTGGTTATCCCGGGTACCAAAAGCAAGTTCCAGATAAACCGGTATCTCTCCTTTATATTTTTCTTCTTCGCAATGTAGAAAGAACCGGCAGGAATCCAGTACCTCTTTACTTTCATGCTGGTAAACCAGATTATTAGGAGGGGCTAACCTCTTTCTTTTTTGTTCCAGCTGGGAAAGAGCAATCTCTTCTAAGACAGGCCAGTGGTTGGCATAAGATGGTGAAATAAAAGTTCCGTTTGGTGATATTTCCTTTAATTTTTTATAAAATTCCTCGAAAATTTGATGAAACAGGATTCCTTTTTCCGAAGGGTCCAACCATACCCCCGGGTCTTCAATCATCTCTTGAGGTGGTTTTATTTTCAGGATATATTTTAGAAAATATAAATAAGGACAAAAAGCAATCGATTCCAATCTGGAGCTTGATACCACCAACCCCCGGTTAAGACGGGGGTCTACCTGTTCAGGGTCTACTTTTACTTTTCCGTTAAAGCGGTTAAGCTCTTCTTTTTCTCTCTGCCGGGCGGCGTAAAAACCTTCGGATAGGGCAGGGTAAAGGTGCTCAAAAAGGGGAGCAATATCCAAAAAGTTATGTCTTGCAGAATATAAGAACCAGTCTGCGGAATCAAGAATTTCCCGGGGCTGACCGGGAATGAATCCGGAAGTATCTTGAAAGCTGTTGTAAAAATCAGAATAATCTTTCTGTTTATCCCCGGTTTTTAAGCGGTATAGTTGCAGCATCAAGCTCGATGGGGCTAATTCCCGATTGCCTTGGGTATCAAAATGGGAATAGGAAAGAATAATTTTACCCTTAAGAGAAGTAAGCAATTGAAGCATCTTATATTGGTTTTCTTTGCCTTTTTCTTTGTTGGGATTAATGCGGCCGGTATTTTTTTTCTCGGTATCCAGTAAAATAGAGCCATCGTGCGCTGAATCGGGAAATTTGGCAGAATCCATTCCCACGATAAAATTATAAGGGCGGTTAAGCCAAATTCCTTTTTTGTAGCTGGCGGTATGTAAACAGCCTCCTCTCGGTTCCGAACAATTAACCCTTTCATTTTTGATTAAATCAACTATCAGGGTGAGGGCTTTATTTACGGGCATATCGAGAAGAGGATAATCGCTTTCGATTAAAATAGTTAATCTTTCTTTTATTTTTTTTATCGCTTCTTCGTCTAAATTGGTATCTTCATCTATTTTGCTGTAATCGGTAACAATATTTATAAGCCCCCGGGCAAGCTGCTTTGGTGAGATGGTATAATCAAAATTATCTTGAGGTAATTCATGGAAAATTTGGGTTATGAATTCTTTTGTCCAGAGAAGGTCTTTTATCTTTTTGCGGTATCTCTCTTGCCTGTCTTTGGATACCTGCTCAATCTCTCTTTTTAACTGTTTTATACTTAAATCTAATCCTTTGATATATCGATTCCTCCTGCGCCCAATCGGAGAATTGCGCAGTAAAGAGGCCACTCGCTGGGGAGTAGGTGTATCATCCGGATTTGACTGTAGGTTTTTAAACTCAAAACTACCTCCGGTTAGTAAAAAATATAATTTTGCCATACTATAATTATCCCGTATCCAGTCAATCAGGGCAAAAAAGAGTTTCGCCGGAGAGGAATTTTTAATGCTTATCCCGTTACTAAAAGTAATATTAAAAGAATATTGTCTGGACAGCTGATAAAGATATTGGGAATAGGGTTCCTGCACAGTATAAAAGATACTCACTTCATCTAAAGGAATCTTTTGGGATTTTATCTTTCGGATAATCATTTTTACTTCATTAAATTCTCCGTGGGACTGGATTAACTCAATATTAAGTTTTTTGGGCAGGTTGGATTTGGATGGCATCTTATCTATATCGTATAAATAATCAAGGGCGAGCGGCTTTTCCGGGTAATTTTCTTCTTCTCCTTCTTTATAAGATTCGGAAAAATAAAAAGAGGCGGGCTTACTTAAGTTTTTTGGGGCGGGCAAAGGGATAACCTTGGTTTCCGGCAATATAATCTCCCGGAAAAAGATTTCCTCCAGATAATTTAATTCCATATTAGAGGGGACGATGAATATCTCTTTTTCCTGCTGGTTCTTCCTTTTGCATTTATTCTTATATTTAATTGCCTGAAGATAGATATCCGCCTCATCGATATAATTTTGTTCTCTTAATATTTTCTCATACTCCTGCATTATCTTAAGCAGGTCTTCACTCTTTTTAGGGTTAACTATCGCAGGATGCGGGAAATTTCGGGAAGAGAATCCGGCTATTCTCAGTTCTTTTATGGCCAGGTAAATCGAGCGGCAGATTCCGGGAGAAAAGGCAGGAGGCTGAAAATAATCCAGTAATTTATTTCGGGATAATTTCTTTAGAATTTGAAGCAGGAATATCTGGCCCAAAAAATTATCTAAAATTTTTAATCTATTTTTAGAGATATAATCATCACAATAATCTCTAGCCAGGTCAAAAAAGGTAGTAATATTTAGATTCAACGCAAAAAAGCCCTCTCTGGATAGGCTCTTTTTAAAGGTGTTGCCATCCAAATAAGAAGGCATAATTAAATTTTTACTGCCGGTTAAATTCTCCTGACATATTCTCTCCAAAAAACATACCAGGGGACGGTTCTCTGTCATTTTTTTATTTTACCCTTCGCTGAGATGTTTATCTAAAAATTCCTCCGTAGTCCGATAAAAATCATCTCATAGTTAATTTAGCAGAAATTAATCGCATTGCCTTTAATAAATCATTAGGACCAACCTTTAATTGTAAACCTCGAACTCCCGCACTGAATATAATAAAAGGAAATTGGAAGGCACTTTCATCGATATAGGTGGGATAATTTTTTTTCATTGCTAAAGGCGAGACGCCTCCCCGAATATAACCGGTTAATGATTTTATCTCTTTTAAATGGACCATAGCTATTTTTTTATTTCCACTTATAGAGGCAAGGGCCTTCAGGTTAAGTTCCGCCCCTCCGGGGATACAGGCCACTAATATTCCGGTTCTATCCCCTCGAATTACCAGTGTTTTAAATACCTGTTTTAAGGGCTGCCCCATCTTTCGAGCGGCATTTTCTGCACCAAGGTCCTGCTCGTCCACTTCATATTCTAAAATTTCATAAGGAATTTTCAATTTATCTAAAATTCTGGAAGCATTAGTCTTTTTCATTTCTGTAACCACCATAACTATTGTAACTTCTGATTTGGTCTATCTCTTTTCGTTTTTTAGGGCGTATTTGGTTAGATTCCGGATAACCCATAGTTATAATAAGCTCTACCCTTTTAGCGGAAGGAATATTAAGTAACTTTTTTACCCCTTTTTCGTTAAACCACCCCATCATGCAAGTTCCCAATCCTTCTTCTGCTGCCTGAAGACAAAAATGTTCAGCAGTAATTCCGATATCAATAAGGCTAAATTGTTTATCTTTGATTGCTTCCGCAACTTTGTTTAAAAAGCCTGATCTTTCCGAAATTAATATAATTAAAACAGATGCTTGCAGGGAAAATCGATTGAAAGATATAAGTTGACTAAATGTTTCTTTGGCTACCGCTTCTTTTAGTTTTGTGTCATCTACTACGATAAAGCTCCAGGGCTGGGAATTGCTGGCAGAAGGTGCAAGCCGCGCTGCCTCCAGACACCGCTCAATCTTCTCTCTCTCAACGGGTTTATCCAGATATTTTCTTACACTTTGCCTGGTTTTCACTAAATCTAAAAATTTCATTTACTCCCTCCCATGGGCAAAGGGGATGCCCCCTGTATTTTTACACTTTTTTAATTTCAACTAAACAATTGTGAAATGCGGTTCCATATCCTATATCACTTATATATTCTCCGGTGAGTTTATTGAGGTTGGCCTGGTGTACTCCATCCCACCAGCCAAAATAGGTATATACAATTCCCGAGGGAACTTTTTCGGTAAGAATAGCCCTTAAAATTAAATTGCCTCTCTCGTTGTATATTTTTACCTTCTCACCATCATTAATTCCTCTGTTTTCTGCATCCTCAGGATTAATCCAGATAAAGGGTTCTTCCTGGGAAATTTCTCTACTTGAAAATTGAGAATTCATCTTATTTAAGGCATGAGCACTTATAAAGGTTAAAGGATATTTAGCATAAAGCTCAGGGAAAGAATATTTATTTTCCATTGGTTCATAATAAAAAGGTAAGGGATTTTGTCCCCATCGATCTTTCGTCTGCTGAGAGTAAAATTCTATCTTACCGGTGGAAGTAATGAATTTAAAATCACTAAAGGCAATTTCTTGATAGTCAGGCTGAAGATAGGGCTTTTCTTTTAATTTTTTAATATCGGTATTTAAATTAGAACTGCTGATTATTTTTTCTATAGTATTCAAATTATTTTCCGGTAAATAATCTAAATTAAACCCAAATTTTTTACCTAAAAATCTATATATTTCACTTTCGTGTTTACATTCCCCAGGAGGGTCAATTATTTTTTGTTGAAGTTGAATATAAGAATGACCATACGCGCTTATCAAATCATAATACTCATACATCGAAACTGCGGGCAAAACTATATCTGCCATTCTGGCGGTATCGGTTAAAAAAAGATCGGCAACCACGATAAATTCTAATTTATTCATTGCCCCCGAAAGTTGATTAATATCAGGATTACTGGTCATAGGGTTTGCCTGCTCAATCCACATAGCTTTTACCGGAGGGTCAACTTGATTGTTCATCCCGCTAGCCAGTTTTGCTACCGAAATTGAATTACGAATTTTCTCTGGTTTGGGAGGGAAAAAAGGCCAATTTAATTCAGGGGACTGCCTATCACTAAAGTAAAAACCACAACCCTTTTTTCCGATACTTCCGGTTAATACCGGCAGAAGAGAAATAGCTCTTACCGTTTGCCCTGCATTAGTACATCTTTGCACCCCCATCCCACAGATAAGGGCATACTCGGGACTCTCCTTTATATAATTTATTATGTTATCAATTTTATGCAGAGGAATTCCGGTTGTATCAGAAACTTTTCCCAAAGGATAATCTTTTACTAATTCTTTAAACTCGGCAAAACCAAAAGTATGTTGGTCAATAAAATTATGGTTTATTAATTTATTTTCAATGAGTTGATTAGCTATCCCCAGGGCAAGACAACCATCAGTCCCCGGCCGAGGATGTAAATATAAATTACTTTTGCTTCCCGACTCATTTTCTCTTATATCAACAGTTATTAATTTTGCTCCCTTATCCACCGCCTTATTTATATGATGCATTATATGAATATTGGTATAAGCGGGATTTGAGCCCCATAATATTATTAATTTTGAGTTTTTCAGGTCAGAAATTTTATTGTGTTTTACTTCTCCATAAGTTAACGTAATTGCTTCCTGGGCAGCAGAATCACACAAGCCGCCGTAAGTGGAAGTAAAACCGCCAAACTGATACCAGAAACCATAAGCACAATTTTTCACCACACCCAAATTAGCAAATCTATTATAATATAAAACTGACTCCGGTCCATACTGCCCTCTCAAATTTTTCAACTTTTCATAAATTGTATCTAAAGCCTGCTCCCAGCTAATTCTCTCAAATTCCCCTTTACCTCGCTTGCCAATTCTCTGAAGAGGATATAATAATCTATCCGGGCCATAGACCATATTCGGATAGTCCATCCCTTTAACGCATATTCTACCCTGATTTACCGGACTATTGCGATTTCCTCTAACTTTTATTATCTTTCCTTTTTCTACATTAACCTCCAACGAACAGGAACCAAAGCAATCCTTAGGACACACCGAAAAACATACTAGGGGACGGTCCTCTGTCATTTTTTCTTAACCCCCTTCCCCTTTATCACAAGCCATCGACTAAATCCTAAAATGTTTGCTATCTCTCTGTATGAAAGATTTGTCTTTTCTGTTAATTCTATTATTAACTTATCTCTATATTCTTTATTTGCTTTAGCTTTTAAAGATTCTATTTGTAAACCTTTTTCTTTTAAATATCTTGACGCATACTCTTTGGCTTTTTCAACACTAGTAATTTCTTTAACTTCTCTAAATACTTCTTTATAATCCATAAAAGTATCATTATTTTGTTGACAAGAAAATTCGACAAATAAGCGAATTGCTTTTGATCTATCAGGAGAAAAGAACTTTAAGATCTCCTCTTTATCTATTATGCTTTTTTTCTCTTTTAGATAAAGCGAACAGCTACTCCATTTATATTGGTGAGGTTGATTTACTATTTTAGCCTTAACCGGATTATTATGAATATACCGTATTAATGATATTAGATAACGATCATCTTCCACCGGTTCACTTCTAAACCTATTCTGAAACACATGCCCAACTCTATTATATTTTTTATTGAAGTAATAAGCATAAGCAGTATTAATCCTTCTCATTGCCCTGGAAATATTATCTTCCTCTTCTTTGAACAACAAATGTAAATGGTTATTCATCAAACAATATGCGTAAAGAGTGTATTCGTTTTTCTTTTTTTTATTGGTAATAATTTGAATAAATTTACTTTTGTCTTCGTCGTCAAGAAATATATCTTTTCTTTCATTTCCTCTCGCTATTATATGGTATATCTTGCTTATCCCTAATTTTCTTTTTTGTCTGGGCAAAATTCCCCCTCCTTAATATTTTTTATTGTGATAAGGAATAATTATTAATATAACATATTTTTATAAAACTTGCCAGAGGACCGTCCCCTGTCAGGTTTTTAGGTATTGGAATTTGTATAGTTCGAAGTAGTAGCCCTTTTGGGCAAGTAATTGGGAGTGGGTACCGCTCTCTATGATCTTACCTTTGCTCATAACATATATTTTATTTACATCCTGAATGGTGGACAAGCGATGGGCAATCGCTATACTGCTTCTGTCCTTCATAATCTTCTTTATGGCATCCTGGATAAGATATTCGGTTTCACTGTCTATACTGCTGGTAGCCTCATCAAGGATGAGTATTCGGGGTTCTTTGGCCAGTGCCCTCGCAAAGGCGATGAGCTGTCTCTGGCCGGTAGAAAGATTTGAACCTCCTTCAGATACAACATTTTCATATTTTTTCTTCAATTTCCTGATAAAATTGTGGGCATTAACATATTTTGCATATTCGATCATCCTATTATCCTCTACCTCGTTGTTAAGGATGATATTATATTTAATATCTCCGGCAAACATAAAAACATCCTGCAGAACTAATCCGAAATAATTTCTTAAAACTTTTAAATCCATCTCTTTTATGTTGATTCCGTCAATTAAAATTTCCCCTCCGGTAGGTTCATAGAACCTCAAAAGAAGATTTATTAATGTCGTCTTCCCTGCCCCGGTTGCCCCTACGAAAGCCACCGATTCGTTCGGCTCAACCACAAAGGACACGTTATTAATAACTTTTTCATCCTTTTTATACTCAAAAGATACATTTCTGAACTCTACTCTTCCTTCAATTTTAGCGGGATGTTTAGGACCTCTGGGAGAATGTATTTTGTCATTCTCCTCAAAAAGCAGAAATATTCGTTCCGATGAAGCCATAGCCGATTGTAATATATTGTATCTTTCAGAAAAATCGAATATGGGCCTAAAAAACATATGGATATAGGATATAAAGGCAATAAGCACCCCCAGGGAAATTTCTCCCCCCAGTACTCCTTTTCCTCCAAAATATATTACTGTACCCAGGGTAAAATAAGATAAAACATCAATTAATGGCCTGAATATAGAAAATATTAACAGTTGATGCATATTAGCATTATAATAATTTGTACCAATTTGATTAAATTCATCCTCAGACCTACCTTCTTGATTAAAAGTCTGAATCAGTAAAATTCCCGATATTGCTTCTGATAAAAAGCTATTCACTTTGGCCAGAGCAATTCTTACTTTTCCGTAGGCCTCCCGGGCGTATCTCTGAAAAAAGTAGAGCATAATAACAATTACGGGAACAAGAATAAATATTATCAGACTTAAATGAGTTGATAATCTGAATATGATAATAAGTATACCTATTATCATAATAAGATCTTTGGCTGAATAGACGAAGACATCAGTAAACATTTCTCTTAAGGCATCAACATCATTGGTTAGCCTGGTTACCAGTCTTCCTATAGGATTATTATTAAAAAAGTTCAGAGAAAGAGACATTAAATGTCTTACCAGATTACTCCTTAGGTCATACATCACCCTTTCACTGACTACGGCCATCATAACTACCTGGAAATAATTGAAAATAAAAGAAACTAAAAGAAGTCCCACGTACAATAAGGCAAACAGTTTTACCATTTTCAAATCATCATGTCTTAAGTTCTTAAGGTTGTCTGAAGGAATTTTCTGCATTTCGGAATAAGGGATGAAACTGCCCTTATCTGTTTTGATGATACTAAGTTGATATTGCTTTAACTTATCCAGTCCCCCCTCATCTTTAATCATTAAATACTTCTTCGGCAGGATAAGTGAATCCTTCTGCAGCCCCAGATATTCATCTTTACTTAACAGGTTTGAAGGGAGAAAAATAATATTATCGGTCCTAACCCGGTAGGCCTTATATTTGTCGGTAATCTCAACCGTCTTGTCATTAAGGATTAACCTTAGATAACTTCTTTCAATATAATTATCTACCACATTTTTAGTGATCAAGGGAAGGACAATCTGTATGCCGCTTATGGCCAGAATAAGAATGAATATGATAAGAATCTTCCCTCCGTATGGCTTTCCATATTGCCATAATTTGGAAAATATTTTTTTATCCAGGCCGGAATATAATTTTTCTTCTTTCATCTTTATTCTTCCAATTTTTGAATTTTGTAAATACTTTTATAAATATCGGATTTTTTAATCAGTTCTCGGTGAGTACCGCTGTTTTCAATCCTTCCCCCATCCAGGACAAATATATTATCTGCTTTTATAAATGAAGATATGCGGTGTGATATTACAATAGTAGTAATACCTTTAGAATAACTTCCTAAATTCCGGATAATCTCCTTTTCGGTGTTGGTATCCACTGAACTTAAGGCATCATCGAGAATAAGAATTTGGGGTCTTCTGATAATCGCCCGGGCAATACACAATCTCTGTTTTTGCCCCCCGGATAGGGTTACCCCCTTCTCCCCCACAACTGTTTTATACTGATTTTTTAATTCCATTATATTCTTATGTATCGAGGCAACCTTGCAGGCCTCCACTATCTCCTCCAAAGTGGCATCGGGTTTGCCAAACCTGACATTATCTTCTATGGTATCTGAGAAAAGAAAAGAATCCTGAGGGATATATCCTATACTATCCCTTACTGTTGCTATCTTTATCTTTTTATAATCTAAAGAATCATAAAATATTCTCCCTTTCCGGGGTTCGATAATCCTTAAAATCAACCTGGCTATGATGCTTTTTCCGGAACCTATCCTCCCACATATTCCTATATACTGCCCTTGTTTTATATCAATATTTATATTATTCAGAACAACCTGTTCCCCATAAGAAAAGTAAATGTCCTCCAGTTTTATGCTGCCTTTTAAGGTATGATACTCTGCACCAGGGGCATCGTAAATATTCGGCTTCTCTTCAAGGAGTTCAAGTATGCGTTTATAAGAAGCGTTTCCCCGCTGGTATACATTGGTCACCATTCCTACTGCCATCATAGGCCAGACAATAATCCCCATATAGGAAAAGAAGGCAACTAATTCACCGGTAGTAAGCTCATTAAGGATAACTTGTTGGCCTCCTACCCAGAGGATTATCGCAATTCCTATCTCGGCAAATAAGGCTATCAAGGGGAACATGGTTCCCCAAATTTTGATAAGAGAAATGTTTTTCTCCAGATATTCCTGGCTTAATTTATCAAAATTTTTAGATTCTGGCTCTTCTTGCTGAAATGCCTGTATAATCTTTACCCCTGATATCATTTCCCGCACTTTTTCAGTCAACAGAGAAAATGACTCCTGCACACTTTTAAATTTTCTGAATAATATCCTTACAAAGAATAAGGATATAAGGGCAATTATAGGAAGGGGTATCATAGCATAAAAGGTAAGTTTTGCATTAAGAGTTAACATAAATATGAGGGTGGCTAAAAAAAGAAAGACGGCGTCAAAGCCAGCAATAACTCCGAAGGCACAGGCCCTTCTTACCGCAGTCATATCATTGGTCATATGAGCCATGATATCTCCAATCTTTGTTCTGGTGAAAAAGGAATTGGAAAGCAAAAGCAGATGTTTGAACAGTCTGTTCTTAAAGTCCATTTCGATAAAATGGGACATTCCGATAATTATCATTCTCCAAAAAAATCTAAAAATTCCGATGGCTATCGCCAGGGCAAAGATTAAGAGAGTAAATTTTCCGAGATAAGAATAATTATTCCCGGAGGAGGTGTAAGTAGCAATAATATAATCTATCGCTCGTTGGACTATGCGTGGTGAAATAAGCTGGGCAATATCCACTGCCACCAGCATAAGAAATCCGAACAACATCTTAAGGGGGGCTTTTTTATAATAAGAAATAATAAATCTAATTAACATTGTTTCATTATAATATACTGCAGTTATTAATATTGTCAATTAAAAAAGGGTTTTATGAATAATTACGAATCATACAAAACAATTAATCATAGAACCCTTTTATTAGACATATCCACATTATTGAAAACTATGGTAATCTTATTTAACGTCTAACTCATCTAGTACCTCTAAAAGAATCGTCGCGGCATAAGTAACTGCAGGGCCGCCGCCCATAAATACGGAGACACCAGCTGCTTCTAATATTTCTGCGCGATTCGCTCCTGCTTTTACCGCTTCGGCAGCGTGAAATTGAATACAATATTTACACCTTATAGCTATTCCTATCCCTAAAGCAATTAATTCTTTAGTTTTGTTGCTAAGTACGCCATCTTTCACACATTCTTGATCTAACTTCATAAAAGCACCCATTACAGAAGGCAATTCCTTCCCCAATTTCCCCATTTGAGTTCCTAACTTTTTTAATTCTTCACTCATCTAAATTTTTCTCCTTTTTATTTTATGTATTCTATATATATTATATTTTTTCTTTATTTTGCAACTTTTATAATTTGTATGCGTATCGCGTATTGAGTATTGTGTGGAAAGAAAAGAAATTAGCACTAAATTAAAGTTTACACTAATAATTTTTAGTTAATTATACTTCTACAATATCTTTCACTTCAGGAACTTCCTTTTTTAACATCCTGCCAATACCCATCTTTAAGGTCATCTGGCTCATCGGACAACCTAAACAGGCACCGGTTAATTTAACTTTTACTATTCCCTCCGGAGTAACTTCTACCAAATCCACATTTCCTCCGTCAGCCTGAAGAGAGGGCCTTATCTTTTTTAAAGCAGCCTCTACTTTTTCTCTTATAGTTTTTTCCTCTTTCATTTTGTTTTCCTCCCAGATTCAAAACATTTTCTTATTTTTTAATAATAGAATTGTCTTTGAAAAACTTTATGTCTTCTTTTACTTGTATTATACTATTATAGCATGCTATTTTATTTATTTTTACTCAATTTTTTATAATAAGGATATAAAAACATAAATATCCCGGTAAAGGCTAATGATAACGTAAAAAACTTTTGTAATTGTTGCATTAAATGATTTATAGGCATCCCTTTTGTTAACACCATAGCCAGTAGCACAAAAATAACAAAAGGTATGGTTAAATAACGATGTATCTTTCTTATAATTCTTTGCAGTTTATTCATACTAATTTCTCTCTCTTCCTCTTTCTTCTCTAAATTTTATTTTTTTTAAAAATAATATATTCAATTCCGTATTTATGATTAAATAAATTATGCCGAATGGTTTATTTTATAGAAAAATAACATCTTAAATGATTTTCGGTAGATAGCAAATAAAAATGATTTTAGAAGCTGTCTACCGAAATTTGTTTATTTAAAAAATAACTAATTTCCTAAAAACATTTTCATGTCCTCTTCCACATTAGTTATCCCACCAATACCAAATTTTTCGACTAATACTTTCGCGACATTAGGAGATAGAAATGCCGGTAAAGTTGGCCCTAAATGGATATTTTTTACTCCCAGGAATAACAGGGCTAACAAAACGATAACCGCTTTCTGCTCATACCAGGCAATATTATAAGATATGGGTAATTTATTGATATCATCCAAGCCGAATACCTCTTTTAACTTCAAGGCAATGACAGCCAGCGAATAGGAATCATTACACTGCCCGGCGTCCAGCACCCGGGGAATTCCTCCGATATCCCCTAATTCAAGTTTATTGTAACGATATTTAGCACAACCTGCGGTCAGAATAATTGTATCTTTAGGTAACTTTTCCGCAAATTCGGTATAATAATTCCGGCTCTTCATCCTTCCATCACACCCCGCCATTACGAAAAATCTTTTAATAGCTCCGCTTTTAACCGCCTTTACTATCTTATCCGCTAAAGCAATTACCTGATTATGGGCAAATCCTCCTATGATTTCTCCTTTTTCAATTTCGGTGGGAGGTGAACATTTCTTAGCCATTTCAATAATCTTAGAAAAGTCTTTAGGTTTACCATCCTGTCTATCCGGAATATGGTTCATTCCTGCATATCCAACTGTTCCAGTGGTAAATACCCGATTTTTATAGCTATCCCGAGGAGGAGTAAGACAATTAGTAGTCATAAGTATGGGACCATTAAATTTTTCAAACTCTTCATTCTGTTTCCACCAGGCATTGCCATAATTTCCCACAAAATTTTTGTATTTTTTAAAAGCTGGATAGTAATTGGCCGGCAGCATCTCACCATGAGTATAAACATCAATCCCAGTTTCTTCGGTCTGCTCCAATAATTCTTCCATATCTTTTAAATCATGACCACTAATTAGTATTCCCGGATTCTTTTTAACCCCGATATTTACTTTAGTAATTTCCGGGTTTCCATAAGTTTCGGTATTAGCTTTATCCAGTAAAGCCATAGCATCTACTCCGTATTTACCACATTCCAACACAAGACCAACTAAACCATCGACAGAAAGGCTATCATCCATAGTGGCAGCCAATCCTTTCTGTATAAAAGCATGAAGTTCCTCGTTCTCATAACCCAGGTTAAAGGAATGTTCTACATAGGCAGCTATCCCTTTTAAACCATAGGTTAACAACTCTCTCAAAGAACGTACATCCTCATTTTCAGTAGCCAATACTCCTACTTCGGAAGAATTAGCTTTAGTTTCAAATTCTACTTCGGTTTCTGCTTTCCAGGTAGCGCAATCAGGTAAATTTTTAGGAAGTTTTCCTCCTGCCTTTAAAAGTTGGTTTTTAATTTCTTCTCTTAATTTTATTCCCTCTTTAATCTTTTCAATAAAGACCGTCTTATACCAGTTAGCATTTGTAATAGTCATAAACAGAGAATTAAAGATAAATTGATTTATTTTTTTATTTTCTACCCCCAATTTTCGAGCTGGAACACTAAATATTGATATCCCTTTTAATAGATAAACTAATAGATCCTGCATATTAGCCAGATCATCGCTTTTACCACAAACCCCTCTCTTGGTGCAGCCGATTCCTTTAGCAGTCTCCTGACATTGATAACAAAACATACTCATTTTTTTCCTCCTTCTTGTAAAAAAACTAAGATTAATTTTACTATTTAACCACTAATAATTTTCAGATAATAGTTCAAAATATGCTCGGGGATGGGAGCATACCGGGCATACTTCCGGTGCTTCTATGCCTTCATGAATGTATCCACAATTCCGACACTTCCAATACACTTTACCATCGTGCTTAAAAACTTTACCTTTTTCCAGGTTGTCGAGAAGTTTTTTGTACCGTTTTTCGTGTTTTTTCTCTACTTCAGCAATCCCCTCAAACATTTTAGCAATTTTTTCAAATCCTTCTTCTCTTGCATCTTTAGCCATACGGGGATACATTTCGGTCCATTCGAAATTTTCACCGGCTGCTGCTGCCTTTAGATTATCAATAGTGCTTCCGATTCCTGCTAATTCTTTAAAATGGAGCTTGGCATGTTCCTTTTCATTTTCAGCAGTTTCCAAAAAAATAGAGGCAATCTGTTCATACCCTTCTTTTTTGGCTTTGGAAGCAAAATAACTATATTTATTTCTGGCCTGAGATTCCCCGGCAAAGGCTTCCATTAAATTTTTTTCAGTCTTTGTTCCTTTTAAATCTTTCATTTTTCTTCCTCCTAAAATATTTTTTTATCTTTCATGTGAAAGCAAGAATCCGTTCATATTATCCTTCACTCCTGGATTCCCACTTTCGTGGGAATGACAGAGGGGTGGTAAACCCTCACTCCACACTATTCTCCTTACTTGTATCTTGCACCTATGGGCTCAACAGCACACCATTCAATTTATCGAAAATTATACTGTATCGCACATTAATATTTTATTTACTTTTTGAACTACAATCACTTATAGATCTTTATGTTTTTCTGCTATTTCTCCGGCTAATTTTATCAAAGAATTATAATCTTCCTCTTTGGGATAACCCTTTACTATCACCGGAGAAAGAATCTCTACTTTTAAATTACCTATCATTGCACTAATATTTTCCAGCATCTTTCCTCCCCATCCATAAGAACCGATAACCGAGGCGTATCTTAATTTTGGCCTTAAAGCATTAGCCAGATAAACTGCTGAAACCACCTGGGGATGTGCACCGGTTAAAACCGTAGGTGAGGCAATTACAATGGTGGCAGCATCCACTAAAGCTATAGCTAATGCACCTATATCGGTCCTGGTAAGATTAAAAAGTTTTACGGTTATTCCCTTTCTCATTAATTCTTCGCTTAAGATATACACCATCTCCTCGACACTGCCGTGCATGGAAACATAGGGGATGATTACTTCATTTGCCACTTCATCGGAAATCCATTCTCTGTAAGCCGACAAAATAAATTCCGGATGAGAATAGATCTGACCATGACTGGGAGCAATGGTTTTAATCTCTAACCCTTTTAGTCTTTCCAAATGTTTTTTAATATTGTTACGGAAAGGCATCATTATCTCCGCATAATAACGCTTGGCGGCAAAATAAACCTTAGACTCATCATCTACCCATAAATTACTCTCAGCAAGATGTGCACCGAACAGATCACAGCTGAACAAAATCTTATCTTCTTCTAAGTAAGTTAACATGGTTTCCGGCCAGTGCGCCCAGGGAGCAAATATAAATCTTAAAGTTTTTCCCCCTAAAGAAAGGGTATCATTATCATTCACAGTTATAATTCTGTCTTCTTTAATAAGAAGATGTTCCATTAGCATTTTCTTACATTTCTGGTTAGTAACTATTTTCGCTTCCGAATATAATTCTAACATTAAAGGAATAGCCCCAGAATGGTCCTGTTCGGCATGATTTACTACTATATAATCCAGATGCTCTATTCCTAAATCATCTAAATTGTCTAATAAATCATCTTCTTTGGTCGGGTCAACCGTATCAATTAAAGCTGTCTTCTTCTGATCTTTTATCAGATAAGCATTATAACTGGTGCCCTCGGGAAGAGGGATAAGCTCATCAAACAGCCTTCTATCCCAGTCAATCGCTCCCACCCAGTAGATATTTTTTTTTACTTTTTTTACAGTCATTTCTAACTCACCTCTTCAAAATCATCTTTACCAACACCACATACCGGGCATACCCAATCATCGGGGAGATCTTCAAAGGGAGTTCCTGGATTTACCCCTGACTCGGGATCGCCTTTCTCAGGTTCATAAATATAGCCACAAACAGTACATTCATACTTAATCATTTTTTCTGACTCCTTTCCTTTTTTTTCTTTATTTATTTCTTTTTCTAATTTTTCCTCTGTCGGAATATAGGTAGGTGCGGTCTTGGGAGAGACGCCTCTCTTTACTTGATGGTAATAATCATAAGTCAACGGTTTTGCCTTTTTAATATTCTCTGTCTCTACAACTTTCCCTACAAATAGAGTATGGGTGCCTACATCCATTCCCCTAATTACTTCTGCTTCCATATAAGCTAAAGTATTTTCCATAATTATGGGCGAACCGGTTACTCCAATCTTATAATTTACTCCCTTAAATTTGTCTTTATCTCTTCCCGATTTAAAACCAAATCTTCCGATAAATTTCATATCAGTTTCCTGTTCTAATACTGAAATAGCAAATACTTTACTCTTGATAATAAACTCATGAGTTAAATTTTCTTTATTAATACAAACCGCGATGGTAGCTGGCTCTGAAGTTGTCTGAAAAACTGTATTGGCAATCTGTCCGTTTATGCGGTCTTCTTTTTTCGAACTAACTATATAAATACCATAACTGATATTGTAAAGTGCTTTTAAATCCATTTGCTCATCTCCTTTCGAAAAAAATAAAAGTTCGAGTAAAAAAAGTTTATAAGTAGGGGCGTATTGCTATACGCCCCTGTAACTACAATACTATTTGTTTTCTTTATTTGTCCACAACCCATGTATATTGCAATACTCTCTAGTTTTCTCCAATCCTTCTACATCTTTAAATAGAGATTCCGGTTTGTCGCCTGGTTCCAAGAATTTTCGGGATGCACCTTTTTTTGCAACAACCTCTATCCATTCAATATAATGTTTCTCTTCCATTGGATGCAGGGTTGAGCCGACTACCGCTTTAATCCCATCGGAAATTTTTTCCATTATGGGCACATGTTTTTCGGTAGTCTGATCAGCAGTCTTTTCTTCCATCAGTTTCATTTGCTGACCGCAGCAGACTAAAGCCCCCTTACCAATATGTAATACTTCAACAATGTTTCCACAAATCTCACATTTATAAATTTCTAATTTTTTAGTCATTTACATTTACCTCCTTTTTTATTATAGACGCTATGGTTATAGTTTTTAATTTTGTAATAACCTCTTTCTCTATTTCATCTATCTTTTTCTTCAAAAGACAATCTTTTACATTAGGACAAACCTTTTTTTTAAATGTGCACTCATTAAGCTTTAGCGGTCCCTGAAATATTTTCATTACATCAGTCAGGGTTATTTTCTCCGGAGATACAGCTAAAGCAAAACCGCCACCCTTACCCTTAGATGAATTAAGTAATCCTTCTTTATTTAAAGTTTGTAGTATTTTTCTTAAAAAAGGGCGAGGCATCTCTAAAGATTTAACTAATTGTTCAGCTGAGATTACCTCTTGTTTTTGTTCGACAATACAGCAAAGCACCCTTACCGCATAATCGGTGTTCCTGGTGATTAATTTCACTTATCAATTTTCCTCTAATCTTTTAATCTTGATAATAATTTCTCTGTATTAAAAAGCCTTGCTTTTTTATTTTTTTATTATGATACTACTTTTGTATCATTTTGTCAACTTTATTTTTAAAAATATTTTTCACCCAAAAAAATAGCTCCCTTACTCTTATCAGTAAGGGAGCTATTTTTGTTAATCGAAGCTAGTTGTTTTATTTTGATAGTTAAGAATTTATTCGACTAATGCTGTTTTAATTCCCTGGGCAATCTCCATTATCTGATAAGGTGAAAATCTATATTCTCCCCTTAGATCATCTATGGTGCTGCCTGTGTTATATATTTGAGTAAGTTCAAATCCATTCTTAATTCCTTCTAATAATTCGTCAGCATCTACTCCCCAAAGGGTAGCAATATCTGCAATAGTCATAGTCTTCATTTCCATTCCGTTTACATGAATCTGTAATCCAGAAATATTATCAGAAGAATTTCTTCCCATGCCGCTACCTTTAGGTTCGCTGTCACAGGTGCCGTCACATTCATCATCACAATCATGTGGTATATAATCCTCATCTTGTCCGTTGGGGATGCCATCACCATCATCATCAGGTGCATCTGCTCTTTGGCCCATTCCATTTCCCAGGTTGCCTACACAGTCTTCACAATCTTGGTTTTGCCCCTGGTTAGAAACCCCTTTATTTTGCATACCATATCTGGGGCTTTCAATATTTCCACTGGATCCCCCTCTCATTCCATACATTCCATTTGTTCCATTACCATCTGCCCAAACGACGAGGGAAAAAACTCCTACTGCCAGTGCTATGACCAGCAGAGTTACTCCGACTTTTAAATTTCTTGAACTTTTCATTTCTATTCGTTCCTCCTTAAAATTTTAATTTGTTGACAATTTTTTTGTCATTCACTTATTTATACGTAAAGGGGAGGAACTTTCTTTCATTACCGAAAAAATATTTTTAAAAAAATTAATTTCTCACTTTTAAGCTGATTACATGGTTTCCTTCCAGATTTTTTCTATCCTATTATAGTGCTCTCTAGTAGCAGCCGCTAAATTAAGCAAAACCTGCTTTATTTCTTGGCAATCAGGTTCAAAGACTTCGAAAAACTTCTTCTCTATTAACCCGCTTTCCAGATCGCGAGCTACCGATAAAGCATTTTTAGCTGATATTTTATTATTTTGTGCTTCAGCTATTTGACTTTTCACGTATTCCAGAGAAGTTTTTATCGCCTCTGTTTTGAATCTTCCTTCTTTAAAATACAACAAACCTTTCTCTGCTTTAGAGCAAAGCTTAAATATCCAGCTCGCGTGCTCTATCTCCTCAGCTGCTATTTTTGACCAAAAATCTTTCTGCTTCGGAAATTTCCGGGCATATTCTTTATAAAGCTGACTAAGTGCTTTCTCATGTTCGGCCAGCAGTTTTATTACCTTCAACTGGGCTTCGATTAGCGACATAAATACTTCTCCTTATTAGTTTATATCTCAATTGTAAATATCAAATGAAAAGTGCACCATATTTCACTCGAAAAGTGCACCACTTTTTCTAAAAAAATAAATCGATTTAGTTCATATAGCCCTCCTTTTTCACTTTGTCATTATTTTTGTTTTGCCAACCATTCCCTGGTCTCCTTCAACCGGTAAGAACTACCATTCATGTTAAGGATATAGGATTTATGAGTCAGTTGGCCAGCCTGATTCTATTCTTTTTGCCACTTTCCAGCCTGAGATCATATTCCTTTAAAAGAAGATTGTATAAAAATTTTTCATATTGGCTTCTTTGA
>LDZT01004569.1_pt1 | contig 47079 bp, 40 predicted proteins | sample 615521 | NCBI WGS metagenome assembly LDZT01 (sample SAMN03408292, study PRJNA278302) | terrestrial metagenome | isolation source: oil reservoir sample SB1 | place: USA: Alaska, North Slope, Schrader Bluff formation | collected 2011-09 | reverse complement strand
ACCTTGACCTGGGGGAAAGTTATTGTTATAGTATCCATGGGTGTAGTTTACCTCCTTTTTTAAAGGGTTTTTTCTATATAGGTAAGTCTACACCTTTTTATTATATTTTTTGCAATCCTTCTCTTGCTATATGTCTTATTACTAACCAAAGAAAGTATTATTAAAATATAAGCTTAGCAGAGAAAATTTATTTTATTAAATTCAAAAAATGATGTTATAATTAAAAACAAAATTAATTCTTTTACAGTCGACTAACAATATTTGAAATATATATAAAAAAGAGAAAACTGAAGTGAAAGCAATAAATAATCATTATGATGTAGTTATAATCGGTGGTGGTGTAGTGGGTTGTGCTATTGCCCGGGAATTATCTAAATACAAAGTTAATGTTGCAGTTTTGGAAAAAGAAGATGATGTTAGTTGGGGAATAAGCTGTAGAAATAGTGGAGTAATTCACGCTGGTTTTAATAATAAACCAGGGACTTTAATGGCAGAATTTTGTGTAGAAGGAAATAAGTCTTTTGCTAAACTTTGTCGTCAACTTGATGTTCCTTATAAGAAGGTAGGAAAAGTGGTAGTTGCTCAGAGAAAAGAAGAAATAGAGGAATTAAAAAAGTTAAAGACCCAGGGAGAAAAGAATAAAGTAGAGGGCTTACAAATTATTGATTCTAACGAATTAAAAAGATTAGAGCCTAATGTTAGGGGAGTAACTGCTCTCTATTCTCCTGAAACTGCAATTACCTCTCCTTATTTATTAACTATCGCTTTAGCAGAAAATGCTCAAGATAATGGAGTATTTTTCTTTTTGAATACCGAAGTAAAAAGTATAGCTAAGTTAAGAAATTCTGATTTTAGAATCAATACCAATCGGGGTAGATTTAGCTCTTATTATGTAATTAATAGTGCTGGTCTCTACTCCGATAGAGTAGCTCACATGGTGGAAACAGATAAATATCGAATTTACCCTTGCCGGGGAGAATACCATATATTAGATAAAAATGTCTCCTGGTTGATAAATCACCTAATCTATCCTGTTCCTCAAGCCGGAGCTGGCGGACTGGGAATCCATCTTACTCCTACTATTGATGGTAATATTTTGATAGGTCCAAGTAGTGAATATATTAAAAGTAAAGATAATCTTTCAGTAACCTCCTCGGTGATGAAAATGCTCTCTTCTGAAGCCCGAAAATTTTTGCCTTTAATTTCGCCCGGATATATCATTCGTAGTTATTCTGGCCTTCGAGCCAAGCAGGCTCCCTCTTCTGAGGGGGGATATTGGGATTTTGTAATAGAGGAAAGTGATAAAGTCGATAATTTTATCAATCTAATTGGCATCGAATCCCCCGGTTTAACCGCTGCCCAGCCGATTGCTAAAAGAGTAGTCGAAATTATTAATATAAAAGAAAGATTAGATTCTGATCCCAGCTTCAATCCTATTAGAAAAGGAATTCTACGATTTGAAGAGCAGGATGAAGAGACTAAAAAAACCTTAATCAAACAAGACCCTGATTATGGAGAAATAGTCTGTCGTTGTGAAAAAGTTACTAAAAAAGAAATATTAGAGGCAGCTAATAATCCTTTGGGGGCAAGAAGTCTGATTTCTATTAAATATCGTACTCGGGCTATGATGGGCAGATGTCAGGGAGGATATTGTCAGACCAGAATTATGGAAATATTAAGAGAATCTTTTAAACTTAGTCCTCAGGAAATTACTTTAAAAGGAAATAATTCTTATCTGTTAGTCGGGTATAGAAGTAATAAGGAAAATGAATCATGCAAGAAAAAGAAGTTATTATCATTGGAGGAGGAGCTGCTGGTTTAGCAGCAGCAGTTACCTGTCACCAAAAAGGGATAGAGGATATTCTAATTATCGAACGGAGAGACTATTTAGGGGGTATCTTAAACCAGTGTATTCATGATGGATTTGGACTGGAAAAGTTTAATACTTCCTTGACCGGTCCGGAATATGCTCAAAGATATATTGATAAGGTAGCGAATAGAAAAATCCCTTTTTTATTAAATAGTATGGTAGTTGGCTTAACTCCTCAAAAGGAAGTAGCAGTGGTAAATAGTCAAGGTTTGCAGCATTATCGAGCCCGGGTAATTATTTTAGCTATGGGCTGCCGTGAGCGAACCCGAGGAGCTATTAATATACCGGGTGCTCGACCATCTGGTATCTATACTGCTGGAGTAGCTCAGGAATTAATTAATTTAAAGAATTATATGGTAGGAGAAAAAATAGTAGTCTTAGGCTCAGGAGATATCGGTTTGATTATGGCCCGTCGTCTAAGCTTAGAAGGTGCAGAGGTAATAATGGTGGTAGAAAAACTCCCTTACAGTAGTGGTCTTCCCCGGAATATTAATCAATGTTTGTATGATTTTGATATACCTCTTTTATTAAGTCATACCGTAGTGGATATCCAGGGAAATGGGCGCTTATCAGGTGTTACTATTGTCCAATTAGGCAAAAGAGGAGGAATTGTCCAGGGGAGCAAGAGGAAGATAGCCTGTGATACTCTACTTTTATCTGTAGGTTTAATTCCGGAGAATGAGCTCTCTCGTGAAGCAGGTATAGTTTTAGACAACATAACCGGAGGGCCGCAAGTCGATGAGAGGGGCCAGACCAATGTTCCGGGTATCTTTGCCTGTGGGAATGTTCTACAGGTACACGATATCGTGGATAATGTATCTTTGGAAGCTGAATATATAGTTGAAGGAGTAGTAGAATACCTCGAAGGAAAATTAAATAAAGAGCGGGAGATTAAAGTAGAATTAGAAAAAGGCTTAAGATATGTACTTCCCCAAACCTTGATTAGGGTAAAAGATACTATCTTTTCTTTTCGGGTTAATCAGCCAGGAGAAAAGAAGGTTTTAGTATTTGAAGATGGTAAAAAAGTAATCAAGAAGAAATTCTTAAGACGAGTAAACCCTGCAGAGATGATCAGAGTAAAATTATCCTTTTCGGAATTAGCAGGTATAAAAACATTAAAGGTAAAGTTGGTCTAATGATGGAGAGAGAATTTGTCTGTATAATCTGTCCTAATAGTTGTCGAATATCAGTAGAATATGAGGGAGCAAATATTAAAAATATTAAAGGGCACGAATGTCCTAAAGGAAAAGAATATGTAAAAAACGAAATTACTAATCCCTTACGAGTATTCACCGGCTCTGTTTTGATAGAAAACGGAAATTTTTCTTTGGTAAGCGTAAAGACTCACGTTCCTATTCCCAAAAAATATTTAAAAAAAATTGGAGAGATTACTCAGCAAATTAAAGTGGATGCCCCTGTTAAAATTGGGCAGATAGTCGCTTCAAATTTATTAAATAAGAATATAGATTTAATAGCGACCAGAGAAATTGAAAAGAAAAAATTTTTATCATCTTAATTAAGGTATATTAAAAGTTAACCAAAGGTGCCTGGCACCTTTGGTTAACTTTTTAGAAAATTATTGTCAATAGTCAGTGAAAATGTCACCTTTAAGTTCAAAAATGATAATAAAAAAGATGGAAGAAACAAAAAACTTTATTAGCCTTCTCTATGGGCGGATTAGTTTAAATCAAATTAACTCATACCATCCGGGATCTGCCAGGGAAAAAGGTGCCCCCTGGCAGATATGCTATCTACTCCCAACCTTTGGGGTCATAGATAGCGGCAACGAGTTCCCTATCACTTTCTTCGTAAGTGAAGTTAGGTTCTAGACTGCCGTTTTTCCAGGGATGGTCGTCTTTAACCTTTATGAACCTTCTAACCTTATCTTTCTTAGGTATAACTTTAGCAGGCTTAATCGCCTTTCTTACTTCGTAAACACCACCCTTATATTCTGCCCGCATACCGAATCTAGGGCTGGTCAATACGGTAATGGCAGCTTTATTAGGTATAGATATTACCTTGTTATCTTTACTTAACTGGTAGGTTTGTCCTCCAAAAGAGAAAGTAGAGCCATGGCTGGCTTTCCGAGTCTCTTTCCTACACAGTATATAATCTATATTAATATGTTCCTCTAAAGGCCGGTAAGCAGACTGTGGCTCTCGGGGAACTACCGCGAAACGGGCATTGAACCTTTTGATAAATCCCGGAAGAAAGGCATTTGCTTCTTTAATAGATTTAATACCAGCAAGACGCAGCTCTAAGGTTAACCGATCCTGTAAGGTTTCCCATAACCTTTCGATACGACCCTTAGCTTGAGGAGAACGAGCATAAACTATCCCCACGGAAAGTTCCTGCATGGCCCTACCAAACTGGGTATAAGCAAAAGTTTTAGCTTCCAACTCATCATAAATAGTAAGTTTGGTATTACTGGGTGCCTTAAATATAGTATGTTGGTCTACATAAATACTCATCGGTATACCATATTCTAAAATGGTCTGTCTTTTAACCGCGAAATAGCCGTCTAAACATTCATTCTCAGAGAAATAAAGGCCGGTTATATTTCCTCTGGCATCATCTATCGCCCCATGCAGAGAACATTTTATGCCGGGTATCCATTCATAAGGAGAGGCATCCATTTGCAATAAAAGTCCCTCTTGAGGCTTACGTTCTCTCGTGCGGTGAGGTTTAGGTGGCCTGTGTTTTCTGGGACTTTTGATACCTTTGGCTTTAAGGATTCTGGATACAAAAGACTGACTAATGCTAATACCTTCGTGTTCTCTTAAAAGTTCTGCAAGATGGGTATAATTTACCCCTTCATATTTATTTCTAGTAAGAAAAACAATTTTGTCTCTTATCTCACCAGGGATAGTATGCTTAGGTTTACGGCCTCTATTTTTGTGGATAACAAACACCTCGCCATCTTTTTTAACACCTGCCTTTAGACGTTTTATCTGGCGTTCGCTGAGGCTTAAAACCTCCGCAGCATCCCTGCTGGTCATCTTATCCTCAATTAGGGATTTGATGACATGAACTCTTACTAATTCTTTTTTGGTCATTAGATATCTCACCTTTTCCATAGTGACATTATTACTGATTAATTTTAAGGTGACAATATCACAGATTAATTACACTTTTTAGAGTTAGTGTAAACTTTAGTGGGGTAGTTAGAAGAAAAAATATTATATATTTAATATAATAAAAATTATCCTCTTTAATATCTTACAATTTTTCACTATTAATAAAAATTAACAAAATTTCTATGTAAATAATAAAAAGCACTTTATATATAATAATATAATATAAAGTGCTTTTTATTATCAATCCTGTCAATATAAAAAGTCTATTTTTCAAGTTGTATAAACGGATATATTTATATTATTCAGGAAATTATATTTAGTTTTACCATCCTACTAATCAGCAAGTGCAACAAATTTACCATTCTTCACAACGGCTTTCATTTGCAATTTATAAGGTACATCACGATATTCGTTAAATTTTGATAGGCCTGTAACGCCTTTATATTCTATGCTTGGCAATATTTCTAATAGTTTTTCTCTGGTAGTTCCACCCTGCTTTATTGCTTGAGCAATCAGATAAACATCATCATAATAATAAGCAGATTGTTCGTTGGGGTCTGCGTTATAGGTCTCCTTAAATTTTGTTACAAATTTTTGTGTTACTGGATCTGGGTAATCAGCAAGCCAATATGTAAATGCCATTACCCCTTCTGCATATTTAGCTGATGCTATATCAATAAATCTTTGTTGATAGCAGCCTGCTGCTACAATAATTGGAACATCCCATCCAAGACTTCTTGCCCAACGAGTGATCAATCCACCTTCGCTATAATTACCCATTATAACAAGAGCTTCCGCATTTGTTCCTTTAAATTTAGTTATTATAGAGCTAAAATCTTTATCCACATTAGGAACATACGACTCTAATCCCAATACTTTGCCGCCTTTTTTCTCTAATTGCGGAATAAATCCTTCTACTAAGCCTTTACCATAATCCGAATTTTCGTATATTACAGCAGCATTTTTTATATTTAATTCGTCACTTATAAAATCTGCCATTTGAGGAGCCTGAATATCATCAGTGGTAATAATTCTAAACACATTTTTTAAGCCCATATGTGTAACTTTATAGGCAGTGGAACAAGGAGTAACCATTACTAAATTCCCCTGTGCATATATGGGTGCTGCCGCAATTGAACATGAACTATTAACGTGACCTAAAACTGCAATCACATTTTTATTCTCTGTTAATCTATGAGCTACAAGGGATGCATCCATAGGCACTGCCTTATCATCTTCGTATATGGCTACTAATTCAATTTCGCCTTCACTGTTAATCTCTTTCAAGGCAAGCTCCACACCCTTTTTGGCCATTTCTCCCCACATGGCTCCGTCTCCAGTAAAAGGTGCTGCTATTCCAATCGTATATTTTTCAGCAGCAAATATATTACTAAAGAAACTTAAACATAAAATTAGTATTAATCCCATTATCCATAAATTTTTAATTTTATACATTTTCTACCTCCTTAAATTTAAATCGATTCTAAAAAACAACTCTACTTGATTTAATTAAAAAATCTTAAAACTTTAAATTTTTTAACAACTCAGTATATTTTAAATCTCACCTCCCTTTTTTAGAATATTTTTTCTGTTTTCCGTCTAGTAAAATCTTACCCTTAATATTTATCATTAATCTATGCCTAAATATATTTTCTTTACGTTTTCGTTGCGTTTAAGATCAAAAGAAGAGCCCTGAGTTTTGATTTTTCCTGATTCTAAAATGTATGCTCTATCAACAACATTTAAAGTCATTCTAGCATTTTGTTCTACTATTAATATGGATACACCATCATTATGTATTTCTTTAATAATTTTAAAAACTTCTTCTATTATTATGGGAGCTAAGCCAAGAGAAGGTTCATCTAATAGTAAAAGTTTTGGCTTAGACAAAAGAGCTCTGGAAATCGCAAGCATCTGTTGTTCTCCGCCACTCAATGTTCCAGCTAGCTGGCTTTGTCTTTTTCCAAGAATGGGGAATTTTTCAAACATATTTTCTATGTCTTTTTTAACTATTTCCTTATCTTTACGAATATAAGCTCCTATCTCTAAGTTTTCTTTCACAGTAAGTTCAGGAAATACATGTCTACCTTCCGGGCAATGAGCTATCCCCATCTTTACAACATCAGCCGATGATACCTTTATTAAATTTTTATCCTCAAATAAAACCTTACCTTTTTTTTGTCTTAAAATACCACTAATAGTCATTAACAAGGTAGTTTTACCTGCTCCATTTGGACCAAGAACTCCTACTATTTCACCTTCCTTTATAGAAATAGAAACCTCATGGAGAACTTCTACCGCTCCATAATAAACAACTAAATTTTCTACTTTAAGCAACATTTTCTGCCCCTTTCCCAAGATAAGCTTCGATAACTAATGGATTTTTCTGAACCTCATCAGGTTTTCCCTCTGCAATTTTTTCACCTTGATCTAACACAACTATATGACTTGCTAATTTAGCTACGAATCTTATATGGTGCTCTATTAACAACACGCTTATGCCTTTTTCGGGCAATTTTTCAATTAAATCAAACAAAAATAAAATTTCTTCTTCATTCATTCCTGCAACAGGTTCATCTAAAAGTAATAATTTAGGATTGGTAGCAAGTGCGCGAGCAAGCTCTACTCTCTTACGTTCTCCATAGGAAAGTGATTTAACAAATTCCCTTCTTTTATTGGACAAACCTACAAATTGAATTATTTCCTGAGCTTTAAAAACCGCTTCTTTTTCTATTTGTCTAAATTTGGATGTATTTAAAAATACATCCAATAGTTTTTCTTTATCAAGTAGTCGATGTTCTCCCACCATTACATTTTCTAATACTGATGAATCCGCAAATAATTTTATATTTTGAAAGGTTCTTCCTACTCCCATCCCAGCAATATCACGAACTTTTTTACCCATAATATTTATTCCATTAAATAATATTTCGCCCTTTGAAGGTTGATACAATCCTGTTATTACATTAAAAAGTGTAGTTTTACCAGAACCATTAGGTCCTATTAAACCAGTAATTTTATTTTTAGACAGTTCAAAAGAAACACCTTTAAGAGCTTTAATTCCTCCAAAATATTTATGAATATCTATAATTTTCATAATATAGTTATTATTTACTTGTTCCATTAGAAAAACCCTTCTTCGAACTTTTATAAATTAAATTAATATTTTTCTTTCCCATAATTCCTTCAGGCATTTTAATCATAACTACTATAATAAGTACTCCAATAATTAGCATTCTCCAAGCAGCCGGAGCAACCCGTAAAAATTCTGTGAGAAACAACATTATACCTGCACCTACAAAAGAACCCGTTAGGCTGCCTAAACCACCTAAAATTATAGCTTCGACTAAATAAATAGACTCTCCTAAAGTAAAATTATCAGGACTTACAAACCTTAAAAGATGAGCAACATAATTGCCTGCTATCCCCGCAAAAAACCCTCCAATGAAAAAAACTAATATTTTATATTTTAATACAGGTATTGCCATGGAAGCCGCTGCTATTTCATCTTCCCTAATAGCCCTAAATGCACGTCCATACTTTGAATTTAAAATTAAATTACAAAATATTAAAATAATAAAAAAGTATATAAGCCCTAAATAATAAAACTTAACTTCGGTATCAATAATAAATGAAAATATATGTGGATAGGGAATACCTGCAATACCCATTGGTCCACCAGTAACTGATGACCAATTTACACACACTAACCTGAACACTTCTGCTGCCCCTAAGGTAACGATAGCCAGATAATCTCCACTTACTCTTGAGCAAGAAGAAGCAACAAGTATGGCAAATATACTTGCACCAACAGCACTTAATATGAGTTCTAATAAGTATGGTATTACTACTACTTTTGTAGCTATAAGAGCAGCTATATAAGCTCCAACTCCATAAAAACCAGCATGACCTATAGAAAACTGTCCTGCTACACCAGTTATTAAATTTAGACCAAAAGTTAACATGCTAAACATAAAAAACATACTCAAAATATGAATAATATAACTATTTTTAATAAATAATGGTATTAGTATAAAAATTAATCCCATAATAATGTAACTATAAAAATCTTTATTTTTCATCCATGTATATCCTTTTAAAAATTAGACTTTCTGCCCTCTTCCTTTAAATAAACCTGTCGGCTTTACAAGTAAAACTACTATTAAAATTATGAAAGTAACAGCATCCCTATAACCAGTTGATATATATCCCATAGTAAAGCTTTCAGCTAAACCTAAAAGAAGACCACCTACTATTGCTCCTGTCAAGTTACCTATACCACCAAGAACTGCAGCAGTCCAGGCTCTCATAGTACCAAGAAATCCCAATAAAGGAAAAATAAGAATATAGTAATTGGCGACAAGAACTCCGGCTATCGCTGCCAAAATAGAACCATACGCATATACAAATAAAACCATTCTATTTACTTGTATCCCCATAAGCCAGGCAGTTTTTTGGTCTTGAGATACAGCCCTAACAGCTTTACCTATCTTGGTATATTTGAAGAACCACAAAGAAAATAACCATGTTACTATCATTATTCCAATAATTAAAATTTGTAATGGAAAAAATTTTACACTAGAATTTAAAGCAACTGGCTCATTATTAAAAATGGGTGGGAAAATTAATGGTTCAGATCCCCATATAATCATAACTATACTTCTAACTACTTGCGCAGCCGCAAGAGCAGTTAAAATAGGAATTATCCTACTAACATTTCTTAAAGGCCTGTATGCTATCCTTTCTATAGCCATTCCTGATACTGCACAAACGGTCATAGAAATTAATATAGATCCGAATATACCTAATTTCGATAAAAGACAGGCATACATCATATAAGCGCCTAACATATAAATTTCTCCATGAGCAAAGTTAATCATATTTAAAATTCCATAAACCATACTATAACCTACAGCTATTAGAGCATATATAGAACCCATAGATAATCCATTTATTAATTGCTGAAAAAAAACACTATCCATATTACTTTACCTTTAATCCAATGCCATTTTTATCAATACTAATTCCCTCTATTTTCTCTTTTAAAGAATCCATAAATCTTGCGGCAGTTGCACCGTCTACTACTCTATGGTCTAATGATAAAGTTAACCACAAATAACTATGTTTAAGGTTTTTCTTTTCCGTAATCTTCCCAACTGCTAAAATAGCGCTTTGTGGAGGATTAACTATAGCCGAAAATTTATCTACACTTTTAAACATACCAAGATTACTGATAGTAAAAGTTGTCTCGCTAACATCCTCCAAGTTCAAAGAATTATTTTTCGCCTTCCTTATAAGTTCAGTTCTTTCATTAATTATTTCATTAATACTTTTTTTAGTAACATTTTTAAAAGTCACTACAATAAGACCTTGTGGCGTATCTACAGCAAGACCTATATTAATAACTTTAAATAGTTTTATACTTAAATTATTTTCTTTTCCAACGAAAGAAGCGTTAAGATATGAGTGTTCTTGTAATGTTTCTCCAACAAGTTTAATAAATATATCAGAATAAGTAATTTTAGGATATTTATTAGAAAGACTATTTTTGTATAATATAAGATTATTTGCTGTTATTTTGGAAGAAATACTAAATTGAGGAATACTTCTCCAACTTTCTTCCATTTTTTGGGCTGTAATTTTTTTAATATTATTTAAGGCAATAACTTCATATGTTTTGACCACGGGTTCGGATATTGAGTTCTCTGGAGTATCAGATTCTTTTTCCAGAGCAAAATTATCAACTTCTTCTTTATTACCTATCAATGCTACAGTTTCACCCACAGGAACAACATCTCCTTCCCTGTAAATTATTTTTAAAATAGTTCCTGTGTATTTGGAATCAATAGAAATATTAACTTTTTCTGTTTCAACATCAAATAGAGAGTCACCTTCTTTTACAAAATCACCTTCTTCTACAAGCCATTTAACTATTTTACCTGTTTCAACAACTACTCCCATATGCGGCATAACAATTTCTTTCATATTTATTCCTCCTCAAAGCAAAGTTATAATAGTCTAAATTATTTATATAGCTTTCTTATTTTATTGATAACACTTTTGGGAGGTGGAGCAAAATAAGAATGTTTACTTTTTGAAACTCCCACTTTCTCTTTCATTTCAACCAATAACTCAGCTAATTTTATTGCAGCCGTACCTCCATCAACAATAGGAACTTCTGTTCCTTTAATTTTAGTATAACCACTAATCGTTAACATTGGCCCTATATAACCACAACCTGCAATTATTACATCAGCTCCATCCTTAATACATTCATGAGCAACTTCTTCAAATCTAGGAATAATGTATTTATAAGGATCTTCAAAACCATCAATATATTCTTTGGTTGTAAAAGGGGGATTAACAGCTCTTATAGGCTTACTAATAGCTCTGTTTGAAAACCCATAGAGATTTAACTTTTTTTTCATGTTTGGAATAATTTTTTCATCAACAGTAATAACTGCAAATCGGATCCCTAAAAGTTGTGCAATTAAGTATGCGGATTCACCCACGCCTACCACTGGAATATCTACTGCTTCTCTTGCTTCCCAAATGCCAGGATCAGACATACAACCTAATATTACTGCATCAAACCCTTGTTCTTCTGCTTGAATTACTTTCTCTATAATACCGATATTATTATAAAATTCTGCATAAAAGGAACGTACATAATTTGTTGAAACACTTAAATGCTCTAGTTTAATCTCTGTTCCTGGTGAAGTTACTTTCACATAAAGTTTTTTTAAACCATCCCAGATAGTTTCCATTTTATCTTCGCCTGTTATCATTTCAGATGAATTATTTTGCCATAATATTTTCACAAATGTCTTACCTCCATATATAAATATTAAAATAAAGAATATATAACAATTTTAATTCATTCCAAAAATATTACTATTTTCGGAGAATATTATGAACTGCTTGAATAATATTTTCCTCTTTTGGCATTAAAAATTGTTCTAATGTTGGACTAAATGGAACAGGAACATCCGGAAATGCAATTCTTACAGGAGATACATCAAGCGATTCAAAAATATTCTCGCTTACCAAAGAAACTATTTCGGCCCCAACGCCACAAGTTACATAATCATCAGAAACAACTAATAATTTTCCTGTTTTTTTAACTGAACTTAATATTGTTTCTTTATCCAAAGGAACAAGACTTCTTAAATCAATAACTTCTACATCTATCCCTTCTTTGGCTAACTTTTGAGCGGCCTCCAAAACAGTATGTAGCATAATTGAGTAAGTAACAATTGTTACTGCACTTCCTTCTTTTTTTATTGCAGCTTTACCTATTGGGACTAAATACTCATCATCAGGGATTTCCTCTTTAAACTTATAATATAATAATGCGTGTTCGAAAAATAAAACCGGATCATCATCTCTAATTGCACTTTTAAGCAACCCTTTAGCATCATATGGTGTTGCGGGAATAACTACTTTAATACCTGGCATGTGCATAAACCATGCCTCTGGCCGTTCTGAATGTTGTGCAGCCGTGGAACGGCCCAAAACGTTTATTGTTCTAATTACAAGAGGTGCTTTAGCTTGCCCACCGCTCATATATCTAATTTTTGACACTTGATTCCATATTTCTTCCATTGCACAACCTAAGAACGAAGAAAACATTATCTCAGGCACAGGTCTTAAACCAGTTAATGCGGCACCAAGAGAAACTCCAACTATAGCATCTTCGGATATTGGAGTATCTTTAACTCGTTCTTTCCCAAACATGTTATATAAATCTTTAGTAATTGCGAAATTTCCTCCTATTCTTCCAACATCCTCGCCTAAAACAACTACTTTTTTATCTCTAGTCATTTCCTCTTTTAGAGCTTGATTTAAGGCTTCTGCATAAGTTATTTCATTATTCATCACAATTTACCTCCTCAACAAAAACATCATTTAATGCATCTTTTGGGTTAGGCAGCGGACTATTTAAAGCAAATTCAGCTGCATATGCAATTTCCTTTTCTATGTTTTGATCTATGATTTCCATCTCGTTCTCTGTTAACCAGCTATTTTCCAATGCTTTGGAAATAAATCTAGGAATAGGATCACTCCTTTTACATTTTTCTATATCTTCTTTATTTCTATAAATCTGAGGATCGCTTTCATCATGGGCTCTCTGTCTACAAGTATGACATATCAATAAAGAAGGACCTCCTCCATTTCTTGCATTCTCTATAGCTATCTTTGATTTTTCGTACACTTCTATTACATCATTACCATCAACTGCATAGCCAGGTAAATTATAAGCCACAGCGCGTTTCTCAAGCTTATCAACAGCTATAAACTCAGATGAAGGAGCTGAAATAGCATATCGATTGTTTTCGCATATATATATAACGGGAAGTTTCCATATTGATGCTATATTTAAAGCTTCATGAAAAGATCCTCTATTCATAGCTCCGTCACCAAAAAAAGCAACAGATACTAAGTCAGAACCTTGTAATTTAATAGTCCAACCTGCTCCAGTAGCTATGGCTATACCCCCTCCTACTATACCGTTACATTGTAATAGACCACTTTTCATATCAACCACATGCATAGAACCCCCTTTGCCCTTATTATATCCTGTTGCTTTTCCAAGAAGCTCTGCCATCATCTTTCCAAGATCTAATCCTTTAGCAACACTATGTCCATGTCCCCTATGAGTACTTGTAACATAATCTTCAAGACGAAGGTTTAAGGATAATCCTGTTGCTATTGCTTCCTCACCTATATAAGAATGAAGAAGGCCTGGCATGTTCCCTTTAGAATGAAGGTCCAATGCTTTTTTCTCAAAAACTCTAATTCTTTTCATCATCTTATACATATTTTTATAAAGTTCTTCCAAAATTAATCTCCTTCCTTTTTTATTAATTTTTAAAAATTTACATAAATTTTATTTCCTTTAATTATGAATTTATGTAATTATTTTTTATATTCATTTTGTTTCTCTTGTATTAAAATATATTAGTGAAAAATGACATTTATCCCGCGCAATATTCTATATTTGATTTTGTTTTTGCAAACGCCAGTATTCAATCTCGCTAAGCAAGCGTTGTCTAGACGATCTTAAATGTTGAATTAATCTTTTAATAAACAATTCCCTATCATTATTTTTTATAGCATCTATAATTTTTAAATGCTCCTTGATAGACCAATTAAAAGAAGATTTGTTGGGGTAAAAAGCTCTAAACCAACGCACATGTTCCTCAAAATTGGACAATAATTCAATAATCTTTTCATTATCACAATTTTTTACAATATAGATATGAAATTTTTCGTCAAGCTCTGAATATTGTATTCTGTTTTTGCTGTCTACATGCTTGTTAATAAATTCTTCAAATTTTTTCCCTATTTTATCTAACTCAGTTATAGATAATTTACTAAAAGATTTCCTTGCAGCTAACGGCTCTATGGCTTCTCTAATTTCAAATATATTTTCTATTTCTTTTGTAGTAATATTGGAAACTACCGCTCCTTTTCGAGGAATAATGGTAACAAATCCTTCTTTTTCCAATCTATTAAAAGCTTCTCTAATAGGAGCCCGACTTATCTTCATAACCTTTGATAATTTTTCCTCAAGTAGACGTTCCCCAGGTTTTAAATTACCTTTAACAATTTGTAATTTTATATTTTCATATGCTTTATCTTTAAGAGATAAACTATTTCCTAAATTTTCAAAATATTCTTTCATAATATCTGCTTTCCATTTAAAAAAATAAGCATTTTTTTAAATTATAATATGTCGATTGTTTATTGTCAACAATTTTATTAATATTTTTTTATTATACTACTAAAAATTATATAAAGATTAATAAATCATAAAAAATAAAATAGGACAGACATTTCGCCTATCCTATTTTCCTATAAAAAAAATTAATAGATAAAATATTTTTGAATTAATACATTTTAGTACAATTTAACTAATAAATATAATTTAAAAATTGTATAGTATGTCCTGGACAACGCACATTACTTCTTTGACTTTTTTAACTACCTCATCTCCTACCTCAACAGTAGAAGAACTTCCTCCTAAATCATGTGATCTAACTTCTCCTTCGATTAAGACCTTTTCTACCGCATCCTCAATGACTCTTGCTATTTTTGCTTCCCCTAAACAGTCCAACATCATTGCCCCGGCCAGTATGGTAGCAACAGGATTGGAAATGTTTTTGCCGGCTATATCGGGGGCAGAACCGTGGATGGGTTCAAACATGGAAACACCTTCGGGGTTTATATTTCCCCCGGCGGCTATTCCTAAACCTCCTTGAATCATCGCCCCTAAATCGGTAATAATATCTCCGAACATATTAGGGGTAACTACCACCTTGAACCATTCCGGCTTTTGAATAAAATACATGGTGATAGCATCTACAAAGGTAAATTCTGTTTTTATGTCCGGATATTGAGTTGAAACATCTTTAAATACTTCTCTCCAGAGTCCATAAATATCAGTTAATACATTGGCTTTATCAACTGAAGTTACTCTTTTTAAGTTCTTCTTTTGAGCCAACTCAAAGGCATATTTGATTACCCTTTGGCTTCCGGGTCTGCTTACTAAACCGATCTGATAGGCTAACTCTTCTTCTGGTTCCAAATTGAAATCTACCTGAATTTTAGCCTTATACAGTTTCCTTAATACTTCCAAATGGTCTTGGTTGGCTCTGGCCTTAAACCTTCCCCCGATTCCTATGTAGAAGTCTTCGGTATTCTCTCTAACTACATAAAAATTAATATCTTCCGGGTTCTTATCTTTCAAAGGACAGGGAACCCCTTTATACAATCTGATAGGACGCAGATTAATGTATTGGTCAAAGTAAAATCTGGCTTTTAACAGTATCTCCTTTTCTAAAATGCCCGGTTTTACCCGAGGGTCACCGACGGCTCCCAGATAGATAGCATCCATACCTTCAATCTCTTTTAAGGCACTATCGGGTAATAATTCTCCGGTCTTCAGGTAATGTTCGGCACCAAAGGGATATTCAGTCCAATTTATATCTATAGTGAATAACTTAGAGGCTGCCTCAATCACCTTTTTACCTTCTCTGATTATCTCCGGTCCTATCCCATCTCCGGGAATCAAAGCTATGTTATACATCTCCTTTTCTCCTTTTTACTTCTTCTTCGACATATTCTCTTAACCCACCTAAGGAAATGATATTCTGGATAAAGGCCGGTAAGGGATTTAACTGGTAAGTTTTACCTTTATTAATATTTTCTATTATTCCCTTTGCCGTATCTACTTTTAGGAGGTCACCTTCGGAACATTGATCTGCAATCTCTTCGGATTCAAAGATGGGAAGACCAATGTTTATGGCATTTCTAAAAAAGATGCGGGCAAAAGATGGGGCGATAATACAAGATACTCCGGCTGCTTTTAGGGCAATAGGGGCATGTTCGCGGGAACTCCCACAGCCAAAGTTTCTACCCGCCACTATAATATCTCCCTGATCTATCTTTTTAACAAATTCAGCATCATAGTCTTCCATACAGTGCAGGGCTAACTCTTTAGGAAGAGAAGTATTAAGATAACGGGCAGGGATAATTACATCGGTATCGATGTTGTCTTTAAATTTCCAAACTTTGCCTTTAATTATCATTCTATTCCACCTCCTCAGGACTGGCTATTCTACCTGTAATGGCAGAGGCGGCAGCAAGGGCAGGACTGGCCAGGTATACTTCGCTTTCAGGGTGCCCCATCCTCCCTACAAAATTTCGGTTGGTGGTAGAAATGGCTCTTTCTCCTTTAGCCAAGATACCCATATAACCACCTAAACAGGGGCCACAAGTAGGAGTACTTACCGCTGCTCCGGAAGAAATAAATATGTCAATTAATCCTTCCCGAAGGGCTTGCAGATAAACTCCTTGAGTAGCGGGGATGATAATCAATCTGACTTCAGGATGAACTTGTTGCCCTTTTAGGATTTCTGCAGCTATACGCAAGTCTTCTATCCTACCGTTAGTACAGGAACCGATAATGGATTGATCAACCTTAATCCCTTTTGCTTTACTGATCGGTTTAGCATTTTCCGGTAGATGAGGGAAAGCCACCTGGGGCTCAATCTCACTAACATCGATCTCTATAATCTTTTCATAATGAGCATCTGAATCACTTTTATAAATCTGATAAGGTCTTTTGGCTCGTCCTTTTAGGTATTCTAAAGTAATCTCATCAGGTTCGATAATCCCGGTTTTAGCCCCTGCTTCAATAGCCATATTACACATGGTAAAGCGATTATCCATAGAAAGCCTTTTAATTACTTCTCCGCTAAACTCCACAACTTTGTAATTGGCACCATCTACTCCAATTTTAGAAATAGTGTACAGGATCAGGTCTTTTCCGCTTACCCATTTATTTAATTTTCCGGAATAGACAAACTTAAGAGTAGGAGGTATTTTGAGCCAGACCTCACCAAGAGCCATAATAGCGGCTAAGTCGGTACTGCCCACCCCTATGGCAAAGGCACCTAAGGCCCCGGAAGTGTCAGTATGAGAATCTGCTCCCACTACCACATCTCCGGGAAGAACTAATCCCTTTTCCGGTAGGAGGGCATGTTCTACCCCCATCTTTCCTATTTCAAAATAATTCTCTATTTCATATTCCCGGGCAAATTCTTTTAATAATTTACACTGCTCGGCAGATTTAATATCTTTATTAGGGGCAAAATGATCCGGGATTAAGCCAATTCTCTTTTTGTCAAATACTTGTCTGGCACCACTTTCTTTAAAATATTTTATGGCTATAGGAGCAGTGATATCATTGGCAAAGGCAAAGTCAACCCGAGCTTTAATTATATCTCCTATTTTAAAGTTATCTGTATCTGTATGGGCTGAGAGTATTTTTTCTACAATTGTTTTTCCCATTATCTTCTCCTTGTATAATAAAATTTAAAATTTATAATTACAGTATTCAGACTGACAATTTCCGCAGTTATTATCCTCTTCGGAAGAGATAATCATTTCTTCTCATGCTCCGATTATCCAGGATAATGACTTTTGGGGCAACATCATGTAACCCTTGGTTAGTCTTACTCCGATATTATCAGCGGGAATACTTTTAAAGATGATTTCTTGTTGAGATACTTCCCAACCACTATAACCGGGAGAAAAATGCCTACTCGTTTTAAAGCCCTGCTCTTTTACTTCCTGACGCGCCAACCTTCTAACTTTCCGACTAAAATCTTCGACTGCCACAGTCCCCACTGCATCCAGAGCCAATGCCCGAGGATACTCTCCCTGAGAGAACAATTCAGAAACATTCTTTTCTAATGAATTTCCTATGGTAACCACTCCTACAAGCAAATGACTTGCCCCCTTTAATTGTTTAATTATAGATTTAGTAAATTTAAGAATATGACCATCATCTAATTCAATTTCTTCTTCTGAAATAAAATTATCAATTTTAATCAAGCGATAAATCCCCTGGGGTTTGAAAAGACCATATCCTCGATTAATTTCTTCTTCGGTAATTCTTAAAATATTTTGATTAGGTTTTTTAACCCTTTTTTTGCTATATCCCTGGTATCGTAATACTTCCTCTATATCTATATTTAATTTAATATCTTTTATTATCTTCATATCTCTCGTCTCTTATCTCTTTTATCTTGATTCGTTAGTTAGTTACTTGGTTAGCTGGTTAATTAGTTAATGAATTATTAGTATTAAACTATCTAATTAGCTAACTAGAAAACCATCTAACTAACTTAATAAACGGCAGACTAAATCCATATCTCGCAAAGGGAATATATGAATTCCGGTTACTTCTTTAAATTTACGTATTTTACTAATAAGTTCTCGGGATATCTTTACTCCCTCCTCTACATCCTTCCCCCTCATTCTCTCTTTTACTTCGGGAGGAACAAAGATGCCAGGCAAATTTTTATTTAAATATTCAACCATCTTATAACTTTTTAAGGGCATAATCCCGATAATCTTGGGGATGTTAATATGAGCGGTAAGTTTTAAAAATCTTTCCAATAGCCCTATATCATAAATAGGCTGGGTTTGCACAAAGTTAGTCCCAGCAGATAGTTTTTCCTCAAACCGTGCTATCTCCTTTTTTAAATCCTGAGCAGTGGGATTAACCGCTATCCCGATAAAAAAATCTGTTTTATCCTTAAGCTCATTCCCACTGTATTCATATCCATTGTTTAGCTTATTTACCATCTTTACTAACCCTATAGAATCTACATCAAAAACACCAGTCGCCCTAGTATAATCACCCATCTCGGGAAGGTCTCCAGTTAAAGCTAAAATATTCTTTACCCCCAAAGCAGATGCACCTAAAAGTTCTGCCTGTAAACCCAGCAAATTTCTATCTCGGCAAGTTATATGAAAAATTGCTTCTAACCCTATTCTTTCCTGAATAATATGAGAAAGAGCAATGGGACTCATCCTTAATTTAGCCAAAGGACAATCGGTAACGTTTACTGCATCCACTAATTTTCTGAAGTTGGTACTATTTACTTCTGTTAAAATTCTCTCTAAATTTAAAGTTTTAGGGGGATCTAACTCCACTGTTACTACAAACTTATTCGCTGCTAATTTTTCTCTTAAATTCATTAACTTTATATCCGCCTTTCTTTGCTTTAGCTAAAATTACAATCTCCCTTTTTAAAAAGGAACGGAGAACCGTCCTGTTCCTTTAAAACTATAATTTTCCTTCTCGAAAAGCCTGAAGATATTGCCCGCAAAATTCATCTTTACCCAACAAAAGGTTAGTTGCTTTAATTAAGGCCATTATCTTCTGATCAGTGGAATCTAATATTACCGCATCAAGACCACAAGCCATTGCTAAAACTACAAAACTTCGATTAATCAGTCTTCTTTCCGGTAACCCATAGGAAATATTACTTAATCCTATAATTATTTTAACTTCAGGATAGGAATCCTTAATTTTACTTAAAGTTTCCAGAGCAATATTAGAATTTTGAATATTAGTACTAACCGGTAAAGTTAAAGGATCGATATATATATCTTCTATAGGAATTCCTTCGCCAGTAAGTTTTTTTATTAATTCATCAGCAATTTTAAATCTCTCTTTAGAGCCTTGAGGAATACCTTGTTCGTTCATGGTAAGAGCTACTACGGAGCATTGATATTTTTTAACTAAAGGTAAAATTAACTCCAGTCTTTCTTTCTCTGCTGTTACTGAATTAATCAAGGCTTTCCCCTTATTCCAATCATAAACTTTCAATCCTTCCTTAATTGCCTTATGGTTAGGGCTATCGATACACAAGGGGACATTCACTACTTCTTGAACTGTCTTTACCAACCATCTCATATCTTCCGGTTCACTCTTTCTAATTGTTCCAATATTTAAATCCAGCATCTGGGCTCCACCTTCAACCTGTTTTCGAGCTAATTCTTGAATAAACTCTTTGTTTTTGCTTCCCACCATCTCTTTAATATTTTTTCGGCTGGAATTTATCTTTTCTCCTATAATCAGCATTTTAAATTATCTCCTTAAAATTTTTAGCAACTCCTTAGCCTTATCTACCGCTGATGCAGCATCTGGGGCATATCCCTCTGCACCAATCTCATCGGCAAATTCTTGGGTAACCGGTGCCCCTCCTACCATTACTTTAATCTTATTTCTTAAGCCTGCTTTTTTTAAAATAGTTATTACATCCATCATACCAATCATAGTAGTAGTCAATAAAGCAGATATACCCACAATATCCGGTAGATGTTCCTGGGTGGCTTTTAAAAATTTTTCAGGAGAGACATCTATCCCTAAATCTATAACTTCGAACCCTCCCCCTCTTAACATCATAGCCACCAAATTCTTGCCGATATCATGTAAATCGCCCTTGGCAGTACCGATTACTACTTTGCCCACGGCTTTTACTCCACTTTTAGTTAACCTGGGTTGAAGTAATTCTAACCCTCTATTCATTGCCTGAGAAGCCAATAATACTTCAGGGAGAAAAATTTCATTGTTCTTAAATTTTATTCCGACAATCTCCATCCCTTTAATTAAGCCCTGCTCTAAAATTTCCTTAGGATCTTTCTTTTCCTGTAAAGCTCTCAGAGTAATTTCTTTTACCCTGGAAACATCACCTCGAAATAGGACCTCTGACAACTCCTTTAGATCTACCATAGATTATCTCCCCCTTTAATTAAACTACTACCACTTAAAAATTATCAGTCATTAATAATTTTTAGTAATTCTCGAGCCGCCTTTTCTGGTCCTTTTTGTTCATATCCCGGAATACCTAACCTTGTTCTTAACTGGCCAACTTTAACTTTATTTTCAAATAGTTTATTGAAATATCTTGGGACAATCCTCTCATGCAATTCTTTATACTGTAAGGGTCCGAAAATATTGGCAAAATAGCTGCGCACCAAGCCTTTTTCTGTTGTAGTCCCCTTAGCTAATCGAGTCCCCTCTCGAAAGACCGCAAGCGCATCTCCTGCTGAAAAAAGTTCTTCAAAAATAGGATGATTATCATCTACTTCTTCATAATTATTAGCATAAAGAAAATAATCTACTTTATACCCCTTTAATACTTCCTGCAAAGTAGTAATAGGTATGACCGCTCGAGCATTAATCTTATGAGGGCTCATAATAATAGATCGATCAATTACTCCAAAGGCATAGCCAGGTTGCAAATCATCTAACCTGACAAATGCACCCACTTCAGTACCATAGCTTTTTATCTCTCCTTCTTCGGTTATCTCCAGAGATCCCATATCATCATAGATAATAGTCATATCGCGAATATATTCCTTAGCTAAAACTCTAAAAGACTCTAAAGACTCTGACTTTCCTGCTCCAGTATCTCCCACTATTACCAGATTAGCAGACTTTCCATTTTTTAAACAAATTCTTACCATTGCTCCATGAATAGGTAACCGTCCTCTCTTCATCATTACAATATTATGTAGAGTAAGTATCATCTTTTTGATATAGCCAAAATATCCCATTTCATCTCGGGCAGGCAACGCGGCTACTAAAAGATTGTTTTTCTCGTCATCGTGAAAAACCGTAGGAAGGTTGCCATATTTCTGTAAGGAAGTGGAAGAGACACCAAATAGATAAATTGCCTCAGGCGTCCTCAGAAGTTCCTCACCATGAGCTAATTCAAAAAGATTGGCCAGTGCTGTACCCAGACCAATAAATTTGTTATAAAAATAGAAATAAATAATTAGCTCTCCAACCCTTGCTGGAAAACAAAGCCAATCTCGAGGATTTATTTTTACATCCTCTAGGGGATTTGTATCTACTTTCCTAAATTGCCCTGTTCTCTTATTCATTAAAGGATCAATAATAAGAGGTGGTTCGATTAAAATTTGAGTAATAAGAGGAATATCTCTTACTATTCTTTTATAAACCGAAGGAAGCTGATAATCTATGCTGGTAGTAATAAGACCAACCTGGCAACCAGCGGGTACCTGGCGGTATATTCGCGGATGATCCCCAGTTATATTTTCACAAATATTCCGATAGGTTTTTCTCACTAAATGATTAAGTTGTTCAATAGTTTGGTTAAAAGCCCGGTAAGGCTTTTTATAAGATTTTACTCCTTCTTCCTCTTCTAGATCATATTTTATAAAAAAACGTTCATGGTCCCGCCAGAAGTCATATAACCTCTCTACAAATTGATGAAAAAGATAAGAATTTCTTAAAAGCAGCTCAAATTGAGAATTGGTTTTAGAAACCTCCTCTATGCTACTATCTTTACATAATAAAAGAAAACTGTTTAATATAAACTCTTCTTTGATAGATTCGGGAATATCTTTAAAAATTCTTAATAGAGGAGAATCTTTTTTCTTCAAATATTTTAAATATTTTTGAAGTACTTTTTTAAATAACTCACTCTTTATCAACTCTTCACTGTCCTGGCAAATTCCCCTATTACTTTTAATAACCACTTGTTTATCATAAAAATGGTATTTTTCGTTTATCATATTTCTCAGTTTTAACCCCCTATTTATTAAATAATTTTTTACCGAGAAAGTTCTTTGGATTTTTCGGTAGCTCTGCTGATTGCCTTAATGAGAGTCACCCTTATCCCCCCATCTTCTAACTCCATCAATCCATCTACCGTAACCCCCGCCGGAGTAGTCACTGCATCCTTTAATAAAGCTGGATGCATCCCTGTTTTTAATACCATTTTTGCTGCACCTAACAAGGTTTGGGCACTTAATTTTTGAGCCAATTCTCGAGGTAAACCCATTCTTACTCCACCTTCAGTTAGGGACTCAATAATTATATAAGTATAAGCTGGCCCACTGCCTGATAAGGCTGTAACTACATCCATTAATTCTTCCCGGTAAACAACCTCCACTAATCCCACTGCTCCAAAGATATCTATAGCCATCTGAATGTGGTTTTTATCAATATACTTTCCCGGACAAAGAACAGTCATACCTTCATTGATTAAGGCAGGGGTATTGGGCATAGCCCTGATTACCGGAATATTCTTTTCCAAACATTCCTCTATGAATTGAGTACTGGTAGCCGCAGCAATGGATATTATTAACTGTCTTTCTGTAACCTCCTCTTTAACTTCAGAAATTACCTTCTTCATCATCTGGGGTTTAACAGCCAGAATAATTATATCTTTTCCTAAAACCATTTCTTTATTATCAATATAAGTCCTGACGTCATATTTTTTACTTATCTCTTTTGCGTGTTCTTCTTGAGCAGTACTGCCGCTTAAATTTTCTTTCTTTGCTAAATTATTTTTAATCATACTATTAAGCAGGGTTTCCCCCATTTTGCCCACTCCGATTATAGCAATTTTTTTATTAGTAAGCATAATATTTGTATTTCCCCTTTCGATAAAAAATGTTTAATTTTTAAATTTACCAATTCTCAATCCAATAGTATACCTAGTAGTTCGTTTTCTAAATACCTTTACATCTCGTTCTGTCATTGCGAGGAGCAAAGCAAGCCTGCCCCAGCGAAAGCAGGGGAAGCAATCCCTTGATTTGCAAGGCTTGAGATTGCTTCGCTATCGCTCGCAATGACAAATCATTGTAATATTATTAAGGAAAAGCCTACTAGTGCAGATCATCCACACCCAGCCTTCATCAGTCTATCAGCCCACAAAATCTCATCTTAAGGCAAAAAATGCATAAAGGGTTGTTTATCATCTTTTTCTATTTTACCACAGTAAAGTTGATATCTCCCCAGAGACCCATTTTATCATCTTTTATTATTACTACACCCTTTACCCTTTTTATCTTTTGGGCATAAATTAATCCTTTATCTATATCTTCTTTAGTTTTTATTATATTACCTATTGCTGTAGCAGCGGCGTCAGCAATTAAAACAGAATCAGAAATTACAGTAACCGCGTCCGCCTTCCCAAAACTTAAAGAAGGACCCACCATGCCAGAAGATGTGCAAATCCCTATATAATTTTCTTTTGCCTCTATCTTTAAAATAATTCTCTGGCTAAAAGGAGAACTCCCTGCAAATATACTCACTTTTCTCACTTTATTACTCTTAATAAAAATATCCCCACCATTTTCTATAATTACTTCTGAAGAATAATTTAAAAGTTCTTCCCCTACAAATTCAGCTATTGCTCCTGCCACTGCAGCCATAGGCCCAACTCCACATAAGGCTGTTGTGTGAATCATAGACTTGATTATCTCGGGAGCCTTTTTATCCTGAGAATAGGGCAAAAGAGTGCTTTTAAATAAAGGGTGGCTATCTATATAATTCTCTATCTGTCCTCTAAAGTTTAAAAGCATCTGTCGGGTATAGAAACTTAATTCTTGATTTGCCCTTATATATAGATCACTTTCCGCTTCCTTTACTTGAAAAGGGATTAAATCCTTTCCTTCAATTAAATTTCGATATTTCCTTTCTTTATATTCTATTTTATTAGTTTGAGGAAAAATCATTGCTTTTCTTCTCGCTTACTTTAATCTTTTTTAAAAAATGACTTTAATTGCCTTTAAAGGACAAGCCTCTACACAATTACCACAAACAATACACTTTTCGTAATCAAACTTTAACTTAAAAGTTTCTTTGTCTAAAGATAATACACCGGTCGGACAAATAGAGATACAAGCTCCACAATCAATGCATTTCTTCTCATCCCAGATTACCTCTTGCTCTAATAGCTCAATTCCTACACCTATCTGCCTGACAAAGTTTAAGCCTTCTTCTATCTGCTTAGCCTCTCCCTTGAGTTCTAAAACTAATTTCCCTCCCAAACTTGGTTCAAATTTTGCCTGTAAAATATTTACCCACAAGTTATAATCTTTTATCAGCTGGTAGGTTACCGGTCTTTCTACATTTTCAGGAGAAAAAGTAAATATCACTTTCTTGCTTAACATTTAAACCATTCCTTTACATTTTATTCTGTCATTGCGAGGAGCGAAGCAAGCCTGCCCCAGCGAAAGCAGGGGAAGCAATCCCTTAATTTGTAAGGGCTTGAGATTGCTTCGCTATCGCTCGCAATGATAAATCATTGTAATATTATTAAGGAAACACTTGCTACTTATATAGTAAATTAGTGACCGGATTTATCTGACCCGGTTCTTTACGGGCTCGATGAATCGAACCCCTTTTAATGAATTTCTAATAAAGGTTTGAATTTATTCTCTTTAGGCAATTTCTGAATAGGTTCTTGTAATAAAAACTCACCTTTTAATATCTCTTCCTTTAATTTTTGGGCAATTTCTCGAGCTTTAGCATAACTGGAAAGAGGAGAAACGGGAACATCTTTCCCCCGAATGGTGATATTCCCCTCCCTTAATTGTTTATAATTTATCTTGCCCAAAGAAGGCTTTTTTAAATGAGGAAAACTATAATCAATTATCTCAGTCCATATATCTTCGTCTTTTACAGACACACTTTTCATTATTTCACTATTTAAAATGGGAATTGGTATTCCTATCCCTACTACCAAAGTGACTCCATACCCTTTAAAAGTTGCTGCACGAATATAATCTGTGCTCATCTCTTTTAAATCTCCGATTACTGCCAATGTTCCACCTTTGTGGATGCTTTTTCCACTTTCATCTTTTATTACTTGAGGATAAAATTGAGTTCCTTCCCAAACTATATAACCTTGTGCCCCACCTAAAAATATTCGAGTACCTATACCAATAGTTGTAAATTCAGGATCGTTAAGCAAAGGGCTCAATTGGCCACTGGTAGAATAACTTGCATTCCCTAAATCGGGAAGTAAAATCCCCATATAGGTGTATATTTTTCTTTCAGAAGTATTCACTGCCACATTATAGTTTTGATAACCATTTCGAGGATTAAATAAAATTGCCTGATTTATACTTTTTTTAGTTATATAAGTTTCTATTTCCCGTCGTGGATAGCAATCTGTACCCTGGGATATAGCCTTTAATTTGATCTTTTTCCCTGAAATTAAATCTTCAATGACATGAGCTCCTCCATATTCCATCCTTCTACTTTCAGAAAGCTGGGTAGCACCTATATAGGCATCTACTGCTGCTAATCCCGCATAAGCCTCTACATCGTTTAACCAAACTTTTTGCATTCGGATAGGAGGATCGCTATGCCCGAAATTAAGTATTCCCCCTGAGGAACACATTGGCCCAAAAGTACCGGTAGTAACCACATCAATTTCTTCTGTAGCCTTTTCTATGCCCTTTTTTTCAACCATAGGAATAATTTCTTCGGCAGTTACTATTACTGCCTTACCGTTTCTAATTTTGGTATTAATTTCTTCATAAGTTCTCTTTACAGTCATAAAATAAATTCTCCAAATTCAACTATATTTATATTATCAAATTACAAACGCGTCGTATTTTTACTAGTTTTATAATTCTATTTTTATATTTATTTCTCTTAACTGAAAAATACTAAACGCCTATTATTTATTCTCTATGCTTATTATTTTCTCTCTGCAACGCAACTATATTTAACATCTTTTCGGTTGCTTCTATAGCTGCCAAAACTTGATCAGGGTTAATCCCTTTGGTAATAAAAGTTTTATGATTTTGCCATCCCCAGGTAATGGTACACTGCACTAAGGCATCTGTTTTTCCTCCTGGAGGTATATTAACCGTATAATCCAAAAGCGTTGGCAACGGATAATCTATTCTTTTTGCTATTTTTCTAATGGCATTCATAAATGCATCATATCCCCCATCTCCTTGGGCACTCTCTTCTAATTCTATCTCTTTATCCTTTCCTTTATCTTTATACAGCAATTTAACTACAGCAATAGGCTTTAACTCCATACTGGTTACTATATTGCATAATTCCAATCTAAAGGTCTTTTCTTGAAGTGTTTCCAAAACATCTGAAATAATATAAGGTAAATCCCCTGCTGTAATAGTTTCTTTTCTATCACCAAGTTCAATAATTCTCTCTAACACACGTTTTTTTTGTGCTTTAGTAAGTTCAATGTCAATTTCCTCTAAATTGTATTCTAAATTAGATTTTCCACTTAATTTACCCAAAGAATACTGCCTCTTACGGTTAAACCGTTCGGGAAAAAGAGAGGTAACATAAAGATTGCCCTTTTTATCTCCATCTGCATGAATCCCAGCGGTCTGTGTAAAGACATTAGAACCACATATGGGCTTATTAAAAGCTATTCGTTGTCCAGAAAAAGCTTCAACTGTTTTACTGAGATGAAATAAGTATTTTTCTTTAATTCTTGTTTTAATTTTAAGAAAATCGTGAAGCCCAACCACCACTTCCTCTAAGGGAGCATTTCCCGTACGTTCACCCATGCCATTGACTGTGCAATGTACTCCTTTTATCCCTGCTTCTACGGCTATTAAAGTATTTGCCGTGGCTACACCATAATCATTGTGGGCATGAAAATCAAAATTAAGATTGGGATACCTTACTAAAATTTCTTTAATAAATTCATAAACTTGGGAAGAATAAAGAATTCCAAGTGTATCAGGTAACATAAACCGCTTTATTGGTTCTTCTTGAAGACTATTTAAAAGATAATAAACGTAATCTCGAGAATTAACCATTCCCTGAGACCAATCTTCCAAATATATATTACAAGTAATCCCCTTTTTATTAGCATATGCAACAGTTTCTTTTATATCTTGAGCATGCTGTTCTTTGGTCTTTCTTAGTTGATTTTTTAGGTGATTCATCGATCCTTTGCTAAGGATATTCATTACTTTTCCGCCAAAATTATAGATCCAATCGACCGATTCTGTCTTGTCTACAAACCCCAAAATTTCTATCTTCTCTACACAGTTAGACTTTTTAGCCCAATCAATTATTTCGGCCACAGATTGTTCTTCTCCTTTACTCACTTTAGCACTGGCAATTTCAATTCTATCTACTTTTACATCTTCCAGTAAAATCTTGGCAATAGTTAATTTCTCCTGGGGAGAATAACTCACACCCTTCATTTGTTCTCCGTCTCTTAAAGTAGTATCCATTATTTCTATTTTCTTGTTCATTTTCAATCACTTCCTTTTAATTAGTCGTTAGCACTTAGTTAGCTGGTTAACTGGTTTGTTGGTTAATTAGTTTAGTATTAATTCTTCAATATACTCATTCCTCAACTAGCTAACCAGGTAACTAACCAACTAACTAACAATGAGTAGCTGAAACTGAATTATAAGCTATTCTATTTACTGCCTTAAGATAAGCTCTTATGCTGGCTTCTAAAGTATCAGTACTTGTACTTCTACCTGTAAAGATATTTCCTTCCTCATCCCTTATCTTTATGGTCGCCTCTCCTTGAGCATCCTTGCCTTTAGTTAAAGCCCGCACATTGTAATCTGCTAATTTTACCTTAAATTTTGTAATGCGATCTATTGCCTTAAAAGAAGCATCTACTGGACCATCTCCACAAGCTGCATCTTCAAATTTTTTATCTTGGTATAATAATCTTACTGTCGCCGTTGGTAAAGTGCTATTACCGGTATTTATATGAAAATATTCCAATTTAAAGGTCTCTGGGATTTCCCCTATTATCTCTTCAGATACAATCGCCTCTAAATCTTCAATGAAAATCTCTTTCTTTTTATCTGCCAATCTCTTAAATTCTTCAAACACTTCATTTAATTTTTCTTTATCTAAAGTATAACCCATCTCTTCTAACTTCTTTTTAAGGGCGTGCCGTCCTGAATGCTTCCCCAAAACCAAACTATTGCTTTCTAAACCTACTGATTGAGGAGTCATAATTTCATAAGTAGTACGCTCTTTTAATATCCCAGCTTGATGGATGCCTGCCTCGTGGGCAAAAGCATTTTTCCCCACTATCGCTTTATTAGGCTGAACCGTAAAGCCAGTTAATTTGCTCACCAATCTACTAATAGGGTATATTTGTGTGGAATTAATCCGGGTAACTTTGTGATAAATATCCTTCCTAGTTTGAAGAGTCATAACAATCTCTTCTAAAGAAGCATTCCCTGCCCTTTCACCAATTCCGTTTATAGTACACTCTATTTGAGTAGCCCCATTTTTTATTGCTTCTAAAGAATTAGCCACAGCTAATCCCAAGTCATTATGACAATGAACACTAATAATTGCCTTTTCAATATTAGGGACATTTTCTTTAATATCTTTTATTAACCTGCCAAATTCCTCTGGTTGGGCATATCCTACTGTATCAGGCACATTTATTATAGTGGCACCAGCCTTAATTACTTCTTCAAAAATTCTGTATAAAAATTCATTCTCGCTCCTACTGGCATCTTCTGCAGAAAATTCCACTTCCGGACAAAGCTTACGGGCATATCTTACCGCCTCAACTGCCTCTTCTAAGACCTGTTCAAATGAAATCTGCAGTTTATACTTCATGTGAATAGGAGAGGTGGCAATAAAAGTATGGATTCGTGGACTTTCGGAGTATTTAATTGCCTCCCAGGCTCGTTCAATATCTTTCTTTACTGTTCGAGCTAAACCAGCAATGGTACAACCTTTAATGGTTTGAGCTACCAGCTTCACACCTTCAAAATCCCCTGGCGAAGCAATAGGAAAGCCTGCTTCTATTACATCTACATTAAGATTCTCTAATTGCCTGGCTACCTCCAATTTTTCATTAGTATTAAGTGATGCACCCGGACATTGTTCTCCATCTCGGAGTGTAGTATCGAAAATTACTATATTATCTATCATCTTATTTCCCCCCCCTATTTCGCTTTAACGTTTTTATCTTGAAACATTTACTCGGAATAATAACTCCCGATTATTTTAATAAAAGTAGTACATTCCTCTAAAGATTTTAATGCTTCTTGAGTTTCTTTCTCGTGTAACCCTTTTTCAAAATCAGTATAAAAAATATACTCCCACGGTTCCCTTTTACTAGGTCGTGATTCTAATCTGTTTAAATTGATATCTCTTAAAGCAAATTCCTTAAGACAGCGATAAAGCGCTCCGGGCTTGCTCACTACTGCAAAAATAATAGAAGTTTTATTATTTTTAGGATCCGAAGATATTTCCTCTGATAAAACTAAAAAACGAGTATAATTATATCTATTATCTTGAATCCCCGAACCCAGAATTTTTAAACCATAAAGTTCTGCCGCCCAATTACTCGCAATGGCTGCAACATTATTTTCTTTTACCTCTTTAATTATTTTAACGCTCCCTGCCGTATCATACACTGGAATTATCTGACAATGGGGTAATTTTTTTGATAAAAAACCTTCGCATTGAGCCAGTGCCTGAGGATGGGAATACACCCTTTCAATCAATTTAAAATCAATCTCTTCCTTAGTTATCAAACAATGCTCAACCTTTAACTTTACTTCTCCCACCGCAAATAATTCTTGACGTAATAAAAGGTCATGGACCTCATTTATCCCGCCGGTCTGAGAATTTTCTATAGGTAAAATGCCGTATTTGGCTTCTTTGTTATTTATTTTTTTAAAAACCTCACTAAAACTTTTACAAGGAAAAGGATCTATAGAGTTTCTAAAAAATTTGAGAGCCGCAATTTCACTAAAGGCTCCCCTCTCTCCCTGAAATGCTACCCTATTTTGCAAATTATTCACCTCATTTATCAATTCACCGATTGGCCAATTAAATTAGTCGTTAGTATTTAGTTAGATAGTTAACTGGTTTGTTGGTTAATTAGTTTAGTATTAATTCTTCAATATACTCATTCCTCAACCAGCTAACCCAGTAAGTGATGTAATGCGTAACATGTGATAAGTAACGTGTAATAAGTACTTGTTCTTATAATTTAAGAAATTTAATCTTATTACTCATTACATATTACTTGTTACTGTATTTTAACCAGCTAACCAGGTAACCAACTAACCATCTAACTAAATGCGATACACAACACGATATTAGTTTTCTATCCAGGGCATCATGCGGCGTAATTCTTTCCCTACTTTTTCAACAAGAAAACCTGCTTCTCTATTACGCATAGCCCTAAAGTAAGGTCTTCCTACCTGATTCTCGATAAGCCAGTCTCTTGCAAATTCTCCACTCTGAATCTCGTCTAATATTTTTTTCATCTCTTTTTTAGTTCCCTCGTTTATAATTCTCTTGCCAGATTTTAAATCTCCATACTCTGCAGTATTACTGACACAGTCTCGCATATGAGTGATTCCGCCTTTATAAATCAAATCAACTATTAGTTTTAATTCATGTAAACACTCAAAATAAGCAATCTCCGGTTGATATCCGGCATCTACCAAAGTACCAAATCCAGCTTGAATCAAAGCGGATACACCTCCGCAAAGTACTGCCTGTTCTCCAAAAAGGTCAGTTTCGGTCTCCTCTTTAAAGGTAGTCTCTATTACACCAGCCCGGGTTCCGCCTATTGCCCAAGAATAAGCTAAGGCAATATCTTTTGCATTTCCGGAGTAATCCTGAAATACAGCAATTAAATTAGGTACGCCCTTTCCGTCAACATACATTTTTCGAACCATTTGACCAGGACTTTTAGGTGCAATCATAATTACATCCACGTTTTTAGGTGGAATAATTTGACCAAAATGGATATTAAATCCATGGGAAAACATTAAGACATTGCCTTCTTTTAAATTTTTTTCTATTCCGTCTTCAAGATATACCCGACTCTGTATTTCATCAGGAATTAAAATCTGTATTACATCCGCCTTTTTAGTTGCTTCAGCAACACTCAGTGCCTTTAAGCCATCTTTTTTAGCCAACTCTATGGACTTGCTACCTTCGTATAACCCTATAACAACATCAATTCCACTATCATGTAGATTAAGAGCCTGCGCTCTCCCCTGACTTCCATATCCGATAACGGCTATGGTCTTTCCTTTCAAATAATCCTTTTTAACATCTTTTTCGTAATAAATCTTCGCCATTTTTAACCTCCTATTTTAATTTTTTAAATAAGTTTAAACATTGTACTAATCTGCAAAACAATTAACCAGAATAAAAAATCTAATGCCTTTCTTAATCCTTAGATATACGAATAGCATTTATTCCTCGAGATAAAGCAATCTTTCCGGTTCGAACGATTTCTTCCAACCCAAAAGGACGCAATAATTCAATTAGGGCATTAACTTTATCCTCTGTACCGGTTGTTTCAATTGTAATAATTTGGCTATTTACATCAACCACTTTTGCCCTAAAGATATCTACCGTTTGCATTACCTCTGAACGTATAAGTAAAGAACCGGTATTTACTTTAATTAAGGCCAACTCTCTTTCAACTGAATTTTGAGGAGAAATATCTTTAACTCTAATCACATCAATTAGTTTATTAAGCTGTTTGGTTATTTGTTCTAAAACCCGTTCATCTCCTTCGACTATGATAGTCATCCTGGAAATACCGATTTCCTCGGTATGACCAACTGCCAGACTTTCGATATTAAAACCACGACGAGTAAACAAACTGGCTACTCTCGCTAAAACTCCAGGATGATCTTTAACTAAAACCGCTATAGTATGCCTCATAATTTATCAACTCCTATCATTTTAGATATGGGTGAGCCCGGACTCACCATAGGAAATACATTTTCTTCTTTAGGTATAAGACAATCAATTAAAACAAATTTATCTAAAGAAAGAGCTTTTTCTAAAGCAGGATATAATTCTTGTTTTTTATTCACTCTTATTCCCGTTCCTCCATAGGCTTCAACTAACTTTATAAAATCAGGGTTACCATTTAAAGTAGTTTCAGCATATCTCTTATTAAAAAATAATTCCTGCCACTGTCTTACCATCCCCAAATAACTATTATTCATAATAATCATGGTAATAGCTAAATTATTATTAACAGCGGTTGCTATTTCTTGTTGGTTCATTTGAAAACTACCGTCTCCTGAAATACAAATCACCTTTTTTTCAGGACAACCTATTTTTGCACCAAGGGCAGCAGGAAAACCATATCCCATTGTCCCCAAACCTCCTGAAGAAATAAAAGTTCGAGGTTCGGTATATTGGTAATACAAAGCAGCCCACATCTGGTGTTGCCCCACACTGGTAACAATTATTGTATTATCTTTAGCAATTTTATTAATTGTTTCCATAATATATTGTGGTTTTAACTCTTCGTTATTATTGTATTTTAACGGATATTTTCTCTTAAAATCTTCTACTGTTTTTAACCAATCTGTTTCTTTCTTTTTATAGACATATTCATTTAATTTTTTCAATACATTTTTAATATCACCTACAATGGGAATATCTACCAAAATATTTTTCCCTACTTCAGCCGGATCAATATCAATATGAATTATCTTGGCTTTTGAAGCAAATTCATCTAATTTTCCGGTAATTCGATCATCAAATCTTACTCCTAAAGCAATAATTAAATCCGCAGCACTAACAGCATAATTTGCATAAGCAGTACCATGCATACCCAACATTCCCAAAGATAAGGGATGGGTTTCAGGAAAGCACCCTAATCCCATTAAAGTAGTGGTAATTGGAATATTTGTCTTAAGTACAAAATCTTTTAACTCTAAAAAGGCATTAGATGAAATTACTCCTCCTCCCGCATAAATAATCGGCTTTTTTGCATTTTTAATCTCTTGTACTGCTGCCTTAATTTGTTTAACATTTCCACTAAAAGTTGGTTTATACCCATTTAGATAAAGCTTTTTAGGATATTTAAATTCAGTCTGCGCTAATTGGATATCTTTAGGAAAATCTATTAATACTGGTCCTGGTCTTCCTGTTCGGGCAATATAAAAAGCTTCCCGTACAATCCTGGCTAAATCTTTTACATCTCTTGCTACATAATTATTTTTCGTAATTGGCAAAGTAATACCGCTAATATCTACTTCTTGAAAAGCATCGGTCCCAATTAAACTGGTAGGCACCTGGCCGGTAAATGCTACCAAAGGGATAGAATCAAGGTGCGCATTAGCTAAACCGGTTATCAAATTAGTAGCTCCCGGTCCGGAAGTAGCCATGCAAACACCTACTTTACCGGTAGCACGGGCATACCCCTCAGCTGCATGGGCTGCTCCCTGTTCATGCCTGGTAAGTATGTGTTTTATAGAAGTTTCACTATAAAGTACATCATATAAAGGCATTATTGCCCCACCTGGAATGCCGAATATTACTTTTACATCTTCCTTTTTTAAACATTCTACTACTATTTGCGCTCCAGTTAATCTCATATAACTCATCTCCTTCCTATAATTTGGAATAAATTAAAAGATAATCTTTAAACTTTACTTTTATTTTTGCATATAAAAATACCCCAGCAAATAAATTCATTTCGTTAGTTAAAACAAAAGGGACCTATCCGCTGGGGTCTTTTTTACCCACGGTGTAATACTAATACTTTAATATTAGTATTTTATACCACTCGGTCCAGACTCTAATCTTAATTAATTAGACGGAACCCTAGGTATACTCCCGAAAAATAAAAAACTTCCATCTTTATCTTAGTCCATAAAGACTAAAATAGGGACGAAAGTTATTCGTGGTACCACCCTAATTTAATAAAGAAAAGAAGGGGTAAACCTTCCTTACCTCTATCCTTAATTAGTAGACAATAGATAACACTTTTGAAGCGTCACAGGTTACTATGTAATTTCACCTGTGTAATAAATATTTGAAGGTGAGATCTTCGGCAAACTTATGTTACCAATTCGCACCAACCATTGGCTCTCTTTAACAATTTCAGTCTGCCTACTTATTCCTTCATAGTTTACAATTTTTGTTTGTTAAAAAATAGGTTACAACAATTAACCTTAAATGTCAAGCGAAGTATAAAATTTTTTTTATTTATCCGGTAAGTTTATAGATAAAAACCACTAATACCCAAAAAACCCTATTTTTTAAATTTTTCTATTCCTTAAAACTCAAAAGTTTAAATGTTCCTTACCGCTCCTTTGTCAGCGGGCCCTACAAAATTAGCATAATATTTCAGATAACCTGATTTTACTGTAGAAGACGGTAATTTTAATTTATCTAATCTTTGTTTTATCTCTTCCTCTTCTATCTTAAGGTCCAACCTTTTTTGAGGTATATCAATTTTAATAATATCTCCTTCTCTAACAATAGCTATTGGTCCTCCTGCAGCTGCCTCGGGGGCAACATGGCCGATAGATGCTCCTCGAGTAGCACCGGAAAAACGACCATCGGTAATCAAAGCCACATCTTTATCTAACCCCATACCAGCAATAGCCGATGTGGGAGTTAACATCTCCCTCATACCAGGTCCGCCTTTCGGCCCTTCATAACGGATTACTATAACATCTCCTTTTTTAATTTTGCCTTCTAAAATGGCTTTAGTACTCTCTTCTTCTGAATTAAAGACCCTTGCTGGTCCTTGATGTTTCAACATATCAGGGTGAACTGCTGAACTTTTTACCACTCCACCTTGAGGAGCTAAATTGCCTTTTAAAAAAACAATACCACCTTTGGGATTATAGGAGTTTTCTATGGTTCTTATTACTTTATTATCCAATATGTGTGCATTTTCAACATTCCGACCGATATTTTGGCCAGTTACTGTAATCTCCCCTAAATTAATTATCTTCTTCTTACTTAGCTCTTTGATTAGAGCTGAAATACCTCCTGCTCTATCTAAATCTTGAATGTGGTATTCTCCTGCAGGAGAAAGACTGCATAATTGGGGTACTTGTTCTCTTATGCGGTTAAAATCATCTATATCAAAAGGAATGCCTGCTTCAAAGGCTATAGCCAGAGAATGGAGCATAGTATTAGAAGAACCTCCTAAGGCCATCTCCACAGCGATCGCATTCTCTATAGCCTTTTTGGTAATAATATCTAAAAATTTAACATCCTTTTTTAATAGCTCTGTAATTTTCATTCCTGCATGTTTAGCTAACCTTATTCTACGTGCATCAACAGCTGGGATGGTTCCGTTACCGGGGAGAGCTATACCTGCAGCTTCCGCCCAAATATTCATAGAATTAGCGGTATATAAACCAGCACAGGAACCAACTCCCGGACAGGCATAATCTTCTACTTCTTTTAATTCTTGTTCACTTATAGAATGGGTTTGGAACTTTCCTACTGCTTCAAAGACATTACTTAAGGCAATGTTCTTCCCTTGGTGAAACCCGGCTAACATAGGTCCACCACTTACTAAGATAGTAGGTATATTGACTCTAAGGGCACCCATAATCATTCCGGGGACAATTTTATCACAATTTGGGACAAGAACTAAGGCATCGAAGGCATGGGCTTTAGCCATTACTTCGATAGAGTCTGCTATTAATTCTCTGCTGGGCAAAGGATATTTCATTCCTTCATGATTCATAGCTATCCCATCACATATTCCTATAGTAGAAAATTCAAAAGGAACTCCTCCCGCCATCCTTATTCCATCTTTTGCTGCCTGAGCTATGTGTTTTAAATGAAGATGTCCGGGAATAATTTCATTAGCTGCCTGAGCAACTCCGATAAAAGGTTTTACCATCTCCTTATCGGTTATCCCTAATGCCTTGAGTAAGGAACGGTGTGGAGCCCTCGCTACGCCTTTTTTTATTACATCACTACGCATAATTTTACACCACCTGCTTTTAATTTATATTTTTATATACAAAAAACCCCAACAAATAAAAGGGACCTATCCGCTGGGGCCTTTTATGCCCAAAAATTTAACGACTTAAATCAATTATATTCATCCCAACTTTTTACTTTCAAGTCTTTGAGCTAAAGATTTCTTTGCATTCCAATGGGAATAATTTTCTGAGTAATTTGCCACAATCAATCCTTGAACTTGTATTTTATCTGATTCAAAATATTCCAATAGACCATCTTTTTTTTCGTAACCTGGAACTCCATAATTTCCAATTAAAGGATAAGTAAAAATTAATATTTGTTCACGATAAGAAGGATCAGTTAGACTTTCTGGATAACCGACCATTCCCGTATTAAAGACTACTTCTCCTGATACCTCTCTTTTGCTCCCAAAGACATAACCTTGGATAATAGAACCGTCTTCTAATACGAGCTTATATATTTGCTTTACAGGTTTCACATCGCAAATTCCTTTTATTGTTTTTGTAATAAAAAATAATTAACTTAAATTTATTCTTAACATTTTAACATAGTTTAAAAATAATTGGAAGGGATTGGGGTCAGGCTTCACAACTTCACATTTTCTGTTTTCGTTTTATTTTTTGTGAAGTTGTGAAGCCTGACCCCAATCCCTTTTTTATTCTATAGCATCTATAACGGCCTTAGTATATTCTATTGTCCCGGTATTACCACCGAAATCGCGTGTTAAATATTTTCCTTCCTCTAATACTTTTACTACAGCTTTTTCTACTCTGTCTGCTACCTTACTTTCCCCCAAATACTTTAACATCATTACTCCGGAAAGTATTGTTGCCGTTGGATTAGCTATATTTGAATCTAATTCCGGAGCAGACCCGTGTGCCGGTTCAAATACTATTTCTTCATCTCCTATATTCGCTCCAGGTACTACCCCTAAGCCCCCGACTAACCCTGCTGCCACATCAGAAAGTATGTCTCCGTAAAGATTTGGCATAACTAAAACCTCATAATCTTGAGGTGTTTGAACCAACTTCATACTCATTGCATCAATTATCACATCTTCAAAGACTATCTCAGGGTATTCTTGAGACACTTTTCTAACACAATTTAAGAAAAGTCCGTCTGTACATTTCATTATATTTGCCTTATGAACTGCTGTAACTTTTCTCCTTTTCTCTTTTCTGGCCAGCTCAAAGGCAAACTTTGCAATCCTTTCACTCGCTTTCCTGGTTATTATCTTTATGCTCTCAGCGGCATCTTCTCCTACCATATGCTCTATCCCCATGTATAAGCCTTCTGTATTTTCCCTAACTATCACCAAATTAACACCCTTATATCTCGATGATATGCCCTTATAGGACTTTACAGGCCTTACATTAGCATACAGTTTTAACGCCTGCCTTAATGCTACATTAATACTTCTAAAACCTGTACCTACAGGAGTCGTAACTGGTCCTTTTAGCGCCACCTTATTTTTCTTTACACTATCCAACACATAGTTAGGAAGAGGTGTGCCATACTTTTCTATAACCTTTTCGCCAGCCTCCACAATTTCCCAATTGATATTTACCCCGCTTGCCTCCAAAACTATCTTGGCTGCTTTAGTAACCTCCGGTCCAATTCCATCTCCGGGAATCAAAGTAATATTGTATGCCATTTAAATTGCCTCCTATCATTAAATTAGTCGTTAGTTAGCTAGTTAACTAGTTTAGTATTAATTCTTCAATACACTCATTCCTCAACCAGCTAACCGGGTAACTAACTAAATTTATCCGCTATACGAATTTAGCTTTTCGCTTTTCGTTTTATTACTATTCACTAATTAGGGATTAAGAAAAATGAAATTCCTATACAATTAAATTACTCTTTTGTATTTTCTTTTAATCTTATTAGATTCAAAAGACCTCCCTGAATCAACATCTCTCTCTGTCGGGGAGTAATATCCAAAATCATCTTATATTCTTTACCTTTGGTCAAATTTTTAAGTTTAATTGTTCTGCTCTTGACCTGGGAAATGGCATCTTCTATTAAAAGTTCGTCCATTTCATTTATATCATCGTAATCTTCTGGATTTTCAAATACCAAAGGAATTATTCCATTATTTACCAGATTGGCCTGGTGTATTCTCGCAAATGATTTTGCCAAAACAGCTTTTATTCCCAAATACAGAGGGACAAGAGCAGCATGTTCTCTACTTGAGCCTTGCCCATAGTTTTCTCCTCCAACTATAAACCCCCCTTTATTTGCTTTTGCCCTTTTAGGAAAACCTTTATCGCAAAGAGTTAAACAATAATCAGAAAGATAAGGTATATTTGACCTATAAGGAAGTAGTTTAGCTGGAGAGGGCATTATATGATCTGTAGTAATATTATCACCTACTTTAATTAAGACCCTTCCCTGTATCTCCGGAAGTAGTGGTTTACCCAGGGGAAACGGTTTTATATTAGGTCCCTTTATAACTTCTACCTTTTCATAATTATTAGCTGGAGCTACAATCATATTATCGTTAATTAAAAATGCTTCAGGGATTTTAATTTCACTATAATCTTTTAATCCAAATTCTCTTGGGTCAGTAAGATAACCGGTAAGTGCTGATGCAGCAGCAACCTCAGGACTAACCAAATAGACTTTTGCTGAAATTGTACCAGATCTTCCTTTAAAATTACGATTAAAAGTTCTTAAGGATACCCCATCTGTAGGAGGAGATTGCCCCATACCAATACAGGGACCACAGGCACATTCAAGAATTCTTGCTCCTGACATAATTAACGATGCCAAAACTCCATTTTGAGCAAGTATAGACAAAACCTGTTTTGATCCCGGCGCTACTGCCAAAGAAACATGTTCTGCAATGGTTTTACCCTGTAGAATTCTCGCTGCCTTCATTAAATCACTATAGGAAGAATTTGTACAGCTGCCAATAATTACCTGATCGACCTTAACATTCTTTATAGAAGATATGGGCACTACCTTATCCGGGCTATGAGGACAGGCTACTAAGGGCTCTAAATGAGAAAGATTTATCTCTATCTCTTCATCGTACATTGCTCCTTTATCTGCTTTAATTTCTGAAAATTCATTTTCTCTGCCCTGGGCTTTTAAAAAATTAAAGGTACTCTCATCACTCGGAAATATAGAAGTTGTTGCTCCTAGTTCAGCCCCCATATTAGTAATTGTTGCTCTTTGAGGAACAGATAAGTTCTTTACACCCTCACCAGTATACTCAAATATCTTACCAACTCCACCCTTAACAGTTGCTTTTTTTAAAAGTTCAAGTATAATATCTTTTGCCGAAACCCACGGATTCAATTTCCCTATAAGATTAACTTTTACTATCCTGGGCATTGTAATGCAATATTCTCCGCTTGCCATAGCCACAGCTACATCAACCCCTCCTGCCCCTATAGCCAGCATTCCCATACCACCAGCTGTAGGTGTGTGACTGTCAGAGCCTAAAAGCGTCTGCCCTGGAATCGCAAATCTTTCCAAATGAACCTGGTGACATATGCCATTACCTGGTTTTGAAAAATATATCCCATACTTCTTCGCCACTGTCTGGATATAAAGATGGTCATCAGCATTTTCAGGCCCGGTTTGGAGAGTATTATGGTCAATATATGCAACAGATTTTTTTGTCTTTATCTTATTAACTCCAAGTGCTTCAAGCTGCAGATAGACCATTGTCCCGGTAGCATCCTGAGTAAGTGTCTGATCAATCCTTATTGTTACTTCTCTACCAGGAACCATTTCTCCTTTTATTAGATGTTCTCTTAGAATTTTCTGCGCTACTGTGAATAACAATTTTAAAACCTCCTAAAATATTGCTTAAATTAGACTATTTGATACCACTAGCTTTTCCGTCTTTCTTATTTTGTTTTATATTTTTATTGAACAGTTCTGGCATATATTTCTTAATCAGAGAGTTAAGTTCTCCATTACTGATAACTGTTGTTCTTCCTTCGCTATATTCTTTGTCAACCCATTCTTTTATTTTCAATATTCTTGGGTCTCTTTTATCTATCCTTTTTTCTTCAGCTAATTTGAAATAAGTATTTATCCAGGCAGCAATTCCAGCAACCCCAGAATGAGCATCAATTGCAATCACCACAGGTCTTTTCAATATCTTCTCTGTGTCAAATATATTATAAATTTCCTCATTTTTTAATATCCCATCGGCATGAATTCCAGCTCTGGTCTCATTAAAAGCTTTACCTATAAAAGGAGTTCTAGGTGGTATTTTATAGTTAAGTTCTTTTTTAAAATAATTAGCTATCTCGTTTATAGCTTCCAATCTCATATTTTTTGTTGTTCCTCTGATTTGAGCATATTCAATAACCATTGCTTCCAGAGGACAATTCCCGGTTCTTTCGCCTATCCCTAAAAGAGAGGTATTCACGGCCGATGCACCATAAAGCCAGGCTGTAGTTGAATTGGTCACCGCCTTATAAAAATCGTTATGCCCATGCCACTCAATCCATTCCGAGGGCACTTCGGAATAATGCCGAAGTCCATAAATAATGCCTTGCACGCATCTGGGTAAAGCTGCTCCCGGATAAGAGACCCCTAAGCCTAAAGTATCACAGGCCCTTATTTTTACTGGTATTTTTGCTTCTCTGGAAAGATTCATAAGCTCGTTGGCAAAGGGAACAACAAAGCCATAAAAATCAGCCCGGGTAATATCTTCAAAATGACATCTCGGAACTATTTCATTTTCCAGGGCTGATTCTACAATAGAGAGGTACATCTCCATCGCCTGTCTTCGCGTAAGATTAAGTTTTTTAAATATATGATAATCAGAACAAGATACTAATATACCGGTCTCTTTCACACCCATTTCCTTAACCAATTTGAAATCCTCTTTTTTGGCTCTTATCCAGGTAGTTACTTCCGGGTATCTGTACGCCTTGGCTAAACATTTTTCCAGGGCTTCCCTATCTTTTTTAGAATAAATAAAAAATTCTGTTTGTCTTATTACTCCGGAATTGTTATCAAGTTCATGAAGATAATCAAAAATCCTCACTATTTGATCCACAGTATAGGGTGACCGAGACTGTTGGCCATCCCTAAAAGTGGTATCGGTAATCCAAATTTCCTCTGGGACAAACATAGGAACATGTCTATGATTGAAAGTTACCCTGGGTATTTCCTTATAAGGTAATATTTCTCGATAAAGATTTGGTTCTGCTACATCCTGAAGACTATGCTTATATACTGCCTGTTCTATGAGATTAGTACGATTACTAAATTCTACCTTTGCCAACTGCTTATCCTCCTTTAGCTCAAATTATAAAATCAGACTCTGCTTAAATAAATCTATTAAAATTTAGGGCCAAATTCCCCGAACTTCCATAGCTTTTGCCACTTTTGATAAAGCATAAATATAAGCAGCAGTACGATTATCTACCTTCGCCCTTTGAGCAACCTTGAGTGTTTCCCCAAAAGCTTTTACCATTAATTTCTTCAGTCTTCTATTCACTTTATCTTCGCTCCAAAAATAACCACAAAGACCTTGTACCCATTCAAAGTAGGATACAGTAACTCCACCAGAATTAGCTAAAATATCGGGTATTATAAATACTCCTCTTTGATATAAGATATCATCTGCCTCCGGAGTAACAGGTCCATTGGCGGCTTCAGCAATTATTTTTGCTTTTATATCTTTTGCATTTTTCTTAGTTATCACTTCTTCTAAGGCTGCCGGTACCAAAACATCACATTCTAGTTCTAATAAATCTTCATTAGAGATGAATTCTGTATTCGGGAAATTCCTCACCGAACCGGTTTTGTTTTTATGATCCAAAATTTGTAAAGGATCAATCCCCTGGGGATTATAAGCCCCGCCTTTAGAATCACTTACCGCAATAATTTTGTATCCTTGTTCGCTAAGTAATTTAGCGGAAATTGAACCAGCATTTCCATAACCTTGAACTGCTGCGGTAGCTCCAGAAGGATTAATATTTAAATGCTTAGCAGCTTCTTCTACTATATAAGATAAACCACGTGCAGTAGCTTCTCCCCTTCCTTCTGAACCCCACAAATCAATAGGTTTTCCAGTAATAGTTGAATAATCAGCAGAGTTAGTTATTTTGTTATAAGTATCTATATACCAACCCATAATCTTGGGGTTAGTATATACATCAGGAGCTGGAATATCTTGCCTTGGTCCAATAATAGAAGATATTTCAAAAATATATCTTCGCGAAAGTCTCTCTAACTCTCCCTCCGACATCTCCTTGGGATTACAAATTACTCCTCCCTTGGCTCCACCATAGGGAATTCCCGCAACAGCACACTTCCAGGTCATCCAGGCAGACAAAGCCTTTACCTCATCCAAAGTAACATCAGGATGATATCTTACTCCACCTTTTGCTGGCCCTCGAGCAGTATTATATTGTGACCTAAAACCAGTAAATACTTTCACCGCTCCATTATCCATCTTCACCGGGATAGAAACCATCAATACCCTTTCTGGTTCCTTAAGTCGAGCTAAAATGTTAGGATCCAAATTCATTTTATTGGCAGCTTTTTTTAACTGTATTTGTGCTACTTCAAAAACATCTATTTTGTTAGCATCCTTTTCTAACTGCATTTGCAGCATTTCAAAAGTGTCTATTTGATTTGTCATTGTTAATTTTCCTCCTTAATTATTAAATTTTTAAATTACCATAAAAATTTTTAGATCTATTATTTATCAATATTGTGAATAGAATAAAACCATACCACCCCCTGTTTTCTCTTTATTTACTTTAATACAAAGGCCTACTTATAAATAAAAAAAGAAGTCCCCTTAAGACAAACATTGTCAAAAAAGGACTTCTTTGTCCTTATAGAAATAATTAGGCTTCTTTGCCGTTTATTCTACTCCCTTGTAGAAAGTTAAATTATTTAATTATTTTTTATCTTCCTATTATATTTATAAAATAACAATTAAGAGCCATACTTCCCAATATTTAATAATTCATAATAGTTTAATTTATATTATGTTTGGGATGTGTTAATTCATTTTATTTGCCGAATTTCATAAGAAAGTATTATGGCTTCTGCAATCTCCTTCATAGAGATTCGTTTATCCATACTCGATTTTCTAATTAAAGAAAAGGCCTCACTTTCATTTATGTTCCTTTCTTCCATTAATATTCCTTTTGCTCTCTCTGTTTTTTTTCTGGTATCTAATTCTTCTTGAATTATTTTAGTCTTAACTATTAATTCAGTTTTTTCAATAGCCACTGCTGCCTGATTAGCGATGGTGCTTAAAAGAGTAATCTCGGCTTTGGTAAATTCATAAGGCTTATTCGTATAAACATTAAGTACGCCAATAACTTTATCTTTTACCATCATAGGGATGCTTGCCATAGAAATTAAACCTTCTTTCTTGGCAAGTTTTTTTTCTTTGTATTGTTTCTCTTTTAATACATCAAAAATTATCTTTGGTTTTTTTTCTCTAGCTACCAATCCTACTATGCCTTCATTTAATTTTATGGTTTTTTTGTTCAGATATTCCTGATGCATTGATTGAGTGGCTTTAATATTAAACTCTTGTTTTTTATTATCTATTAGCCATACATTGCAAACCTTTGCTTTCATTACATTTGCAGTTAAGGTTACGATAAGTTTTAATATATCCTCAAGGTAAAGGTCAGAAGTTATAGCTCTACTTATTTTGTTTAATGTTTTTAAATAATCTTCATAATCTAAATTATTCATAATTCTCCATGCTATCCATTAATATAAATATTTTTCTTTATTTCTTTATTTTATTAAAGCATTAAACACTTTTACTTATAAAAAAGCCTGAAAAATAGGTAATGATAATATTAACAGAACCTATCTCTCAGGCTTTTATCCTAAAAGTGTAGTATCGATTAGATACCTTGTGACGCTTGGTCCAGACTCTAATAATTAATTAGACGGAACCCTAGACACACTTCTGTAGACATATTTAATTTTTCGAAATTCTATCATCATTTATAAACTTTGTCAAATTTTAGCTAACAATTTTCTTATTCTTTCTTAAATGCATCACTAAATTTTACACTTATACTAACGATTCTTGGGATTTGATGAATTATTTCTTCTCTTATTAAATATTACATTTATTACACAGCTGATTGTGGGAGTAATAATTATTACAATTAATTTTTTATTTTATCTGACATCGCCTTAATATGTAAGGGTGTGGTGCCGCAACATCCCCCAATTAAATTTAATCCTAACTTAACAAATTTTTCAGTATATTCAGCCATTATTTTTGGAGATGCAGGATATACTACTTTACCTTTAACCAATTCAGGCATCCCCGCATTGGGCTCAACCATTAAATAAGTCTTACTTGCCTTCTTCATTATTTTCAAGACTTTATATAAAATTTTCGGACCGGTTCCACAATTAGCTCCTACTCCATCTGCCCCTTGATTTTCAAGAACTATAACTGCCCTTTCTGGATCAACTCCATATATAGTCTTTAAATTTTTATCGAAAGTCATTGAAGTAATCACCATTAAATTAGTATTTTCTTTCACTGCCTTTAGTGCAGTTTTTATTTCCTCAAGGTCATAAAAAGTTTCTAATATTATTAGATCTACTCCAATTTTTTCTAAAATTACAACCTGTTCTTTGTAATTCTCATAAACTTCTTTTAGCGAGAGAGGACCATAAGGTTCTAATATCTTGCCGGTTGGGCCCACAGATGCCGCTAATAACACTTTCCTTTCTGGCTCTTTTATATTTTTTTTTATAGCTTCTTTAGCAATTTTTACTGCTGACCTATTTATCTCTATAACATCATTTTGACTATTAAAGCTACTCAACTTGACTCTATTAGCCCCAAAAGTATTAGTTAATATTACATCCGCACCGGCTTTTATATATTCTCGATGAATTTTTTGCACTACTTGAGGATGAGATATATTCCATCCTTCAGAGCACTCCCCTGATTTAAGACCATATTTTTGAAGCATGGTTCCCATTGCCCCATCGAGTAATAAGGGTCTTTTATTTAATTGTTCTTTTATTTCTTCCTTAATATTCATATTGTTACCACATTACTCATAACCGCCACATCCAGAAGTACTACTGGATGTGTAAGTAATACTTCTTCTATTTTACAGGATATAAATGCCTTTTTAAAAATAAAAGTGTCAAAAATAGCACTAAATACAATTGTTAAATATAAACAAAGAGATACCAACTTTGGGGGCGCCATATGATATGATAAGGTAAGAGTATACTGCGCTCCTAAACCTAACAATCCTATTGAAACTAAAATAATTAAACTTTTTATATCAGGGATAATAATATTTTTTTGCCATAATAATACCCCCAAAGCCGTCAAACCTATAACGTATCCAAGGTAATTAACTATTACCAGTGGATGGTCATTCGAACGTAAATGACGTACTATTGTAAGACCTATTGCATTCATTATTGCTCCACCTAAACCAACAATTGCTGGGAACATATCTGCCCGAAGTCCCGGTTTCACCACTAATAATGTCCCTAAAAAAGCGAAAATAAATATAGAAACTTGTTTAAAACTTATTTTTTCCCTTAAAAATATAGCTGCAAAAAATATTGATAAAAGAGGACTTAATTGTTTAATAGAAACAGCATTTGTTAAGATCATAACTTTAATAGTATAAAAATAAGAGACTATGCTAAAAGTAGCTAACATGCTCCGCAATAATAAAAAAGGCCGGTTATTCCCAAAAATTGGTATTCCCTTCTTTATTAATATTAAAGGAATTATTAACATGGTAGGAATATTTCGAAATAAAATTATTTCCATTAAGGGAATATTTGGTACAAATTTTATTAATGCCCGAGCTGCTACCTTGCCATCTCCTACTGCCGAGATTACGGTAGCCGAACCTCGGACAATATCTCCTCCGGCAAATATCCCTTCTTTGGTAGTAGTTTTGGTGTTATCATCTATAATGAAATAACCCCACTGGTTAATCTTAACCCCGCTGGCACTGCGGGCTACAATAGGATTAGCTGAGGTGCCGATGGCATCGATGACCATATCTGTTTCGATTAGGAAATTAGAACCGGGGATGGGGATAGGTCTTCTTCGACCTGAATCATCCGGTTCACCTAATTCCATCTTTAGGCATTCCATGCCGATAACATTACCTTTATCATCACCTAAGACTTTAACCGGGAGGGTAAGAAAATTAAAGATAATCCCCTCTTCTTCCGCATGATGGACTTCCTCTGCCCGGGCGGGAACTTCTTTCCGGGACCGGCGATAGACGATATAGGACTTTTCGGCTCCCAATCTTAAGGCC
>LDZT01012742.1_pt1 | contig 47515 bp, 42 predicted proteins | sample 615521 | NCBI WGS metagenome assembly LDZT01 (sample SAMN03408292, study PRJNA278302) | terrestrial metagenome | isolation source: oil reservoir sample SB1 | place: USA: Alaska, North Slope, Schrader Bluff formation | collected 2011-09 | reverse complement strand
CTACAGCCCGGTATCCAAGATTCGTGCGCGTATGTGGAACTGGGATGAAAAAGAGAAGATTGACGATTCGTTTTTTCGAAACGAATTGCGCATAGCCATTTCCTTGCGCAAAAAAACAGCATCCAATGCATATCGCCTGGTAAATGCAGAATCAGATCATCTGCCCGGTTTAGTGGTAGATCGCTATGCTGATACCCTGGTACTGCAAAGCCTTACAACGGGGGTAGAATACTGGAAAGAAACTATTACATCCTGTTTAACGGAACTAACCGGCATTTCCAATGTGTATGAACGTTCGGATGTAGAAGTGCGCAGCCTGGAGGGTTTACCGGAACAGAGCGGTCTGCTGGCAGGTACAGAACCTGCATCTACCATAGAGATCATGGAAAACGGGCTGCGTTTTCAGGTGGATATTCGCAGTGGACAAAAGACGGGCTTCTATCTGGACCAGCGCGAAAATCGCGCCAAGATACTGCCTTATGTCAAGGACAAGCGTGTCTTGAATTGCTTTTGTTTCAGCGGCGCTTTCAGTGTATATGCCATGCAGGGCAGCGCCAGCCAGGTCGTTTCAGTGGATTCCTCAGCGGATGCGATCGAATTGGCGAAAATCAATGCTGCGCTTAACTTTCCTAACTATGAACAGCAGGAATGGATGGTGGCGGACGTGTTCACTTATCTCAGGCAGCTACGCGACCAGCGTGCGACGTTTGATGTCATTATCTTAGATCCACCCAAATTTGCGCCCACGCGCAGCCTGGCAGAGAAGGCAGCCCGCGGGTATAAGGATATCAATCTGCTGGCGATGAAATTGCTTGTGGCAGGCGGTACCCTGGTCACTTTTTCCTGTTCGGGTGGCATCAGCGCGGAGTTCTTCCAGAAGATACTGAGCGGAGCTGCCAGCGACGCTGGCAGGCGGGTGATCATAGAAGAGCGATTATTCCAAAGCAGCGACCACACCGTCAGTCTGCACTTCCCGGAAGGGGAATATCTGAAAGGGTTTATTTGCAGAGTGTTCTGAAAAATAAACTCGCAGCAGTATCAATCTGTGCTATCTTTCAACCGATAAAATCTTTCCTTATCCTGGTACATCAATTGATCAAGATGTTTTAAAAGCTGATCGGCATTCATGTTAGAGCGATAATCGTAGAGATAAGAACCAGAACTAAAACTTAGGGTATATGGTTTTTGATTCTCGTGATTGAAATCTTCAAAACAATCTTTGATCCGTTGCACTGATTTTTCCAGCATTTGTGGTGTACCAATGTCCATGACGATCAAAAATTCGTCCCCGCCATATCGTGCCAGAAAATCACTTTGACGCAAACATTGTCTAAGCACTTTCACCGCATTCTGCAAGGCTTCATCGCCAACAGCATGCCCGAATTTGTCATTAATCTCTTTGAATCTATTCAAGTCAAGCAGAATTATAGAAAAAGGTTCTTGCTTTCTACCGGAATTGATTTTGGTTTTAATATAATGATCCAGCTGCTTGCGATTGTTCACCTCGGTAAGAAAATCGGTTGAAGATTCCCGATCTTGAATGGTCAGGTAAACAATCAGAAGGGATAGCATCATCCCGGACCAGGTATAGGTAACTCCATAAAATAGAACCTGCAGCGTTGTCCCAACTGAGATGGGGATGATAAAGAGCAACAGCGAGTTGAAATGTTTTTTAGGGATATTATTTTTGTTTTTAAAAATAGCAGGAAAAGGATAAAGCAAAAGAACGACACATAACAGCAGGTGAACCCAGTATAGATCTCCCCGGTGATAGATGTTCAGCTCATCAATCCGGAAAAAATAGCCAGTGAAAAGGCTCACAATGGATAGGAGTGCGTTAATCATCAACGGAATAGATAGATATTTCTTTAGGGTTGTAATACGGTTTTCGTCATGGAATACCAGAAAATTGGCATACAAAATCCACAGCGCCAGCCCCACTGGTTCGATGACAAACAACAATAAATTTACAATGCAATTTATCACCCTATAGTGATAACCTGGTAAACCATTAAATGTCCAGGTGAGAAGATCAATGATGATGAGACCCATATTCAACAAGACCAGGGTCATGAATAGGTTGTAAAGCGTAAATTTTCGTTCCAGACGATTGTGAGCATCCAGGTACATGATGAGAAGAACGATCAATGACAAGATGCTGGAATCAAATGTTTTTAAAGTAACCATTTTTATCTGATATCAAATTCTTTATACAAGGAAAACCTAGTACTAATAATATTCTACATTTAAATACACAAAAGTAGCTTGAAAAGAATGTAACAATTTTATTTCAATATTTCGCGCACTGTGGCATCAGCTAAAATTTGCATGGTATCAAAAACCGGAAGGGAAGGATGGCTTAAATCAAGCAGTTGCAAGTCAGTACAAGCGAGAAGGATGCAATCAACATCCGAAAAAGAATGCATAATCGAAAGCAGAGTCTCCCGATCTTTGTGTTCATTTTTACCATTAACCAGATTTAGAACGATCTCATTCAACAAGATCTGCTGTGCAGCATCTGGGGTGCGACAAAGAATGTCATATACTGACAGACCATTTTCGTATAAATGATGGTGTGCGGTCATGGCTGTGGAAAGAATTCCCACCTGTTGAATAGAGCGCTGGTTGAGATATTGAGCTGTCTCATGAATGATGGAAAGAACGGGGATATGTACACTTGCACGCAGGGTATCAATATGGATATGGAGTGAATTGCAAGGCATAACGATGAAATCAGCTCCAGCTTTCTCCAACCTGTGCGTTTCAGCGGTCAGATAGGGAATATATCTTTCTACTCCTTCATTTTTCAAGATGGCGGTGCTTTCAATTTGAAATGGTAACGGAACACTGGAAATCAAAATATGTGGCTTGACCAGAGGATTCTCTTTCTGGCAAGCGAAAAAGACCTGCTCATAGAATTTCGCCGTTGTTTCGGGTCCGAATCCTCCAACGATACCGACTGTCTTCATAAAATATTTTCTCGATTAAATACCTTGTCATGATATATGAAACGAATTTGAGCCAATTTTATTACAACCTCTGGTTAAAAATGGATTATTGGATGTAAGTAAGAATATACTATACTTCATAACGATCAAGATTTTCCCCCTTGCTCGCTGCACAGGCTGGGTTAAAAGGCAATGACCACAGCAGAGGTGGCGGCTAACCCCACCAATGTGCCTGTGTTTAGCTCTTTGAGGCTGTGTTGCTTCATTGTGAGTCGCGCCCAATAAACTGGCAGGAGCAGCAGAAGCAAATACCACAGATGCCTACCAAAAAAATAAATCGCTAACACATAAGGACCGGCAATGCCGCAGGCATGACCACTTGCTTTCAACCCCACTACGCTGTTGGTCAGTGCCAGCACTCCACCGGAAACCAAATAGGCTAGAAAAATTAGCTTGACCCCCGACGGTGCGTTGAAAAGAAAACAGCTCAACGTCCCCAGAATATATCCGGCGACCGACATGATAAAAGCCAGCCGTCTTTCTCCTCGCCTTCCCTGCCGACGGATGGAAGGTATCAGATATTGCAGTCCATAGGCGGAAATAGGCATCAGGGTGAGGAAAAACAAACATGCTACATACCAGTTGACCCCTTCAAAAACCGATCTCATCCGAATATAAATCGCCGTCAACAAGTAAAAAGAGACAAAAGGCGCTAAAGTGATAGTGCTGATGATTTTTGCTGCGCGTTTTTTCATTTCATTCACCATCTTTTTTGTTTTCTACAGTGCTGTGAATGCTTTTATAAAGTTCTGTTAAGTTAAGCATCCTTGTACAAGTGCAACGTTGTTCCCTTGGTGCGGTCATTGCTGCACTGCCATACTAACCGCAGTGGAGATGGCGGGAATCGAACCCGCGTCCGAAAGAATAGAGCCTCGAACATCTACGAGCGTAGGTGATTGTTTATCTTGCTGCAGGGTGGTAAATCACCCAACCAAACCTGCAGCCAGCCACTGGAGCCCGAAAGCTCGCTTACGCTTGGAGCGCGGCTATCCAAACGGCACTCCGGTCTTGTGACGCCTGCTCCATCTCTGACCGGAGAACAGGATGGGCAGACGTGGTCTGTTTAGAGACCATGAACCCTATTCAACTGCTAGGCAGCTAAAGGAAGGGTTGCATAATTTGTGCGTTTGGCACTTGTTTGGTGTACTGATTTCATGAGGTCGGTACCTCTCAGCTCGCAGTCCGGGTTCAGCCTCCTCCGTCGAAGCCTATCATCCCCGAATATACGGCTTTATTATAATAGGTAATTATTAACAGAATATCGCAATTTGGACGAATTATTGTGAAAATTGGCATAAAACATGCAATAATAAAGTTATGATAATCGGAATAGATCTCTCAGAAAAAAACAACGTCTCGTCCTGGTCTGATATAGCAAAGAACCATGTTCGTTTTGCGTATCTGAAATGCACAGATGGTGTATCCGTCAAGGTGGATTCCTATTCAGAGAACCACCACAACGCAAAAAAATATGGTATCTTGACAGGAGCTTATCACTGGCTCAATCCAGCACAGGATGCAGATGCCCAGGTGCAGCATTTCCTTCAATCTGCCGCGGTTGCAGATGATGACCTGCCACCTGTGATCTGTCTGGAGCTGTACACCACCTCCAGTGCAGTTCTGGAAGCAAAACTTCGCACTATGCTGGAATCACTTGAACAGGGTTGCGGGAAACGCCCCATCATCTATACATCGCGTACCTATTGGCGTAAATATCTCGCGACCACCACCTGGCCAAGTGAATACCCGTTATGGATCGATGAGCCCAGTGCGGATTGGCCTGCGCAACTGTATCCCTGGATTGGATGGGTGTTGTGGCAATTCTCTTACCAATCCAAGATCCCTGGCGTTAGCGGCATGGTGGGGAGCAACTGGTTTAATGGCAACGTGACCGAATTGAAATATCTTGCCAAAGAAGGGTCTCTAAAGAGGTGAGATATGATACCTGGAATTGACGTTTCTCACTGGCAAAGTGATATTGATTGGAAAAAAGTCGCGGAAGCGGGCGTAAAATTCGCTTTCATCAAAGCCTCGGAGTTCCCTGATAAAAAGATCAAGATGTATGAAGACGAAAGGTTCAAAGCCAACCGGCAGGGAGCGATTGATAACGGCATCTTGTGGGGTGCTTATCATTTCTTTCGAACCCATATCGATCCCGTCCATCAGGCAGAATCATTTTGTAATGTGGTTGGTGAAGTATCCAGCTTACCGCTGGTACTTGATCTGGAAGTAGCTGGCTGCAAAGGTACCAAATTGGTGCGTAAAGTAAAGAGTTTTATTGATACAGCCTACAACATTTCAGGGCGTAAACCAATCATTTACACCAGCGGTGGTTTTTGGCGACCTTTTATGACTTATGAGAATATTTCAGATGTGGATTGGGCAGCCGAATTTCCTTTATGGATAGCACGCTACACAAGCCAATGGCCAGGAACCATCTACCCTTGGGGTGGATGGGACTTCTGGCAATACAGTGACCATGGACGTTTACCGGGTATCAAAACCAATGTGGATTTAAACTGGTTCATGGGATCAATGGATGATCTGCGTGTGCGGTTTCTACCAGAAGGCAATCTGCCTCCCGAAGAATCAGAAGAAGAGCCGGAAATGATTGAAATTGGGGGTCCACCTGAAAAACCTACCGAAAATGGGGAAGAAATAGAAGAAAACGAGACTTCTCCTGCAGAAAATCCGAATGGAGAAGAACCCGCTACTGTACCGGGGACCAATGAACCGGAAGAGGAAGAGACACCCCCTCCTCAAACAAGTGTTCCCAATACAAACAAGAACATTCCCTGCTTGCAATCACTCTTTGAGATGATCTTCAGCAAAAAGAATGCCAAAAAAGCAGATCCAGAGCAATCCAGAGAATGGATCGAAGAAGTGGTGTATCAGAATCAGGATAAGAAAAAGCGCTAGGAATAGCTATCCAGCGGAGACCAACCGCTGGTTTTCATTCGCAGCCGGAAAAGATACTGGCTGGAAGTGATATACAGGGTTTTGCGATCCTCGTCACCCCAGGCGAGGTTCGCTGTTTTCTGGGCGAAGTGAATTTTTCCGAGTAAAGTATGGTCCTCACGGAAAACCCAGATACCTTCAGGACCGGTGACGAAGAAATTCCCATCACGGTCGAGCTTCAAACCATCCGGGCGAGCGTCGCCTGCACCCCATAATTCCATGATTACCTGACCACCGCTCACGTTTCCTTTTTCTGTAATCGTAAACTGGCGAACGTGCTGTTTAACCGTATCGATGGCATACAGCGTTGATTGGTCATAAGAAAGTGCTACCCCATTGGGGCGCTCCAGATCAGATCTTTCCAGGTGGGGTTCTGACCAGCCCTGCCGGTAACTGAACAGCCCTTGAAAAGATAGTTCCTGTATTGCTGGTCCACCATTACCGGCGCGCAGCCCATAAATGGGATCTGTGAAATACAGAACTCCATTTTTTGACAGCACCAAATCATTGGGAGAGTTGAGTTTTTTCCCCTGGTAGTGATCTGCCAGGATCTGTTTTTGTCCATTTTTGTAAGTGGTGATGGCACGCGTGTGATGTTCACAGACAATTAAATTACCGGCATGATCAAGGGTCAATCCATTGCTAAATCCGCTGGGATGGTAGACGACTTCCACCCCTTTCGCCGAACTGTAGCGATATAAGGTATCTGCCGGGATATCAGAAAAATACAGGCAATTCTCTTGAGCGTGCCACACAGGACCTTCCGTAAATTGAAGCCCAGCCTTGAGGAGCTCAAGGGTTGAATTAAGATCAACCAGATCTTCAAAAGCTGGATGCAGAGACTCAAAAATATTCATTGTATAGAGTATTATGTGTCACCATTTGTGTTTTTTAGGATGAGAGTATGTTTGAGATCCCATAATTTTTGAGAAAGTGACACATGGTAATTATGTGGGATGACCAACCGTTTAACACCTGGATAGAGGTCCTGCATGTCCTTCTCGCGGGTTTTACGGATTTCTTCCAGGCTTGGTAGATCGTACACGATCTTCCCATCCAGGATGATATCCTCCAGCAAGGGTTCGATTTTCGATAACTGCGAGTGATATAACGTGCGGGATTTGGTATGATCGAATGGGTGATGCAAACAGATGGCATCTGCCTGCTGGGGTTCTTCCTCATCCAGTGCGATAAGGTCTGCAATGGCTTTTTCGCGCAGATCATACAAGCGCCACACGCGTTTCTTGCCGGGATTGAGCGTTTTCACGGGTGATTCAGAGATCTTCATGGCAGGATGCCAATTTTCCCCATCTTTGACCGAAACCAGTTTATACACGCCATCTAGAGCAGGATCTCCGCTGGAGGTGATCATGCGTGTTCCGACACCGTATGCCAGGCGGTTAACCAGTGCATTGGCATCCAATCCATACCGTCCGGCTTCCTCACGAATTTGCGTGATGATCTGCCAGATGACCAGTTCATCGAGCTGGTTGGAAAGCACAATGAGCGTATCTTCAAAACCGGCTTCATTGAGCATTTTAGCAGCCTGGATGCTGAAATATGCCAAATCTCCCGAATCCAGGCGAATGCCAACCGGTTTATGCCCTGTAGCTTTTAATTCCTCAAAAACGATAATGGCATTTGGAATCCCGCTTTCCAGCGTGCTGATGGTATCTACCAGTAGAATGCAGTTATCAGGGTATTCCGCGGCATAGGCACGGAATGCATCCAATTCGGTACCACCCAGCGCCATAAAAGCCTGTATCATACTGTGAGCGTGGGTGCCGCTGGGTGGGATACCCAGGTGTTTGCTGATGCCCACGTTGGAAGTAGCATCCGCTCCGCCAATGATAGCAGCGCGCGCACCGGCGTTGGCAGCTTTCTCTTGAGCACGGCGTAGCCCGAATTCGAGTACTATCTGCCCGTGACAGCTTTCGTGGATGCGTGAAGCTTTGGTAGCGATCAGGGTTTGATAGTTGAGGTGGTTCAACAGGGATGATTCCAGCAGTTGTGCCTGGATGATGGGCCCTTCCACTACAGCCACAGGAACATTGGGGTGAGTAACACGTCCCTCAGGAATGGCTCTCAGGGTAATATTCGCGAAGGGTTGATCCCCTTCCAGCCACTGTAAAAAATCCTCTGCAAAAAGAGGATCACCATGAGCATTCCTCAAACTTCTCAGATATGCTATTTCTTCCAGACCGAAACGGGCAGATTGCATCCAATCCAGAAGCCATTCCAAACCTGCATTAATACAATAGCCTGCTTGGTGGGAGCCATAATCGGGATAGCTGCGGAAAAAATAGTCAAATTGAGCAACTGTATCACACATACCATAACGGTAATAGATCTGTGCCATGGTAAGCTGATAGAGGTCGGTGAATAAAACGCCATTTGAGAGATCTTTATCTTTTTGGTTCATTTTTTTTACCTAAAAACTAAGATAGTAGCATTATAAAACAAGAAAAGGGCTTTGGTAGAGTAAAGCCCTTTTCTAAGCGACACGGGTTATATCCCTTTTAACCCAATGTCAGATTTATTAAAATGGTGGCTGATTTCTTAAAGTCACGATGATGTATTTTTCGATGATGAAGTGACTCAGTGAAAGGCTTCTGGATGGATACTAAGAGAACCAGCCACCAGACAATATTTGTTATTAATGTTCTGCTTTAATATCTTATTCTTTCAAGTATTGTTTACGCCAGGTCTCGTCAGATAAGTCTGCATACGCCTTCCCGTACTCGATCATGCCCTTCATGTAGTCATCATCCAATAGGGCTTCCTTGGCAGGTTCATTTTCGGGATCAGGCTCTGTCTCGTTCACGATCTGGCGGAATACATCGTGGTGGTCGCGAATGAAACATGGGTTTAGTAGATTACCACGATGACCATTTCCTTTGACGTAATCAGCTTGCCATTCACGAATACGCTCAAAGAAGGATTCTTCCCAGGCATCCGCAATGGTTTTCCCATCTTTGTAAATGTCATTGATGTTTACTGGTGAGTATGGTACGAAAACGCAGGGCATGACCTTGCCATCCCAGTTGATGTAGAGATAACCACCACCACTGCTGCGACCACCAGCCAGACATCCATCCACCAGGGTGCCATGATTCCAGAAATCTGCCAGGAATAACTTCTTGCCTTTGGTAAGTTCCCAGGCTCGTTTCCACATCCATTGGCGTTGTTCGATGGTGGGCATGAGATCGAGGGTATATGAACGACCAATTGGCATGTAATGGAAAACCCAACCGTACATGGCACGCTGTTGGAAGAACAGGTAATCCATGAATTCATCAGAGAAGAGTTCTTCACAGTTGTAGGTGGTTGCCGTGAGAGAGATACCAAAGGGAACTCCATGATTGCGAAGGCGTTCCATACTCTGCATGATGCCATCGAAAGTGCCTTCGCCACGACGCTCATCTGTCTTCTCGCGCCAACCTTCTATAGAAATAGCAGGCGAGATGTTGCCCAACTTTGCCATTCTCTTAGCAGTTTCTTCATTGATCAACAGACTGTTGGTGTATGCCATGAAGAAGATGTCGCTGTGTTTTTCGACCATATCCAGCAAGTTTTTCCCTTGATCTTTGTACGCAAAAGGCTCACCACCGCTGATAACGATAAAGCGGATGCCAAAGATCTCGCGGGCTTCGGTCAGAATCTGATCAAAAACATCCCAGCTCAACTTCTCATGCGATTCGCCTGAAGAACTGGCATAGCAGCCCGTGCATTTCAAATTGCATGCCTTGGTGGGACTCACAACCAGAAAACCGGGTGGGCGGCGACCGTGAATGTTTTTAAATTTTTGCTGTATCGATATCTCTCCACCTTCAATCACGATCGATTGAACCATGATCTCAGATAGTTTTTTCAGATACGCAGGGGCAATAGGATAAGGGCTGGTTAAAATACGTTCGGCAGTGTCAATGATGGCTTGGCTCATTGCATAACGGTCCTCGCATTCACCGACGGAATAGCGCTGAATATCCAGATTGTGCTGGTACCCTTCAGCGGCATATTTTTTCACTTTATTGAATGCGAAATTACGAATTGCAGGTTTTTGTACTAATGACTGACCATGATTGCCGATGTAATTTACACCCCATTTTAAGAAAGTTTTGTTTACTGCCATAAGAATCTCCTTTCGAACTAGTATTAATAAAAATCACAGAGGAAAGATTACTTTCCCTTCAGGATAGAACCCTAACTGCCTGATGGAGAGAATACAGATACCCAGATCAAATAAACGATCTAGCAGACCTCTTAGAGCAGCCTGGTCAATGACAGGACCGGTAAGTACAGTGATACCATTCTCTTTGTATTGAATCTGAAAGGCTTGCAGCCATTCAGACCAATTCTTACCGAGATGCCCCTGAATATAGATCTGATAGTAATTGCTCTGTTCTTCCGTCACCAGTACTCTCCTGATATTTGATTACTCCAAAGATACCTTGTTGGATGTAGTAGATACAATGATAGAAGGTATTATTTTGGTATTATTGAAATTTTATAAGTGGAATAGAGTATCTTGGGAATGAGTTTGGGTGTTTGTGTGATAAATAATAGTTTTTTCATTTATTCATCAGAGCCTTTAAGTTTAAGTATATCTCTATTGTACTATTACTAAAACCAAGCAGGTTATAAACAGGAAAGGGCACCGGTAGAGTGATGCCCTTTCCCGCTTCTCGCTGGCGGTGGTACCAGAACTTTAGCTACAAGAAAATAGTACCCCCATTCATAAGAATCATGGAATTATGCTTGTGGCTCCTCCTCTTTTAGATACCGGGAACGCCAGATTGGGTCGCTTAATTCTTGATACGACTTGCCATATTCGATCATACCTTTCATATAATCCATGTCGAGCAACGCTTCACGAGCCTGTTCATTCTCTGGATCGGGTTCTGTTTCTGCAATGATTTGACGCAAGACATCATGGTGATCTCGGATAATGCATGGGCTGAGCAAATTTCCACGATGCCCATTCCCGTTCAGATAATCCATCTGCCAAGAACGGATATGTTCAAAGAAGGTTTCTTCCCATATATCGGCAAGAGTTTTTCCCTGCGCGTAGGAATCGTTAACATTGACGGGGGAGTAGGGGACAAAAACGCACGGCATGACCTTGCCATCCCAATTGATGTAAAGGTATCCGCCACCACTGCTGCGACCACCTGCAAGGCAACCATCAACGAGCGTACCGGAATTCCAGAAATCAACAAGAAATACCTTTTTCTTTTCGATCAATTCCCATGCACGTTGCCACATCCATTGGCGTTGTTGGATGGTGGGCATCAGATCAAGCGTATAAGAGCGACCGATGGGCATATAGTGGAAAATCCAGCCATATAGGGCTTGCTGTTCGTAAAACAGATAATCAATGAATTCATCCGAAAAAAGTTCTTCGCAGTTGTTGGTTGTGGCTGTTAGCGATATACCAAAAGGTACGCCGTGTTCACGCAGTCTCTCCATCGATTTTTGAATACCATCAAAGGTGCCTTTTCCTCGACGATCATCCGTTTTTTCGCGGAAACCTTCTACTGAAATTGCAGGTGAGAAATTACCTAATTCCGATAACCGCGCTGCGGTCTCATCATCAATCAAAAGGCTATTTGTGTATGTCATAAAGAACATATCATCGTGTTTGGCGACCATATCTAAAAGATCTTTTCCCTGGTCTTTATAAGCGAAAGGTTCCCCCCCACTGATGACCACAAAACGATTCCCGAAAATATCGCGTGATTCGGTAAGTAGCCGATCAAACACATCCCAACTTAATTTTTCATGGTTTTCTCCGGAGGAATTAGCATAACAGCCTTTGCACTTCAGGTTGCAAGCTTTAGTAGGGCTTACAACGAGTAGCCCTGGCGGGCGACGACCATGTACAGCCTTGAAATCTTGCTGCCTTTTTACATCTCCGCCATCAATGACGATACTCTTGACCATAATGTCTGCTATTTTTTTTAGATAGGCTGGAGAGATTTGATGTTCGCTGGTTACTAGGCGATTGGCACTCTCGATGATTGCTTGATTAATGATGTAACGATCTTCACACTCTCCAGGGGAATATTTCCCCTTTTCAAGATTCGAGTGGTAGCCATTTTCCGCAGATTTAAGTGCCTTATTGATCGCATATTTGCGGATACCTGGTTTCGATGCAAGCGATAAGCCATGATTTCCCAGGTAGTTAACGCCCATTTTAAGAAAGGTTTTGTTCATTCTATACTCCTCTGCAATGTTAATCTTGCGGTAATGGGGAATCGATTCTTTCTTCCGGATGGAAATCTACTTGTCTGAAAGAGAGAATTGGAATACCCAGATCGAATAAACGATCCAGTAAGCCCCGCAGGGCAGCCTGGTCTATGACAGGACCGGTAAGGATGGTAATACCGTTCTCGTTGTACTGAATATGAAAGGCTTGCAACCAATCAGACCAATTCTCACCGAGATGCCCTTGGATTTGGATTTGATAGTAATTACGATGTATTTCCATCATTGAATTCCCCATTCAAATGTTAGTATAAGGATACACTTCCTTATGGAGGAGATTCAACAGAAGAAGGTATTATTTGAGTATTATAGGGAAAATAGTTAGGAGATAATGAATAGTGCTTTGGCTCGAGAGACCGCCTGTACTCGGCTGTGTACATTTAATTTTCGGTAAATATTGTATGAATGCACTTTAATGGTTGAAAGGGAAAGATGTAATTTATAAGCGATTTGCTGGTTGGATAAGCCTTCCGCAATGAGAGCGAGGATTTCATGCTCACGGTCACTCAGTGGTTCGATCATCGCACCATCCAATATAATAAATTCATCTTTACCCTTCTTCAATTCCAGCTGAGGGAAGAGCGCCAGTAATTTCCCGGTATATTCCGGCTGGATATCCTGCCTGGCTGCTTCATATAATAAGTTGAGGATATCCGTACCTTGCTCCAGAAAGACCTGGATTTGATTTTCAGGTTGGGCGAGAGTTAGAGCCTTATGCAGATAGCGCATCGCTTTAGTGCGATCCTTGTTTTTATCATAAGCCACTGCTAATAATACAGCATATTGAATGGTGAAATCATCCAAATTATCTTTCAGCGAATCATCGTAGAGATTCTGTAAGATGGTTATCGCTTGCTGGGCTTCTCCCTGATAAAGGAGGAACCAAGCATGTGTAAAAGCATAGAGATCATCAACGGTGGAAAAGAATACTGAGAAAGAATTTAATTCTTTGGCAAGACCAAGTTTGGACGTGTCAATTTGGTTTTCCCATTCTTCGATTTCATCGATGTTTCCCATCAGCAATTTTAACTGGATGATTCGGCAGGCAACCACAAAATCATCCACTTCTGTCATATCGAACTGAGTAGCCAGGTCCTCAGCTTTTTGCATGGCATTGACAGCTTCTTTTACTTCACCCATTGCGATGTGTACTCTCGCCAGGGTTGTGGAGAGCCCAAAGAAATGGCTGATCTCCCATCGAGTTGTCATATTCAACCCTTGCTGGAGTAACCGCTTGGCTTCGTCAAGTTGATTGTGTTTATAAGCAATTTCGGCTAAACCCAGCAAGGCAACACTACTGGCAGAAAGAAACTCATCATTACCGATCTCTGACATTGCAAGGACATCCTGGTAAGTTCGGGATGCCTCGGTAAGTTTCCCCTGGTATTTGTACAAATCTCCAATATAGGAGAGAGATACGATGGCGATGATCAGATTTCCATTCGCACGAGATTTATTATAAGTTTTACGCAGCCGGTCCATGGTATTTCGAATCGAGCTAGGGGTATAAAGGGATTGCATCAAATCATATAACCCTGCAAAGAATTCATCATCGGGGGGATTTTGTTTGATAATCTCGAGCTGCATGGCTGCTTCTTGTTGTTTGCCCTGCAAGATACACAGAAGCGCTTTTATTGCAGCCGGCTGGTAAGAGCAATGTTCTTCCGCATTTTCGATGATATCCAGCAGAGAGAGGATCTCTTGATAGGCGCTTCCCTCCAGAATCAAGCATATTACATAATAAGAACAGAGAGTTGGATTCTGATGCAAAATCTCAGCTGGGATCCTTCTCACCCAATTCATGAAAGTTGTGAATTGACCATGGCTGAGGGCATATTCACCCTGTGCCTGGACTAAGCGAGAAGTTCTTTGATAATCCTCTGCTTGAAAACTGTGTTCGATGGCTTCTGAGAGATTCCCGTTTTTCTCAAACCATTCACTAGCTTGCAGATGCATTTTCCTAATCTTCTCTTTATCTGATTTCTGAAGTTGACTTTGCAGTAAATCGGCGAATAGGTTGTGATAGCGATACCATGTGCGCTGGTTATCCAGAGGAATGATGAAAAGATTATAGCGTTCAAGGCGTTCCAGCATCTCCTGACTGTTATCTTTCTCCAAGATAAGATCGCATAACGGAGCACAGAACCGATCGAGGATGGAGGAATACAGGAGAAATTCACGCACATCTTCAGGCTGATTCTTCAAGGCTTCTTCAACAAGATAATCCAGAATAAAACGGTTGGTGCCCTTGAATGATTCGATGAATGTAGAAATACTTTTCTCATCCTGCAGGGAGCGTATCGCGGAAGCTGCCAGCTGCATCCCCGCGATCCATCCTTCGGTTTTATTGGTAAGGGCGCGAATATTGCGACGTGAAAAGAATCGACCAATAGAAGTCGTAAAAAAGTCGCTGGCTTCCTGTTGCGTGAAACAAAGATCCGCACGCCGAATCTCCGTTAAATGCCCATTTACACGCCATCTTGACAGGTTGAAAGGAGGATCTGCGCGTGTGATCAAAACGATATGAACATTTTCGGGGAGGTTCTCAATCATGAAATTCATATTCTCATGAATGCTAGTTGTATGGATCAAATGGTAATCATCCAGCACGAGGATAATATTTTCCTGGGCAGAGAGCATACAATTAAGCAGGATGTTGATGTCTTGCCGGATATTGCCTTGAAATAGATCCTTTTTTTTCGCTAATATTTCCTGTAACTGGGGAAAACCGCAATCGTTAAAGGCGTGGATTAAGTATTCGATGAAAAGGGTGGGGTTGTTATCGCTTTCATCTATATTCAACCAGGCAATGGGATGTTGGTATTCCTGATTCCAATCAGCAAGCAAACTAGTTTTCCCATAACCTGCCGGTGCAGAGATCAATACCACACGCTTGCTGATGCCATCTTCGAGAAGACTGGTTAACCGCGGTCGGTGAACGAGATGTTCCCGCACTTTAGGGAGGAAAAATTTCGTATGAAGAAGATTGATTTCTATTGCCATATCCCTGTTATTAAAACCTAATGTACCTATTATACGAAGTTTAGCACAGGTGTGTTAAACCAGCGCCATTTTAAAGATGGACAAAAGCCATCTTGTTAAAAAAACCTGTGGCAAGGGCGCCACAGGTTTTTAAAAGAAATGCAGCACGCATTTCGAAGAATTTGGTTGCATCTTCATCTTTATGAAGAGGGTATTAATTATAATCCATTTTTTATACAAAGAAGGATCCACTTGCGAGTGGTGTAACTTTAACTTCAGGTTGTGCCAAAGAAGGATCATAGATTTAATACTTTACAGTTTAAGAAGAAATATTGGATGCCGAAGAAATGCCTTTCTTTTTATTTAAATGGTTTACCTTGCCACCTTAATATCCCTCTCCTTCGTTTCCTTATTAAAAAAGTTGCTCTATTATCATTATCAATGCAATAATCTTCCATAGGTCCACTGAAAAATGTTATTTCCCCATCTTTATTGACCCATTCTGATAATATATCTTCGAAGTCATCGCCATACTCCCACGCAACCAAGCTGCCGGATGTGGGTATAGGGTTACCATGATATCTGGGCTCTTTCAGATAGGTAATTTTGGAATTTGTATCAATTGTTGCCACTTGTTCTGATTTTTTATTTGCATGCTTGTTTTCCAGGGGAACAGTACCAATGATATAACCGGTCTTGCTTAAACACCTCAGTAATTCAGATATTGCTTTTTGTGGATTAAATAAATGTTCAAGGATATCCTCAATGAGAAATAAATCATAGGATTCATTTTTGCAAGTTAAATTCTCTAAATTCTGATTTTCGAACCGACCCACCTTTTCACCAAGTTTTTTATCTGGATAGTATTGCGTTCCCACATAATTTTTTGCCCTTTTCACAACCCAATCATTAATGGGAGCAAATTCCATAACCCTTATGCTATCCCAATCTTTTATATATTTATTCAATATATAATGAATCCTTCTTTGGCGTGGTGCCGAATTACATTCAACACATCGATAATTTCTCCATCTTTCGCTGAAAATAAATCTTGTACCACCGCAGATGGTGCATTTTCCAGTCTTTTCTGGAAAGCTTGTTGAATCATTCATATCTCCATCCTCTTTTCATCAAATTTATATCTGATTGTATACTTTATTTGTTTAAGAATAAAGTAAATGGAACAATCGGATGTTAAATAAGTATCGTGTCAAACCCTCAAAATTTATCACCATGGCAAGAACTATTCTAAATGAGTATCATCCATGATAAATTATTGCAGATAGAAGTTTGGCAACATTCTTCTAATTTATGGTGGATTAAAGTTGAGCAAAATTTGATTCCTGATTTGTTTTTAATACCGTAAAAACCCCATCTGTGCAAATCTATCAAACATATTTATTTTTATTCCCTTATTAAAAGGATGTCGCTGGTCCCGCGTTCTTTATTCTTCCCCAGCGGATTATTAACGACCCTATCCATAAACACCATGGTGGAAGATCCACCGCCATCGAGATTATAAGCGTCAGTGCATCCCAATTCTTTGAACATGGCTGCATATTCTGTGAGTGTCACTCCCATGCTATAACCACGGCTGCGACCATCCACAACGATAAATATAAGATGGTTTTTATCAATGATCCCAACCCCGGTTCTTGGCTGATTTCCCTGAATGGAATGGTTACCAAAATTTGTATCGATCTCTACTTTGGATGAGTTCTCAATAATCTGGTTGTTTACGATCAATGCTGGGCCAAAAGATAGGGTATTCCAGACACCAGCCTCAAGAAGTTCCTGCGCGTTGGTTTGCGTTTCATCATAGATCTTCATGGAGCCATCGAGGTAAAATGCAAGCCCCATCCGTGCTGGTACGTCACGGTAGATAATCCCATTGCGAATGATGATTCCATCCGTTCGAAAGCCATAATAATCCCCATTGATCGCAAAAATTGCATCGTTTGCTTCTGCAATTTGAGAAGTGGCTGCAATGATATTTCTGCCAAACTGGTCATCAGCAAAGGCGTTGCTTAACTGGGTGGCAGCGGTCAGAACAACGTCTGCAACAAAGTAAGTTAGTGCGTTTTCACCGCTGCCACTCGCGTATTCTTTTATTGAGATCGAAAGTGTTGAACTCTGGTAATTCCAATCATCATAAATGATCGATTCTGTTGGGCTTTCTTCCTGATTTGAGTCCATCTCAGTCGATATAGCACTAGAATAGGCATTCACATTGGAAATTTCAACATGTTTGATCAGATATCGATCGGCTGCAAGAAATGCTGCTATACCGATAAGGACGATAATTGTGATGATTAATATTTTCTTTTTGTTTTTTACCATAGCTATTCCTCATCAAAATACAGCAGAAGGATCACCGGCATGCGGAACACACCAAAATTCTCGACAATACTATTTTGACTCAGATTTGCCCTTTGTTAACCATCCAGAGATGGAAAGGGTCAAGGATTGAATCATTCTGCGGGTACCGTTCAAATCATCCTTACGAGCGTATCGATGCGCCGTATATGTCACAGATTATATTCAGAAAGAATTGGTTTATGTTAGAATTACTCGCTTCTGCACCTACAGGAAATGTACTACCTTATATTTTCTTAACACTTGCAGCTCTGGCGGAAGGTACTGTGATTATATTTGATGGTGCGGCTGTGTCTATTGGGCAGCTGCCGCTATTGCCAGTATTCCTTGCAGTAGTTTCTGGGAATTTGTTTGCCGATCTGGGCTGGTACAGTCTTGGTCGTTTCGGTAAATTAGGATGACTAGAACGGATTGGTGGCAAAGCGGGTGTTGATTCCAAAAAATTCGAACGATTGGAGAAAAGTGTTCAGAAAGATGGTCCTTGGATGGTATTTCTCTCCAAGCTTACTATTGAATTGCCAATTCCTACCCTCATCACGATTGACTTGAACCGGGTAGCCATGCAACGATGGCTGATTCCGTGGATCAGTGGGGAGATCATCACATCCGCAGCGCTTTTGACAGTAGGCTATCTATGAAATGCGAACATCCATAAAAAAGACCATGGGAACCAGGTTAAAAGGAGTCTGAAAATGGCACGTACAAAACGAATAGTAGGTCTTGTAGTGATACCGGCGTATAACGTAGAGCGCAGCATAGCCCAGGTTGTGAGGGGCGCAGGGGTCTATCTACCCGTACTGGTTGTAGATGATGGTTCAACAGATGATACAGCGCAGCGAGCCAGAGCAGCCGGGGCAAAGGTTTCACAGCATGAACAAAACCGGGGGAAAGGGGTTGCTTTACAGACTGGTTTCAACTATGCTATGGAACATAATTATGATTTTGTAATTACCCTGGATGCTGATGGGCAGCATGATCCCAATGAGATCCCCAAATTTATAAAATCCTATACTATCTGGCGTGCGGATCTGATCATCGGGCAACGTGATTTTACTTTAATGCCGGTCATGCGTCAGATGAGCAATACATTTAGCCGGATTATTTTCTCGTGGGCAGCGGGCAGAAAAATACCAGATAACCAATCCGGATTCCGTCTTATCAGCCGGCGGTTACTTGAGGGATTGCTCGAACCGGGCGAACGGGGATATGAATTTGAAGTTGAGATGATCGTCAGTTGTATTCTACAGGGCTACCGAATGCGATGGGTGCCGATCCGCACCATTTATGAGAATGAAATGAGTCATATTCATCCTCTACGTCACTTTATTAAATTCATGCAGGTATCTTTAAGGACACACCACATATTAAAAAATCCCTCATGTCGGGTTAACAAGTCTTACAGTTGATTGAACGGGATATCACAACATAATCTTATTAAATAAAAAATGGGCGGAACAGACCTCATCTTGACCGGGTACTGGATGATTGCAATCATGAGGGATTATGGATTGAGATTGACCTATCCCTGCCAGCAGCGAGAGTGACCAGAGTACTGGACAGGATCACCTCCAGGCGTGGGTATTCTCAGCAAATCAGAGTAGTAGATATTCATTACATCTTCGGAATCCATACTTGTACAACCCAGTTTTGATCACTCTGCGGAAGATATAAATTCACACGATCTATTAATTCATAATTTTCTTCAATGATTTCAATTCTACAAAATGGAGAGTAATCCTCAGTGATCATAATTCGATCGTAATATTGATTTTCGACTTGTTTTTCAATCTCATTTCGATAATTGACTCCCTGTTGTTCGATAAGTTGATAATCAGGGACAAAATAATTGGTGGGGTACTGTTTTGTACTAAAATAATATTCACTGGATCCGGAGTCAACGGGTAACAAATTTTCCTGTATCATCTTTGATACCAATAAGGGAGAATTGAGAACTCTCTCAGAAGATTCGACATATGAATTTAATGTATCCCACGCCGAACTATATGGTTCAGGATTATTGGGATATAGTACACCAAAACAAAGCACGGTTAAATTGATAAGTACCAGTGGAACAGTGATAGAGGCTGTTTGATAATGAGAAGCGAGTTGTTGAAATGTAAAAATGATCAGTGGTGGTGCCATTAATTGAAACAAATACACCATATTATTTCCGTGATTTTCCCCTAAGAGGACTATTATCACGATTGTGCTTATCCAAAAGGAAAAGACAAAATAATTTAGTTTTTTCTCAGTAAAAGGTTTTTCGGGATGTGAAAAAATGAAAGATCTCCAAAAGCTTATCGGTTCTTTATTTCCCCCTTTTTCTTTAGCGCTTGCCCTAGAAGTAATAAGGATAAGATACATAACCCCAATTGGTAAAAATATTTTCACGAACCGAAATATTTGGTAAAGCATCCAATCAACGCTGTTGGAATTGCTGGCATTCGAAAAACTGTTAAAAACAGTATGCAAGAAATAGCATTCGAAAATTTTCCTAACTAAAATGCATGTGAGGAATAAGCTCAACAGGGTTAGAAAACCATACCAAAAACCTTTTTTCTTCGACACAAACAGAAATAGATAAGCTGCTACGATTGCCACACTTAATAGAAAATATGGTTTTGTGTAAAAGGCTAAAATCCCTAAGAATCCACTGATATACAAACTTTTCTTTTCGAAATTTCCAAGCCACGGAAGAAATGTGGCAGCCAAGAATAAAAATGTCCCTAATCCATCTACTCGTGCAATAGGTGAAACATAAAATAAGGAACAAGCTCCCATAATACTCCCACCAGCCAAAGCAAAAGGAAGCGGCACAGATGATTTCCTTAATACTAGAAAAATCAAGACGCAGGAAAAGAAAATAAATATCATTGATATCAAGCGGTGAATGAAAAGAGTATTCCCAAACAGAGCTGCGAATGGAAGAACAACAAAGTTATATAAAAAACCTTTATTCGTGTTTAACAGAGGTTGATTTTCTACTGAAAAAGGGTTCTTCCCTTGTAATAGGTATTCCGTCATTAATAGATTAGCTCCCTCTCGATATTCTGCAGGATTTGGATTAAAAAGAAGAACTCGAGCATAGTTCAAAAGCCAGAGAATGAAGAATACTACCCCCACCCACTTCACTATGTTAACAGTGAAATTACCCGAAAAGCAAAGGAGGGAAAATGAAATAGAATACAGGACAATAAAAATTGAACTTAATGTGGAAACGCGTGAAAGGAAATCATACAACCAAAATCCGGGGATTTCGATCGATGTAGTAATAGATGTTTCCTGATTGTTTTCTTCAAAATAAAATATATCGCTCTGTCCAGCATAGTGAAAAGTAATTTGGCTGCCTGGTAGATAATGAGAAAAACTAAATTCCACACGCTCCCATGTTCTACCCTGCCAGCTAAAAGACGCCGGTGATTTTTCCAACGGAGTCAACAACACCGTTCCATTTGAAATTGTGGACCCTTCAGATAAAGAAATATCATTTATGTTTATAAAAGATAAACCATTGTGGATGTATTGGAGAGTTGCCGGACTTCCCCCTTCAGATTCAGGTGGAATTTCTACGACAATGGAGGTGTGTGGGGCGAAAAGAGAGTTATTAGGGATATCAATAAAAGAAAGTATCAAGCTGCACCCCAATAGACCCATGAAGAAACTACTAATTCCCCATTTTTTTATCTCTTGAACTTGAATTATTCTTTCTATTCTACGCAATACAAGAGTAAGAAGAAATCCAGTGCCAATTCCAAGCAAACTGGATTTAAGAAGTGCATATTTGCTAATAAGCGCTGGATATTGAAAGAAAAATGTATAGGCAATTAGAAATATAGATACAACAAAAAGTCCCGATAAAACCACAAATTTCTTGTTCTGGAGCAAATACTTTTTCATTGGAAAACTCCAAAGAATAACCACGTATTATTATTGCTTAGATTTTATACGATTATGTCTCAATTTTTATAAAATCCGCGACGGATACTTTCAGTTTTAGATAATACCCTAACTACTTCCCATATTCAAATAAATTCTGCCATATTCCTATTTCTTCACCAATCTCCATCAAGATAACTGAAACCAGACGCAGGCAAGATTGCTCATCAGGGGAGACGCGCCCAACCTTGGTTCTGCGCTTAATCTCTTGACTGAGACGCTCAAGATAATTGGAAGTTCTCAATTTGCGTTGATGCACTCGTGGAAATCTATCCGTTGTTCCAAATATTCTGTTGCTAAAGTGCAATCATCTTTGCAAGATCATGGTTCTTATCCCTTCTCGATTATTGGTCTAGCCCCTGAAAGCATACCGTGATTTACGCTTTTTCGAAATTACAGAAAATTCTGCACACTAGTTTTTTATGAATCTATAGAAACAATGCTATACTAACCGTTATTCTGATATCTTATTTATATTAGTAAATTTTAAGTAATACTTTATATAATTAACCTCTACTGGTGAGGGTGGTTTTTAGCCCATGAAAAAAATATCAGCTAGAAATTATTTAGGATTGTTGTATCTTGTCCCATTATTCCTTTCGTTTTTTATTTTAAAAGATCGATCCGCCACCATATTCCGTCAATTATATATACAAGTACGCTATGGTTTTTCAGCGACCGTAATTCTTATTTCACTAACTATTTTCATTATTTTGCGGTTAAAAAATCAGTATAAAGATATTTTGCTCTTCACTGTTATTTTGCTTTTTTACAGTTTTGCTTTGGCAGGAGTTTGGGCGAGTGGCAAATCAGAACCAACCATGATTAGCGGGTTGATTCCAATTGTAGATGGTGAGAATTATTATACCGATTCATTACGCTGGATAAATGGAGGAGCTTTTTCTGCTTACTCAGCGAAACGACCAATATTTACTGCTTTTTTAACCACATTAGCAAAAATAGCCAATCAGAATATTCAACTTATGCAAGTGTTGATCATGTTTTTACTTGCAGTTGCTTGCTACTTTTCTTTCAAAGAAATATATAGAATTATTAACCCTTTTGCAAGCACATTTTTCTTTGTTCTCATTTTCCTTTATTCCAGGCAGTATATTGGATGTTTTCTTTCTGAGACAATCGGCATGATTTTAGGGTTAATGAGTTTCGCATTGCTTATCAGACAAAAAGATGATTTAGATCATTGGTCATTTTACTTAGCAATTTTTCTTATAACCCTCGCTTTAAATGCACGTGCCGGAACCTTCTTTATCCTTCCCCTTTTACTGTTTTGGATCCTCAAGACACAAAAAAATCAGAAGGATAAATGGAAAAAAGTAAGCCTTGCATTTTGTTGTATGATTTTCGCCTTCCTGATCAATTCCTTGTTCATACGATATTTTGGTGAAGATGAAAATATTCCATTTTCAAATTTTGCATATATTTTATATGGTCTAGCGCGCGGTGGAGCTGGCTGGTCGCAAATAATGACGGACCATCCAGAATTATTTACCCTTGAGGAATTTCAATTAATAAGCGAAATATGGTCAATCACTAAACAACTGATTCTCCAAAAACCACAAGATTTTATTTCCGGGCTCTTAAAACAATATGTATACCTAATTGATATTTCCCAGACTACGAAGAGCGTTTTTTCCTTTGCAAATTCCGAAACATCCTCGTTATCAAATTTTGTGCAATGTTTTCTCTATTTATTTAGTTTGATGGGATTATTTTCTCTTAAAAAAAGAAACGATAATTTTTCTTCACTTCTGATATTTTCTTTGATTGGAATTTTACTTTCAGTACCCTTTGTTCCAATTCAAGACACATTATATATGCGTGCATATGCTGTCACGATGCCGTTTATTATTCTTGTGCCATGTCTCGGTTTCGATTTTGCCACGAGAAAAATAATATTAAATATCGAGCGAGAAGAAGAAAATAGCAGTCCTGGCTTTTATATATATACCGGTCTGATATTACTGATGACTTTATTTGTGCCCTTAATTATCCATGGGGAAAATACATTTTCCAATACAAAAAATTTGGAATGTGAAAAAGATCAAAATCACATCGTTTTTTCAGTTAATAAAAACTCGTCAATCAGAGTTCTTCCAGAAAATTATTTTTTCTTGGATTGGGCTCCATATTTTCATAAAAGTCGATTCTATCAAAATATAAGGATTTATTCTTTCTCTGATTTTGTTGATCCATTATCTGAATTAAATCCGCCCTTTGAATTACGTGTTGGGATTAACTTATTAAATTATGAAGATATTTACGTTGTGTTTAAAGGAGAAAATTTTATTAATGACTATGGTGTCTATGAATTATGTGCTGAAAAGATATCATATTCAGATTCACCGTGGGTAAGAGAATTGGCTGATTTATATATCATTCAGGATTATCAACGCATAGAACCTTAGAACTCTTGATAACATACCGTGTTTAACAGGCTTGATAGTTTTTACTGTCACCAATTCCTCTCTACTTGCTTGTTTTAATGAGCCGGATAATTTACAAATACTCGTTTTAAGGGATCTCGAAGATTGCTCAAACCGTTTAGTGGGATAAAAAAGGGGGGAGATATTATCTCCAGTGGGCGGAACAGGGCTCGAACCTGCGACCTCATCTTGACCGGGTACTGGATGATTGCAATCGTGAGGGATTATGGATTGAGATTGACCTATCCCTGCCAGCAGCGAGAGTGACCAGAGTACTGGATAGGATTGCCTCCAGGCGTGGGTATTTTCAGCAAATCAGAGTAGTAGATAGTAGATAATGAATCAGAGTTCATATCTCTTGCTATCTGGCAGCCTGGGCAAAGACGCATGCCGTTCGGATTCAGTTTATTCAACCAGGTAAACCTGCTCAGAATGGGTTTGTTGAACGCTTCAACCGCACGTATCGCGAGGAAGTGTTAGATGCGTATTTATTAGATGAAGCCAGAAGAATCACAGCAGAGTGGTTGCAGGATTACAACACCATCCGCCCGCATGCTGCCCTGGGGAATCAAACCCCTTATGAATATTCCGCCAATCTTGAAAATGTCTACTTATCAGTGGTACAAAAAACGGGGGCTTGACACTTTTTCGTGTGTTCAATGCCAAGATACCAAGACATAACTATTTAAGAAGTTGTGGCAAAATAAAACATATCAGTAAAAAGTAATTCAGAGTAAATAACTAATGGAGCGGTGCCATCAGAAAAAGTGAGCAAAATTACAATTTCATTGTCATGGTACTGTATGGTATATCTGACCCACAGTTTGCCAGACTAAATAAAGAATGACCCCATTAATTTATTGAATTTGATAGGAAACATTTTCAATATCAATTGTTACATCTCCAAAAAATTCGCTGGTGTCCGAGATTATTCCAGTGAAATAAATTTGTGCACCTTTATTTATAGTCGTGGCTTCTTCTTCAGCAATCCCATATAAATAGACATCCTGTGTAGATAACCCTACGCTTGGATCATCCATATCAACCCAAATCTTGTATTCATCCCCGTAACTTTTATCGACATCAACTACCCAGCCGATCCAGTTTTCTACCTTCATTCCTTCAAGTGTGGGCAAATACTCTTTCCATTGAACCTCTGTCATATTATCTACATTGTCTTGTATAGTCTGAAATGGCGGTGCGGTTATTGGCTCGGTCGGTTCTGGAGTGGGTATATCTGTGGCTCGATTCGCTTCTGCCATCATAGTGCCGGCCACCTGGGTATAGATTGCATTTGGATCTTCTGCACCCTGATCGCTGCTATCTTGATTTGATGGAATTACAATCACTAAAAATAATAAAATGAAACCAATTGTTATAAATGATCTAATTAATTTTGCTTTTTTATTGGTTTTGTACTTTACTCTCCATCCGTAACCGCAATCCTGGCACACCGCATAAAAATCAACCCTTGTTGTTTTTTCTTCATGAACAATTAGACTGGCTATCAGCATTGGCAAAGTGGCAAAGACCCAAAATATCAATTCAATTATCCACCACCACCAGCCAATGAACAGCCACCATAGACAACCTTTCTTTCGAGATAATATGGGAACTGCCTGGTAGTTTATATTTTCAGAACCACAATTAGGGCAAGTTGTCTTTACGCTTTCGTTGTTATTCATCTATCCACCTATCCACCTCTTTCAATTCTGCTATGTACATATACTTAATTAGAAACAGTAAGCTGAAATGTCTGGAAGCTTGCCAAGATTAATTCCTTTTTTGAATGCCGCGTTAGCGAGTTTATGATAATTAGAAGAGTGTAGGTTTTTCATTCTTCTGTAACCGCCAAAGGATTTTGGCGCAATTTCTGGTAACTCCTCTAGGAGCAGGTCGTAATTATCCCTATCGATAATTTCCTGCTCAACTTCCAAAACATATTTTTTGTAATAAGCTTTTTGTTGCGGTGTGCGTTCGTCAGTGAATGGACGGTTGCACCATTCGACTAGATCACCCTTATATTTCCAGTTTGGTTCAGAACGGTTTAATAAAAATGGGTAAATTGAAATGTAACAATAAGCATGCTCTGGCATACTTAATCCGAAATATTTAGGCAAGGCTGGGAATCGCTTATCTTTTCCAGAGATGCTAAAGACTCGCCTTGTATATTTTGCGCATTCTCCGCAAACACGCGAGTTATCGCCAGTATCGGCTAAATCAGTTCTAAGTGATTTGCAATCTCTCATTACTTTTTCAAAAACAAGAGCTGTTAAATCTTTTTCAAATAACTTGTCAATTTTTGCTTGTTCAACTCTTGCTTCCTCAAATTTTCCCGCCTCTTTCAGAAATCTGACTAATCTCAAATAGTCTTTTTTGCTCCATAAAAAGTTTGAATAAGGGAAAATTTCGTTAGATTTGCGCAGGCAGGCAATAGCTAAATCCATCCTGCCATTTCTTTTGTGTTCTGTGGCTTTCCTTTGCAAAATATACTCAATGTTATTTACGGGAGACGTAATGCCGTTCAACTGTTGATATTCAGGGATAGCAATAGATTCAATGCCCTCTATTGTATCTGGATCGTAAGAGTCTACTTTTTTGGGGCATGCAGCATTTATCTCTTCATCGTTTTCCATCTATCCACCTCTTTTACCCATTCCCTTACCCGCCGCCTTGCTATAACAGAACAAATAATCTATAACATGGGGCCTACATGAATACCAAACACTTCACTTTTACCTCCGGTAAACACGACAATACGCGCGTCATTTCCATTCGGATTTTCGCCCTGGTTATTGAGGTCATTTTGAAGTTCCCTTAATTTTGCCCTCCAGCTTAAAAAGTTAATTTTGTTTATACACTAGACAGTCTTTGTTAATAAAAGTATACTGACGACAACATAAAGATTACTCATGATACACCCTAAAAATTCAAAGAGGTAAATACGAACGACCCCATTGTTATCAACGTTCATCTGGTCGCTGGATTCATTATCGGAGCCTAAACCCCGCTTTCTTTACAGATTCCTCCATCTTTTTAATTTCCCTGTTAATTTTTTTCATATCAACAGTTATCAATTGTCCACAGGAGGGACAAGCGATATTTGGGTTAGTGTTGAGTTCTCTGACTTTTTTATTAAATTCATTACTGCATTTAGGACATGTAATAGGTAGATCGTAACTGTCTAAGAATTTTCCTGCCATATTTTTACCTCCTTTGAGGGGATACTGATGTCACACTCTCAAAAGTAAAGTTGCCATTTTCGTAGAAAACAAATTAGAAGAACATAAAGCGTTTACTATCGTGCCATTAGCTGTTATAGCCATGGGCATCGTTTTGCTTTTATGTTGTATATATGCAGCATTATTTTTAGGGAAAAATTGTATTGAGGTAAAGCTAGCCATTATTAGCATATTGCTTGCTATAATTTCAGTCACTCTGAATCTCATGGCACCCTAGAACAAGAAACAAATAAAGCGATACTACTAAGAACAACTGCTATTATTGAAACAACCAACGGAAGCACTTTAAAGAAGAATGTTTCACTTCTTTCTTTTTTAGCCATTTCGGCGATTATTCGTCCCTCAGGGGTAGCTTCAACATTAGCATAAAGATAATCTTCACCTGTTAATACTTCACCAGTTCTTGACGTGAAACTTGTTTTACCTAAAATGCGATTGGTATATTTGATATACCCTTGATCGGACAGCCAATACAAATCCTCTCTACGATAATCATATTCAAATCCTTCCGGCAAGTCTTTATCCTTTGCAAAGGCTACAAATAGATTACCTTTGTTCTCGATGGTATTATTTAGAATTTTAAGGTTCTTTTTATCAATCATTTATCGATTTTTCCATCCCTTTCAAACATCATTAGCTTAATCCGCATATACTTCAGCAGATCACTCTTTTCATCCTCTGGAAATTTATCGAATAGGTAGTTTAGTTCTTCACGTTGCTTTGTTTTTTCTGGCTCTGGTGGAAGAATACCAGCTTTTCTAAATACCAGTGAAGTGGGTAAATCTAACGCTCTTGCGATCTTTTCGCAAAACTCGATTCCAACGCCTCTTTGGCCGCTGAAAACCTTACTGATGTGGGCTTGGCTAATTCCGCTCTTCTTTGATAAATCTGCGTAAGACCAGTTCCTAACATTCAACTCGGTGTTTAACCAATCTGTAAATGTGTTGTCCATAGATAAATATATATTACCTTTTGATAACTTAACTACGGATAATGTATATATGTCTATAGACAAGTATTGTCAAGTATGCTACCATAATAGCTATGGGATAATCAAAGTGTCTACAGACAAGTGCAAAGAGGGAATATCAATCTCCCATGAAAAAAAGATGAATTTAGGAAAAGCACAAGGTGTTAGTTTTCATCCACGATTAAAATCATCATTCGAGAGTGGGCAAAAATGAGAAATAAACTGTGAAACAGGCAGGTAAGCATAAATGACGGAAAAGAGGATAGAGTGCAGGATAAGCAAGATACGCTGGTGTGAGTCACCCTGTTGGAAAGGGTACGTTGTAATCCATAATGGCAGTAACGATAGGTTGATAAAGGACTGTAAAAAAATACGATTCACTGAAGAAAAAGCCATGTGGGATGCCGAAAAAATGATGAAAAAGACAATTCAAATTAAGTAGGTAATTATGCCCATTTGTAGAAAACGTGAATCTCTTTCAGGCACCATCTCATCTGTGCTGGCACTATGTCCAGATGCGGACATAGTGGGCGGAACAGGGCTCGAACCTGCGACCTCATCTGTGTAAGAGATGCGCTCTGACCAACTGAGCTATCCGCCCGGGTTTTTGGATTTTACCATGAGTTATCCTAATCTGCGAAGGGGGGTTGACGAAAGTCGCGCTGGAAACAAAACCCAGATATAATTAGGCGAAGTCTTATGCGCATCGTACGCTACCAAATCGATAAAAATGAAGAGCCAATTTTCGGCTGGGAATCAGAGGGCAGGGTAGGTCCTTTGAGTGCTTCTCCGCTTGGAGTGTATCGACGCCTTGAGCTGGAGTATGATCTGAAACAAGTGCATTTGTTAGCCCCGATCCACCCTGGCAAAATCATTGCAATCGGGCGTAATTATCCCTTGCATGCCAAAGAACAGTCTGTCGAGATTCCCGAAATTCCCATCATTTTTCTAAAACCCCTTTCCACGGTGATTGGACCAGGTGAGGCGATCCAGCTGCCGCCCCAATCACAGCAGGTTGAACATGAAGTAGAACTTGTCGTTGTGATAGGGAAAGGCGGTCGCTGGATCCGTGCGCAGCAGGCACTGCAGCATGTGCTCGGTTACACCATTGCTAATGATGTTACCGCGCGCGATCTGCAGCAGCGGGATAACCAATGGACGCGCTCCAAAGGATTCGATACCTTTTGCCCGCTGGGTCCTGCCATCGAAACAGAATTGGACATCTCGGATGTGCTGATCACCTGTCGTGTGAATGGGGAAATGCGCCAGATGTCCTCCACAAAGGAAATGGTTTTCAGCGTACCGCAATTAATCGCATTTATCTCCTCCATCATGACCCTCGATGCAGGGGATATCATTCTGACCGGAACACCCTCAGGTGTTGGTGTGATAAGCGATGGGGATGTACTCGAATCGGAGATCGAAGGGATCGGTGTTTTGCGAAACGCCGTTACCTCCCAATCCAGCATCCCTCCACCTTAATAAGGGTGAAATATGGTTGGGGATGTTACCGGTACCCTGATGCTATAATTAATATTCCCATAGGAATAATAGATCATTTATCGAATAAAAAAGGAGAAAAGAATATGTCAGGTCACTCAAAGTGGTCTACCATCAAACGGAAGAAAGGCGCCGCTGATGCCAAGCGTGGGCAGCTTTTCACCCGTTTAGCCCGTGAGATTTCGATTGCAGCTCGAGAGGGAGGAGGGGATCAGGAAGCTAACTTCCGTTTACGCTTAACCATAGAGCGTGCCCGCGGGCTTAATATGCCCAAAGAGAATATCGATCGTGCCATCAAACGTGGTACCGGTGAGGATAAAGATGGCGTAGAAATTGAACAGATCACCTATGAAGGCTATGGTCCACACGGTATTGCATTGATGATCGATTGCCTTACCGAGAATCGCAACCGAACTGTTTCTGAACTGCGCCATTCCCTTACCCGCGCAGGGGGCAGCATGGGAGAAGTTGGGTCAGTCTCCTGGCAGTTTGATCGCATAGCCTATTTCGGAATCGAAGGGGCAGGCGTTGATTTCGATAAAATATTCGAACTGGCGCTGGAAGGTGGTGCGAACGATATCACGCAGGATGAGGAAGGTTACATTGAGATATTCGCTCCTGTTGATACTTTTAAAACTATCAGCGATCTTTTGAAGGATGCCAAGATCACCATTGATGAAGCAGAATTGCGCATGATTCCAAAACAGGAACTGGCTCTGGATAAGGAAAAAACCCTCAAGGTTATGCGTTTGATCGAGGATATCGAGGATCTGGATGATGTCCAGAATGTGTACTCAAACCTGGAGGTTAGCGAAGAAGCCCTGGCAGCCATGGAAGAAGAATGATCCATGCTGGTTATTGGGATTGATCCCGGTACGGCGATAACCGGTTACGGGATTATCGTTGAACAAGCTGATAAAACTCTTAAAATGGTGGAGTGCGGAGCTATCCGCACTCCCGCGAAAATTTCCGCAGAAGAACGTTTGAATATCCTGCATGAAAAATTGACAATACTGCTGCAAACCCATCACCCGGATTGTGCCGCAGTGGAAAAATTATATTTTTCGCGAAACGTGCGCACCGCATTGCATGTGGGACAAGCACGGGGAGTGATCATGCTGGCACTGTCGCAAGGATCCATCCCTGTCTTTGAATATAACCCGATGGATGTCAAGCTGGCGGTGACTGGATATGGCATGGCAGAAAAAATGCAGGTTCAGCAGATGGTAAAAATGCTGCTCAACTTGCAGGAGGTTCCCAAACCGGATGATGTGGCAGATGCGCTGGCGGTTGCAATTTGCCATGCGCATAGCGCAAAGCTAACATCTCTTGAGAATTAAGATGATCACAAGCACTTCCAACCAGCATATCAAAGCTATCCGAAAGCTTTCACAAAAGAAATACCGCCGCGAGAGTGGCTTATTTTATGTGGAAGGACTGCGACCAATTACCAGCGCTATGAATCATAAAGCTGCTATTGAACAATTCGTGTTTTGTGAGGAATTGTTGGAAAGTGAATTTGGTAGAGATTTACTTCGGAAGGCGGAAAGCCAGGCTATTCCAATTCTTGAGGTGAGCCGGGATGTATTTGAAAGCATCAGCCTGAAAGAAGGACCGCAAGGACTGTGTGCGGTTGTTCACCAAAACAGCACATCGTTACTCCCTGATACGTCTCTTACTGGGTTGTGGGTGGCACTGGAGGGAGTACAGGATCCTGGTAATCTGGGTTCAATCCTGCGTACACTGGATGCAGTAGGCGGAAGCGGAATGCTCCTCGTTGGGGAGGGAACTGATGCCTATCATCCTACCAGCGTACGAGCCAGTATGGGAGCTATCTTTACCCTTAGCATTATACAAACCTATCTAGAGGATTTCAGCAGATGGCAGCAGAAACAGCAACGAACGCTGGTAGGTGCGGTCTGTGCGGATGTTGTTGATTATCGCGACTATAATTATCCTGTAGATATGGTGCTGTTCATGGGCAGCGAACAAAAAGGTTTAACGGAACAAGCTGTACACCTATGCACGGACCTGATCACTATTCCTATGGTAGGCAGCGTGGATTCACTTAATCTTGCCAATGCCACATCAATTTTAATGTATGAGATTTTCAACCAGAACCATCCGGTGAAGGCAAATGATCGCATCGATTAAAGGAAATATAACATATCAGAACGAGAATTACCTGATCGTCGAAACAGGCGGAATTGGTTTTAAAATATTCTGCACCCGTGAGACTTGTGCGGCAGCCCAGGAGGGCAGCCCCATTTTTCTGCATACTCACCATATTACGCGCGAAGATGGGATGTTCCTTTACGGTTTTGAAAAGATAGAAGAACGCGATCTCTTCGTTCAGATCATCAGCGTAAGCGGCATCGGACCCAAACTGGGTTTGAATATGCTTTCATCACTTTCTGCGGAAACTATTCAAAGGGCAGTCATGAAAGAACAGGATGAAGTGTTCAGCCGTGTACCCGGAATCGGTGAGAAGACTGCAAAGAAGATTGTGCTGTTGCTGAAAGATAAAATCAAGCCGCTGTTGCACGAATACGGGTTGGAAGCTATTCCAGACTCGGATACCGATGTGCTGCAAGCGCTGGTCGGTCTGGGTTATTCTTTGACGGAAGCTCAGAAAGCAGTTGCTTCCATCCCTCGTGATGCAGGGAATGATCTTGAAGAACGCTTACGTATTGCGCTGCAATATTTCACCGCTTAAGAGCGGCGATATGTTAGAATTCAGCGTTTGAAAATGCATTGAGGTAATTTGAATGGCGAATTTTAGTAGAGGATTAGGAATAGACCTGGGAACCACCAACACAGCTTTTGTGGAAAATGGTCAAATAATTTCGCATGAACCAACCGCAGTGGCTGTTCTGGTGGACGAATGGAAAATGATCGAAGTCGGGAAAGCTGCCAAGGAGATGACCGGCAGAGTACCTGAATCCATTGAGGTTTATTTTCCGATCCAAAATGGAGTGATCGCTGAATATGAAATCACCGAAAATTTCTTGAAATACCAGATCCGCAAGATCGTGGGGTCGATGTTATTGTTCAGACCGAACCTGATGATCACCGTACCGTATGGAATTACCAGCGTGGAACGCCGAGCCGTTCACGAAGCTGGATTGGGGGCTGGTGGACGCGAGGTATCCCTCATCGAGGCTCCACTCGCAGCAGCCTTGGGTATTGATCTTCCAATCGCGCCACCTTCAGGGAATATGGTCATTTGCCTTGGTGGAGGCACAAATCAGGTGGGTGTCTTGGCGATGAACAGCATCATTTCTGCCGAGATCGAGCGTGGTGGTGGGAATAAAATGGATCTAGACATCATTGATTATATTCGCCGTACTTATGGAATTATCCTTTCGCATTTCAGTGCGGAGGTTGTCAAAATACGTATCGGCGCTGCCAGCGAAGGATTGGAGGAAGGGGAAATGGAAGTACAGGGGCAGGACCAGGTAACAGGTTTACCACGTTCAATTACGCTGCGCACGGGGGATATAGTGGAAGCTGTGCAAGAATCGCTGCAATCCATTGTAAAACTGGTGCGGCGTACTCTGGAAAAAACACCGCCTGAATTAATTGCGGATATCATGGATCGAGGTGTGGCGTTATGTGGGGGTGGGACGCAGTTACGCGGGATTGATAGATATCTGACAAAGGAACTGGGCGTCCCGGCTTATCTGGTGGATAATCCTACAACCTGTACAGCGGAGGGTGCATCTCGTGCGCTAGGCATGATGGATGAGCTGAAACGCTCCTTACCTTCTTCATAAGGGAAAAACCCGGCTTGTGCCGGATTTTTTTTATGTAAATGGGAAAGGGGATGTTTTTATTTACTGCGCTCACCAGCAGTACGGGTGCAAAAAGGGAGATATGGTTTTTGTGTGTTGCGGCTGCCAGGAAGGTCTACAACGATTAGCTTAATGCTGTAAAAAATACCTTCTTGAACCTAAGGATAGGAATGTGCAATGAAATCAACAAGTACAATTCATATCCCAACAGGAAATATTGCTTTTTCCCCAAAAAAACTTTTCTGGATACTCTTAATCTATGTAAATATTTCTAAATAAATACTATAATTAAAAAAAGAGTTGTGACGTAAAGAAAAATACCACAACTCAGGCATAAAAATGGGGTCAGAAAGCTACAAGAAGGAAAGTAGCAAAAATTTTGCCGCCGCCATAATAATGGAATGATATTGGGGCTTTAAAGGGAATGGTACGAGATAAATCTTAAAAAAAATAGTAACGAATCAATAGAATAAATTATTAATTTTCCCGCTTCTTAATCTCAATATCTCCAAGAATAGTGGAGGAGACAATGAATAACAATGGGATTTTTAATAAACTATTTCCGTTCTTGATGATTGCCTTGTTACTGTTATTGATGGTTCATCCCAACCAAGTCTTTGCTGAAGGAGAATACCCAGTAGAAGAACCAAATGACGAAGTATTGGTTGATGAGGATATCATTGAAGAACAAACTGGCGAGCAAACAACATTAGAGGAAGTTCCAGCCCAGGAAGAAGGGATGCTTGCTGAAGAAATATCTAGCAACGATGACGAAGATGACCCTGTTTGTGAAGAGGAAACCACTGAGATAGAAGTAACTGTTGAAGAAAATGATCTTCGTGAAATCGTTGCGGAACTAAATGAAGCGGATGCTGTACTGACGGATGGAGAAGGAAATCTTGTTTCGTTGGCTTCGAATGAAGCAGTTGAAGCGCTCACCTCTTCAGATCCATGGTTTATTGGGTCAGATGGAAAAACATATCGCTATTACCCCCCTAATGCCGTCTTACCGATAGATTGTGAAAAAGATACCGTTGTATGTACTGAAAGTGCTACCCCCATTCAGGATGCTATCGATAATGAATATTCAGAAGGTACCACAATACATATTGAAGCCGGTGAATACGAAGAACAAATTCTGATCACAAAGAGCCTGACATTGGACAGCAAAGCGGGCGCCATCATTAGAGCTCCTGCCGGTGCCGTTTCGTCTTATCAATTCCCTGAGAGTGCTAACCGTTGGGAGCCGGTAGTGATGGTCAACGGATATGACAATGTGATCAATGTAAATATTTATGGTTTGACCATTGATGGTGGTAACCGTCAGCCAACCTCTGGCTTCCGTTCTGCAGGCATCCTACTGCGTAATGTTGAAGGGAACGTTATCGGGAATACCGTTAAAAATATGTACCAGGATGGTGCCGAGACCTTTGGAATTAGTGTGTACGGCAATTCAGATCTGAACATCGGAGAAAACTCAATCAGCGGGTACAGCCGCGGCGGCATAACAGTTAACGGAGATAATGGCGATTTACCCGATCCGACAGCGAAAATTTACGAAAACACTGTTACAGGACCTGGGATGGATGTTCCTGTTCACTGGGCACCTAACGGTATTCAAATTGGGTGGGGTGCATCTGGGGATATTATAGGCAATGATGTTAGTGGGAACAGCTGTAACGATACGGACTGGTCAGGAAGCGGTATCATTGTAGCAGCTGCGGATGATGTTACTGTTGCAGACAACAATGTTCACCACAATGAGATTGGTATCAGTGTAATCGGAGATATCTTCTATGGCACACAAGATACAGCGGAGCGGACTTCGATTCTCTCCAATCGCGTTGCGAACAATCATTGGGGCATTACCATTCAGGACCTCTCAGTAGATACCCAAATTGTGGAAAATGAGATTACTGCTAACGTTGTTGATGGGATTGATGTAAACTGGACGCATGGCTTGGAGTACGAGCCCACTAATACGACTATCCAAGGTAATATGATTTATGGTAATAATCTCTCTGGTGCTGCTGACAGTGGCGGATTGTGGGTCAAACTTACCAAAGATGAAGTTGTTTCTGCCCTATATAATTACTGGGGCTGTGATGGTGGACCTGGTACACCGGGGTGTGACCTAATTGTGGGGCAAGGTCAAGTTAGTTACACTCCTTGGTTGATAGACCCGGATGCAGATCATGTATTTGAGAGCAGCGATGGCACTGGTAACTATGTGGATAATTGCCCGGCAACCTACAACCCCGACCAAAAAGATAGCGACGGCGACGGCATCGGCGATGCTTGCGATGTAAACCCCACTCCATATACTCCTACCCCAGTATATAAACCAAAATCTACGGTTGTTGTTACCTCGACTAATGAAAGAGGACATGCTACTGCCGGTGCCACGTTGAGGGCTGGTCAGTCTGTTGTATTCGAATTCAATGTGGAAACTAGTGATGCATTCAAGGAAGAAGCTAGAAAAGAAGCTCGGAAAGCAGTTGATAATCTGAAGGGAATAAGTAATGAGGAAAGGGGAGCTGCCCTGAGTTTTATTGAGCTTCTTATAGATGAACCTGCTGAAGTGACGGTTGAAATCCCTGCAGATGCAGCTTCCGAAGGTAGCCAAATCACTGTCCAGCATGAAGCAGATGCGAACCTGCTGCCTGCAGAGCTAAAGGATGTTGTTTTTCTAGGGTCGTTGCTTGCCATCGAAGGTGTTGATACAGCAGGCGAGGAAATAAAAGAATTTGATAAGGAAGTGACAATCAGCTTTTTATTACCTGAAGGGCTTATTATTCCAACCGGTATGGACCTCGCTATACAGTACTACGATAAGGATGCCGGCACATGGGCTACCATGCCCCTTGTTGTTGAAGGTGGGGTTGCTTCTTTTAATACTGCACAAATAGGAATATATGCGCTGGTACTGATCTAGTCTGAGACCGCAACGAAATATCTATACTTATGGGAATTAGGTTTGTCCCTAAATGACATAACCTTTATAAACTAGCTCAATTTAGATGAGCTGAAACGTTCCCTACCTTATTTGTAAAGAGTAAAGAAAACCGGCACTAGCCGGTTTTCTTTTTATGTATATGGGAAGGGTACTGGTTTTATCTGCGGCGATTGCTGCGCCCACTCAGCAACAGCACATAATACAAAACGTTGGAAATGGCTTGTGTGGCGGATGCTACATAGGTCCAGGCAGCAGCATCCAAAACTTAATTGACGCCGGTTAGTTCACTGCTGTATAAAATACCTTCATTCACCAAAATGGCTTTGGCACGTTTGGAGGCATCCAGTTCGACAGGGATAGTAATGAGAGAAAAGACAGCCACACCAGCGAACAATATAACCCCAACCCAAGCTAAATTGTCATTGGAAAAGAAGTAACCCATGAAGAATAGAATGGGTCCAAGCCAGCTGCCAAGTTGTACTGTAGGGATCATGATTGAACGCAGTTTGAGGGGACCATACGATTCTTTGTGCTGAATGGCATGCCCGGTTTCATGTGCAGCTACTCCTGCTGAAGCGATGCTGTTACCCTGATAAACATCTGCACTCAAGTTAAGCGTTTTATTACGTGGGTCGTAATTATCACTAAGTGTTCCCCGTGTTTGTTCAACCTTTACATCAGATAAGCCATTTGCATCCAGTATGTGGCGCGCTACATCGGCACCACTCATGCCATTACTGGTGCGAACTTTAGAAAATTTATTATACGAGGACTTGATCTTAGCCTGTGCCCAAAAACCCAATATGAGGGCTGGCAGTGAGATCAGCAAATACATTCCATAACCACCGAGATACATAATATTTCCTCCAACCAATCAACTCTTTGCACCTATTATAAAAGTCTTTTACTGAAAAATTGTAAAACCTGTATTAATTTTTCATGACGGACTTCCTGTTGACTTTACGAACAATCCTTTATATAGTAATAATGGCTGGTGGTTTTACCAGATGAAAAACTATGGCAGAAATTGATCAGGTGGAAGTCCTCAGTTTGAAGAAGGCTTGCATACAGAAATTGCAACAAGCCATCCTTTCAGGTACTTTCATCATTGGTGAACGCCTGCCTTCTGAGAGGGATCTGGCACGCCAATTGGGAGTAAGCCGCCCGGTTCTGCATGAAGCCGTTGTGGCGCTCAATGAGCAGGGATTGGTACAGATCGAAGCAAGACGCGGTGTATTTGTGCGTGACTATCGCAAAGAATCTTCTATTGTACTTATCAATACCTTGCTGGAATACGAGCAAGGTGATTTTGCTTCCACGCTTTTTACCAGTTTGATCGAAGGACGGTTGCTCATCGAACGCGAAACAGCCCGCCTGGCAGCACAGCGCTGTGGTAAGGAGGCAGTGGATGCTCTGCAAGTACTATTAGCACGTGGAAGAAGTGCCACGGTTGAATGTGCAAGGGCATTAACTGATTACGATTTTTGCTTTCACCTAGAAATAGCACTAGCATCAGGAAATCAAATGTATCCCATGATCCTTAATTCATTACGAGGAGTGCACAGCAACCTTGTTGGAAGGTTTTATCAGGATATTTACGGAACAAATGTTGTTGAACAGGTGTTGGATAATCACAAACAATTGGTGCAGGCGATCTCCAAGGGGGATGCACCTGGCGCAAGTGAGATCATGGCACAACTATTGCGGGATGGTGAAGAAAATATTAACCGCATCTTTTTCAATACGTAATGGATGGATAGAGGAAAAATGGCGACCCCAAGTACGATACACACTACATCACATCGAAAACAACCCCGCAATCTCTCCCCGACATTCAATCCCTCATGGGTGCGTGATCCTGAACATCGTGCAAAAGTCAAAGGTTTTTTACGTGGCTATATTGAGAATGGGGGTACTGTCTTGCAGATCAACATGATCGATGCGGATACCCTGCGGGAAACACAGAAAAATCCTGCAAACTATAAACACCTGCTAGTGCGGGTGACAGGATATAATGCATATTTCACGAGCATTGGTAAAGAACTACAAGATGAGATCATTGCTCGTGAAACACATCAAATCTAAAGGGTGCTACCTATGGCTGAAATAATCATGGATAACATCACTGCCAACTACCTGCACTTGCAGAGGCGTTCAACGGAGGATGGACCAGGTATCCGTACCACGGTCTTTCTAAAAGGTTGTTCGCTGCACTGTGCTTGGTGCCATAATCCGGAAAGTATTTCCATAAAACCCCATTTGCAATGGTTGGAAAGGCTATGCATTGGCTGCCAGACCTGTGTGCTTTCGTGCCCAAATGAGAGTTTACGCATGGAAAATGGTAAATTGCGCATAGATAGAAGTAGATGCCGTACCTGTGGAGTGTGCGTGAATGCCTGCCCGGCGAACGCGTTGGAACTACTGGGAAAACGAACAACCGTGACGGAACTAAGCGCTGAAATATTGAAAGATAGCTCTTTCTTTGCTCAGTCCGGTGGGGGTGTTACCCTATCGGGCGGCGAACCGGCACTGCAGCCGGAATTCTGCGCAGAAATGTTCCAAATCCTCAAAGAACACGGGATTCACACCGCTTTGGATACCTGTGGAAATGTTCCCAGGGAAAATCTTGCTATGATATTGCCATATACCGATCTTGTTTTATATGATGTAAAAATAATAGATACAGAGGAACATAAAAAATACACCAGTGCGGGTAATGAACGCATTCTGGAAAATTTGGTCTGGATAGGGAAAATACTGAAAGAAAAATATCCAGAAAAGAAACTCTGGATCCGTACCCCCTTGATACCCGGTGCGACCGCCAATAAGCAAAACTTGCAAGCGATAGCGATCTTTCTCAATGAAAATCTGATGGGCATGGTGGAACGTTGGGAACTGTACACGTTTAATAACCTGTGTCGGGATACATATGACCGATTGAATTTGAACTGGGATTACAGCGAACAACCCCTGATGAGTCCACAGGAATTGTCAGAGTGTGAAAAGTGGGCAAAAGAAATGTATGCGGAACCACAGTCCGTTTCCGTAAGCAGTGCTGCTCGCTCAAATCAATAAAAGGATGGAATCCATGGAACGCGACTTACCCCTTTCACAGGAGTTTACCAAACAGGATATTCAAGACCTGAATGTGGAGCTGAAAGTGGGGGCGCTGGGGGTATTCCATGCCGCCCATCGCAGGACAGATCTATCCAAAAATTGAATTGAAGAGCATTCCTCTATACAAATAATTATTTTGCAAATCGCGAGATACGAGACTGGTGTTCACCAGGTAAATGAACACTGATGGTATCTTAAAAATTCTGGTCGTTTTTTGATGTTGCGTGATATACTCCCTGCGTTTTCATTGTATAAAAAACACCGGAGCCAACTTCATGGAGATATTGCGCAGTGAACTATTCGCTTTGACAGCTGCCCTGCTATGGGCAGTCTCCGCTTCGCTGTTAGAAAATCTCACTCACCGCATTCCCCCCAAAGAATTGAATATCCTCAAGGGCAGCATTGCAATTGTGTTGCTGCTGGGCACCTCAATTGTGTTAGGAGAGGATCTGTCAGGATTGAACTGGAGTGTCGTGCGCACGCTGTTGCTGAGTGGTGTTATCGGTATTGGTCTGGGGGATACAGCTTATTTCTATGGTTTAAAGGATATTGGTTCGCGGCGGGCGCTGTTGCTCTTCGCGTTAGCGCCCCCCATGACCGCTTTGATCGGTTGGATATTCCTGGGTGAAGCGCTGCCGTTGATCTCGTGGGTGGGCATTTTCATCACCGTAGGGGGTGTTGCCTGGGTAGTGACAGAACGCACTCCGCAAGAGAAGTCCGATCAGGATAAAAAGGTGTTGGCAAGAGGTATCCTGTTGGGAACGCTGGCTTCTTTGGGTCAAGCGATTGGATTGGTACTTTCTCGCTCCGTGATGACCATCGATGGTATCAGCTCGCTGCAGAGCGCTGCGCTGCGCCTGGCAGCTGGAGTCATCTTCACGCTGGGTTGGAAAGTAGTAAGCCGCGAGAGACTTGGCAGCTGGATGAAAGAGGAAAATGCGAAGCAGACCTGGGAGCTGCTTTGCGTAACTGCCTTCGTAGGAACCTACTTATGCTTGTGGTTGCAGCAGATGGCGGTACAGGGAGCGCCCGCAGGAATTGCACAAACACTGCTTTCCACCAGTCCGATTTTCATTCTGCCGATTTCTGCGTTGCGTGGGGAGAAAGTGAGCTGGCGAGCTGTGCTGGGTGCGAGCATTTCTATTTTGGGTGTGATGCTGGTATTTGGGTTGGTGGGATGATTTACTACGAAATCATCAATAGAAAAGAATCAAGGCTTCATTTTTCGCAAGATAAAAAAGATGTGAACATTTTTCCAACGTTCCAATCGCTGAGGATATACTTTCAGCCATTCTTGCCGGTCAACTGCTATCTCATTGTCGGAATAATATTTTTCCCATTCTGATAGAGTCATTTGAGAAATTTCATCTGGTGAAAGCAGAGACTGCTTGACCATATATAAAATTTGCCAGTTCTCACAATACTGCAATGCTTCTGTATCGCTGAAAACAGAATGGATGACCTGTTGACCATTTTCTCTGCAATGGAATTCTCCTGATTTTTCCTCTTTTCCATCCATTGGCCAACAATCCATTGACATAAAACTAACAAAACAGACTCCATTGGGTTTGAGAACCCGGTACATCTCGAAAAGGGCTTTTCGAATATCGTCTTTAGGAAGGTGAACTATGGAATACAGTTCAAATACAAAATCAAAATGATCATCCAGAAACGGGATTGCTCGCATATCTCCTTTTTGGATGTTCAAATTCATATTTTGATTACTTTCAAATGCATGCGCGAGCGCTATTTGATCATCGGAGATATCAATACCGTATGTTGTAAACCCATATTCGTAAAAAAGCCCGAGTGGGGGGATTGATCCACCTGCGCCGCAATCCAGAACCGTCTTCTTCCCTGCAGGTATTTCGTTATTGCGCTGCAGGAAAGCTAGAAATTGATAAATAGGAGATCGATAAACTAGTTTCATTCTTGAACACTATTCTTGAAATATTCTAGAAGAAAACCTTTGCCCATTTGAGGGCTTTTTGCTTCCATGGCACACGGTGGCTGACGCCTTCCTCGCCACTGAGTTTGTCCTTGTTCTCCAGATACCAGCGGTAGTTGCGGATCATGGCATCTTTGTTGGAATGCTGTGGCGCAAAGTCGATCTGCTGTTGAGCTTTTTCGATGGAAACAAAGGAATCTTTTGCTGCGGTTTCATAGATCCATGGATACAGGGGAGAAAGATGCAGCGCTTCAAGCACTTTCAAGACGGCGATGACCGGTTTGGCAGGGAAAGGAACGATGCGTTTACCAAAACCAGCCTCATCCAGCACCGCCTGGTAATCTTCCCGCATGGTGGTGAATTCTGCCGCCCCGATATTGAAAGTGTCATTAACCTTGGAAACAGGCAGGGTTATGCAGGCGTAGATCGCAGCGCACAGATCTTCCACATCCAGCAGCTGGTAGTGATTCTTGCCATTTCCGATGTTGGGGAAGTTCTTGCCATCTGAAGCCCACTCATAAAAGATGGCGAATACGCCCAGCCGTTCAGGTCCCACAAATGATTTAGGACGGATGATAGGCACACACATGCCATCCCTGCGAAATTCCTCACAAACAGCTTCTGCCTGGACTTTTGCCTCCCCGTAAGGACCCACACCCTGAACCGGATCGGTCTCATATAAAGGATGATGGTCAGGTACGCCATATACCGCTGTGGAGGAGATATGAATGAAGCGCTTCACCCCATATTCCTGTGCCTGTTCCAGCAGGTTGCGGGTGCCGACCACATCTGTGGTGTAAATATCTTCAGGGGTATACAGCGGTAGCGCGGCGGCGGTGTGGATGACCATATCCGCGCCAGCCATGCTCTTGCGCACCGCTTCCTTATCACGGATATCACCCTGGGTAAAATCGATCTTATCGCGTTCCGGATAATCAAAATTGACCAGATCGATACCGGAAATTTCAGTTACTCCTTTTGCCAGCAGATAACGCACCATGTTGATGCTGAGAAAACCGCTGATGCCGCTGATATAAACTTTCATGTACAATTGCTCCTTTTATGGGTGATCAGGTGAAGCGGGATATAGCGTCCCTGGGGAGACTCGAACTCCCGCCTCAGGCTCCGGAGGCCAGCGCTCTATCCACTGAGCTACAGGGACTTTTCATACGCCAGCCCATTTTACCACGCAAGCCTTTACAGCGGAAAGCGCGAATCAATCTTCAAACGATGATGAGTCATAGTTCTTCATCGGATACATCAAGGCGGATGTGAAGTTCAGAAAGTTGTTTGTCAGTCGCAGATGAAGGGGCATCAGCCATCAGATCTCGCGCAGATTGATTTTTAGGGAAAGCGATCACTTCACGGATGTTTACCTCATCTGCCAGCAACATCACAAGACGATCAACCCCGGGTGCAATTCCACCATGCGGAGGGGCACCAAATTCAAATGCTTCTAAAATATGACCAAATTTACCCCGGATTTCTTCGTCACTAAGACCAAGTATTTGAAATATTCTGGTTTGTACCGCGCGATCATGAATACGGATCGAACCCGATGCTAGCTCGTAGCCGTTGCAAACCATGTCATAGGCGTCTGATAAGACAGAAGCTGGGTCGGAGTCAAGCTTTGGAAGATCTTCTTTTTTAGGCATGGTAAAGGGATGATGGGCTGCATCCCATTTCTTTTCCTCTTCGTTCCATTCGAACATGGGAAAATCAACCACCCAGGCGAAAGCCATTGCATCTGATGTTATTAATTTCAAGCGATCGCGTAAAAACAAACGTAATGCGCCAAGAACTTTATTAACGATACTTTTACGGTCAGCCACAAAAAGGATAAGATCTCCTTGTTGAGCGCCTGTCTGTGTGCATAGTGTATCTACTTCGGAAGAAGTGATGAATTTCTGCAGGGTCCCCTTAACCCCATCAGGGCTTAGTGCCAATGTGATAACTCCTTTTGCTCCCTGTTCTTTGGCGAAAGAGATGATTTCATCAATTTTTTTACGCGAATAGTCTGCACAACCTGGCGCGAGAATACACTTGATAACTTCACCTGCAATTAGTGCATTTTTGAATATCTGAAATTCGCTGTTTTTCAATACATCTGAAACGTCGTGTAACTCCATTCCAAAGCGCAGATCGGGTTTATCGGTTCCAAAACGGTCCAATGCTTCAGTATAAGTAAGTATTTGCCAGGGAGAGAATAATAATTTCTTCTTTGGAGTAACCGAAACAACCAGGTTTGTAAACAAATCCTCCACTAAGGTAAGAATATCATCCCGAGTGACAAAGGACATTTCAATGTCAAGCTGTGTAAATTCAGGTTGGCGATCACCACGCAGATCTTCATCGCGAAAACAACGGGCAATTTGAAAATATCGTTCAAACCCCGCTACCTGAAGGAGTTGTTTTAATTGTTGTGGAGATTGAGGGAGAGCGTAAAACTTTCCAGGATAAAGCCGTGAAGGCACAAGATAATCACGGGCTCCTTCAGGGGTTGTTTTGAAAAGCATGGGAGTCTCAATTTCAATGAAGTTATGCGCATCCAGATAGTCGCGCATAAACTTAATGACACGGTGACGTAATATTAGGTTTTGATGCATTCGTTCCCGTCTCAGGTCGAGGTAACGATATGTAAGGCGGATATTTTCATCAATCATTTCTTCATCATTAATGGGAAAGGGGAGTGCTTTCGCTGGATTTAAGATTTCACAACCTATCGCGCTGACTTCAATGGTTCCGGTTGGTAAATTTGGGTTTTCTGACCCAGCAGGGCGCAGGCAGACAATTCCTGTTACTTGCAATACCCACTCAAGGCGAATTTTTTCGATCAGAGTTTGAGAGATGGATTTAGAATTAAAAACAACCTGTACTCTTCCTGAAGAGTCACGTAGATCAATGAATGTCACTCCTCCATGATCGCGACGACGGTGAACCCAACCTGCCAGAGTTACTTTTTCACCTATATGTTCTTCCCGAAGATCACCACATCCGTGCGTTTTATACATACACTCTCCTATCGTTATCTTGCCAATGAAAAATAAATCAATTTTAGCACGTGATAAAGTGATTGTTCCTCGTGAAAGGTAAGCTATGATTCGATTACAATAGAGTTTGTAATTTCAATAAGGAGCTTTTTATTTCATGCTTTTATTTTATGTACGCCACGCCCAGTCAGCCAACAATGCACTCTATCAAGAATCCGGTTCTTACGATGGCAGAAATGAAGACCCTCCTTTATCCAAAACAGGGTTAGCACAGTTGCCATATATGGCGGATTTTATCTACCAGCAGTTGCAGGAAATGCAGGCGGATGGGCAGGGGGGAGACCGTGTCACACTCTATTGCAGCTTGATGGAACGCACGGTTGCCACTGGCTCTGCCATTGCACAGCGCTGCGATCTACCCCTGATCGGTCATGCGCTTATCCATGAAGCAGGGGGCATTTATCTCAAGAATGATGAAACCGGGGAGCATATTGGCTTGCCAGGCAAGAGCAAAGCCTATTTTGCTGAGCATTACCCGCTGTTGCAATATCCCCAGAATGTACCACAGGATGGTTGGTGGAATAAACCCCATGAAGAACGAGAAGAACGCCCAGCACGCGCCAGAAAGGTGCTGGATGACCTTCTGGCTAAACATACGAATCCAGACGAAGCTGTAATACTGGTGAGCCATGCCGAATTCTTCAATCATTTGACCCGCTGCATCCTGGATATGCCGCCAGATTCCAATGCCTGGTTTGAAATGATGAACTGCGCAGTTTCCTTATTTGATTTTCAAGAAGGATTTATCGAAATACCCTATCTCAACCGTCACCATTTTATCCCGGCGGAATTGATCACATAGAAGGCAAATAAGCTGCTCCAGTTGAGTAGTTTATTAATAAAGATACCATTCAGTCTGCCGGATAACCGGTGATATCACGGATATTCTCATAGAGCGGTTTGAGCAGTTTGTACATCTTGCAATATACTTGGTGATACAGGTCATCGTAGATGCGATGATTTTGCATGTTCGGTTCATAGGTTTCACCGGTATGGGTCATTTCTGACACCGCTGTTTCAAAATCAGGCTGCAGTTTCATCCCAACCGCCAGGTCCATGGCAGCTCCTAAACCGGAGGCTTCATAGGTATGGGGATTGGAGGCAGGCAACCCAAAAATATCCGCGGTAAGCTGGTTGGCTGCCGGGCTCTGGCTGCCGCCACCGGCAATGCGGATCTCTGTAATAGGTATCTTTGTGCGCTTGGATGTACGTTCTGCTCCTTCGCGCAGGCTGTAACCAAGACCTTCCAGAATGGCGCGATACAGATGAGCGCGGGTGTGCACATCTCCAAAACCGATGATGGCGCCTTTCGCCTCAGGACCGGGGTCTTTCAATCCGGGTGACCAGTAAGGCTGCAATGTCAACCCCAACGAGCCAGGTGGGACAGAAGCAACCAGGTCATCGAACAATTCCTCCACTTCCACACCACGATTTTTTGCAACACGCTGCTCATTTTGTGCGAATTCATTCTTGAACCAGCTGACCATCCAGAAGCCACGATAGATCTGGATTTCCAAGCTATAAGCGCCCGGCACAGCCGATGGGTAGGGTGGGATAAGTGGAATAACCTCGGTGTATTTGTAATGGGTGGTGTTGATGGTAGCGCTGGTACCGAAGCTCAAACAACCGATGTGCGGTGACAGACAACCACTGCCGATCACTTCGCAGGCTTTATCGGCAGCGGCAGCGATCACGGGTAACCCCTCCGGGATACCTGTTTCTGCAGCTGCCTGTTTTGTTACCACGCCAAGCTGTTCGGTGGGTTTTACCAGTTCCACTAATTTCTCTTTTTCTATGGGGACAGCCTGCCATTTCCAGTCACTTTTCCCGCACCAGGTTTGCTTCTTATAATCAAAGGGGATATACCCCACCTGACTGCCAACTGAATCGCGAAACAGACCGGTGAATTTATAGGTTAGATATCCTGAGAGGAACACATATTTATAGGTCTTCTCCCAAATGGCAGGCTGGTGCGTGCGCAACCAGTTGAGTTCGGCTTCTGATTGCAAGTAGCGGACGGTGTCTCCCATGCCGGCTACTTTGAACAATGCTCCCCATACCCCTTTCACCGGAGGCAGCCCGCTGGTTCGGCGCTGGTCAAGCCAGACGATGGCAGGGCGCAGAGCATTCCCGTCTTTATCAAGGTTGATAACCGTACTGCGCTGGGTGGTGATAGCCAGACCCGCGATAGCACTTTTATCCACTGTGTTTTGCTGCCATAATTTCTGGCAGGCTTCGCATAGAGATTTCCAATAATAATCCGGATCCTGTTCTGCCCAACCGTTCTCTGGAGAAACATAAGGCTCAATGATGATCTGAGATTTTGCCAGCAGATTCCCCTTCAGATCAAATACCAGCGCACGAACGCTTTGAGTACCATTATCAATAACTAGCAGAAGATCAGTAGCCATAGCTCTACCTCCTAGTGGACTACACTTAATTATAGATTATATGGTGGGCAGGTAATAGCAGTCCTGCCACAATTTCAAATACAATTTTGTTTCTTCTTCCCATTTGCTTTCACTCCACCCCAATTCCTGTTCAAGAATGGGATGTATGGATGGAAGCAGGGCTGATGCACCCTGTGGGTAGATCAATCCCAAGCGTGTGCGGCGCAGTAATAAGTCACTCAAATGATGAACCTGCTCATATCTGGCAGCCCAACGGATTTCTCCCAGGCAATACAGGCTACTGTTAAGTGGTTTCAATTCCTGGGGTTGGATGGCTTCTAGAAATGCGCTGGTATGCTGCCCATAGATACCTGACAGGCGGGCGAACATGGCTAAATCCAGGTCTCGGTGAGGGATTATTTCTTCGTCTTGTTTATTAAGATACCCAGCATGAGGTTTTTCTGGTAACAACGGAAGAATGCGTTGGATGAGATCAGCTGCCATGCGCTGGTAGGTGGTCAGTTTGCCGCCGGCAATCGAAAAGAGGTTTTTATCTGCAAAGATGCGATGTGTGCGG
>LDZT01005389.1_pt1 | contig 47638 bp, 46 predicted proteins | sample 615521 | NCBI WGS metagenome assembly LDZT01 (sample SAMN03408292, study PRJNA278302) | terrestrial metagenome | isolation source: oil reservoir sample SB1 | place: USA: Alaska, North Slope, Schrader Bluff formation | collected 2011-09 | reverse complement strand
ACGGCTTTGGCTCCAAGGCTGGATAACGGCGGCTGGCTGGGCCTTACCGGGCCGGGTTCCCACCGGCTATATTCACAACGCCGAACTGGCGCACCACCCGTTTCACCATACCCGAAGGAAGTCTTAAAGTCAATAAAAACCCCCACGCCCGTTTATAAGCGAAGGGGGTTTGGGTTTGACCAATTTTTAAAGGTGCAATTACATCATTGGGGGCATGCCGCCGCCCATGCCGCCGCCCATGCCGCCGAAATCATCCTTCTTGTCGGGTTTGTCGGCGACCAGGGTTTCAGTCGTCAGGATCATCGCCGAGATGGATGCTGCGTTTTGCAGAGCTGAACGGGTAACCTTTGCAGGATCGACAATACCAGCTTCAATCATGTTGACATAGACACCATCTAAGGCGTTAAAACCAACGCCGGGGGCGGATGTCTTAACTTTTTCCACAACTACGGAACCTTCCACGCCGGCATTATTGGCGATCTGCCTCACGGGCTCTTCCAGGGCTTTGCGGATTATGTTAATTGTTTCGGTTGCGGCGCCAACCTGGATGACGGCTACTCCGCCGGCCAGTTTGGCAAGGCGCTCCTGCAGTTTTTCACGGTCGAAATCAGAGGTTGTTTCTTCGATCTGCTTCTTGATAGAAGCTATTCTGGCGGTTATAGTGCCGGGACTGCCGGCGCCGCCGACAATAATTGTTTCTTCTTTCTTAATTCTAACCTTTGATGCTTTGCCCAGCATGTCAACAGTTGCCTTGTCAAGCTTTAAACCGAGTTCTTCGGTGATCACAGTGCCGCTGGTAAGGATGGCGATGTCTTCGAGCATGGCCTTGCGCCTGTCTCCAAAGCCGGGCGCCTTTACGGCCGCGCATGATACCGTGCCGCGCAGTTTGTTCAGCACCAATGTCGCCAGGGCTTCGCCTTCAATATCTTCAGCAATGATCACGATTGACCGGCCGGACTGGACAACTTTTTCCAGAACGGGCAGCAGTTCCGCGATTGCGCTGATCTTCTTGTCTGTGAGCAGGATGTATGGATCGTTAAATGTAGCTTCCATCTTGTCAGCGTCTGTAATCATATAGGGAGAAATATAACCCCGGTCGAAGTTCATTCCTTCGACTATTTCAAGGGTCGTTCCAATGCCCTTGGATTCCTTCCTTCGACTATTTCAAGGGTCGTTCCAATGCCCTTGGATTCCTCAACGGTGATTACGCCGTCCTTGCCGACTTTCTCCATGGCTTCGGAAACCAGTTCACCAATGGCAGTATTATTTGCGGAAATGGACGCAACCTGGGAAATGGCAGCTTTGGTCTCAATCTTTTTGGCGCTGGATTTGATTGCTTCAACGACTCTTTCGACTGCTTTCTCAATTCCCAGTTTGACGATCATGGGGTTGGCGCCGGCGGCAACATTCTTCATGCCCTCGCGTACAATTGCCTGGGCTAAAACTGCTGCGGTTGTGGTGCCGTCTCCGGCGACATCGTTTGTTTTTGTGGCTACTTCCTTGACCAGTTGGGCGCCCATGTTTTCAAGCGGGTCGCTCAATTCGATTTCCCGGGCGATGGTGACACCGTCGTTGATAATCATGGGAGAACCGAATTTTTTCTCCAGCACAACGTTGCGGCCTTTGGGGCCAAGTGTTACACGGACCGTATCCGCCAGGGCATTGACTCCCTTTTCTAATGCACGTCTTGCTTCTTCACGGAAGACGATATCTTTTCCAGCCAATTTCTCATACCTCCTTAATTATTTTACAATTACGCCAAGAATGTCAGATTCGCGCATAATCAGGTATTCAACATCATCAAGTTTAATCTCGTTACCGGCATATTTAGAGAAAAGTATCTTGTCTCCTACTTGAAGGTCAATTGACACTCTTGTGCCATTGTCCAGCAGCCTGCCCGGACCTACTGCTACGACTTCCCCTTCCTGGGGCTTTTCTTTCGCTGTCTCCGGCAGTACAATGCCTCCTTTAGTTACTTCTTCGCCCGGCAGTGGTTTGATGACTACCCTTTCACCTAGTGGTCTGATCACCTAAAAAACCCTCCTTAAGGATATTATAAGTTGGTTTTTGGTTGTTAGCACTCGATAATAGTGAGTGCTAACAACAGCTAAATAATATTAAAGAGTGACATTTATGACAACCATCATTCTCCAACAAAATAGCCCGTCTTCGATGATTAGGATGCCTTTTCTTCAGATTTCTTTATCTTTCCTTTTATTTTCATGTTTTGTTCTTTTATTCTTTCCGCTGTATGGGATTTTTATACCGGGTAAAGGCAAATATTTCTTTTAACCACCGCATTCCCCGGTTCTGCCGGTGAGGATTTCCATCCCGTGGATAAGTGTGGGAAAAAGTATGTCCAGGCACTCCTTTACCGCCTTAATGCTTCCGGGCAGATTTATAATCAGGGTGCCTTTTCTGATTCCAGCAGTTGCCCTGCTCAGCATAGCCTGCGGGGTCTTTTTTGAACTTTCCAGGCGCATAATTTCAGGAATGCCGGGCACTTCTTTTTCAATGACCTTTTTAGTCGCTTCCGGTGTGTTGTCACGCGGGGAAAATCCCGTCCCGCCGGTGGTAAAGATCAGGTCCAGTTTCTCTTCATCGCACATGGCAAGCAGGGCTTTTTCCAATCCTTCAAGATCGTCGGGCACGATAAGGTAAGCTTTTACCTTCCAGCCCAATGCCTCAATAAATTCCCTGATTGCTGCTCCGCTCAGGTCATCGCGTTTTCCACTCGATCCTTTGTCACTGGCCGTAAGGATTCCTACAGAATACATTTGATGTCGCTCCTTTGGATTTTATCGCCATTAAGTTTAACATACTTGTACTGGTTTTTCCAACGCGGTAAAATAACCTGGGAGGTTTTTAAGTTTGCCGGATTACACTACCTCAATTGAAGTCAAACGTTATAACCACAGCAGCGGGCTGTCCGTATCACAGGATATGATTTAAAATTGCCAGGATCAAATCACCTATGATTATTTCACGCGGCGCCCCCACCGATATGGCGCTTGGCATAGCAAAACAGTTAGGCATAACGGTTATTGGATTTGCCCGTCCTGATAAGTTTAACATTTATACAAACGATCAAAGGATTGCGGTTAGAAAATAAAGGAGGGCTTAAAAAATGATGCCTACTTCAAAGGTGGTTATCGAAACAACCGAGGTGGACAGTAAGAAATCTACTGTCTTACAGGACGTGGTAGTCAAGGAGAGACAGGTTAACCTCCTTTTCAACGGCTACGAACTTGGAGTTATAGACGGTATCCAGGATTCACTGCGGGAACTTGCCCTTGGCTTTCTTTTTACTGAGGGATATCTCCGTAGAAAAGATGAATTGAAACGGATTTTTCTAAGCGATAACAGCAGTCTGCTTATGGTGGAGACGCTTGCCTATGAACCGAAAGAGGAGGATTTTACAAGGCCTATTGGTGCCAGTTCTAAAAGCAGGTGGCCTTCACTGCGGCCGGAAGGCCATGAGGAGACTCTGAATCCGGTCGTGTCCGATCTTGTTGTATCATATGAACAGGTAATCAGCCTGAATCTTCAGTTTGATTATCTATCTGTACTTTTAGCGTCAACAAGGGCCACTCATGGAGCGGCCCTGTGCACGAACAGCAAAATTATCCGGCTTTTTGAGGATATCAGCAGGTTCAACGCAATGGATAAGGTGGTCGGTTTTACTTTCTTTGAGGAAATACCCCCATCTGACAAACTTATATTTTTCAGCGGCCGGATTTCTTCCGGAATTATTACAAAGCTTTTGCGTATTGGGGTACCGGTGATTGTTTCTCGGGACTACCCTACCGATCAGGCGATTGAGCTGGCGCGTGAAAAAGGTATTACAACAGTAGGCGCCGTCAAGGATGACAAATTTATCATTTACACCCACGGAGAAAGGGTTGATCTGGGCAGCAAGGCAAAAACCTGCTTTTAAAAGCAGCCCAATTCGCAGGATTTGAGCTTTATTTTCAGGCTGTTGCAGGCATTTCCCACAGTACGAGGCCGGACCTTTAGTTTTGCAGCCAGTTGGCGTGCCCCTGAACAGGTCAACTTGCCGTCAACGGCTGCTTTTTTAACAGCTTCCAGTAACTGCTGTGATATCTCGTCGCCGGTTTCTACATCTGTCTGCTTCTGGTGGCTGGCAAGTTTTGCTTTAAAATAGTGTTCTGCATAGATTGCTCCAAGCGGGTTATGGGCAAGAACCCGGTCCTTTACTGCAAGAACTGTTATCGGCGCTGAAGAGTAGCGGATAAAAAGAGTGTCGTGGCCCACACACAGACCGAGTAAGATATTCAGCTGCGTACCCGCTTCTTTTAAAAGTCCGGCTTGCGCAATAGGGTTGCACATGGCTTCAAACTGGCCGGGCCGTACTTTCTGGCTGTCATTCAAACCGAGTTTTTCTTTGTCCTGGGCTCCTGTTTTACATACCACAGAGGTTACCTTAAATCCGGCGTTCTGTAATATTATGGATACCTGCCTTGCCTCTTTTCGCAGACCTACACAAAAAGCAAGCCCAAGTTCTTTAAAACCAGCACGCCAGCTGAATTCGATAATTTCCTCCAGTCTCGTCCAGATGCCGTAGCCTTCCGATTCGACCAGTGCGGAGTTATAGCTGATGTTTTTGATCTCTTCCTTTTCGTACTCGCGGAGCGTTTCCTCGTAAAATTCCTGGTGATCCTGCATGGGGCAGTGATCCGGTATTTTTTCCAGCCGTCCGTCCCAACAGGCAAACTGACCGCAGTTAGCGCAATTGCTCATCGGTGGCGCCTCCTTATAGTCCGGCTAAAATAAAAACTGTACCATATTACATAATTACATATATCTTTACGGGCATTTTAGCCGGAAGTTTTTTATACTAAAGATTTCTCTGGATCCAGGCTATTTCCTTCAAGTTTAAATTATTCGGTAAAAATAAATCTTTGTGTTTTAAAATAAGCTTACTGGAAAAAATAAAGAAGGAAAAAATTGTGCTAAAGTCGAATTATCTCTAGGCTGTTAATTTTAAGTAATAATTTAGGAGGTTAATGAGTTGGCAAAAGTTTTGTATGACTCGGATGTAAAGATGGATGCCCTGAGCGGCAAAAAAATAGCGGTGATCGGTTATGGAAGCCAGGGGCATGCTCAAGCGCAGAATTTAAAAGACAGCGGTCTGGATGTTGTAGTTGGGGAATTAAAAGGGACCGCTGCCTTTGACCAGGCTGTAAAAGACGGCCTTAATGTTGTCAGCGCCGCGGAGGCAGCAAAGGCAGCCGATATTATCCAATTTCTGGTCCCCGATCAGTACCAGGCGGACGTTTATAAAAAAGAGGTTGTGGAAGGACTTGAAGAAGGAAACGCCCTGATGTTTTCCCATGGTTTTAATATTCACTTCCACCAGATTGTCCCGCCGGCAAATATTGACGTAATGATGATCGCGCCCAAAAGTCCCGGTCACCTGGTGCGCAGGATGTACACCGAGGGCAGGGGTGTGCCGGCCCTGCTGGCGGTATTCCAGGACTATACCGGCAAAGCGTATGAACTGGCCTTAGCTTACGCCTGGGGCATCGGCGCAACACGGGCGGGCGTAATTGAAACTACCTTCAGGGAGGAAACCGAGACCGATCTTTTTGGTGAGCAATGCGTCCTCTGCGGCGGCGTGACCTCTCTTGTCAAGACAGGGTTTGAAGTGCTGGTTGAAGCCGGTTATCAGCCGGAGATAGCTTATTTTGAATGCATGCATGAACTAAAGCTGATTGTCGATTTGATGTACGAGCAGGGTCTGTCGATGATGCGCTACTCGATCAGCGACACTGCCGAGTACGGGGATCTGACAAGGGGACCGAGATTAATTAACGGCGCCGTAAAGGAAGAAATGGAATATATCCTGGAAGAAATTCAAACCGGGGAATTTGCACGGGAATGGATTCTTGAGAACCTGGCCAACCGTCCGGTTTTCCAGGCCCTTCGGGATAGGGAGAAGGAGCATCTGATCGAGATAGTGGGCGCCGAACTTCGGGCGATGATGCCCTGGTTGAGGGACCGGGGTTAAAACACCGCCGCGGCTTAATAAATATAGGAAGTAACAGGCGGTAACTGGCTTTTTGCAGCTTTTGATCCTGCACGTTTATATATATTGCAAAAAGGTTTGAGCCGCCATTATTTTTACTTAAACAGGTTTAATTGGGGGATAAAAGATGGCGGCAGATTATCAGGATTACTACGAAACCCTGGGTATTAACCGGGGCGCTACGGAAAAAGAAATCAAGGCCGCATACCGGAAGCTTGCCCGTAAATGGCACCCTGATCTGCACACGGGCAAAAAGAAAAAGGATGCAGAGGAAAAATTTAAAAAGATTAATGAGGCTTACGAGGTTCTCAGCGATCCCGAGAAAAGGGCAAAATATGACCATCTGGGCAGCAACTGGCAGGCGCAGGATTTTGGGCCTCCTCCCGGAGCGGGTAAAGATGTCCATTTTTATTCGGATACGGATTTAAAAGGCGGTTTTAGCGAATTTTTTCAAACGCTTTTTGGAGATCGCTTCAACAGGGCCGAGACAGCCTATCGTTCCCATGCTGTTAACGGCCGGGATGTGGAGAGTGAGATCGAACTTACTCTGGAAGAGGTATATCATGGTACGACCAAGGGTTTCCAGGTTTCCAACGGCGCTATCTGCCATATGTGCGGAGGTACGGGATACCAGGATAGAAGTTTTTGCCCGGCTTGCGGGGGAACCGGGACCCTGCCGGAAACCAAAACGCTGCAGGTTAAGGTTCCGCCGGGCCTTTCGGAAGGAAGCCGCATCCGCCTGCGGGGCCAAGGAGGGGAGGGCCTTTCCGGAGGCAAAAGGGGAGACCTGTACCTGAAGGTGCATATTCTCCCACACCCCCATTTTACTCTAAAGGAAAACGATCTGGAGACAGAAGCCGTTATTTCTCCCGAGGATGCGGTGCTGGGAGCCAGGGTATCCGTACAGACACTTGACGGCCTTGTCACGATGACAGTTCCCCCGGGAAGCCACGCAGGGAAGAGGCTCAGGCTGAAAGAAAAGGGGATCCCCACCAAAGGCGGAGGCCGCGGAGATCAGTATGTCCGTATTGTAATCGACATTCCGGAATTTATCACCGAAGAGCAGAGACACTTATACCGGCAGCTTAAAGAAACTAAAACGGGGTAGAGATCAATGACTGAATATTCATTACAGGTATACCTTCACAGTATTAAAGAAGAAATGCTTGATGTCAACGAACTGGAAGTGCATCCTGAAATAATTGACATACTCAGCGAACTGGGTATTGTAGAGGTTATTGACGGCTGTATCGGCCCTGAAAATATTTACCGGGTAAGAAAAATGATCAGGCTAAAAAATTCTTTCAGCCTGAACTGGCAGGGCGCGGCTATTATTCTCGATCTTCTTGAGCAGATTGAAAAACTCCAGGAAGAGATTGAACAACTTAGAAAAAGGTGATTATATGGACTTCAACCATTTTACACAGAAATCCAGGGAGGCCCTCTCCGCTGCTCAACAGCTTGCTGCCGGGAAAAACCACCAGGAAGTCGGCCAGAAGCATCTTCTGGAGGCATTGCTTGCCCGGCAGGACGGTTTGGCAGCCCGAATAATCACGGGTTCGGGGACAGACCTGGCAACTCTAAAAAGCGGTTTGTCAGATCTGATAAAAAAGATACCTGTTGTTACCGGCTACAGTGGAGAACTGCGGATCAGCGCCTCACTTTCCAGGGTCCTGGCGCAGGCTGACAAGGAAGCGCAGCTTTTAAAGGATGATTTTATAAGCGTCGAGCACCTGCTGTTGGCTTTGGCCGAGATGGCCGAATGGGATCTGGGAAATCTCTTTAAGCAGATGGGCATAACCAGGGCCAGCCTGCTCGATTCCATGCGTTCCATAAGGGGAAACCAGAGGGTGACCTCTGATAATCCTGAGGAGACATACCAGTCCCTGGAGCGGTACGGGAGGGATCTGACCAGCCTGGCTGGCGCCGGGAAGATCGATCCTGTAATCGGCAGGGACGATGAAATACGAAGGATTATTGAGATTCTGTCACGGCGCACCAAAAATAACCCTGTTTTAATCGGTGAGCCCGGAGTTGGCAAGACAGCCATCGTGGAGGGACTGGCCAGAAGAATCATTGCCCGGGATGTTCCCGAGGGGCTGAAGGAGAAGAAGCTGATTTCCCTTGACATGGGCGCGCTGATCGCAGGCGCCAAATACAGGGGTGAGTTTGAAGAAAGGCTGAAGGCGGTTTTAAAAGAAGTCCAGGAATCTTCGGGAAAAGTGATCCTTTTTATCGATGAACTGCATACCGTTGTCGGCGCAGGTGCGGCGGAGGGCGCTATGGACGCCGGGAACCTGCTCAAGCCGATGCTGGCGCGCGGCGAACTGCGCTGTATCGGGGCGACAACCATTGATGAGTACCGCAAACATATCGAAAAGGACGCCGCTTTAGAAAGGCGCTTCCAGCCAGTTCTGGTCAACCCTCCCTCGGTGGAGGATACTATTTCCATCCTGCGCGGCTTAAAGGAGCGGTACGAGGTTTTTCACGGTGTCAGGATTCAGGACGCCGCGCTGGTTGCTGCCGCTGTATTGTCTGACCGGTATATAACGGACCGTTTTCTTCCAGATAAAGCCATTGATCTGGTAGACGAGGCCACCGCCCGCCTGCGTACGGAAATTGACAGCATGCCCACGGCTCTGGACGAGGTAAACCGGCGTGTGATGCAGCTTGAGATTGAGAAAGCCGCCTTAAAAAAAGAAAAAGATCAGGGTTCCCAGGAAAGGCTGAAAAAGATTGAGGAGACACTTGAAGAATTAAGAAGTGAGTCCGCCGATTTAAAAGCCCGGTGGGATGTTGAAAAACAGGCTATCACCAGGATCAGGCAGCTCAAGCAGGACATCGAGGAAACCAGGATGGAAATTGAAAAGGCGGACAGGGAATATGATTTAGACAGGCTGGCCGAACTGAAATACGGCCGCCTGAATGAACTGGAAAAAAAGCTCAAGGCGGAGGAAGAATCGCTTGCAGGTCAGCAGAAGCATAAGATGCTGCTTAAAGAAGAAGTCGATGAAGAAGATATTGCCAAGGTGGTCAGCAGATGGACAGGCATAAACGTAAGCAGGCTTATGGAAGGCGAAAAGGAAAAACTGATTCACCTTGAGGAAATTTTACATGAGCGTGTTATTGGGCAGGATGAGGCGGTAACCGCAGTCGCCGACGCAGTGATCAGAGCGCGCGGCGGCATCAAAGACCCGAACCGGCCGGTGGGCAGTTTCATCTTTCTGGGGCCGACCGGTGTCGGCAAGACTGAACTTGGACGGGCGCTTGCCGAGGCTTTATTTGATGATGAGCGAAACATGATCCGGCTGGATATGTCCGAATATATGGAAAAGCATACTGTAGCCAGACTGATTGGGGCGCCTCCGGGATATGTGGGCTATGAAGAAGGTGGGCAGCTTACGGAAGCGGTCAGGCGTAAGCCGTACTGCGTAGTTCTCTTCGACGAAATTGAAAAAGCTCACAATGACGTTTTTAATGTCCTTCTCCAGATCCTCGATGACGGGAGGCTGACGGACGGCAAGGGCAAGACGGTTGATTTTCGCAATACTATTATTATCATGACCTCAAATGTCGGAAGCCAGGAAATACTTAACCGCCAGGAAGTGGGCGGCGATTACGATAGAATGAAGTCAAGCGTTCTGGCCTTGCTAAGGCAGTATTTCAGGCCGGAATTCTTGAACCGGATGGACGAGGTAATCGTTTTTCATGCTCTGGAAAGGGATCAGATAAAGAAGATTGCCGTCTTGTTGTTGAAAAAACTCAACCTGCGTCTTGCTCAGACAACAAATTGCACCCTGAAGTGGACCGACGGCGCTGTGGACTATCTGGCCGAAAAAGGCTATGAACCTGAGTTCGGCGCAAGGCCGTTAAAAAGGGTGATTCAGCAGGAGGTAGAGACGCAGCTGTCACGAAAGATAGTCAGGGGAGAAATAAAGCAGGGGGACGTGATCACCTTAAAACAAGGGGAAATAGGTCTCTATTTCGACATTGGCGAGAATGAGCACGTAGACAGTTGACCTCCCCTAAGCTGATAGAAAAGAAATCTTAATGCCAAAGTTAAAAGGGTAATGATGTGAGTTATTTACATGCCGCCTTTGCAGCGCCGCTAGTCCGGTCCGAAGCAAGCCATGCTGCTGTCGGCGTGGAGCACCGGAGAGAGCATTGATAATGCCGTGCCTATCGGTCTCACAAAAACTAATTTTCAAGATAGTTTCATATTCAGGCAAAGGATATCGTTTGAAATAATAAAGTGAAACGGAGTGATTGGAACGTGTTGATGATTGAAAATTTGAAAGTCAGTCTGGAGGACAGGGAGGTATTGAAGGGAGTTAACCTGGAAATCAAACCGGGTGAGGCGCATGTTCTTTTTGGCCCGAACGGCTCCGGCAAAACCTCGCTGCTGATGACTTTAATGGGTTTTTCAAACTACCGCGTGACAGAAGGTACGATTAATTTCAAAGGCCGGGACATTACCGGAATGAGCATTAATGAAAGGGCAAGGCTGGGAATAGGTATGTCCTTTCAAAGGCCGCCGACAATCAAAGGCTTAAAAACACGCCAGATGGTAGCCCTGTGCAGCCCGGGTAAAGAAATCCCGCTGGAAGAGATGGCTGCCCGCTTAAATTTTGAAAAATTTTTAGACAGGGACTTAAATGCCGGTTTCTCCGGGGGGGAAATTAAAAGATCCGAACTTCTGCAGTTGATGGCGCAGAATCCGGACCTGATCCTGCTGGACGAACCGGAGTCGGGCGTCGACCTGGAGAGCATATCCTTGATCGGCGAAGTGATTAATGAGCTTCTAGAGCGCAAACCGGGCAAAGACCACTCCTCGTCTTCACGGGAAAAAAGAAACAAGAGATCTAAAGCCGGCCTGCTAATCACCCATACGGGGTATATTTTGAATTATGTAGACGCGGATATGGGTCATGTGCTCTATGACGGATTCTTATCCTGCCACGGCAACCCGCGTGAGACTTTAAAGTGCATTCAGGAAATGGGCTACCAGGAATGCATGCGCTGCATGATTTAATATGGAAAGGAGAATGAAAGAATGAAAGGGGCAAAGGAAAGCAAGCTTCAAAAAGCCCGTGACGCAGCCGAAAAAAAGGCTCTTTTTGGTGAAGATCTTGATCTCGGCCGGTTTATCCATAAAGCGCCGTCACGTTCAAATATGAAGGACCTTTCTTCCTTATCACAGTTAGATAAAAAAGAACTGCTCACCGCGGGCGTGGACCCGGAGGCCAGGGAGCGATCCGGCAGTTTTATGCAGATAGATCACTCGGTTGTGCATCATGATATATTTCAGGATGGTCTGGAGATTATGAGTACCAGTGAAGCCCGGGAGAAATATGACTGGCTGGAGGATTATTACTGGCACGCTGTAGCGGTGGATACCGACAAATATACTGCCAGAGCAGAGCTGCATCAAGAGCATGGTTATTTTATCCGTGCCCTGCCGGGTGTTAAAACAGCGTTTCCCCTGCAGGCCTGCCTTTTCACTGCCCAAGACAGGCTGGCCCAGGAAGTACACAATATAGTGATTGCCGAGGAAGGTTCGGAACTGCACATTATTTCAGGATGCGCTTCTTCACATAATGTAAAGGCCGGCTTACATATCGGAGTTTCTGAGTTTTATGTAAAAAAGGGCGCCAGGCTGAGTTTTACAATGATCCATAACTGGGCTGAGGAATTCGCGGTCAGGCCCCGCAGCGCCACCATAGTTGAAGAGGACGGCGTGTTTTTATCAAACTACGTCTGCATGAAACCGGTCAAAACTCTGCAGATGTACCCCACAACTTATCTTTCGGGGGCAAACGCAGTTGCCCGCTATAATACCATACTGGTTGCCGTACCAGGTTCATTCATGGATGTAGGCTCGAGAGTTTACCTTAAAGCTCACGGCACAAAGGCGGAGATGATTGCCCGTACTATAACAACAGGCGGTGATGTAATCAACCGCGGACACATCGTGGGAGAGGTAGCTGATTCAAAAGGCCACCTTGAGTGTCACGGCTTGATTCTTTCGGAAAAAGGCCTGATTTACGCTGTTCCCGAGCTGGAAGGAAGGGTTTCCGGGGTTGACCTTTCGCATGAGGCAGCCGTGGGTAAGATTGCCCAGGAGGAAATTGAATACATGATGTCCCGCGGCATGAGCGAGAGTGACGCTACCGCCGCAATCGTGAGGGGATTTTTAAATGTGGATATTATGGGCCTGCCCTCCGAGCTTAAAGAGGAGATAGACAAGACTGTCAACATGCAGGGGATGTTTTAGTTCTTGAAAAGAAGCCAAGAACAGCTCCTAGAAAAAAAACCAGCGGGTAAAAGAATGAGGCGGCGATTGTAACCCAGTAGTACAAGGGGATTTCAAGTATACTTGATGAAGGCAAAAGGGTGAAAAGCGGCGCCAGTGAAGTATGCCATACCTGCAAGAGAAAATCATACGTATTGAAAATAGTTAATTTAAAATAGCTGCCTGAAAAGATACCGCCAGCTATAAGTAAAGAAAGAATTATTGCCGGCAGCTGGCCGAAGGCTCCGCAGAGAAAGAAAGAAGCCAGCGGCCTGTTTTTATTTGACGCATGTCTGTATCCGAGATAGAATAGAAGTGACAGGTAAATCAGCCAGACAATAAAAGAAACGGCCAGCAAATTAAGCGTCACAACAGTTAAACAAATAAAACCGAAATGAAGCAGGTATAAGAACAGAATAAAACGTATATCTACAAAGTTTCGGAATGGAGTGGCGGACATGCGGTTGTTACTCCCCTGAATAACAAATTACATTAATAAGGGGGCTTTTTAAAAGTGAATCGGGAAGGATCCAGTATCCCTTTGAGCAATCAAGATTTATTCCCTGATGCAGATAGGAATACCAGATTAATTTTGTGCAGTACCAGAGTCCGTCTTCTTTTCGCGGGGCAAGGATAAAAAAGGGTCTCCCGGTTTGAGACAGTGCGTAATCAACAGCGGCCTTCTTTTGTCCTGGATCGGCCTTTACCCTTAAGATAGCTGCCCAATCGTAATCATGATAGTCTTGAGCCTCTGCAAGATAAACTCCGCTACTGGCACCCGCATCTACAACCCGGTTATCCCCTGTATACAGCCCGGCGTGGGTGAAAACTCCGTAAGAGCTCCCATGGTTGCCGCCCAGTAGAATGTCTCCCGGTTCAAGAAGAGAAAGATCGAGCTTGTTAGGGTTTCCCCGGAAATCACCGCTGCCAAATTCACCTCTTGAGGCGGCTGCCATGATGAGTACAAACAGGGACGGGGCATCACTGTAAGCGGCAGCCAGGGTTTGCCTCTTCTGAGCTTCTCTGAATGCGAACGTAAGGAAAAGGAGCAGAAGAACAATTGCGGCGGCAGTCAGTCTGCGCATATTACTTTACAGTGCAGCATGTCTTTTTAACAACTCCTAAGATTCTGTTCTGTTTTCCAAAGATATTTTGTACTGGTTCCGTCTAATTATCTCAACAAATTTATGTACTAAAAGGGGATCGAACTGAGTTCCTGAACACTGGAGAAGTTCTGTGATGGCATCTTCGGGAGGCATCGCTTTTCTGTATGGCCTGTCGGATGTCATCGAATCATAGGCGTCCACAATAGCCATGATCCGGCATTCAAGGGGTATTTCTTCCCCTTTCAGGCCGAAGGGATAACCTTCACCATTCCACCATTCATGGTGTTTCAGTATCCAGTCAGCTATTCTAATCAAATCGGGTGTGTACTGAACAATCCTATGTCCGATTTCGCTGTGCCGGCGAATTTCAATAATTTCATCGGGAGTCAGCGTACCTTGCTTAAAGAGGATATCGGCCGAGATGCCTACTTTGCCGATATCATGAAATTGAGCCAAAAGATACATGTCCATAATTTTTCCCCTGGGCAAGTCAATAACTTCAGCCAAGTTTTTAATTAAAGCCTGCAGCCGGTCCACATGGCCTTCTGCGGCGAAGTCGATCACCTCCAAAGATTCCATCAGGGCCCGGATTAATGTGCTGCGGGTGGATTGACTGTTGTATACCTTTTCTTTGTACATTTTATTGTCGGCTTCTTTGAAAAGGTCTGTTACACTGACCTTTTCTCCAATGCTGATTGCGTAACCAATTGAAACACTCAAATAACTTTCAGAGGTTTCTTTATTGTGATTGGTAATGTTTTGCCTTATTCTCCGGCAGGCGTTTTCCATAGTCCTGCTGTCGCAGTTTATTAAAAGAACGGCAAACTCATCGCCGCCGATACGGGCTACCATATCTTCAGCCCGGAAGGAAGACCTGATTGCTTTAGCAGCGGATATAATCAGATTGTCTCCGGCATTATGACCCTGCGTGTCATTAATAAATTTAAGCCCGTCAATGTCACAGACTATTATACCGATTAAAGAGAAACGCCCTTTTTGCAGGCGGTTCATTTCCTGTTCAAAATAAGTGCGGTTATAAAGTCCGGTAAGGTTATCGTGGAGGCTTAAATATTTTAACTGCTCCTCCATCTGTTTGCGTTCGGTAATGTCCCGGCTGGAAAGTATAACACCCGTCAGTTCCTGATTGTCGTCCAACAAGGGGTTAGCTATCGTTTCCAGCCAGATGTAGCCTTTTTTTGAAAGCTTGTAACGGTATTCGAACCTTTTTGAAATTTTTGTTTGAGTTACCGCCCAAAAGGCTGAAAACGCATATCCTGAGTCGTCGGGATGGATATTGTTTGTAAAAGATTTTCCAAGAAGATCTTCTGTCTTATAACCTAAAATTGTCTTGTACGAAGGTGAAACATAGCGGGAAATACCATCGATGTCGGTTGTGCAAATCATATCCAGCATATTATCGGTTATGCCGCGCAATAGTTGTTCATTTTCCTGGATGGTTTCTTCCGCTTGTTTCTGTTCGGTAATATCAAAACAGATCCCGGCCATTCCGGTTACCCGGCCTTCCTTAATTAATGGCCTGCTGGAAACACTTAAATAATATTCTTTTTTTCTGATTGCACTTGAAACCCGGTAGACATTGTTTATTTTTTCGCCCTTTAAGACGCGTTCCTTGTCCTTCAGGGCAGTTTCCTGGTCGTCAGGGTGGATGAAATCTATAATAGAATGTCCATAATAATCCTCAATTTTTGCGGGAAAGAACATTTTTTCCACAACCGGACTCATGTAAGTAAAATATCCCTGATCATCTGTTAAAAAAATAACCTCATTGATATTTTCAACCAGGATTTGATATTTATTTTCGGCGCCGGCCAGCTCATTTTTCAATATAGCGAAATCCGTTAAATCGATCCCAACTGCCAGGATTACCGAATGGCCATGGAGCTGTATATTTTCGGCCGTAACCTTTATTTCCCTTGCCTGGCCTGATTTTGTTTTTACTTTGATTGCATCGTTGTTAAGCTTGTTAAGGAACAGGATTTCCTCCGGGTTTTCATTTAGTTCCCGGAGCGTATATCCCGTAACCTCTAAAAGTCTATCATTAGCGTAAATGATTTGATTATTTTCAAGGATAAAGATTAATTTGTCAGTTAAAAAATCAGCTGATAAGCAAGAGGATAATTTATCTCCCGCCATATTGACCTCCCGGGTTTGTAAAAGTTTCAATATAATTTCTACATCAATAATCTGATTCCTCTATGGTTTATTAGTTTGTAAAAGATTAGTCCGAAAAATGTACTGCAGGAAAAAATGAAAAACCTGTCCATTTGGATTAATCATTTAACGCGTTAATACTTTTTTTTAGAAAAGAATTGAGTTATTATAAATTTGGCTTTTATGCTCAAGTACGCAATCTGCAACGGAAGCCGTAAATGTCAGGGGATGATTTTCTGGATAACGATGCGTATATAAGAAGTGATAACCCGGGAAGAAATGCCCCTTCAGCGTACGGTATGGCGGGGTGAAGAAATAAGCGATCCGGAAATTGAGTTCGCTTGGGATGACGGAGTACGCAAGACGGCAATAGCTAGTTCCAGCCTGTTAATTGACGATAGCGGCTCCGTTTTTGGGGCGGTTGCTTATTTTACGGATATTACCGAACAAAAGCTGACTAAGGAAAAGCTTGGTCATACAAACAAAGTAGTAGAAGGAATTAACAGGATATTAATGCATTCCTTAACCTGCGAAACTGAAGAAGAACTGGACCAAATCTGTTTAAATGTCTGCCAGGAACTAACAGAAAGCCAGTATGGTTTCATTGCAGAAATTAATCCTGCCGGGTATCTGGTAAATATTGCTATAAGCAACTCCGGATGGACGCACTGTCAGATGCAGATGCCCAGTTCAGGAGGAAGAATACTTAGACGGGGTATAGTTCATGGTGTTTACGGAAGGGTGCTTATAGACGGGAAATCCCTATTTGCAAATAATCCGGCCTTGCATCCGGACAGTATCGGCATTCCGGAGGGGCGCCCGCCGGTTAATGCATTTTTAGGCACACCGTTAATCCATAATGGAAAAACCATTGGCACGATCGGGCTGGCGAACCGGGAAGGCGGTTATAGAGAAGAGGGCATAGAAACTGTACTGATATTGATCATATTTATATGTCTGTCTGCCAGTTGATGACCGGACAGGGAGGCTGGCCTTTGACTATCTTCATGACTCCAGAAAAAAAAGCTTTGTCCTTCACGGACCAGATGATAGATCTGTTTTGGGACGCGAAATCCGGTGGTTTTTTCTTTACCGGGAATGACGCAGAGGTTTTAATCGACCGCCCCAAGGAAATCTATGACGGAGCAATACCTTCCCGAAATTCTGCAGCGGCTTATATTCTATCCTGTTTGGCTTCCTATACCGGAAATCAGCGATACAGGGATCTTGCCTGGAATCAGATGCGCCATTTTGCCGGGGAGGCGCGCGAGTACCCTGCCGGCTATGCTTTTTTATTGACCGCCTGGCAGTTTGCCCTCTGGCCTCCCAGGCAAATAATTGTTGCCGCAGGGGGGAAAAATAGTGAGGCGGAAGAAATCCTGGACATTCTGAAAAAAGAGTTTTTTACCGGAATCGGTCATAATTTTCTTCAGTGAGATGCCTACTTGCTCATGTTCGCCTCAGGCCGTCGTTATCACGGTTCGCTCAGGTGCTCCGTACCGACAACGCCAACGGTTCGCTTCGGACAGGACCAGCGGCGCTGCAAAGGCGGCAAGATAGGTAGCGTAATATCTCCAACTTTAATTTGTATTTGTCTGATTGCCAATACCGCCCCTGTCGCCTGGGGGGCTGTCGGCATACCAGTTATTACAGCAGGCGCCGTTACGGGAATCGACGCGATGACAATAAGCAAGTTAATATCCCCATAGTTTTCGGCGCCCTGAACAAAGCTATCATTATTGGCGGTAAACCGCTGGAGGTTGTCTATACTTTCAACTGGCTTTCAGGCACGGGGACAGCCATATTGCTGGCCGGATTAATCACGGCATTTATTCTAAGGATAAAAGCTGCCGAATTGTACAGGATTTTTGCCGACACTTTAAAAAGCCTTCGCTTTGCACTATTAACAATAGCCCTGGTGCTGGGGTTTTCTTATGTCGCCAACTGGTCGGGTATGACACCCACGCTTGGCAAGGCATTTACAGTCGCAGGGGCATTCTTTCCCTTCCTTTCAGCTTTCCTGGGCTGGCTGGGTGTTCTTATTACCGGAAGCGACACTTCTTCCAATGCTCTGTTCGCCAAGACGCAGCAGGTTACGGCGCAATCGACAGGGATTAACCCGGTGCTTACTGTTGCAGCCGATTCATCAGGCGGTGTGATGGGGAAAATGATTTCTCCCCAGAGCATCGTTGTCGGTATGTCATCCACAGGCCTGACGGGGCGGGAAGGCGACCTTTTCCGGTTTACGCTGCCGCACAGTATATTTTTAACGGTAATCGTCGGGCTGATTACAGTTCTTCAGGCTTATGTGTTTCCTTCATTGTTCGGGACGACGGATTGTTATAAAATAAACTGTCTGCAATTTGTATTCTTTGAACTTAATAACATTGTTTTTTGCCTTATTTCACTTAAGTATTAATTGAGGATCATTAGTCGGTTCCTTCCGATATTTATTTCGGGATTAAGAATGACCTTGGTGGCATGGATGAAGTCCGGAAACCTGGCCGATTATTTTTTACTGGAAATTAAGGTTTCTAATGTTTTTTCCAGGGTAAGAAGTTCGGCTTTCTGTCGATGAACCCATTCCAGAATTCCTTTAAGCACTTCTTCTTTTTTCTGATCGGTCAGGTTGCCCAAATCGAGCTCTTCTTCAACAAAATAACTCTGTTTAACTTCAAAGATTTCAGCAAGTTGTTTTAGTGTTTCCGGACGTATGCTGTGAAGTCCCTGCTCCCAATCCCTGATCGCGGATACACTGACTCCGATTATTTTGGCCAGTCCTTCTCTTTTAAGCCCTTTAGTTTTTCTTAAGTTTTTCAGCCTGAAACCAATTACTTTATTCATGTCTTCCATAGTTTATCACCTGCCTTTAATAATGACGTGCCGGCAAGTAAAATTTTGATCTATGAAAAATAAATTCTAGATTATTCTTCTTTTTCCTACTTCGATATTGTAAATTAGAAATATATATCCGTTGTTGGATAATTCTGTTGTTTTTTAGCACCTGTACGGGTAAGATAAACTTACCGTTTAATTTAAAAATAAACAGGATGAGATATTTGGTATGAGATCAGTAATCTTTGCATTTTTGGCTATGCTTTGCTGGGGTATTGGGCCGATACTGGCCAAGACAGGCCTTGTTTCACTGGAGCCTTTTTCAGCGCTGACAATAAGAAGCGTATCCGTTGCAGTCGTCTTGCTGGTCACCGGCCTGTTGACCGGAAAAATGACAGCTTTATCCCAGGCCGATCTCAGGGCTGTTTACTTTATGATAGGCGAGGGAATCTTAGCAGCCTTTTTAGGGCAGATTGCCTACTTTTATGCTTTAAAGATTGGTGAGGCTTCGGTAATCACACCGATTGCGGCGGCATTTCCAATTGTTACGTTGATCCTGGCCGTACTTCTGCTTGGGGAAAACCTTACTGTGCAAAAGTTTGTCGGCTCCGTGCTGATTGTTGCCGGTGTTATTATTGTTAATAGATAAACGGGGTTTTAGTCAAGTATTGATAAAAACGGTTCAGATAGACAAAGCTTTTGAAAGGGGTTATTCGGTGAAAAAATCCATCTTTTTTATAGTGCTTTTGATTGTTTTGGCGGCTTTTTACAAATACGGAATGAAACCAGTGACGGTAACAGCTAAAAATATTCAGCAAAGCACAAATCTAATCGATATTGACTTGAAGATTCCCGTTGTTTCGGGAATGATAAATCAAAAAATCCAGGGCAAGATTAATGGACAGTTCGAAAAAGATGCTCTTGATTTCAGGAAGAAAATTGAAAAGCTTTCCGTACAGGGTAAGCAGGATGCAGATAATTCCGGCTTTCCATTCAGAAAATTTGACTCCACGACCGCTTTTGAGGTTGCCTATAACAAAAATAGCTTGTTAAGTATACCTGTAGAATACTATCAGTTTACAGGCGGCGCTCACGGGTCGACTGAAAAGAAGCCGTATAATTATGATCTGAAGACAGGCCGGGTTATTGCTCTGGGGGATATTTTCAAGGAAGGCTACAATTATAAAGAGGCCATCAACCAGGAAGTCAAAAGGCAGATCAAAGAAAAAAACGACTTATATTTCACACAGCCCGGAATGGAATTTCAAACAATTAAGGAGAACCAGCCGTTCTACTTTGTGGATGGCGGTTTGACAATATATTTTGCACAATATGAAATTGCTCCGTATGCTGCCGGAATACCGGAGTTTAAACTGCCGTTTACCCTTTTTGGCAATAACGTGAAAATTAAAGGTTAGTAAATGTACATTACTAAAGAGAAGGGCTCCCCCATGGAAAGCCCTTCTCTTTAGTCTTAGCTCTGTTTGCTTTTTTGGGGCTTAAAAGAAGGGCAGTTCTCAGACATATATCCTTCACTTTTGCTTAATTCATCGGCTTCCTCGGCCTGACACTGTTTGTTCTTATTATGGGAGCAGTCTTCAAGGTTGCATTTCATCGATCTCACCTACCTTTCTCACCCTATTGTTGCCTTAGCTGGTAATCCTTATACCACCACACGGGAAATATGTTATATATCCTTGAAAAAGCGCATATTGTATTTTTGTATGTGACATTAAAAGACAAACTTCTTCGAAGGAAATATTTTATCTGTGTCAAATACAGAACAAATGGTAACAAAGGGTAAGGAGTTGAAGGCCATGTTTATACAGAGATTAAGCAAAATGATTCTGAAAAAGCTTGCAATGATGGCTGAAGAGAACGGTACTTTCAAGTTTTATGTTTCCGATGTTGAGCTGTATTATATCTTTGAAGATTTTGATCCCAAGAAAATTAACCTTGCTGTGGAATACCTTAGCGAGAATAACTATGTTAGACTTGAACAAACTTCATCAAGTTTTAATATCTGCCTGAACACATCAGGATATGACCGGGCTACCAACAGCCAGATAAGCCTTCTTTACCATTAAAAATTCAGGAAACGAACTGTTATATGTTAGGGATTAAGAAATGAGGAAGACATTTTTTTATTGCTGATTGTGTTCGTCGTGGCGCTTTCCTCTACGGGGTGCAAAAGCCCTGTTCCGTTCCCAAACAAGCCTGAGAAACCAGCGGGGGAAATGAGCAGTACTGAAAATTACCCCGATGAAGTAAAAACAGCTGTTGAAACTGTTAAACCGATGCAGGTTGGAGTGGCGGTATCTGTTAACAATAAAACCTACCTCATCGTCAGCTATGGCGAGAAACCAACCGCAGGGTATGAAGCTTCGATTACTTCAACAGAAAAGCAGGGGGACGGACTTATAGTAACGACAGCGATCAGTGGTCCAAATTCAGGGGAGCCGGCAGCACAAATGCTTACTTATCCGTACGTTGTCAAGGCGGTTGACGGTTCTTTTAAGGAAGTTCTTTTCAGGGATCCTGCCGGTGAGGAATTTCCGCAGGTAATTGGCTTGTAAGGCAGGCTTTCTTCCATTAAACGGTCCGGTAATAGTAATATCATCGTTTCATCGCTGTCGGCAGATCAGAATGGGATTAAAGCAAGGGGTATTGCCCGTGTTTTTGAAGCGACAGTTGGGTATGAAACCCAAGATGAGGCAGGAAACAAGCTGACCGATGGGTTTTTAACCGCTGCTGCGGGCGGTCCGAACTGGGGTTACTTCGAACTTGTCTTGAATGAACTGCCCAAAGATGCAGCAAAGCTGCAACTATTTCAACCAAGCGCTAATGACGGAAGCAAACTTGATCTTGTAGAGCTCAATTTGAAGTAAAGTTAATATAGTATAGGGGGTCAGGCTTGACTTATTATGAAAATTGACTTATTAGGAAAGCCCTTTAACTAAATCCATTTTTCTATCTGAATTTTTTAATGATAAATATTCTTAGGCCGCCGTTATCACGTTCGCCATTCCCGATATCACCAGGTCGTTTCACGAATCTTTGAGTGTGCCGCTGTAGGGGGAAGGTTTTAGTTTGTGAGTTTAGATGTACACTATGTCTTCCTCGAACACCGTCATTGTTTCCAGCCCCTCGGCGGTTACAAGGTAGGTGTTTTCCACTCCCACAGCCCCATCGGGAAAAACAAATTTGGGCTCCAGGGCGATGACCATTCCTTCTTCCAGGAGCGTGTCGAATCCGTGTGCAAATACAGGCAGTTCGTCGAGTTCGATGCCGATTCCGTGACCGACAAATGCCACAGGTGTTGGGAAACCCATGAAATGCTTCCCGAAAGGTCCTTCCTCGGCAGCCTGCCTGGCCAGGTCGTAGATTTTTCCACTCGCCACACCAGGTTTTGCCGCCTTTTTCATCCTCTCCAGGATATCCAGCGCAGCCTCCTGAGCCCTGATTAGATGCCCGGGGAGTTCTCCAATACAAAATATCCTGGTTTGGTCTACCATATACCCGTCGTGAACAAAACCGTAATCCACAAGAACGGGCTCATTTCTGGCAATCGGCTTTTCGCAGGCGCCCTGTGCATAGGCCGGGCTGACACCTTTCCCTCCCACAGCGCCGTCAAAATAACTGGGAACAACGTTTCGTCCGGAACAAATATGGACAAAAACAAGGTCCTGATTGAATCCGCGCACTCTCAGCAAACCGGCGTGCCCTTTCTTGCGGGAATATGCCTCGATTAACGCGGCCAGTTCCAGTTCGGTCATGCCTTCCCGCAAAGTTTCTCTGACCATGGTAAAAACTTCGCCGTGCAGATCTGCTGCCTCTTTTAAGATTTGTAATTCATAAGGAGACTTGACCATCCTGACAGTGCGTATTAATTGGCTTGCATCTACAATTTTGGCCGGTTCAAAAAGTTTTTGATAGCGCAAATATTGCGCTGCGGGGAGAATGTCCAGTTCGAAGCCGAGCGTTTTCAAAGGCCGGGAACTGTAAGACTGTATAATCGCATGAATTTCCCTTAAGCTTTCCAGGCAGATGATATTATCCAAGCCGGATTCTTCCGTAGCCCGTTCAAAAGTTTTCTTAACCAGAAGAACCGGACTGCCTTCGGCGGGTATAAACAGGTGCGAGCGTTGGATAGTCCCTGAAAAGTAAAACAGGTCGGCGTTCTGCACCATTACCGCCCCGTCGATGCCGTGCAGTTTCAATAACTCCTGAAGCTTCGCGCATCGCTGATTAAGTTCTGATTTAGGAGTGAAACGCAAATTATAACCTCCCCATCTCTTAATAAAAAATTATCTTTATTTATCTGTGTACTTGTCTTACTCAACTGATTATATCATTTATAATAATTTCTTTGGATCATGCGAGTAAAGAACTTTTATTATAAAAAATCGCCTGAAGAAAATAAATACCCTTAATCGTAAACAATAAAAGATAATTAATTTCTTTGGAACATCCAAGAAAAATACAGCGTACTCCGGCTTCCGTAACAGGCTGTTTCGGGTTATCTTTATGTAAGAGGTGAAAGATGAATGGAAGCAGGGGAATACCATTTTACGAACAACAAGTGCACAGCCGGAACAGGGAAAGGGATGATTGCTTTGCAGGGAAAAATTGTAACAAGGGAAATCTTGTGCAAAACAGCCTTAAGCAAGACGGGGATTCCAGGGTATGAATACTGCATGAATCCCTATGTCGGCTGCGTTCACGGCTGCATTTACTGTTACGCTTCCTTTATGTGCCGTTTTACAGGCCACCGGGAAAAGTGGGGCGAATTCCTTGACGTTAAGGTAAATTTCCCTGAAGCGCTCGCCAAACAGCTGGGCAGCCGCCGGACGAGGCCCGAAGGCAGGGTCCTGCTGGGCAGTGTGACCGACGCCTATCAGCCGGTCGAAATCCGTTACGAAATCACACGGTCCGTTCTCAAAGCGCTGGCCGACTACCAGCGGCTTCAGGTCAATATTCTAACAAAATCGGACCTTGTTCAGAGGGACCTTCCGTTACTGCAACAACTGCAGGACTGCGAGGTCGGATTTACGATTACTACCATGGATCATAAAGTTGCCCGGGTGCTTGAACCCGGCGCTTTTTTGCCAAACCAGCGTATCGCCGCAGCCCGGAAACTAGTCGAGGCCAGTGTTTCTGTGTGGGTTTTTATAGCCCCGCTGCTTCCGGGATTGTCGGATTCCGAGGAATCTCTAACGGATTTACTGAAGACTCTTCACGAAACCGGCATTGAAGAAATCCTGCTGGACAATTTGAATCCCTACCCTGCGGTCATGCACCGCTTAAAAACAGCCTACCGCCAGTATTTTCCCGGAGCTTTGCCTGAATTAGAAGAATACCTGTCTCATCCAGCAATCTACCGGGCAAAAAGTCAGGCGCTGCTGCGGCAGATCAGTGATTTTGTAGGCTGCCGGCCATATTTTATATAACTTCAACCTCCGCCAATTCTTGCCTATTGACAGAGGCTATTTGTCTACTTATTTTTTTTCTGCGCAGTAATAGATAACTTTCCGATCGCTTTGCTTATTTCGACTGCAACTAGCGGCACAATACTTAAGCCAAGAACAAGCAGCCAGTTATTAAGCTGAAGCAGTTCGGTTCCAAACATGTCACGCAGGAAAGGGACGAATATTACTGATAATAATGCCGAAACGGAAAGCACATTGGCAAGGACAAGACTGCGATTTGTGAAGAAGCCTATGCTGAAGAGTGACTGATCCAGACTCCTGACGTTGAAGGAATGTACCAGCTGGCACATGCATAAGGTTGCGAAAACCATGGTGTGCACCTGTTTTACCGGCAGACCCTGGCGCAAGCCAATGAAGTAACATACAAGGCACATAGCTCCTATAACAAAGCCCTGCCAGAGTATTTTGGCGCCCATGCCCCCGGCAAACAGGCCTTCCCGGGGATTACGGGGCGGTTTCTTCATGAGGCCTTTTAAAGGTGGTTCCAGCCCAAGGGCCAGGGCAGGGGCTCCGTCCGTGACCAGGTTCATCCATAGTATTTGGATAGGTGTCAGGGGATTTCCTAAACCAAGCAATAAGGCGACAAAGATGGTTATAATTTCTCCTGCGTTGCAGGAAAGCAGAAATTGTACGCTGCTGCGTATGTTATTATATATAGTCCTTCCTTCCTCGATTGCTTTAACTATGGTGGCAAAATTATCATCCCGCAGCACCATATCTGAAGCCCCCCTGGCTACCTCGGTCCCGCTGATTCCCATCGCCGCCCCGATGTCAGCCCTTTTAAGAGCCGGGGCGTCATTCACGCCGTCACCGGTCATGGCCACGACATGTCCGTGATGCTTTAGAGCGCTGACGATGCGTAATTTATGCTCGGGTGATACCCTGGCATAAACGGCGACTTTATTGGCAACCTTTCTCAATCCTTCTTCGTCTATCATTTCAATCTGGTCGCCGGTCATCACTTCGTCACCCGGCTGCAGTAAGTCTAATTCTTTAGCAATAGCGATTGCGGTATCCCGGTGGTCACCAGTTATCATTATTGAACGGATGCCTGCCCCGCGGCTGACCGCAACCGCTTCTTTAGCCTCCGGTCGCGGAGGATCCTGGATAGCGTAGAAGCCGATAAAGGTCAAATCACGTTCCGCTGTGTCTGATTCCTTTGGATAGTTCTCCTTCACTTCAGGCCACAGCCGGGTAGCCAGGGCTAATACTCTTTGCCCTTGCAATGCAAACCCGGAATTAACCTCCAGGAGGTGCTTGCGGATGCCTTCGTCCAGAAGGACAGGCTCTTTTGCCGACAGTACCTTGCTGCAGCGGGACAGCAGCACATCAGGCGCACCTTTGGTAAAGGACTGAACAGTTCCGCTTAGAAGGTGGAATGTAGTCATCATTTTACGGTTTGAATCGAAGGGTATCTCAGCTAACCTGGGGTATTTTGTTTCGGTTTCCTTTTTTGTTATACCTGCTTTGGCGGCAGCAACTACCAGCGCTACCTCGGTAGGATCGCCGGCTACTTGATAACCGGTATCCGTTTGTTCCAGCTGGGCATCGCTGTTTAAAAGCCCGCCTAACAGGAGCAGATCCAAATTTGTATCCAAAGAGGACATTTCTTTGCCATTCTTATCTAAAAACTTTCCTTCCGGTTCATAACCGCTTCCGGTTACTTGAAAAAAGCTGTCTGCGACAAAAATTCCGGTAACGGTCATTTCATTTTTGGTCAACGTACCAGTCTTATCCGAGCAAATTACCGTTGCGGCGCCTAGTGTCTCAACGGCCGGCAACCTCCTGATAATAGCCTGGCGCTGGCTCATTCTGGTCACGCCCATGGCCAGTACGATTGTTACCACTGCGGTCAGCCCTTCAGGTACTGCGGCTACAGCCAGACTGATGGATACCATAAACATTTCCGGCAGCGGTATTCCACGATACAGTCCCAAAGCAAGCACAACGACCACTATCGCCCCTGCCGCTATGCCAAGGACTTTACCCAGACTGGCTAAACGCTGTTGCAAAGGTGTTGATTCTTCTTCCGCTGTTTCAAGCAGTTCAGCGATTCGTCCCAACTGAGTCTTCATTCCTGTCTCAACAACAAGCGCTTTACCCCGGCCGCCGGTCACAGCAGTACCCATGAAAAGCATATTTTTTCTGTCACCTACAGCCAACTGGCCGGTGTTAATTACAGCTGTATCCTTTTCGACCGGTATAGACTCTCCGGTTAAAGCGGATTCATCAACATAAAGGGAAGCTGCTTCAATCAGCCTTGAGTCGGCCGGAACAAAGTCACCTGCTTCAACTAAAAACAAATCACCCGGGACAACCTTTTCCGAGGAAATCTGTAATAAATTACCGCCCCTAATTACTTTAGCTAATGGTTTAGTCATGTCTTTTAAAGCCTTCATGGCATATCTTGCTTTGTTTTCTTTAATTGACCTTATTGTTCCATTGAGGATTACAATGATCAGGATAACTATAGAGTCTCTCCACTCACCGATGAACGCTGAAATAAGAGCAGCGGCAATTAGAATCAAAACAAGAACATCTTTGAGCTGGTTATAAATCATTACAAAAAAACTTCGGGGAGGTTCTTCTTCCAGGGCGTTAGGGCCGAATGTTTTTAAACGGGCGTCTGCTTCTTCTGTATTCAGTCCTCTTTCCAAGTCAGTTTTAAATTCCTGTTGTAATGATCCAACGTCTAGCGCATGCCAATTTTTTTCTATCATTCTCCCTCCTTTTTGCGATACTGTAAGGAATACTACCTCATATATTTATTATAAACCCGGAAGGGTCAGTTTTAAGTAAGTGATGAAAGATAAGTGGGTTTTTATTTCTGGCGGGGTAAACAAAGAAGAGATTTAAATAGGCAACCTGGCTGGATTACCTGACCGTTTAGACAAAGTTATCTATAAATTAAGTAAATCATGATTATAAAAGCCTGTATCCAACACCCGGTTCCGTAATAATATGGCGGGGATATGATGAGTCGGCTTCAATCTTACGACGCAGCTGGCCTATATATACCCGCAGGGAGTGGGTATCGTACTCATATGTCATTTTCCAGACAGCGCGGATTAGATGCTTGTGAGTCAGCACCTTGCCGGCATTTAAAGCCAGGTTCTTAAGCAATTCATATTCTGTAGGGGTAAGTCTAATTTTCCTGTTGTTGACGGTTACATAGCGGCGGGCAAAGTCAATGGTCAAGTCGTCAAAAACCAATACAGGCTCATCTTCAGTACCGGCCGCATGGCGCAAAGCCGCCCTTATCCTGGCCAACAGTTCACCCATCCCGAAAGGCTTGGTTACATAGTCATCTGCTCCGGCATCTAAAGCAGCTATTTTGTCGTTTTCCTGGCCTTTAACAGAAAGAATAATTACCGGAATACCGGACCACTCGCGCAGATTTTTCAGCACTTCCAGGCCGTTTAGATCCGGCAATCCCAGGTCAAGGATAACCAGTTCCGGCTTAAAAGCTGTAATTTCATCAAGGCCGTCCCGGCCGGTCGCCGCTCCCTTGACTTCAAAGCCGTGACCTGACAAAGCCACTTTCAGCAGCCCTCTGATTTCTATTTCATCATCTATGACCAGGATGCGCGCTCCTTTAGTGATCATTATTTTCCTCCCCGTCAATATCAACAGGCTTACAGGGTACTGCCTCGCCAAGCGGCAAAATGAAGCTGACGTCCAGACCTCCGCTGGGATTGTTGGATGCCCAAATGCTTCCTCCATGAGTTTCGATTAGCCCTTTACAGATTGCCAGGCCGAGACCTGTGCCGCTAACCTGATGGGGTGACTTAAGCCTGTAGAACTTATCGAAAACATGATCCAGGTCTTCAACTGAAATTCCCTGTCCATAATCAGTTACAGTTACCTTAACCTGTTTGTTGTCATGACTGGCGAATATGCATATTTCACTTCCCGTAGCGGAGTATTTAATAGCGTTATCCAGCAGATTAACCAGCACCTGCTCCAGTAAAACAAAATCAACCTTAACCAGGGGCAGGTCGGGCGAAACCTCTATTTTAAGGGGTCTGTCGCGCAGTGGGTCTTTCATGTTTCTTACCGCAACCCCGATTATTTCCCGAATATCGCACCAGTCTTTATTCAAGCGGATTAGTCCGCTCTCCAGTTTAGCCATATCAAGAAGATTGCCGACAAACCTGTTCATCCGTAAAGCTCCCTGCTTAATTGTTTGCAAAAGATCATGACTGGCTTCAGGACTAAAAAATCCCTCACCTTCAAGAATCGATGTCACAGCGCCGATTATAGAAGCCAGCGGTGTACGCAGATCGTGTGAGAGGGAATCAAACAGAGCGGTACGGAGCCTCTCGGATTCGGCTGCCAATTGAGATTCTTTGGCCAGTTCGGCAAGCTTTATCCTGGTGACTAAGAGCGCAGTTAAGTTTGCAAAAGCCTCCAGCAGCCGCCTTTGTTCCAGTTGCAGGTATCGTTCCTTGATGTCAAGCTTTATGCATAGAACTCCTTGGGAATACTGCTCGGTTCTGAGTGGTATATATAGCCCGACAGCGCTGTTCAATGTTCTTGTGCCTTTTCCGGCTATCTCACCACGCTCAAAAGCCCACCTGGCAACGGCCAATTCGCTGTCATTAAGGAAGTCCTGTGAAGAAGCGCCTGCCCTGAGTTCCAGCTTTCCGTTCTGATCCGGCAGTAGTACGGCTGCCTGGGAATCAGTAGTTTCTGATATTCTTCTGGCTACAATTTCCATTGCCGGATTAATTTCCGAAACTGCTACGATATCCCGGCTTAACGAGTATAGCGCCGCCATTCTTGTTTCACGCCGCCTGGAGCTGATTACCTGCTGTTGGAGACGGCCTGAAAGAGTTCCAGTCAGCAGCGCAACTATTATAAAAACAACCAGGGAGAAAAGATAGGGCAGGTCTGCCGGTATAAAGCCGGGGACAGGAGGTATGTAGAAATAGTCAAAAATCAGCGAACAGACAACCGCAGCCGTAACCGCCGGACCTGTTCCCCATTTGACTGCGCTGAATAAAATAGGCAGTATTAAAATCATTGCGACATTTACCAAACCGACGTATGGATAGACAAGACCGACCAAGACGGCGAATAAAGCCATTGTCACCAGAGGTAAAAGATGGTTGATGAGTGGAATCCTCAAGGTGGGGAAAGGCAGTTTTTTTTGCTTTTCCGCTTTTGGTTTATTCGGAATTACATAAATACCTGCTCCGCGGCTCCGCCTGATTACATTGTCAGCAATTGAACTGTGTGTCCACTCCCAAAATGCAGTGCGCAGTGACTTACCTATTAATATCTGTGATACATTGCGCTTCCTGGCCAATTCCAGCAGTTCCCCGGCAATGTCATTGCCGGTTTGTGTTATTGTTTCAGCGCCAAGATCAACGGCTAATTGCAGGTTCCTGGCCAGGAGATTTCTTTCGGCTTCATTTGGAGGAGAACGCCTTGGGGTTTCAACATAAACGGCCAGCCACTCCGCCTTCATGCCTTCCGCAATTCGTCCGGCCATCCTGATCAACTGTGCCGAAAACGGGCTGGGGCTGACGCAGACCATGATCCGGTCTCCAGTCGGCCATGGGCCTTCAATGCTGTGATCCTCCATATATGTTTCGAGCGCATAGCTAACCCTTTTCGCAGTGTAGCGTAAAGCCAATTCCCTTAGAGCGTTGATATTTCCGGGGCGATAGAATCTCCGGAGGGCTTCTTCATCCTGGCCGGGCATATATGCCTTGCCATCTTTCAGCCTCCGGATGAGTTCCTCGGGAGGAATGTCAACCAGTTGAATCTGAAAGGCGGATTCTAAAAATTTATCAGGTACGGTTTCCTTTACTGCAGTTCCTATTATCCTGGTTACGATATCATTTAATGTTTCAATATGTTGAATGTTTATGGTTGTGTAGACGTTAATACCAGCTGTTAGCAATTCCTCAACGTCCTGGTAGCGGTAGGTATGATTTGACCCTGGTATGTTGATGTGCGCCAGATCATCCACCAGTACAAGACCGGGACGGCGGTCAAGAATGGCATTAAGGTCTATTTCTTCGAATTTCTCTTCCCCGTAAGCAAGACGCCGACGTGCAAGTGCAGGCAAGCCTTTGAGCAGGGTATCTGTTTCCATACTTCCATGAGTGTCCACCAAACCGATAACAACGTCTATGCCCTCGGCAAGCCGTTCCCTGGCCGCGTCAAGCATGGCGTATGTCTTGCCCGCGCCGTCGGATACCCCGAGGAAAACTGTCATCCTGCCGCGTTTCTTGCCGTTCAGATTAGATGAGGTTGTATCCTGATCAGTCATTTTTCACACACCATCGAAAGTTTTTCCTGCTTTCTTTGAAAGCCCGTCCAAGTAGTCATGTTTATTCTTGTCTTTATTTTAATATATCCATTCCTGGTCCAGCAACATATCACGGCAAGGCTTTTAAATATGCTTTTCATGTGCCAGGTTTTGCTTTACCACACCTATTTTGCCGCAAAAGAAAGAGCGGCCGGTTTCGTGCATGCATGTGGTCATTATGATTGATTCGCCTGGTGTTTTTTAAAGCCCATGTTTCTCAGACTTAAAACATGGGCTTTTCTAATTTATGAAAGACTTGCATAAAAGGAGTTTTCAATGATTCAGTTTTATCCTTTAACAACCAGTACCGGACATTTAGCATGCTGCAGTACATAATTGGAGACACTGCCTAATCCCAGGAAGATCCTTTCCACGGTCCCCCGGTTGGCCGAGCCCATAATAATCAGGTCGAAATTCTCTTTTTCCGCATAACGGACAATACCTTTGCCGGGGCTCTCGTCTAAAATAACAAAACTTGCCTTAATACCTTCATTAATAATTTTCTCTTCATATCCTTTCAGCACTTCGGTAAAATACTTACGGGTATCCTCCTGCAGGTCCTTGATCATATCAGGGGTAGTCACGGTTGTGATGAAGCCGGGCATTTTCACTGAAGACAACAGGCAGATCTCCCCATTACCGTCTTTGGCGATTTCAATCGCTTCTTCTACAGCTTTTTTGGCCTTGTCGCCGTTGTCATAGGCAACCAGTATTCTTTTAAACACTGCTTCGCCCTCCTTTGATTACGCTTTTGAAGATTTTTTTTGGGCAGTTGCGTTTCTGCTCAAGAAATTGTTCAATGGAACAGAAATTACATAAAGTATTGCGCCTATTACCAGTGTACCGATAATTAAGCCCAATCCGTGATATTGATACCAGAAGAGCAAATAGACCATACAGATGATGATGGAAACAATCATTGTGGGGAAAGCTACTTTCATATAGCTGATAAATGTAATCGGGACACCTCTTTTTTCAGCCATTCCACAGACCACGACGTTAGCCGAAGCGCCGATGATTGTTCCGTTGCCGCCCAAGCAGGCGCCCAAAGACAAAGCCCACCATAAAAGGTTTATGTCACCCGACATTCCCAGCCTGCCCATATCTTTAATCAGCGGAATCATCGTAGCCACAAACGGTATGTTGTCAATAAAAGCCGAGGCAATGGCGGAAATCCACAGGATAAGCATACTGGCAGGCACAAGCAGTCCGTTGGTAATATCAATAGTAAAGCGGGCTATGGCTTCAATAACACCTACCTTCTCAATTCCGCCGACAACTAAGAACAAACCGGTAAAGAAGAATATCACCGGCCACTCCACAGCATGCAGGGCTTGTTCCGGATCTTCCCGGCAGGACAGCAGTAAAAGCAGAGTAGCGCCGCTTAATGCGATAACAGAGGATTCCATGTGGATGTACTGGTGAATGACAAATCCTATTATGGTTACAGCAAGTACGACTATGCACTGTTTCAGCAAATGGCTGTCTTTTATTTCCTGTTTCTCGTCCATTTTCATTATGCCCTTTTGCAGTTCCGGAGTTGTTACTAACTGTTTTCTGTAAATCAGGGCCAATATGACAATTGTAACGATGTGTACGATTATAATTACAGGTGCTAAATTTGCTACAAAATCCATAAACCCTAGACCGGTTGAGCTGCCGATCATAATATTGGGCGGATCGCCGATCAGCGTGGCTGTGCCACCGACATTTGAGGCAATAATTTCGGCAACTAGAAACGGAACGGGATTAACTTTTAACTGGCTGGTAATCGCGAAAGTTACCGGTACGATTAACAATACCGTGGTTACATTGTCTAAAAAGGCAGATGTTACAGCAGTAACCGCGGCCATGGACATCATAATCTTGATGGGATTGCCTTGCACCGATTTAGCGGCTTTGACGGCCATATATTCAAATATACCTGTGTTGCGTGTAATTCCTACGATGATCATCATCCCGATTAACAGGCCGAGGGTGTTCCAGTCGATATAATGGATAGCGTCTTCCACACTGAGGACACCGGACAGCGCAAGCAAACCGGCGCCAATTAAAGCTGCGATCGTTCGGTGAACTTTTTCTGATACGATAACCGCATAAGTCAGTAAAAATACAGCAATGGCAAATAAATACATGGATTTTACACCTCTTCTGTTCCTTTTCCCTTTCTAAATATTCAAGCTTGTTTTTTCTCATTTCCCGGGACAACCTGTAATACGAACATATGGCGCCATAGTTGCCTCTATGCCGACAGCCTCTTTTTCTTGGGCCGGATCACCTCCCTTTGCGTCAATTGCTTAAAGCTGCGCCTTTGCTTTAATGCGGATTTGCAGGTCAAGTGCCCCTATCTATTAATCTGAAATCTCACCTATATGTAGCAAGATTCATGCCAGAAAAATGAGTTTACACGAAGATTAGCTTATTGACAAAATCTTGACTGCATTAGTGCCCATTAACTGCATTTTTGCATTGGCATGAAGAGAAGTTCAGCAAAGACAACATTTGTACGGTTTGAGGTAGAATGATGAAAAGGAGGTAGGCCAAACAAGAATTGCATTGCCTATCCTAGCAAAGTACCTCTTGAGGAACTAAAAAACTTCTTCAGGAAAGGAAGCTAACAGAGGAACAGTCAGCAGAAATGAATTGTGTAGATAATGGCAGTAACATACGGCCAAGGAATTACTTATGTTTATAAAGGCATTAAAAAAGTTGGACCATATTACTGTTAACAACACAGAAAGACTACTGCCGGTATAGGAAGAAGGTGTTGAGAAACGGCTAAGCGGGGTAATGCGAAAGTTCTGAAAACAAATTGAGCCTTAGCGGGATTGGAATTGAACTAACCACCTCTTGCTTGTCAAGCTTCAGCCTAGTGTGGTAGGGTGGATCTTATTTATAGCAGTTTTATGAACTCTTCAAAGGTGAGGCTTGCCTGTTCTAAAATACTTTTGATAAGTATAGGGCTTAAAGTCTCCCCGGCATGAACAGGCACTGTTACCAGGTTGCTACCCGGCTTATACAAGTGATGATGACTCCCGCTTACTCTTATTATAACAAAGCCAGCGGCTTTAAGGGCTGATACAACCTTCTTACCTGTGACCCTGGGTATCCTGGTCATAAAACGCTGACCTGTACTTCAGCAAACTCAACGTCTCCCTGAGGGACAGTCTGTCCTATCAGCTTTAGGGCTTCAATATGGCCCGTTATAGCTTCTTGGATCCGTTCCAATGCTTCCTTTCTGTCCTTTCCCTGAGTAAGACAGCCAGGTAGTGCGGGAACTGTTACAACATAAACCTGGGCATCATTATCCCAGGTAAGGATAACCTTGAACTTGCGCGGCATCGTCAGAGACCTCCTCTTTTACGTATTTAAATAAATCTCCGGGTGTTATACAACAAGCCGGGGAGCGACACCCGGCTTTCTTTATTTCTTTTAAATTGTTTTAAAATTTTACTGGTATAAAATTTGTCAAAAAAGTTGATATAAAATGATCCCTAAAACCATGGCATTACTGGTGGGCGGGATTGGAATTGAACCAACCACCTCTTGCGTGTCAAGCAAGCGTTCTCCCACTGAACTACCCGCCCACGTCACGTACATCACTTATTATTACGAAAATCGGCGGGAATGTCAATAGGTTAACTCTGGCTGCCGAATATCTTTTCGTATAACCGGGCGCCGAGGCCTTTGCGCGGAATCTGTTTTTCGGCTACAAGGTCGATGCTGGCAAGTTTTCTATCTCCAAGATAGAATGACTCTTTGCCCAGCTTTTGCCTGTAAGATACAGGCGCTGAGATGTCTGGAACGAGGTCCAGCTTTCTTTTTAACATGGGAAGGTCGCTGCGCAGCAGATCAATTGTGTGATTTTTCTCTCCTACAAGCGCAACGCTGGATTCCTTTCCTCCCCGGACCGGCAGGTATGCGGATGTCTTATCTGTACTGCACAGTTCCAACGAGACAATCTGGTTAAACCCGTAGTCCAGAACAGCCATGGTATCCTGGTAGCGGTCGTAGCAGTCCAGGACAACGGTGATCAAGCTGCGGCCGTCCCTGTTGGCCAGGACAATCAGGCAGTTGCCGGCGGCGGAAGTCGAGCCTGTTTTGACTCCTTCAATGCCGGGATAGCTTCCTCCAAGCAGCCGATTGGTGCTGTTTATTTTTTCACTTTTCTTTGGTTCAATCCACTCAACATTTGCCTCTTTGCTGCGGACGTATTTTCTGAATGCCGGATTGTTAAGGGCATACCTGGTAATCAGGGCGAGGTCGCAGGCGGTTGAGTAGTGGTTGGGGTGTGTATAACCGTTTGTGTTGGTAAAGTGCGTATTGACAGCCCCAATAAGCCTTGCTTTTTCGTTCATCATTTCCAGAAATATTTTTTCCGAGCCCGCCACATGCTCCGCAATAGCCACAGTGCTGTTATTGGCTGAATAGACTAAAGCCGCCTTCAGTAAGTTATCCAGGGTGATTTTATCGCCGGTACGCAGGCTGATTGTCTGCCCTTCGTAAACAGAAGCGGCGTTTTTGGATACAGTAACTACATCACCCGGACTGCTGTTTTCCAGGGCGATTATTGCGGTCATAATTTTAGTCAGGCTGGCCGGCGGCCGCTGCTTTAATGGATTCTTTTCGAAATATAACCGGCCGGTTTTTTCATCCATCATTACGGCGGCGTCGGCGCTTATTGAAGGAGGTTTGGCATAAGAAGCATGAGGGACTGCAAAGGATAGAAGCAGAACAATAAAAAAGGCCCTTAGAAGCATAAAAATTCATCCCCTTCTAAGTTATTGTCGACTTTGGCCGGCGGTTTTATGAAAGGAATGATTTGTGAAAAACAATAAAATAAGGATAAAAGAGGAGAAAGACGGGGCAAAACGCAGGAATGTTGATAGGACGCAGGAAAATCAGTTTCTTTTCTTTCTGAGACAGTAAAAAATAACCAGAATGACGATTGCAGCAATAACGACTACGTCCAGCCGGTGGAACCAGTACTTCAAGTCTTCCCAGTTCTGGCCCATTTTCAGACCAAGGTAAGTCAGAAAAAAACACCATGGCAAAGAGCCGATGAAGGAATAAAAAACAAAGCGCCAAAAATTCATCCCGGAAATACCGGCTGGAAGGGATATAAAAGTGCGGACTACCGGCATCAGGCGGGTGAAAAAAACCGTAACTTCCCCATAGCGCAAAAACCAGCTTTCGGCCTGGTCAAAATGTTTTTGTGAGATTCCGATATATCGCCCGTATTTCAAAAGAAACGGGCGCCCGCCCCAGAGCCCTAAAAAGTAAGATAGAATGGAACCTGCAATTCCCCCCAGCGTGCCTGCCAGCGCTGCCTGGACGAATTGCAGCTTTCCTGTTGAAACGAGATAACCGCCGAAGGGAAGAATTAATTCACTGGGTAAGGGGATATTTGCGCTTTCAATGGCCATCCCGATAAAAAGCCCCCAATACCCGAGTGACGAGATATATTCCACAGTGCTTTCGGCAATTGCTGCCAGCAGGCCGGCAAAAGACATATCGGACAAATATTTACCTCCGGTATGGAATTTAGATCCTGTTGTTTTTCCAGATCCTGGCCAGCAAGGAATAATCGACATTTATATCTGGAACGGCTGGTTTATGAGTGGAGTAACGGTGGTCATAATCCAGCAGTTCAAGGGTGAGGCACAGTCTGCGAAAGTTACTTGAGATTGTTGAAGGCGCGATTCCATACTTTTCAGCCAGTTCCTGTTGGTTAACCTTACGGTCGAGTTCGAGCCTGGCTATGGTATAGATTATCGTGGCTACCCAAACGTTGGATTTGCGGATAGCGGGATGTTCTGTCCAGCAGAAATCGTGCCAGAGGCGCAGGGCGGAATTGAGCTGGTTCCGGCTGCAGCCCCGCGTCGATAAATCTTCCAGGACTTGAAGGGCAACTTGCGCGTAACTGGGGTACGGCCATTGGCAATCAGTGTGATTTCGAGGCCAATCAACCGTGTCGGATTCATTTTTAACCAGGTAAAGATTAGTGCCGTTATTGCTGGTTTTCCCCCTGGACAGGCCAAGTTTTTTCCATACTTTGCGGAAGTCGTAGTACGGTTCGCCGTTACACTCCCGTTCTATTTCTACCTGTTCAAGTTCATAGAGTATTTCCTTAAGAAACTTTCTTCCTTCGGAAGTGCGGCAGGCCTGCCTTGGAGTAAGGCCGTTCAACGCGGATATCGGGCAGTCGACCCAGCGATCATAATATTCATCAAGCAGGACATTTGTTATCTCACGGGCTATCTCGCTGGAAAGCGAATCTTCTTCAGATTCCTGTATGTCCTGGCCGCTTTTTCCATCAATAGATATAGGAACTGGGTAGTTCATGTTCATTTCGATTACCCAGGAGTTAAGCTGACAGGCATTGTCTTTCAGGTATATGTTTATTCCTTCGGAGACGGGGATGCTTTTCTTAGAACAATATGATTCCAAATCATTTTTTATTTTTTCCAAAAGCAAGTCCTTGCAGAAAGCCGGCAGGGTCAGGCCGCTGGTTGAAAATTCATATTCGTCTCCTACTTTAAGCACACGCATGAATAGAACCATTCCCTGATCCAGTTCCTGCGCGGCGTTGGGATCGCAAACAGTTATTTGAGCTCCGCCGATGAGTTCGCGCAGGGTTAAAACATCCTTGGAAGAAATGTTTTCTACCTCGTAAAGGGAAATCCTGGATTGGGACCACTCCCGTAGGAGCTGTTGTTCCTGTTTGGTCAGGTCCGGGCTTCTTTGGAACATCTCAATGATCGTTTCGCCGGTCATCAGCATGTAATCGAAGATTAGCCATTCAAAACAGCGCTCAAGAATAAATTCATCATATCGTTCGATCATTTCATTGCTGATCTTATCCAGATATATCTTTTGCGCCCGCGTGACCTCCCGGGCCAAGAACGGCTGGTCGGTAAAGGCGCCAAGTTTGCGCCGGAGCTGCTGGCCTGCTTTTTTTAAACCGAATTGCTCTATCGAAACTACTTTTGTCAACCTGCCGCAGCATAGCGCAAAGGATTTGCCGCAGCCGCACGGGCAGGTATCCTTGTTTTTCTTTTTCATTCTGCACCTCCTGATGCACTGCAAACGTTCAGCCAGCCTAAAGGATTTAATCTTCTTCAAGTATTATTTCGGTCCCATTTTTAAAGACTTTAATATTAAGCGTCTTTAATATTTCTATATTAAGATATGTTCGTCCTTCTCTGATTAATATCGCTCCGTCTAAATTAACCTGAACATTGTTAATAAGAGTATTGCCACCATTTTTCAAGGGTAATACCATATTGTTCTTCCCGTTCTTAACAAGCAGGCTTTCATTGCTCGCCTGGTATTCTACGGAGTAGCCAAAAGCTTCCAGCACGAGGCGCAAGGGAAGGTAGTCCCTTCCGCCGTCTGTCAGGGGCTCAAGATATACTCCAGTTATTTCCTTGTTTACCGACATGCTTTCTTCTTTTAAATCCAGGGTTACTTCCTGCTTGCCGGAAGAGTTTAACATTCTCAGGGCGGCCGCCAACTGGAGTTCCGGAGTAGAAACCAGCCTGTCCGGGATAAGGCCCTTTTTGTCTATTGAATATCCGTCGGGAGTATGATATTCAGCTACAGTAATTTTCAAGGCGCCGCCGTTTTGAAGGGGAATCACTTCCTGGATTACTCCCTTGCCGTATGTCCGAACTCCCGCCAGAGATGCTTTTTCATAGTCCCTGATGGCTCCTGCCAAAATTTCGGAGGCGCTGGCTGTATATTCATTAACCAGAATAACTACCGGCAGGTCCAATTTTTCGTTATCTCCGGAAGTATAATACTTATCCTTATGCCCGTCACGGTAAAAAGTTGTTACAACAAGGCTTTTATCCGGAAGAAAATTGTCCGCCAGGTCAACGGCCGCCTGCAGATAGCCGCCGGGATTGCTGCGCAGGTCCAGAACCAGGCCATTTACTTCTTTTTCTTTCAATTGACTTAATGCTGTATTAAATTCTTCCGCTGTGCGGCTGGAAAAGGTACGGACAGAAATATAACCTGTGTTGCCTGATAAAACTTCCCAATCACACGTCGGACCGCTTATTGAAGCTCTTTCTATATTCACGTTGAAATCGCTTTCACCGGAGCGCCTTATGCCCAAGTTGACAAAGGTTCCTTCCGGGCCGCGGATCTTGCCGACCGCATCCCAGAGGGGCTGTTTCGCAATATCCATCCCGTTTATAGTAATAATTAAATCATCTTTTTTCAGGCCGGCTTCCTGTGCGGGGGAATCCTCAATTACTTTTTTAATAATGGGATAGGGCGGACTGATTTCAAGTTCGACTCCTATACCTGTAAATTGATTCTCTAAAGAACTGGAGAATTCTTCGAGCGTATCCGGGCTCAGGTACTCTGTATACGGATCATTTAATGAATCAATGATCCCTTCTATAGCGTTCTGGGTCAGGGAATTAATATCAGTGGGTGTTATATAATTCTCATCAATGTACTCCATGATTTCTTGAATAGTTGATATTCCCTGCTCAATGTCATCGGCGGCCGGCGCCGGCAGTACAGGGAAAAACATCAGAAAAATCAAAAGAATTAAAGCAACCGACTTTTTAAGCAACTTAATCACTCCATTATTATTCGTAATTCGCCCTGAAAGTTTTTTTTCCTTCTATGCGGTGTATGATTTGTTTCGACACAGATGATAAAAAGGATTTTTAAAGCCTTGCGGTGAAATACTTATTTATTAAATTTGAAAACCATAGGCTGGGTGCTGGATTTTGAATTCCGGATTATTTTTGATTATTGATGGGAACAGCCTGGCTCACAGAGCTTTCCATGCCCTGCCGCTGCTTACTACAAGCCAGGGGATTTTTACAAACGCGGTTTATGGATTTGCCAACATGCTTCTTCGAATTTTATCCGACCGTAAACCGCAGTTTGTCGCGGTATGTTTTGACAAGGGCAAGATTACCTTTAGACACAGCGATTACGGGGAATATAAATCTAAACGAAAGCCTACCGCCGAGGAGCTTCGTCCGCAGTTCCCGCTAATCAAGGAATTTTTACAGGCAATGTGCATCAGGATTTCTGAATATGACAACTATGAGGCTGATGATTTAATAGGTACGCTGGCGGTTCTCTCAGAAAGGGCTGGCATGAAAAACCTCATCCTGACTGGCGACCAGGATGCGCTTCAAATGGTTTCGCCGCTGACCAAGGTTTTGCTTACTAAAAAAGGGATTACGGAACTCGAAGAATATACTGAGGAAAAGGTCCGGGAGCGTTATGGAGTGTTGCCGGCCTTCTTTGCGGATCTTAAAGGTCTAACCGGCGACCAATCGGACAATATACCAGGCGTTCCGGGAATAGGGCCTAAAACGGCTTCCGTGCTTTTGCAAAAATACGGAACCCTTGAAAACATACTCGGCAATCTGGCTGAACTTCCCGAAAAGCAAAGGGGGAAAATTGAACCGTTTGCCTCACAGGCTGTTTTATCAAAACAGCTGGCTGTGCTGATTAAGGATGTCCCTTTACAGGAAGAAATCAGTGATTACACATGGCCGGGGGCCGATTACAAAAAGCTGATCGAATTCTGCGGCAAATACGAGTTTAAGAGTTTGATCCGCTCACTTACACAGACCGGCCAGAAACCTAAAAACAAGAAGCAGGCAAGGGATACGGGCAGTCTGTTCAAGGAAGCGGAGTACGCCAAAACAACAAGCGACGATTTATACCCGGTTGAAAAACCGGAAGATCTGGAAACGCTGGTTGAAGAAGTGCGGCGGGCCGGATGCGCCGCCCTGGCCGTAAACGGCAGTTTTGACGGCGGGGCTGAGAGGGCGGTATTTGCATTCCCTTCTGCCGGGGAAACTCAAGACGGGCCGGAAATTAAGACGGCAGTTTTTTCCTTAACCGGGCAGGGCCTGAAGGCTTTAAAGGCGATTTGCACAGACAGGAGTATAGATTTAATCGCCCACGACGGCAAAAAGCTGATCCGCATTTTAAAGGCCAATGGAATAACCATTGGGAACCTGTCCTTTGACACAATGCTCGCCGCCTATATCTTAAATCCCGGACTCTCCGGCTACCGGCTCAGAGATCTTGCCCTGGAGCATCTGAAAGAAATTATCCCGGGCGATGAGGATAGCTCCATGCTTACAAGCGTACGGGCGACCTGCCGGTTGGCGGATATTCTGAAAGATAAACTGCATCTGCAGGAAGCAGACGAACTTTTCTACAAAGTAGAAATGCCCCTTGTTTACGTTCTGGCGGACATGGAATCCGCAGGAGTGGCGGTGGATAGAGAACAATTGGCCGACTTATCGGATGAACTGGCCCGAAAAATAGATGATCTTACCCGGGAGATTTACGCTCTTGCGGACTGCGAGTTTAATATAAATTCAACCAGGCAGCTTTCTCAAATTTTGTTTGAAAAACTTCAGCTTCCTGTGATCAGACGCACAAAAACAGGATTCTCCACTGATGCGGGCGTTCTGGAAGAACTTGCCGATTCCCACCCGATTGTGAACAAGATACTTGATCACAGGATGCTGGCCAAGTTGAAGTCCACTTATGTGGACGGGATGGTTTCCTTGATTAATCCGGTGACAGGCAGGCTGCATACTACTTTTCACCAGGCTGTCACCGCTACAGGCCGTCTGAGCAGTTCGGACCCGAATTTGCAGAATATACCCGCCCGTGTGGAAGAAGGAAGAAAAATAAGGCAGGTATTTATACCCCGTCAGAAAGGGAACCTGATTCTTACCGCCGATTATTCCCAAATTGAACTGCGCCTGCTTGCCCATCTGAGCAGCGATGAAAATCTCAAGGAGGCCTTTTTACAGGGAGAGGATATCCACACCAAAACAGCGGCGGAAGTGTTCAGTATTTCGGTTGTGGAAGTTACCAACCAGATGCGCAGCAGGGCTAAAGCCATCAACTTCGGAATTATCTATGGGATCAGCGATTACGGCCTGGCCAGGAACGCGAACATCTCGCGCCAGGAAGCCAAACAATATATTAAAAGTTATTTTGAACGCTATTCAGGCGTTCAGGAATACATTAAGAGCGCTGTTGAAGAAGCACGCAGCAAAGGGTACGCGTCTACGATTATGAACCGGCGGCGTTACCTGCCCGACCTGTTCAGCCCGAACAAGACGGTACGTAATTTCGGTGAACGTACCGCCGTGAATACGCCAATCCAGGGAAGCGCGGCGGATTTGATCAAACTAGCGATGATCCGCATTCACCGGGAGCTAGAAAAACGGCAGCTTCAAACCAGGATGATTCTCCAGGTTCATGATGAACTTATCTTTGATGTCCCGGTCGAGGAGATGAAGGAAGTCCGGGAGCTTGTCAAGGACTGCATGGAAAATAGCCTTGTTCTGGATGTTCCCCTGCTTGTTGATTTGAAAGCCGGGCCCAACTGGTATGAAGTGAGAGAAATATAGTTTTCTAAGGAGGGCGTTATGCCTGAACTGCCAGAAGTAGAAACCATTAAACGAACCCTCGAGGCCAGAATTAAAGGGCTGTCGGTGGTTTCCGCAGAAATATTCCTTCCCAAGCTGATCAGGACGCCCGGTTTGGATGAATTCAAAGCACTTTTAACAGGGCAGAAATTTCAAGGGTTGGATCGAAGGGGTAAGTACCTTTTACTGCATCTTTCTCAAGGTTTGGTCATGGTGATACATTTGAGGATGACCGGGAGGCTGATTTATTTGCCCGTTTCTGCGGAGATAGCGCCGCATACCCATTTAATCATTAACCTGGACGACGGCTGCCAACTGCGCTATTCGGACATCCGGCGTTTTGGAAATATATCCCTGGTTCCGGCCGCGGGCCTGGACAAAATCCCTGGTTTATGCAGTCTGGGCAAGGAACCGTTTGATCGCGAATTTACACGCGGTTACCTGCTTAAACAACTGCACAGCCGCCGGGTCATCTTAAAAACTCTCCTTCTGGACCAGAGCTTTATTGCGGGGTTGGGTAATATATACGCCGATGAAGTATTGTTCCGGGCCAGGATCCACCCGCAGCAAAGATCAAATACTTTTTCGCAGCGTCAATCCACAAGGCTCTTTCACGCTATCCAGGATGTGCTCAGGGAGGGAATTGAAAACCGAGGTACGACCCTGCGGGATTATGTTGACGGGGAAGGCGTAGCCGGCAATTACCAGAACCTGCTCAAAGTGCATAACCGTGAAAACCAGCCGTGCGCTGTATGCTCAACAAACATTATCAGATTGCGGATAAGCGGGCGAAGCACATACTTCTGCCCACACTGCCAGAGGATGTAGGAGTTGACAGGCAGTTTTAAAAATCCCGGGGTGGTGTGCTTTTGTTAAGGCGGATCCTTTTTGCGCTGATTTTACTGCTGATAATCTTCAATCTGGATCACATCGGACGTTTCTTTTACCCGTTTTCCCATCACGATTTAATTATGCGGAATGCGAAGAAGTATAATCTCGATTCCTGCCTGATGGCTGCGGTAATCAAGACTGAAAGCAATTTTAACGCAAGCGCCCTTTCTGATCAGGGCGCCATAGGATTAATGCAGATAATGCCTGAAACGGGGAAATGGGCAGCTGACCAGATAGGTATACAAGGATATTCCACCAACAAGCTTTACGATCCTGAGACCAATATCCTGATCGGTACGTGGTATTTGTCCAGTTTAAACGGAGAGTTTGGCGGCAATATGGTTCTTGTCCTGGCGGCCTATAACGGCGGAAGCGGGAATGTAAGAAAATGGCTGCAAAGCGAGGAAATTTCCGGAACCGAGAAAGACATTGCTTTGGCGCCTTACCCGGAAACAAGGCATTTTATCCGAAAAGTGCTCAGGAACTATAAGATATACAGTCTTCTTTACGGCCACCAGGAAAATCCAATTTGAAACTTGAAAAAAGAGAAGCTGTGGATTTATTATTAATTCAGAAACTATTGATTATAAGGAGGAGTATAAATGGCAGGCCAACAGACAGTATCGCTTAAGGTATCGGGGATGAGTTGTATGCACTGTAAGGCTGCGGTTCAGGAGGCGCTTACAGGTGTTGCCGGAGTTAAATCTACGGAGGTAAATCTTGATCAGGGCAAAGCAACCGTGACATTCGATCCGGAAGTCGCTACGGTGGATAAAATGCGCGAGGCAATAAAACAGTCGGGTTTTGAAGTAATCTAGCCGAAGAAAAACTCCCTGACAGGGAGTTTGAGCAGCTAAAAGTAAATTGCAATATTTTTATTAAAGAGTTTATTGTCCCGGCATTTGAGGCAGACTCTCCGCCAAATTGCTCATATCTGTTATCTTTACGCCCTCGGGAAGCGTAAATAATTCGTCCGGCTGTTTTCCGATCTTGATATTGGTATAGTCAAGTACCGTCTTGGTTCCGTCTGCATTCGTCATCTCTATTCTGACGGGTATTCCATATTCACCGTGAATCCACATTTTTGTCTCAATTGTCATTGGGCCAGAAGTTGTAGTAATTTTTGGGCCAGGAGTTGTCATGGTGATGACCTTGCAGGTTACCCCGTTGCAGACTTCGGTTCCCAGTTCTTTGGTTTTAGCCGTGTCTATATTTTTTAGATAGTCTTCCGGGGTTGCTGCTTGTTCATTATTGTTGAAGTCTGGGAACCTCACAGCCATGTTTTGAGCCGGGTAATAGGTATAAAAAGTGTTGCCGTCCGTGATGCTTATAACTTCAACATCATTTTCCCTTGTTTCTGACCTGAACTTATTTTTCATCATACACATCCGGCCGCTCATTTTAATGTCGCCGGAGGTCATTGTATAGTCGTATGATAGCCCTTCCTCCAGCTCTTGTCCCCTGGTGATAAGATCGGCTAAGGTTGATCCTGTTTCTTTCTGCCCGGCGCCTTCTCCCTCGCTGACCTGCGAAGAATTGCTGGCTTCTTTTTTATTCCCTGAGCAGCCTGCCAGTCCAAAACAGACAAAAATAAAGGCTGTGATTAAGATAAACCCTAATACTTTTCTGATTTCATACACCTCCTTTCCGTTTCGCAGTAAAAACACAGGTATAAAGATGTCGGTGCTGTGTTTTTGGTTTTAATATTGGAAGAGCCTGTTAGAAAATATTATCTTTATTACCCTCGAATATTTTGTTGGCATAGGCAACGCAATCATCGTCGTCGGTCTCAAAAATTACCGGTTCACCTTCCGGAGCTATTCCCTGGCCGTTAAAAAATAAGACAATGATACATGAAGGAGATCCCGGATGAAACTGAATGCTTGCTATGTTGTATTTTTTTACTTCGACCAATTCTATTAATTTTTCCAGATCAGACATTGCGGACCCCTTTTCTACTTTATTTTTTAATGTGATAATAATATATCGTAAAAATAGATACTCTTCAATCTTTATCACGGATTTAGTTTTTTAGACTATAGCGGGGCCAGGCTTGACTTATTATAAAACTTGACTTATTTAAAGAAGCGGTTTTGCCTTGATGCTGTGACGACATCTCACAAAGAAGCTTATCTGTGAAAAATAGCGTCCTTTGAAGATTCAGCGGATCACGTGAGAGAGCGTTGATAACGCCGTGCATACTTATGAACACTGCCAGTGAATCCGGGGAAATTTAAAATGATAAAAATCATCGTCATGGTTATTTTGGCGTTTGTTTTTCTTCACCAGGTTGCAGCAAGAATAGTCAAGAAAAAGCTGGTTCATTTTCCTTTTCCATACCTGGCGGTTTTTATTATTGATAATAACCTGAAGAGGCTGCTCCAGCCGGCTGAAACAGTAATCAGGCGCAGCGGCATAATGGCCGGGATGACAGTTTTAGAAATAGGCTGCGGGAGCGGTTCATATACTACTTTTGCAGCCAGGGAAATTGGCGCCCAGGGCAGGCTTTATGCGCTGGACATCCAGCAGGGCATGCTGGATCGATTGCAAAAGAAGCTGTCGAGGCCTGAATTCAAGGATCTCAAGAATATCTTTCCGGTAAAAAGCAGCGCTCATGTTCTGCCTTTTGACACAGGCTCGTTTGATCTGGTTTATCTGGTGACTGTTCTCCAGGAGATACCCGATGTACAAAAGGCATTAAGTGAGATAAAAATGTGTTGAAGCCCGGGGGTATACTTGCTGTTACGGAGTTTTTTCCTGATCCCGATTACCCGTTAAAATCGACTACCGTCAAGCAGGGTGAAACAGCAGGTTTTATTTTAGATCAATCACAGGGGAGTTTCTGGAATTATACTGTCAGATTTATAAAATAAAACATAAGTTTACTATAAATTTGTATGACGGTTTCCTGAAACGTTGAATTATTCCAGGTAAACCTTTATTATAGAAATGTTACTAAAGGCTTGCGTTCTAAAGAAGGAGTAATTTTTTGATAAGGGGAATGGGCATTGAAACTTGCATTTGAAGAAATAGTGGATATAAATGCTTTCGGAAGGGAAAACACAAGGAAGCTAAACGAATTTCTGCCGCTTGCCGCAAGCGCGGATGTCAGTCCCGCCGCTGAAGACAAGCATAAGGTTTTGCTGGTTGTTATTGATCTGCAGGTTGATTTTATGGATGACGGCGCACTGCCGGTTCCTGGGGCCTATGATGATGTAAAAAGGCTGACCAGTTGGATGTTTCATAATTTATCCGGGATTACAAAAATAGCCGTATCTTTGGATACACACGTTCCTCACCAGATTTTTCATCCCTGCTGGTGGGTCGATGAGAGGGGAAAAAATCCCCCGCCCTATACTGTAATTACACTTGAAGACCTGGACAAAGGCAGGTGGAAAGCTGTTTTCAATCCGGATGAGTCCCGGGAGTATTTAATCGGCCTCAAGAAATATGGCAGGCTGGATCTTATTGTTTGGCCCTACCATTGTATTCAGGGTACAAAAGGGGCCGCTTTGGAGGCTCAGTTTGCCAATATGCTATATGCCCACGAGGCGGCAAGGAAGTCCGTCCCTATTCATTTGGTCAAAGGGACAGATCCCTTGAGTGAAATGTACGGCATTATCAAGCCGGAATTCGACCGGAACAACTTTATGAATCTTTCTTTCCTCAGCCTTTTCGAAAATTATGACCAGATTATTGTTGCGGGACAGGCAAAAACACATTGCGTGTTAAGGTCCGTCCAGCAGTTTTTTGAGCATTACCGGGACCGCAGGGATGTATTGAAAAAGTTTTTTATACTGGAGGACTGTATGAGTCCCATTCCAGGTTTTGACGTGGATGAGGAGTTTGCCAGATTTGAAGCTGACTATAAAGTTGCCATTGTAAAATCAACTGAGTTCGTGCTTTAGTTTGTAGTTATAAATAAACATTAAAAATTATAAAAAGCTATAGTTAAAGGAAGTGCAGTATGACCAGGAAAACAAAAAAAGATTATGTTTTAACTACCTCCGGTTATGAATATGATAAAGAACTTGCCAGGGTGTCCATAAAGGTAGTGCCGGCCCTTCAGGCTCTGATTAACAACCAGCATGATTTACTTAAGGCATTGCTGCCGAACTTCCCGGAAATGAAGATTTTCCTAAAAAACCATATGGCCGAACTATCTGTGGTGGAAGAAACAATTGCTTCCGCTCACGCCAAATACAACTTAAAAAAAGAAGAGACAAAAATACTAAGACAAAAAAAAGAAGATGGAAATACAAGTAAGGATATTGCTTCTTCGGGATATGACGAACACATTAAAGATAATGGTCAGTTGATGGACGAACAAGTCAGAAAAATAAGTCCCGGTTTGCCTTCCGCGAAGTTCGACACTGCAAAGAAGAATCCAGGCAGGAATGAAATACTGGATGTCAGGCGGATAGCGATAGGAGCTTCAATAAAGGCATTAACGAATGTTCTAGGACGGAAACTTTCTGAAGATGAGATATTGGCAATTGAGCAACAGGTTGATGCTTACCTTTAATCAAAGGTTTTCAGCTGCCTGGCCGCCAAAATATTTTCTACTTCTTTAAAGCCGGTTGGAAAGGCGTAGTTGTAGCGGGCCGGAAGTACAAAGACATAGCTATTGTTGCGGGCCAGATCACTGGGTCCCATAGGCGCCGCGCCAATATAAAAATCCTCCTTTTGTAATGAGTTCCATTGGCTTATTGTAAAGATCATAATGGGAATATTCTGGCGTGGCTTTTGTTCAGTCCACTACGGATGCCTGATGGAAATCATTTTGCCGGTTTCCACCGGCTGCGAACCACCTACTGCCAGACCCACCCATTCACTGTTTACAACCCGTATAACCTTTCCAGCTTTCAGGCAGAGTCATGCTAAATCCGTATTCGGTATTCAGTAAGCAGTTTCTGTGTTTCCGGTTTGATAGTCTCCCAAGTTAACCCAACTTTCCCCTCCCCAAGATCATAATTAGCCCAAAACACCCCTCTGGATAAATATGGGTTGGATATAAGCCGCACCATTACTGCATTCATGT
>LDZT01005249.1_pt1 | contig 48160 bp, 48 predicted proteins | sample 615521 | NCBI WGS metagenome assembly LDZT01 (sample SAMN03408292, study PRJNA278302) | terrestrial metagenome | isolation source: oil reservoir sample SB1 | place: USA: Alaska, North Slope, Schrader Bluff formation | collected 2011-09 | reverse complement strand
CCGTGCCCTTTGGACGGTTTTACTGAATGCTTACTTTTTCATCCTTCTGATGGCGCCGCTTGAAAGCGGCATGGATGTCTATCCTGAAAATTAACTTGCCTTAGGGAGGTCAACTGCTAAGCGTGCTCATGTTCGCCTCTTATACTTGTACGAACTCGTTCATTGAATAAAATCGCACTTAAGGCATTGCCCTCCCTTTGCTGATGAATTTTCATCCTCCTGCTGGTGTCACTTTAGCGGCATGGATGTCTTATTATATGGTTAATAATAATTATCCAGCCATTTTCCTGCCAGATGAGTAAGCTTTCCTTCAGTAATCTCAACTTCAACAATTTTCCCATTTAAAAAATGGGGTCCGGGAAATATCACTGTCTTATTGGAACGGGTTCGACCGCTTAAAAGCTTTTTGTTTGTCTTGCTTGTACCTTCAACAAGAAGCCAGCGTTTTTTTCCAACTTCCTGCAGATTAATTTCTTTGCTTATTTTGTTTTGGATATCGATTAAAACTTTAATTCTTTCACTTTTTACATAATCAGGAAGCTGTCCTTCCATTGTGGCCGCCGGTGTTCCCCTGCGCTGACTGTAGATAAAGGTAAACGCACTGTCAAAACGGATTTTTTCTATTAAATCCAAGGTATCCTGAAAATCTTTATCGCTTTCACCGGGAAACCCGATCATTATATCTGTTGTAATAGAAACACCAGGTATACTCTGCCGGATCGATTCAACCAGGTTGATAAAATGTTCCCTCGTATATCCTCTGTTCATTTTCTTAAGAATATGGTTGCTTCCGGCTTGTACGGGAAGATGAATATGTTCGCATATCTTTTCACAGCTTGAAATTGTTTCAATAAGGCGCTTGTTAAAGTCGCGCGGGTGTGAAGTTATAAATCTAATTCTGTCAAGACCGCTTATTTTATTGACTTCAGCAAGAAGTCCTGCAAAATCTAACGGCTGCTCCAAATCCTTTCCATAAGAATTTACATTTTGGCCAAGCAGGGTGATCTCTCTGTAGCCATGAGCCACCAGGTCTTTTACCTCTAAAATAATGTGCGCCGGCTGGCGGCTTCGCTCACTCCGCCGTACATAAGGCACAATACAGTAAGTGCAATAATTATTGCAGCCATATGTAACAACTACCCAGGCGCGGAATCCGCTTGCCCTTTTGATAGGGAGTCCTTCTATAACCGGGTTAATTTGGTGAGAGAGTTCCAACACAGTTTTTTGACTGCCCTGAGCGGTTTTCAGTAGTTCCGCAAGCCTGTGGTAGTTTTCTGTTCCATAGATAAGGTCTATAAAAGGAAAACGAGTTTTGATCTTTTCCGCTACTTTTTCCTGTTGGGTCATACATCCGCCTATGCCTATGATCAGGGACGGCTTTTCATACTTGAGCTTCCGGAGTTTACCCATTAAACCAAATATTTTGTTTTCAGCGGTTTCTCTTACGCAGCAGGTATTTATTAACAGGACATCTGCTTGCTCTTTATTTTCGGCAGCTACATAACCAATGTTTTCTAATATACCCGCCATGACTTCGGAGTCGTGCATGTTCATTTGACAACCAAAGGTAAGAATAAAATATTTTAATGGCAAATCTTCAATTTCTTTTTGTAAAATGATTTGTTCCTCTCCTTTTCATACTTTTCATATATGTCGAAGGCATGTACATTAATGGCTTAAAGAAACCAACAGCACTTTTCAAGTCTACTCTTTATAAAATACCCAGTTTATCAAGTATGTCAGCAAGTATCTCTATTGTAACCGGCTCACTTTTTTCGCATGATTCGGTAAATTTTGCTTTTCTGATCAGTTTTATAAAGGGAGTTTCCTGGTAAGAATAATCAAAATCCGGTAGGCGCTGCAGATTAGCGCCGATAAAAGAGGCAATCCCGCTTGCAATAGCACAGGCCGCCCTGTCCTGAAAATCATCTGTTTTTAATAAGGCTTCCTCCTGCGGGTTGGTGATAAATGCTACCTCGACCTGTGCGGAAGGGCATTTTGCGTAACGTAAAACTGCCAGTTCCGCCTCTTTTATACCCCTATTCAGCAAACCTGCAGCAGGAGAGAGCCTTTTGTTTATATTTGCTGCAAGTAGCTTACCCCTTTCGCTGCCTGTGTAATAATAGGTTTCTACTCCGTGATCTTGTTTTTCTTTGGAACTGTTGCAGTGAATGGAGACGAAACAGGCTGCATTGATACTGTTCGACATAGCTGCGCGGGCAATCTGATCAGCCACAGGATTTCTTATAAGAGACTTATCTTCTGTACGCGTAAGGTAAACATCTACTGTGGAAGACAGGTATAACTGTGCCTTTTTAGCAATAGATAAGACAACCTGGGATTCATTTGTTCCATTTAAACCTATCGCTCCCGGGTCGTAACCACCATGTCCGGGATCAAGAACAACAATATTTTTTTGAACAGGCATTGACTAAACCACTCCCCATAAGGAAAGAGAATTTTAACAAATAATAAGAATTATTAACAAATAATATACGTATAAGGAGTGTTAATATAACTGGCACTATTTTTTTATTTTTTCTTCCTGGCCAGGATCATTTTCCTTGTAAAACAGTTTCATGCATGTACTGCAATAAAAACGGTAAGTAGGTGAAGCCCCCCCTATAAAGCAATGCGAGTTTTCTTTATAAATAGGCAGGGAACAACCATAACAAAGTATAAAAGGAATTACCCTTGTCTTCCCTACATATTCAAAATCCAACCCTTTGGCGGATTCTTCCGTTTAAATCATCCCCTTTTCTTAACCGTTATTTGCCACTGCTGCCAGGAGTCAGATTTATTACTAGTCAATATATGCAAAAGTAACCTTCTTTGTTACTACAAAGTACAAAAGTACAACTCAGGACGCCAATGTGATTAATTATTTTCTTTGAAAGCTACTTTTTTCCTGCGTTATTTTAAAAGTATATTAATTATAAGCCCTCTTTATAAAAAGACCGCCCTTAAAACGGCGGTCTTCTATGCTTAATTATACTTAATTTATTTAAAGATTCTTTCCCATTACCTTGGCAATTTTACGCAAATCATCCATCATAGCGGAGAATTTTACCGGGTTAAGTGATTGCGGGCCATCGCACCAGGCTGTCTCAGGACTTGTATGAACTTCTATTAGAAGTCCGTCCGCTCCGGCAGCTATAGCAGCACGAGCCATTGCCGGTACAAATCTCCATTTTCCAATTCCGTGACTGGGATCGGCAATAACCGGAAGGTGGCTTAAATGCTTGACTACTGGAATAGCGCAGAGATCCAAAGTGTTGCGTGTATAAGTTTCAAAACTGCGTATACCGCGCTCACACATAATTACATTGTGATTTCCGCCAGCCATAATATACTCTGCCGCCATCAGCCATTCTTCTATAGTCGCTGACAGACCCCTTTTAAGCAGGACTGGTTTATCAACATTAGATACTTCTTTTAACAAAACAAAGTTCTGCATATTGCGGGTACCGACTTGTATTATGTCGGTATACTCTTTGACCACTTCCACAGCGCGTGTATCCATTACTTCGGTAACAATATGAAGACCTGTGGCTTCTCTAGCCTCAGCAAGCAGCTTGAGGCCTTTTTCCTCCAATCCCTGAAAAGAATATGGCGATGTCCTTGGTTTAAAGGCTCCGCCGCGCAGAATAGAAGCGCCTGCTTCCTTAACCTGCCGCGCAGTTTCTAAAAGTTGTTCACGGCTTTCAACGGCGCATGGTCCTGCCATTACATGGATCGTATCGCCGCCGATAACCAATTTTCCTGCCTGTACCAAGGAATTCTCTTTTTTGAAGGTCCTGCTGGCCAGCTTAAACGGCTGAAGAATGGGAACGATTTTTTCTACCCCAGGCATTACCTCCAAGCCAAGGACTTCGGGATAATTACGCTTGTCCCCGATAACGCCAATTACTGTCTGCTCCATACCGCGTGAAACATGCGCTTGTAATCCGGCGCCTTCAACCCTGGTGATTACAGCGTTGATCTGTTCCTCTTCCGCCCCGTGAATCATAACAATAACCATTACCCCAACCTCTTCTCGTATGCACTTTTTTACTCTGTCTTTATAATGTTAGCATAGCTATTTACCTCAAGCAATCTCTTTTTATCAAGAAAGAGCCGTTTTTATGTCTTTTATTAAAGAATTTACCTGAATAAGCATTGTTTGTGAATCTTTTGCGTACGCTATGGTATCTACCAGAGCGCTTCCCACTACTACAGCATCACAATAGTGGGCAACCATCCCTGCCTGAAGCGGACCGCCTATACCAAAACCAATCGCTATCGGAAGGGTAGTATACTTGGAAATCCGAGCGGTAAGGGATCTTAAGTCAGTATTGATTTCATTGCGTATTCCTGTTATACCAGTAACCGAAACGCAGTATATAAAACCACGGGAACGGGAAAATATTTTCTCCATCCTGCCATCGGTAGTTGTCGGGGCTACAAGCTGAATAAGACAAAGTCCGGCAGAGTCGGTAAAATCGAATAATTGGCCACACTCCTCAAAAGGCAGATCAGGAACTATTATTCCATCTACCCCCGCCAAAACTGCATCTACCACAAATTTTTCCAGACCATACTGTAAGATCGGGTTATAATACGTCATGATGATTAAAGGAACCTTAACCCGCTGCCTTATTTTTCCTATGGTTTCAATAATCTGCAACATAGTGATCCCTTTTGATAAGGAACGTATTGAGGCCTGTTGTATTGAAGGGCCGTCAGCCACGGGATCTGAAAAGGGAATGCCAATTTCAATAAGGTCAGCTCCGGCTGACTCCATTATAGAAGCAATCTCAATGTTCGTTTCAAGGTTGGGATCGCCAGCCGTCATATAAGTAATCAAGCCCTTTTTGCCTGAGGCTTTTAGTTCCTGAAATTTTTCAGTTATTCGGTTGCTTTTCATGCTTTTCAATTATAATCTCTCCGTTCAAGTTGCTTTCAGCCTTACTTCCAGAAAGCATCAGTTATCTTTCCCCATTATCTTATGAACAGTTTCAACATCTTTATCGCCTCTCCCGGAAAGGTTAACCACAATAACTTGTTCCGTCGAAAGTTTGGGTGCGGTTTTTACCGCCCAAGCCAGGGCATGAGAGCTTTCCAGGGCAGGCATGATGCCTTCTGTACGGCAGAGCAGCAGAAATGATTCAAGAGCCTCCTCGTCTGTTACAGAGACATATTCAACCCTCCCGGTTTGCTTTAAATAACTGTGCTCAGGTCCAACACCAGGATAATCCAGTCCGGCAGATATGGAATGAGCTTCTTTAATCTGACCTTCTTCATCCTGAAGGACATAGCTTAAAGAACCATGAAGGACACCTGGTTTGCCGCAAGACAGCGTGGCGGCGTGCAGTCCACTTTTCAAACCCAAACCCGCCGCTTCAACACCAACCAGCTTAACTTCGGGATCCTCCAGGAAGGGATAAAAAATACCGATTGAGTTGCTGCCTCCTCCGACACAGGCAATGATTAGGTCGGGTTTGCAGCCCAACTGTTCATTTAATTGGCGTTTTGTTTCCTCGCCGATTATCTTTTGAAAATCACGCACCATCATGGGATATGGATGAGGACCGGCTGCGGAACCAATAAGATAATAAGTATTTTCTACGTTGGAAACCCAATCGCGCAGCGCCTCGTTCATAGCATCTTTTAGCGTCCGGCTTCCTGCTTTTACCGGAAGAACACTTGCTCCCAGAAGCTGCATTCTGAATACGTTCAGACCCTGACGTTGAATATCTTCCTCTCCCATATAAATAACGCATTCAAATCCAAAAAGGGCGGCGACAGTTGCCGTAGCCACTCCATGTTGGCCGGCTCCTGTTTCGGCAATGATGCGTTTTTTGCCCATTTTTTTAGCGAGTAATATTTGGCCCAAAGTGTTGTTAATTTTATGTGCGCCTGTATGATTAAGGTCTTCCCTTTTTAAAAATATCCGGGCTCCGCCACAGGCTGCTGACAGGCGCCTGGTAAAGGTAAGGGGTGATGGCCGGCCAACATAATTGCTTAAATATGAGTCGAGCTCTTTATGAAATTCGGGATCGTCGCGGATTCTTAAGTATTCAGCTTGAAGTTCTTCCAGCGCAGGCATTAATGTTTCCGGTATATAACGTCCGCCGAAAGAACCGTAATAGCCATTTTCATCTGGTAATGTCTGTTGGTTTTTCATAATTAAGTTACCTCTTTCACCAAATTGATAAACTGCATTATTTTTTCAGGATCTTTTTTTTGGTTTGTTTCGACACCGCTGCTCACATCCACACCGTTTGGCCTTACGGTCAGGATAGCTTCTTTTATGTTTGACTGGTTAAGTCCTCCCGCTAAAATCATTGGTCTTGACCTTTTTATAGATTCAAGAATCTTCCAGTCAAAGACTTTACCTGTTCCGCCCGCCTTGCCCGGCAGGCAGGCATCAACAAGAACAGCGTCAACGGGGTAAGAATCTATTAAACTAAATAACGGGCTTTGAACGTTAAAAGCCTTAACTATTCTACTGTTAATTTGCCGACAGTAGTCCTGTGATTCTTCGCCATGCAGTTGAACAATGTCCAGACGGCAAAATTCCGTTATTTGTTGAACTTCTTTAATTGGTGAGTTAACGAATACGCCAACCTTCAGCACTCTTGGCGGCAGTTCCAGGGAAATTGAACGCGCCGTTTCAGGCGCAATCCTTCTTGTGCTTGGCGCAAAAACAAAACCCAGCGCATCCGCTCCGGCTTCTGCTGAGTAAAGGGCGGTCTTTAAGTCGGTTATACCGCAAATCTTTACCCAGACCATATCAATAACCTCCAGTTAGTTCTTTTACTTTTGCTTCAATGTTTTCACTGCGCATTAAAACTTCACCAACTAAAATAGCGTCTATTTTATTGCGGTATAACTCATCAACCTGCAGCCTGCTGCTTATTCCGCTTTCGCTGACTACTACTGTGGATTGATCAGTAATGTATCGACGCAGGTTAAAAGTAATATTTAAATTAACTTCAAACGTATTTAAATTCCGGTTATTAATACCGATTAAAGAAGCGCCTGAACAAATTGCTCTTTGAAGCTCTTCCCTGTTATGAATCTCTACAAGGCACTCCAGACCCAATTCCGACGCAAGTTTTTGAAAAGAGACAAGTTCATGATCATTAAGAGCCGCGACAATCAGCAGCAGGGCATCTCCTCCAAGTATTCTCGTTTCAAAAATCTGATATGGGTCAATAATAAAGTCCTTGCGCAAAACAGGCAGTTCTGACCTTGAATGGACCAGTTGAAGATATTCCGGCTTTCCATAAAAGAACTTTTCTTCGGTAATTACGGAAATGGCGGAAACTCCGCTGCGGTTGAAGGCATCTGTAATATCTTCCGGATTGAAATTGGGGCGGATCATTCCTTTTGAAGGAGATGCCTTTTTAACCTCAGCCAGGATAGATATTCCTCCATTTTTTCTAAGGGCGGCTTTTAATGATCTACACGGCGGCATGCCTTCCAGACAGCTCACAAGTGAGTCTAAAGGGCGCCTTTCTTTAATTTCTTTTAGATCTTGCCTTTTTTGAGAAATGATCTGTTCCAGGATCACTGACTGCTCACCTGTTCTTTCACTGAATTGGTAAACCTGATTAGACGCTGAAGTTTCTCCAAGGCGGCGCCGCTTGATATGCTTTCTGCCGCCAGATCCAGTCCTTTAGAAAGATCTTCTGCTAATCCGGACGCCACTATCCCAAAGGCCGCATTAATCAGAACGGAATTCCTGCGCGGACCGGGCTCTCCATTTAAAATAGACAAAGTATGCGCAGCGTTTTCAGATGGAGATCCTCCGAAAAGTTCTTCTGCCGGAGATCTTGGCAGACCGTATTTCTCGGGATCAACCGTATACTCACTTATCTTTCCGTTTTTAATTTCACAAACATAGGCGGGTCCGGAAAGGGAAATTTCATCAATTCCCTGGTCGCCGCAGATGATAAAAGAATGCTCAGTGCCTAAACGGGCAAGCACACCGCCCAGCTTTGTTGTAAGCTCACGATCATAGACTCCCATTACCTGTGCTTTTGCTCCGGCAGGATTGGTCATGGGTCCCAACACATTAAAAACCGTCCGGATTCCGATTTCACGGCGCGGGACTGCGACATGCTTCATCGCCGAGTGCAGCAACGGCGCAAACAGGAAAGCAATACCTGTTTCTTCAAGACAGGATTCAACCTGTCCCGGCTCAAGGTCAATGCGAACATTCAAAGCCTCAAGGAGATCGGCAGAGCCGCACCTGCTGGAGACAGAACGATTGCCGTGTTTTGCGACCGGAGCTCCAGCCCCTGCTATTACAAAGGCTGCTGTGGTTGAAATGTTAAATGTATTGGCGCCGTCTCCGCCTGTACCGCAGGTATCAACAACGACCGGATATTTAGTATTAATGCGGGTCGCTTTTTTGCGCATTACTTTCACAAAACCGGTAATCTCTTCTACAGTTTCTCCTTTGAATCTTAAAGAGACTAAAAGCGCTGCTATCTGCGCGGGAGTAGCCTGGCCTTCCATGATTGCTTCCATGATATTTTCTGACTGGCTCTCCGTCAGGTTTTTGCCGGCCGTAAGGAGTTCAATCGCCTCTTTGATTATTGAAGTTTCCTGAGTCATCTTTATCTCCCCCTTTTGTATTGTTGTTAATAAAATTGCGCAGCAAATCAAGACCATGCTCGGTTAAAATCGATTCCGGGTGAAACTGAACACCCTCAACGGGCAGTTCCTGATGCCGCAGACCCATAATTTCTCCTTCTGAAGTCCATGCGCTGACCGCGAGGCAGGAGGGCAGATCTTCGCCAGAGATCATCAGGGAATGATAACGGGTTGCCAGAAACGGAGACGGGATGCCCTTATAAATTCCCCGGCCGTCATGGTGAATTAAGGATGTCTTCCCATGCATCAAACGCCCGGCGTTGACCACACGTCCGCCAAAAGCCTGGCCGATAGCCTGATGACCCAGGCAGACTCCAAGTATGGGTATACGGCCGGCCAATTGACTGATCACATCCAGCGAAATTCCAGCTTGATCAGGAGAACCTGGCCCCGGGGAGATAACGATATGAGTCGGATTTATTTCCTCCAACTGCGCAAGATTAATCTGGTCGTTGCGCCAAACACCCACCTCCACCTTTAGCTGGCCGAAATATTGCACCAGGTTGAAGGTAAATGAGTCATAGTTATCGATCATTACCAGCAATTTAAACCACCTCCTTTTATGAAAGAGCAATAGTTTGAAATAAGGCCTGTGCTTTATTAACGGTTTCCTGATATTCTCTTTCAGGCACGGAATCGGCGACAATTCCTGCTCCGGCCTGAATATAAGCATGGTTGCGGCGAAACAAAATAGTCCTGATCGTAATCGCCGAGTCAAGGTTTCCATTAAAGCTCAAATACCCGACCGCCCCGGCATAAGGCCCCCGTTTTGACGGTTCAAGTTCATCTATAATTTCCATAGCCCTTACCTTGGGAGCTCCGGAAACCGTTCCTGCCGGGAAACACGATTTTAATGCGTCAAACGCTGTAAGACCAGGTGAAAGTTTACCGCGGACGGCGGATACCAGATGCATGACATGCGAATATTTTTCTACTTCCATGAACTGAGGGACTTCAACCGTGCCGGGTTTGCAAACTCGCCCCAAGTCGTTTCTTCCCAAATCAACGAGCATAACATGTTCTGCTCTTTCTTTGGGATCATTTAAGAGTTCCAGGCTTAATTGATCATCATCCCGGAGGGTGGCACCGCGTGGTCTTGTTCCTGCTATAGGCCTTGTTTCAACTTCCTCTCCCTCAACACGCACCAGCATCTCCGGAGAAGAACCGGCTATAACCAGATCACCGAAATTCAAATAGTAAAGATAGGGAGAGGGATTGATTGAACGCAAACGCCGGTATATTTGAAAAGGATTACCTTCAAAGGGGAGGCGGAAACGCTGCGAAAGCACGACTTGAAGAATGTCTCCGCTCCTGATGTATTCTTTTGCTTTAACCACACTATTCAGAAATTCTTCACGTTTCATATTGCTTTCAATGTCTGATACGCTTAATTTTTCTTCAGGTTTAGCTGTTAAAAAATCATTTTTCCCTGGAATGGGCGCTCTTAATTGTTTGGAAATCTGCTCAATTTTCTCCAGGGCCAGGAAATAGGACTTCTCCGGCGATTCATTTATTAAGTTGTTAACCACGACACGCAGAGAATGGTGCAGGTGGTCAAAAATCAAAATTGTTCCGCAGAACATGAACATGCAGTCAAAAAGGCCAAGATCAGCCTCTGCTGTATGAGGGAGTCTCTCAAGCCATTGGGACATTTCATAGCCAAAATAGCCGACGGCTCCCCCGAAAAACCTTGGCAAGCCGGTTAATACAGGTGTTTTGTAAGCGCTGAGAAGATTATTCAGAATTTGGAAGGGATCCCCGGTTACTTTCTTAATAACTTCGCCTGAACTATTTTTGATCTGGCCTTGATTGCCAAGATGGCTGTATAAGATTGCCGGGTCCAGGCCAATGAAAGAATAGCGGGCAATCTTTTCCTTTCCTTCAACGCTTTCAAGAAGAAAGGAAGGTTTCCCGTCAGCTGTTTTTCTGAACAATGTTATTGGTGTTTCAGTGTCAGCTGGAAATTCGCAGCTAACAGGCACCAGGTTGTAGAATCTGCTCATTTGTGTATACTCATTTATCCCCGGTTCAATCAATGTGGCTTTTCACCTCCGGTATAACGAATAAAAAACCGGCGTCTATGACGAACACCGGTTTCAAGCAAAATTAAAAAACCATGCTCATCTCAACTTTACTAAACTAACTCAACTCAGCTAACTTTATAATTATTTAGTTTTTTATATTTTAAGCACAAAACAAACAAAAGTCAAATGTTACTTGTTCTTATTCCTGATAATCTGCAAAAATATTTCAACCAGCGCCGGGTCAAATTGTATCCCCGAACAGTTTTTTATTTCTTCCAGGGCTTTTTCAACAGACATGGCTTTTCTGTACGGGTGGTCGTTTGTCATGGCTTCAAAAGCCTCGGCAATAGCAATGATACGACATTGAACGGGTATTTCCTCACCTTTTAATTTCAAAGGATAGCCCTGGCCGTTCCACCATTCGTGGTGTTTCAAAACCCAGTCCGAAATTGGCAGCAGGTCAGGCACGGATTGTGTAATGCGTTGCCCGATCTCACAATGCTGACGCATTTCAGCAGTTTCTTCAATTGTTAAAGGGCCTGGCTTGCAAAGTATTTGTTCCGGTATACTGATCTTGCCAAGATCATAGAATTGAGCAAAAAGCCGCATTTCGGAAATACTATGCTCCGGCAATCCTATACACTGCGCTAATGAAGAAACCAGTTCCTGCATTCTTGATATTTGACCTTCTGAAAGAAGACCCCTCTCCTCAAGTTTTTTTATTAGGGCAAGTGCGATCGTTTTCCGGGCAATCCGGCTTCGAAGCAGTTTTTCCCGGTACATATTTTTATCTGCTTCCTTAAATATCTCAGTCATGCCGGGCGAGGATCCCTTTCTTACCGCATATCCGACAGAAATGCTCAGCGGGAAAACGGGATTTTCCTGATTATATAGCTTGACGTAATGTGCTATCCTCCGGCAGGCTTTATCTGCTACCATAACATCGCAGTCGGGTAAAAGCACGGCAAATTCGTCGCCGCCGATTCTTGCAACAACATCACTGGCTCTAAATGGGCTTCTTATTGCATCGGCGGTTGATTTCAGAACTTCATCACCGACATTATGACCAAGTACATCGTTCACTAATTTAAGCGCATCAACATCACAGACAATGACACTTGTGGAACTGTGCCGACCTTCTTCCAGACGGCGCATTTCTTCTTCGAAATAAGCCCGGTTATAAAGACCTGTCAGTGGATCATGAATACTCAAGTATTTGAGCCTTTCCTCCATCTTTCTAAATTCGGTAACATCCATGGAATTTCCCAGAACTGTTCGTTTGCCTTTGTATTGAACTGAGGCAACTTTTTCCATTCGCCAACCAACACGCCCGTTTTTGCTCACATACTTGTATTCATAGGGGAATGAACGCTCCCCTTTTAACATCTTAATTGCCGAGTCCCGTGTTTTTTCCCGGTCTTCTTCCAAAACTATTTTAATTGATTCTTTCCCCATCAGTTCCTCTTTGCTGTAACCTGTTTCCATAATAAATGCGGGGTTTACAAATTCAAATTTCCCTTCACTGATTAAATAAACACTTGACGGAGTGTAATTTGCCAGAGTGTTGAATAGTTCCTCAACCTGTTTGCGTTCGGTAATATCTCTGACCGTAACCATTATAAATGTCCGGTTGCCCAAGACGAGCATGCCTATATATATCTCCGCGTCAAATATTGAAGAGTCGTTTGGCCGGCGGGCCTTCCCTTCGAAAAATTGGTCTTCTCCTGAAAGGACTTTGCTCCATAATTCAGGTAACCTGACTTTAGAATTTTCAATCTTAAGAAAATCTCCGATGAAATAAGAAATTATCTGATTCCGGTTTGCGCCGAACATTTTAAAAGCCTTATCGTTTACGTTAATTATTTTTCCATCCAGGTCATGTATGAATATTGCATCATTGACGCTGTTAAAGACGGTACTAAGAACTCTTTCAGAGGCGCTTAGGGCTTCTTGCGAATCCTTAAGAACCAATGCGCTGCCGATAATCTCAGAAAAGGTACGGAATAAGGCAAAATTATTCTCGCTATACTTTTGTATTTCTTTTATATTTTCTATTCCAATTAAACCCCTTAATTCTTCTCCCGTACAAACAGGCAGCAACAGCACCGAAAATACATTACGGGCAGTTAATATGTTTTTTTGATTCCCTTCCGGCAATTGAGCGACATCTTCAATATAAATAATCTTTTTCTCCTTAAGAATGCCAAGCCAAGCAGAAAATATCTCTGACCTGCTTTTTATGAGGGTATCTTTTGAAGCATCGCAATGGGGCCATTCCTGGGTTTTATCCATGCCGTCAATGTCTTTTCTTACAGTCACCAGATAGGTTCGATCCGCCCCGCTTATCCTGGCAAGATCAACGAGAGAGGAATTTACGGCATCGTCAAAATTGGATGCGCCTATAAAACGCGAAGAAATATGGGCAATGGTTTCTTCCATTTCCAGCCTGCTTTTTGTATTTTCCTGGGACTTTTTTAAATCTGTAATATCAAATAAGTAACCCTGATAATAAAAAGACTTATCCCTTCCTCTGACTTTTCCGGTTACTTTGAGCATAACAGTTATAATTTGCCCGTCGCTCCGGACAAGTTCCAACTCTGAGAATTCAACTTTTTCTTTTTCTTGAATAAGCCTGGCGACATTTTCCCAATCCTCTTTCTTTAAGAAAACCTCGGATATGTTTGTGCCTATTGCTTCTTCAATTGTATTAAAACCAATTATCTTTATAAAAGCGGCATTACACAGAACAATCTCTCCGTCACGTTCAAAAATATAGTCGCCGGTAATTGCTTCATCGAACAACTGCCGGTATCTTTCCTCACTGTTCTTAATAAGAAGCTGGGAATGTTCCAGCGCTGTCAACATATTATTTATTGCGCCGGCAAGATTCGTCAGTTCATCCTTGCCATCAAGTTCAATTCTTGCTGAAGAATCTGTGCTCCGTTCAATGCTTTGTGCGCTGTTGCTTAGTTTTTCCAGACGGGACAAAACCATCTTTTCCACTAGCAAAAGGATTATACTCCCCAGGATCAAGCCTGAGGCCAGGAAACATAATATAAAATAGAACATGCTGGCCTTTCCCTGCATATATATTTCTCTTGGCTGATCTACACGTAATACCATGCATGGAATTCCGTAAATATTCTCAATTAATGTATAACCTGCTATTAATTGAGGATTTAAATTTTGGATAAATACTTGTGTTCCATTTGATAAAACGAGATTCGCTCTGTTAAAATCTTCAGGCATAGTTGAAGCTTCATACTTTTGAAAAGTTAAAGATAAATTAGTTGTTTCAGACAGGCGTTTTATTTCCGTCTGATCAAGGTAGCGCCCCATGATCAGGGTACCCCTTGCCGGTCCCTTATCCTCACTGGTCAGTATGGGTTGGGAGGCAACTAAAAAAGGCCCTTCAGGCAATATGATAAATCCTTTTATGCTTTTAAATTGCTTTAGGTTAACGAGGAAAATTTTGTTGTTAAGGAGGTGTTTGCTTAAACTGTCGGGAGATGGTATTGACATGTTGTTTGCCAGATCGTAATACTTGCTGTAAACAACCTTGCCTGATGTGTCGAAGAAGGCAATCAGGTTTATTCTAAGCAGCTCAAAGGTCTGATCGACTAAGTTTTTCTTAATATAACTATCGTTTTCACCGGCAATAAAGTTATAAGTATCGTCCCATGACGCCCAGTCAGATACTGTCTTGTCCAGAAAATTAATACTATCAGATGTTGCGTTAAGAGCTCTTTGAACGTTCCTGCGGGTGCTTTGTTCTTCCAGTTTGGCAAAATTGCTCATCATGAAATAATTTGCGATTATATATAGCACCAAAACGAGGCCAATAAGCGTAGAACCAGCAATAATTAATGTTTTCCTGCGTAAAGTCATTTATTTACCTCTATAAAATAATAAAAAAAATAATAAAAAAAGGCCTGTCGAACAGACCTTTTATGCTTCACGCTTTTCGAGATATCTTTCCAGCTTGCGTTTTACCCTTTGCAGGGCATTATCAATGGATTTTACATGACGTTTTAAATCTTCGGCGATTTCCTGGTAGGACTTGCCTTCCAGATAGGACATAAGTACCTTCCATTCCAGAGAGCTGAGTATTTCTCCCATTTTTTCCTCTATATCATAATATTCTTCCCTGCTGATGATCATTTCTTCGGGGTCTGCTACTTTGGAACTGGAAATAATATCTAACAGAGTACGGTCAGAATCTTCCTCATAAACAGGTTTATTTAAAGATACATAGGAATTTAGTGGAATATGTTTTTGCCTTGTAGCCGTTTTAATGGCTGTAATAATCTGTCTTGTAATGCATAATTCCGCAAATGCACGAAATGACGAGAGCTTGTCCGTCCTAAAATCGCGGATAGCCTTATAAAGACCAATCATACCTTCCTGGATAATATCTTCCCGGTCTGCTCCAACTAAAAAATATGAACGTGCTTTTGCCCGTACAAAATTTTTATATTTATTGATTAGAAATTCTAAGGCTCCGTTATCACCTTCCCTGGCAAAATCAACTACTTCTTCATCAATCATTAACTGGTAAGAGGCAGCGATATCTCTCTGAACGCTTAGATTCACTATATCCCCCCACTTTAATTAATCCTAACATAATCGGTTAGTTAAATAATGTGTAGTTAATGAGTTGCCCTTGGACGGACCTCATTGGCCTAGCCTATTATAACGTAGGGTAAAATCCCCGTCAAGAAAAAATCCAATTTAACTACTTTTACGACGCCATTTTTCCAAAATCAAACGAATGTTTTCATTTAGGTTTTTTTCTAAATAACCGTCAACTGGAGTTCCGCTCATATAATGGCTTTCCGACTCTTTTTTTACGCTTTCCACCCAGGAAAGCAATTCTTTAGGCGTAAGCCGAAATGCTCCCTGTCCAAGTATTATCCTCTGTTCCAGCCAATCTGACGTTGCCACATAAACGGTATCCAGCCTTGACAGCTCTTTTGAGAGCTTTTCAATCAGGTTGTCGGCAGTTTCCCCTTCTACAGTATAAATTACTTTTAAACCGAAAGTGTTTTCAACTTCATGCTGTGAATCTTTTGTTTTTGCAGCGTCGAAAACAACTGTTGTATCTATGCCGGTTAAAGCGGCATGGTTGATTAAGATATTGATGAGCCTGTATCTTGCGCTTTCCATACCATTCTTTTTTAACTCATCAGAAGTTTCCGCCCAGTCAAAAATAACATTATAACCATCAACAATCAGTCGCTCTCCCATGAGAAGCCAATCTCCTTTGCCGGAATACTTCATAAGCCAGCAGGGCTGCAGCTACTGAAGCATTTAATGAATTTAACCTGCCTATCATAGGTAGACTGACCAAAATGTCACAATTTTTTCTAATCAGGGGTCCGAGTCCCTTTCCCTCACTACCTATTACAATAGCTACAGGTCCATCAAGCCTGGAATCCCAGAAAACCTCTTTTGCCAATGGATGCGCTCCTACTATCCAGATGTTTTTCTGCTTGAGATATTTTATTGTTTGGACCATGTTAGTTACCCTGCAAAGGGGCACATATTCGAATGCCCCTGCCGAAGCTTTAATAGCCGCCGGAGTGAGTGATACACTTCGATGCGCTGTAATTATTATACCGTGTACACCAGTTGCTTCAGCAGTGCGGATAATTGCGCCAAGGTTACGCGGATCATTGAGCTCCGGTAAAAGGAAAAGAAAAGGCTCCGCTCCTGCAGAATGCAATAGCTCATCTATTGAAAGATAACCCTTGGCGGCGCTTATGGCGATGATACCCTGGTGTACGATACCGGGAAACATTTTATCAAGGTATGTTCTTTCGACAAGAATAACAGGAATATTTTTCTCCCTTGCCAGCATTCTGATTTCCTGCCCTGAACCGGTATCTGTCTTTCTTGCCAGCAGAAGCTTATTGATTGGGCGGTTAGACTTTAGAGCCTCTCTCACAGGATTGCGCCCGACAATATAGTCTTCACGCATTCCGCCTGATTCCATTAAGATTCCACCTGCTTTTGAACAACTAATCTATCTGAAAATCAACTTGCATTAGGGAGGTCAACTGCCTACGTGCTCATGTTCGCCTCTTATACTTGTACGAACCCGTTCACCCTCGGGCTTAAGTAAAACTTGGCGCCATGCGCCTCAAACAGTTACCTCGCTTATCCCCGGGTTCACTCGTTCTTCGAATGAAGGCTCAAAATCGCACTTAAGGCATTGCCCTCCCTTTGCTGATGAATTTTCATCCTTCTGCTGGCGCTGCATTGGCAGCATGGGTGTCTATCCTGAAAATAATCTTTTCACGCCTATTAAATGAACCCGGTAGGCAAGGTATTGTCAACGCTCACTCCGATGCTTCGCACCGACAGTAGCGCGGCTTGCTTCGGACCGGACTAGCGGCGCTGCAAAGGCGGCATATGAGTAACTAACGACATCGCCCTGTTAACTTTGGAATTAAGACTGCTTTTTATAATAACTTAAGAGAGCCGCTGGTTTCGCACCGCTGTCCGGTTACCCTCGCTTCGCCGGCTACTGTTACCGGCGCTTCGCAAGTCGTTCGCTGTTGATAATACCTTGCCCTTTGTACGGTTACTGATATACTTACTGCTTTTGAACAAGGGAGATTTCGCTCATTTCGACTGCCTCGCGGGCTATTGTCAAGACTTCCTGGAGACGTTTATAATTTTGCTTCAGGTACAAATAACCAACAAGCGCCTCCATGCCCGTACTATAGTGGTAGATACCGATATCTTTTCCCTTTTTCGGATGTCCATTTTTAGCGTTGCGTCCTCTTCTGGCTACTGCCGCTTCATCTTCGCTTAAGTGTTCCTCAAGAAAGCGTATAGCGATTGCCTGTTTCTCGGCCCGCACATAACCGGTTGTTTTTTTGTGCAATACGTTAAGCCTTGTTATACCCTGCTCAATAAGATATTGACGGATGTATAAGTCATATACAGCGTCGCCCAGGTAAGCTAAAACCAATACCGGGATTTCTTCGGGCGGGCTTTTTTTATTTTGCAAAAACTGCTCACCTGCCGGGATGTTATCTAAAAAGTTACTTTCCATCGCAACTTCCTGAAAATTGATGTGCATTAGGGAGGCCAACTGCCTGCGTGCTCATGTTCGCCTCTTATACTTGTACGAACTCGTTCACCCTCGGGTTCGTTCAAACTCGGCGCTTATGCGCCTCAAACAGTTCCCTCACTTATCCCCGGGTTCACTCGTTCTTTGAATGAAGTCTCAAAATCGCACTTAAGGCATTGCCCTCCCTTTGGACATTTTTACTAGATACTTAATTTCCATCTGACTCCGTCCGGTGTATCTTCTATTATAATCCCAATTTCTTTCAGCCCGCTGCGAATCCGGTCAGCCGTTGACCAATCTTTTTTTGTACGGGCTTCCTGACGGACTTTTAAAAGCAACTCAATTAAAGATTGAACCAAACTGTCGTCGGCGTGTGGTTTTTCATCAAGGATAAATTTGCCTTCGGGGCCTGTCTTGAACAACCCCAGAACGCTGTTAAAATATGCATAAAGTTCAATAGCCTTGACTAAATCAGCCTTGTCCATCACTGTGTTTTGGTTTAAAAACGTATTTACTTCTTTAGCAGCCTCGAAGAAAATCCCGATTGCCAGAGCGGTGTTAAAGTCATCATCCATTGCCTGGTTGAAACGTTTTTTTAGTTCTGAGAGACTTGCTTGAAAATCAGAATCATTTTCTTTAATCGCCACTGACGAATGTTTCTGAATAGCTTCCTCAAGCAGTTCAATACTGTTTTTCAGACGTTCCAACCCTTGTCCCGATGCATCCAGCTTTTCAAAATCAAAATCTAACGGGCTGCGGTAATGTGTAGAAAGAAGGAAAAAACGGACGGTAAGGGAATTGAATTTTTCCAGGATTTCTCTAACCAAAAAAAAGTTGCCTAATGATTTTGACATTTTATCCTGGTTAATGGTAATAAAACCATTGTGAACCCAGTATCGCGCGAAAAGTTTTCCGGTAGCTGCTTCTGACTGGGCGATTTCATTTTCATGGTGGGGAAAAATCAGGTCCATACCGCCTCCGTGGATGTCAAAACCGGAACCAAGGTATTTTAAAGACATTGCCGAACACTCTATATGCCAGCCAGGTCTGCCGGCGCCCCAGGGGCTTTCCCAGAAGGGTTCGCCTTTCCTGGCAGCCTTCCAGAGTGCAAAATCCGCCGGGTTTTTTTTCCTGGGATCTACTTCTACCCTGGCGCCGGCCAGAATTTCATCGCTTGATCTATGGGAGAGTTTTCCGTATTCCGGAAAAGACGAAACATCAAAATATATATTGCCTTCAACCGCGTAGGCAAATCTTTTTTCTATCAAAACAGCGATCATTTCAATGATTTCTTTCATATGCCCGGAAACTCTGGGGTGGCAATTTGCCCTGGCCACATTTAAAGCATCGGCATCCCTGTAGTATTCTTCGATATATTTTTGAGAAATAATTGATGCGTCTAACCCTTCCTCAAAAGATCTTTTGATAATCTTGTCGTCTATATCTGTAAAATTCTGGATATATTTAACCTGAAATCCCTGCTGCACGAAGTAGCGGCGTATGGTATCGAAGAAAACTAGAGGCCGGGCATTTCCAAGATGGATATAGTTATAAGTTGTAGGGCCGCATACATAAATGGATACTTTTCCGTCTTCACGGGGAATAAACTTTTCTTTTTGTCTCGTTAAAGTATTATAGATCTCCAAAATATGCTTCTCCTTTTAAGTCTATTATGTTTCAGCGCATAAAAAAAACCGAAATATACCAATGTAAAAGACATGGCAATACTTTGGTTTTATGTAAAAAAGCAATAAAACCACAGCTCCGGCCGAACTGTGGTTTTATTGCTTAATATTGTTTAAGTCTTTCCAGCTCTTCCAGCAGTCTATCATTTAGTACCCTGATGTATGTTCCTTTCATGCCCAGGGACTTTGACTCAATGACTCCTGCGCTTTCAAATTTACGCAAAGCGTTTACAATAACCGATCGTGTTATTCCCACGCTGTCTGCTATTTTGCTTGCCACCAGCAATCCTTCATCTCCGTTTAATTCTTCAAAGATATGGTGTACAGCATCCAGCTCAGAAAAAGACAGTGTACCAATAGCAATTTGTACCGCCGCCCTCTTGCGGGCTTCTTCTTCCATACGTCCTGCCCTGGCGCGCAGAATTTCCATTCCTATAACAGTGGCGCCGTACTCAGCTAAAACAAGGTCTTCATCATAAAAAATGTTTTCAAATTTGGCAAGCACAAGAGTCCCCAACCTTGAACCGGCCCCCACAATGGGTACTATTGTTATAACTTTGTTGTTATAGTTACAACTTGTCTGCTGGTTAAAAATACAGGCGCCTGCTGTCTGTGGAAAATTTGCATTTGTTTCATCCATGCGCAGCAATGTTTCGTTGTATGCCTCTGGAAAACCAACCGGGGATTCAACTAAGTTATCTATTATTTCACAATTAAAACCTTTCAGGTATGAGTACCCGAGTATTTTACCGCGCCGATCGATAATATAAATGCTGCATCCGATGTTTTCTCCCAAAATGGCTGCTATTTCCCTGAAATCGACAGGGTATCCTGCAGATTTTTGCAGTAACTTGTTTAAGGAACGTGTTTTATCGAGCAGGTTGCTCATTTTAATCAATTCCTCTCTAGGATTATTGTTTCTTAACCAGGAAAACAGTTCTTTAAAGAGGAATATACTTTGCTACAGGATATAACGGCTAAGATCCTCGCTCTTGACTATCTCCCCGAGTTTTTGACGCACATAAGATTCGTCGATATTAATAGTTTGTCCCGTTAATTCACAAGCATTAAAAGAAATTTCTTCCAGCAGCTTCTCCATAATAGTATGAAGCCTTCTGGCGCCTATATTCTCTGTCTGCTCGTTAACAGTATAAGCGATTTTTGCAATTTCTGCAAGAGAATTTTTTGAAAATTTTATCTCTAATCCTTCTGTTGCCATCAGACTGGTATATTGTTTAATAAGGGAGTTTTCAGGTTCAGTAAGAATCTGTAAGAAGTTCTGCTGGGTTAAACTGTCGAGTTCTACTCGAAGCGGAAAACGCCCCTGAAGCTCCGGAATAAGATCAGAAGGCTTTACTCCATGAAAAGCGCCCGCGGCAATAAACAGTATGTGATCGGTCCTGACAGGTCCATACTTTGTCATTACTGTTGAACCTTCAACAATTGGCAGGATATCCCTTTGAACGCCGCCCCGGGAAACATCAGGCCCATGTCCGCTATCGCGGCCTGCAATCTTATCTATCTCATCCAGGAAAACAATCCCGTCCTCTTCAGATCTTTTTATTGCTTCGGAATATACTTCATCCATGTCAATTAACTTTTGTGCTTCCTGCTGAGTCAGAATTTTACGTGCCTCTGTTACGGTAACTTTCCTTCTGCGTTTCTTCTTGGGTAAAATTCCACCAAGCATATCCTGGATATTAATGCCCATCTCTTCCATTCCTGAACCCGTGAAGACTTCAAGCATTGGAGGCGCCGTATCTTCAACCTCTATTTCCAGGTATTCAGTTTCGAGTTCCCCGAGAAACAACCTGTTGCGAAGGGTCTCCCTTTCCAGTTGGATACGGCGGTTCTTTTGTTCCTGGATCTGATCAACTGGCTCCGTTTGTTTCGTCCCACTAAAAATCATCTCCAGCGGGTTCCGGATAGCTGACTCCTGTCTATGCAGCGGAGCAAGAAGTTCTATTATTCTTTCTTCTGCTATCTTTCTTGCCTTTTTCTCCACTAAAGTAATTTTTTCTTGTTTGACCATTCGGATGGAAGTTTCCAATAGATCCCTGATCATACCCTCGACGTCCCTGCCAACGTAGCCAATCTCAGTAAATTTTGTTGCCTCAACCTTGATAAAAGGCGCTTTCACAAGCCTTGCCAGCCTGCGCGCAATTTCCGTTTTTCCAACACCGGTAGGGCCAATCATAAGAATATTTTTGGGAACTATTTCTTCCCTCAAATCTTCAGGAAGCTTGCTGCGACGGTATCGGTTGCGAAGTGCTATAGAAACAGCTTTTTTTGCCTTTTCCTGTCCGACAATAAATTTATTTAACTCCTTCATAGTATCCCGCGGAGTTAAACCTTCCATTTAATTTTTCCTCCCTTTCAGATTTGCGATTTGTCTGCTGTTTCACTATCCTCGCGCGACAGCAAATCTGGCTTAAGATCTTCAACCGTAATTTCCTTGTTGGTGTAAACACAAATATCCGACGCTATATCCATAGCCTCACGGACAATCTGTGAAGCTGTGAGCTGCGTATGTTTTAACAAAGCCCTTGCTGATGCAAGGGCATAAGGCCCGCCGGATCCAATAGCGGCTATGCCGTCGTCAGGTTCAATTACTTCCCCGCCTCCGGATATAACATACAAATGGTCTGGATCGACAATAATCAAGAGCGCTTCCAGCCGGCGAAGAACCCTATCCGTTCGCCATTCTTTAGCCAGTTCAACGGCTGCTCTTTGAATATTTCCGTTATAAGTTTCCAATTTGGCTTCAAATTTTTCAAAAAGAGTAAAGGCGTCAGCCACGGACCCTGCAAAACCCGCCAACACACGGTCATTATACAAGCGCCTAATTTTATTTGCTCTGTGTTTTAGAATTGTATTTTGGCCGAAAGTAACCTGACCGTCACCTGCCATGGCCACCTGACCGTTTTTTCTAACCGCTATAATTGTAGTCGAGTGAAACACTATGATCACCCTTCTTTTTTAATAATAGAACTTATGCCCGGGGATGAAATTGCTGATAAACTTTCTTTAATTTTTCCTGCGTAACATGAGTATATACCTGGGTAGTTGATAAACGCTTATGGCCAAGCAACTCCTGAACTGCCCTTATATCCGCTCCCCTGTCCAACATGTGGGTAGCATAAGTGTGGCGAATCAGGTGAGGATTTACGTGACGGTTAAGGCAGCTTTTACAGACCTGTTTATTTATAATCTTGCGTACTCCTCTGGTTGTCAGTCTCTTACCCATTCTGTTTAAAAATACCGCCTGTTCAAAACCAAATTTGTTGGCAAGTCTGGGCCTGCCGTCTTCAAGATAAATTCTTATACTGTCAACTGCGGGAAAACCTATGGGAACAATCCGTTCTTTACTGCCCTTGCCCATAAGTTTTAAGTAGCGGGAAGTAAGATCAAGATTGTTTAAATCTAAACTAACCAGTTCACTAACCCGCATACCTGAAGCATAGAGTGTTTCCAGCAGGGCGCGGTCCCTTAAGTCCAAAGGGTTGTTTTTTGACGGGGCTTTGACCAGCATTCTGCATTCATCCTCAAATAAAAACGAAGGCAGCCGTTTTTCCAGCCGCAGGTAACTTATTCTGGAAAGCGGGTTATCTCTTATTATCCCTTCCCTGCTTAAAAATTTAAAGAAGGATCTCCAACCTGCCAGCTTTCTGTTGATGCTTGAACGGGCAAGTTTTTCCCTGTGCAGTTTCGATAAATAGGACCGGATAAGTTGGTAGTTAATATCGCCTGGCTGTAATTCAAAATCTTTTTTTTCAAGAAAATGCGAGAAAAAGTCTATTCCCTGGAAGATGTCCCGCTGGTAACCTTCCAATGTATGGACAGACACATTTTTTTCTAATTGCAAATAATTAAGAAAACTATCAACATACGAATACATTAAGTTGTTGCCTTCTTTGTATCCATATTTTGCCTCATATTTTTTTTCTTAGATTTTTTATTGTTTGCGGCATTTATATTTGAAACGTTATTCTCCGTTGCTGATTTATAGCCGCACTCAGTATTAACACAGTTAAGCTGGATGTGTCCATTGCTATTTTCCTTTGAAACCATTAATCCTCCGCAGCGGGGGCATTTTTCTGGACTGGGTTCATGCCAGGTCACAAAATTACATTCGGGATAACGGCTGCAACCGAAAAAACGGCGTCCTTTTTTACTCTGCCGCACAACCAGTTCACCCTCGCATTGTGGGCAGGATACTCCCGTAGATGTAACCAGCGGTTTAAGATAACGGCATTCCGGGAATCCTGGACAGGCCAGAAATTTGCCGTGCCTGCCAAATTTAATAATCATATTTCTGCCGCATTTTACGCATTTTTCTTCAGTTTGTTCATCCTGCAGCGTTACTTTTTCAATTTTTTCACCCGCTGTTTCCACAGTTTCCCTAAAGGGGAAGTAAAACTCCTGAAGCATTTTTACCCATTCAAGTTTACCTTCTTCAATTTTGTCGAGTTTTTCCTCGATCATTGCCGTAAATTCAATATCTATAATTTTAGGAAAATGATTTTTAAGAAGATCGACAACAACCTTTCCTAACTTAGTAGGCACAAACTGTCTTTTTAACCTGTTCACATAACTGCGTCTTAATATTGTCTCCACAATCGGGGCATATGTACTGGGCCTGCCGATCCCTTTTTCCTCCAGTGCCTTAATTAATGTAGCATCAGTATACCGTGGAGGCGGTTGGGTGAAATGTTGCTTCGGAATCAATGATTTGGCTTTAAATGTATCACCTTCAAAGAGCTTTGGCAGTGTTGCTTCAAATTCCTTTAATTCATCCTGGCCGGATTCAATGTAAACACGCATAAAGCCTGGAAATTTTATAACCGAGCCCGCAGCGCGAAAAAGATATCTCCCTGTACCCAAGTCTACTCTGGTAGTTTCAATGAGAGCAGGACTCATCTGGCTGGCCGCAAACCGTGACCAGATAAGTTTATAAAGCTTATACTGGTCTCTTGATAAATATTTCTTGACTGTTTCAGGTTCGCGATAAATAGAAGTTGGTCTGATAGCCTCATGGGCGTCCTGTATTTTTCCTTTTTGAACGGCATGTTTTTGAAAATTTGATACAAACTCCTGGCCAAACCTCTCCTTGAGAAAACTCCCTGCCTCTGCCTGGGCAGATTCAGAGACTCTGGTAGAATCAGTCCTTATATATGTAACAAGCCCAACCGGGGTTTTTTCACCCACATCCAGGCCTTCGTACAATTGCTGTACAAGGGTCATTGTTCGTCTGGCGGTATAATTTAATTTATGATAGGCTTCCTGCTGCAGGGCGCTGGTTGTGAATGGCGGAGAGGGATAACGAGTTTTTTCCTGAGTAGTAATCCTGCTAACCCGGTAAGAAGCTCCGGTAAGATCCCTGATTATTTTGTCGATCTGTTTTTTATTGGAGATACCTGCTTTTTCATCATTTATTTTATATAACCTCGCCTCAAAGGAGACACCGTCTTTTTGGATAAAGTTAACTGTAAGCGTCCAGTATTCCTCGGGTGTGAAAGATTCAATCTCGCTTTCCCGATCACAGATTAAACGGATTGCAACAGACTGCACTCTTCCCGCGCTTAATCCGCTCTTTACTTTTTGCCATAACAGGGGGCTCAGATTATAACCTACCAGGCGATCTAAAATACGCCGCGCCTGCTGAGAATTAACACGATTGAAATCTATTTCACGAGGTGTCTTAATAGCTTTCTGTACGGCCTGCTTGGTGACCTCGTTGAATTCAACGCGGCAGGAACTGTCTTTTATCTTCAGCATTTCACGCAGATGCCAGGCAATAGCTTCACCCTCGCGGTCAGGATCAGGAGCTAATAATACGTGATCAACTTTTTTAACCGCTGATTTTAAATCTTTAATTATTTCTCCTTTTCCTCTGATTGTAATATACTTCGGTTGGAAACTGCCTTCAGTCTGAATCCCCAGGCTGCTGCGCGGCAGATCCCTTACATGCCCCATCGAAGCTTTGACAGTATATTTACTTCCCAGGAACTTGCTTAAGCTTCTTGCTTTGGTTGGTGATTCAACTATAACCAACGTTTTTGACAATAATACTCACACCTTTCCTCCAGAAGTATCTACTGCCCGTTATTTTTATATGCGAGTATACTTTAAAAAATCATTTTTCAAAAGTCAACATTTAAAGATGATTAATGACTATTCCCGCAAAGCGTAAAGTCCGCCCGGCAGCTGTCTGACCAATCCCTTGATTTCAAGGAACATAAGCGCTGCTAACACTTCCTGCGCAGACAGCCCTGTCTGGTTTATTATAACGTCAAGGTCATAGGAATTGCCAATAAGCAAATGATAAATATTTTCTTCTTCCCGGTTCATTTTTGGAAGAGTTTTTGTTTTTATTTCACTCTTTCCAAATAAAGAGCCAAGCCCGATTTCTTCAAAAATATCTTCAACCTTTTCAAACAAGCATGCACCCTGTTTGATCAAACGGTTTGTTCCTTTACTCACGGGACTGTTGATGTTTCCCGGCACGGCCAGTACTTCCCTGCCCTGTTCAAGGGCGCAATCGGCAGTAATTAAGGCGCCGCTTCTTTCCGAGGCTTCAATCACAACGACAGCCCTGGAAAGCCCGCTGATAATTCGGTTTCTAACAGGAAAGTGCCATGCTTCCGGAGGAGAACCTAAAGGATATTCGCTGATCACCGCTCCGCTTAAGGAAATATTGTCCTGAAGAGCCCGGTTTTCGCCTGGGTAAACAACATCAATGCCATTACCTAAAACTGCAATAGTTCGTCCACTCACTTTTAAGGCTCCCCTGTGAGCGCTGCTGTCAATGCCCCTGGCCAAGCCGCTGACTACCGTTAATCCGCTTTCAGCCAATTCCGCCGCTACTTTTTCGGCAACAGATTTTCCATAATAGGTTGGACGCCTTGAACCTACAAGGGCGACCGCAGGGTTATCCTGTGACATAAGGTTCCCTTTATAAAAGAGGCCGGGCGGAGGATCGAAAATATTTTTCAATGGCTCAGGATAAGAAGGTTCATGATAAGTTATATATCCTATTCCCTCTTTGTCCAGGCGGGCTATCTCTGCGTCCAGTTCTATGTCTTTCTTTTTTCTGTCCAAATTTAAGGCAACCTCAGTTGAACATCCGCCTGTCTTAACAAGTTCGTTAAAGGACGCTTCCCAGGCTGTCTTTGGTGAGCCGAAACGCTCAACTAAGTTCCAGATGCGTTTTGCCTGGCCGGGAAGCACAATTTGCCAGCCAAGCCAAAAAATATTTTCCTGCATATTCATCACTTTAATCATCATTTTTAGGGCATTCGTGGAAGAAAGCTCAATCTCCTGCCAAATCAGATAATTTTTTCTATTTCAGGATTTGGCCGGATTGTTTTAGTTCAATTGTTTTATCCAGATAATTGGTTTTGACTTGTGCAGGTTTATTAAGTATAATAATAGAAATATACAAAAATTGCGATCAGCGGGTGTAGCTCAATGGTAGAGCATCGGCCTTCCAAGCCGAGTACGTGGGTTCGATTCCCATCACCCGCTCCAACTATAGCATTTAATAAAGGGTGGGATCATGTTGGGCTTTAACCCTTTTGTTTCACCAAGAGCTGATCAGATAAGGCAAAAAATAAATCTTCTCAAGCAAAGGCGCCCGGATTTATCAAACCGTGAAATTGCCGGCATTATTACCGGAGAAAAATGTTTAAAGTGTGCTTTGGTCGGTATAATTACCGCTTTTCCTGCCCTGATGCCGGGCGCCGGTACCTTAATTTCCCTTCTTGGAGGCGCGGCGATAGATATTTTATTATTCGCTTATCTTTTAGCTGCAATGGTTGTTGAAATTGCCGCTGTATTTGATCGTGATCTGACAGGCAGGGCTTTCCAAAAAGAAGCTTTTTGGGCCTTTATAATAGCTGCGGGCACAGGCAGTGTTGGAAGCAGGATTTCCCAATCGCTTGTGTCGGCATTAACAAAAGAAACATTAACTAACCTGACCGAACGCACCCTTATCTCCCTTGGAATTAGAAGCGTCACACGGGTTGGACTGATTCGGCTGATTCCGTTTTTAGGGTTGCTTTTAACAGGAGGGATCAACTACTGGGTGTGTAAGACAATTGGCAAGCGAGCACTTGACTATTACGAAAACAAGAATATTATCGAAAGCTTTTATTCTTGTTAATCAGATTTCCATTATAATCGGTAAAACCATGGGCCGCCTTCTGGTCTTTTCAAAAAGAAATTTGCCCAGAGTTTCCCTGACCCGGGATTTTATTGCCCCCCATTCGGAGAGTCCCTGTTCATAACAGCTATCCAGGGTATTTTTTACCCTGTCCCGTGCTTCATCCATCAACTGCTCTGACTCTCGCACATAAACAAAACCACGTGATACAATATCCGGACCTGCCATAATCAAACCCGTTTCCCTGTCAATAGTTACAACAACTATTAAAATACCGTCCTGGGAAAGTTGTTTGCGGTCACGCAAAACAACATTTCCAACGTCACCTATACCTAGGCCGTCAACAAGCACGCGTCCGGCTGAAACTCTACCGGACAACCTTCCTGTACGTTGTGTGAATTCAAGCACCTGGCCATTTTCAATAATAAAAATTCTTGAAGCGGGAATTCCCATGCTTTGGGCCAGCTCTGCATGTTTAATCAACATGCGGTATTCGCCATGAATGGGCACGAAAAATTTCGGTTTGATAAGGTTAATCATCAACCGGAGTTCTTCCTGGCTGGCATGACCGCTTACATGAACACCCGAGATATTTTCATGGATAACATGGGCTCCCTTCTTAAACAACAAATCAATAACCCTGGAGACCAGTTTTTCATTTCCCGGAATAGGAACCGCGGAAATTATTACTGTATCACCGGGAAGAATATCAACCTGACGGTGGTCGCCCCATGCCATTCTTGTCAAAGCGGACATTGGCTCGCCCTGGCTGCCTGTGCTTAAATATACAACTTTATCGCTTGGAAGTTTGCTTGCCTCATCAAGTTCAACAAGTGTGTTTTCCGGTATAATAAGATACCCTTGTTCACTGGCAATAGAAAGGACATTGACCATGCTCCGGCCAACCACGGCGACTTTTCGCCCGTAATTACAGGCGGTAGATACCGCCTGTTGAAGACGGTGTATATTTGACGCGAAAGTAGCTATAATTATCCTTTCCTTTGCATGCCGGAAAACATCATCAAAAGTATTGCCGATAAGGCTTTCAGACATAGTGTAACCAGGCCGCTCAACATTGGTGCTGTCGGACATCAGCATTAAAACGCCTTTTTCGCCAAGCTTGGCCAACTGGAATAAATCAGTTACCTGCCCGTCTACAGGTGTATGGTCAATCTTAAAATCTCCTGTATGCACCAGAACTCCCAGTGGAGTATGAATAGCTATTGCCACAGCGTCCGGCACACTATGGGAAACCCTGATAAATTCAACCTTAAAAGGTCCAATTGCAACTGAATCCCTCGGTCTGACTACTTTTAGGCAAATCTCATCTGCAATGCCCTGTTCTTTGAGTTTGCCTTCAAGCAGACTCAAGGTAAGCCTGGTTCCGTATATGGGAACATCAAGTTGTTTGGCCAGATAAGGCAGAGCCCCGATATGATCCTCATGTCCGTGAGTCAATACAATTCCGCGAAGTGAATTCCTGTTTTCAAGAAGATAGCTGATATCAGGAATTACTACGTCTATTCCCAACAGTTCTTCTTCAGGAAACATAAGGCCGCAATCAACAACCAGGATATCCTCACCCAGCTTTATTGCCATTATGTTTTTACCTATTTCACCCAAGCCGCCTAAGGGAATAACGGCCAATTTCGGTTCCTTGGCCAGATTAGGCACCTCCGTATAATTAAATAAAAAAATCAACCTCTTTGTAAAAAGGACATACAAAAGGTTAACTTAATCCTTGGTTAAGCTATAAAAAAAACTTGCCATTAATAATTATATTAAAACAGGACAAGCATAACAAGCCGCAATAATTAGAAGATAATCATTTAAAGCTGTAGCTTTTTACCTTCCGGGCCAGATCTTTGTCAATATTTATCTCAAAAACACTACCCAGTACTTCAAAATTATATTTCAGCGGGGATATTTTTTTAATTGTTGCAAAACGGACAGGTTCAGGGTCTCCAACGGCTTCATTAAAATATTTTAAGGATTGCTGCAGACCGTATGAGACGGTCCCAACAAGGATTCCTGATATAATAATAAATAAGAATTTTCCCTGATTAAACATTATCTACCACCGTTACCTGATATAATTATTTTTGACTATCCTTTTCATTCTTAGTCATTGCCTGAATTTCTTCACCCAGAACATCGGCTAATAAACGGGCCGTCGCAATTGCTTCCTCGGTGGAATTGCTTGCGCTGCCGATCTCTACCAAAAGGCATCTCGGGTGCAAAAATTGGTTATATCTTCCTTCCCCTATGTGCACACCAAGGCAAAGGCCAGGGTACTTTTCGTCCAGCTTTTTTGATAATTGCACTGCAAATTGATAGTTATCCTTCCAGTTTGGGAAAGGCTGCCTTGAATCAGAACCTACGATAAAGAAAAGCGGCGCTATTTGCTGACCGTTTATTTTAACCAGGCTGTTCTTTCGCGATCTCCCGGCATCCCGGTGGATATCGATAATTACTTGAACCTTTGGATTGCCGGATAAGAAATCGCGGACAGTCTTTTCTGATTCCCTGTATGAAACAGAATACTGCTTATCATGAATTTTAACACTGTGAACAACTTTCAAGCCGTAATTCTTCTCCAAAACCTCTTTAATGGTTGAGCCTACGGTTACGACACCACCACATTTACCATCAAGCCTATCCATACCATCCGTCAGTGTATATGTTTCCCCGGTATGGGTGTGGTAAATAAAGACAATATTCTGATCGGTTAAGGGCTGTAACTCCTTCGAAGCATCTTCATCAGGTATTGCAGATGCAGACTCAGTTAAATCCGTTTCCGCAATTTCAACCGTTTTTATCCGGGCTAAAAAAGGCATCTCCGACCGCAGGAAAAATTCAGGTTCAAAACTGCTCGAGGTAAGCATACCCCTGCCGTCATCTTTTTGAAATATCAAAGGAGAGGCTGACCAGAGCAGCCATTCGGAAACATTATCGCTTAAAGAAAACAAATTATGAAAATTAAGCTTTCTGTCGACTAAAAGAGATTTAATTTCATTGCCTGAAAAGAATAATAAAGATGCAGCGGCTAAAAAAATCGAAAAGCGAATAAAGGCGTTTTTTGCAAATACTAGGAAGGACACACAAAGGCCCCTTTCCAGTGTTTTCCTAAAAAATGATATGCCTGAAAGGTGAAGTTTATGAAGAGGGATAACAAAAAGGGACCAGGTAAGAATTACCTGGTCCCCAACATTAAATATTATTAACGTAAAACCGTAGGTACGACTGCATCAATAAGTCCGATAATGAATGCCGAAATCAAGGCGCCAACCAGGGTCACACTTAGGAAACCCGGGATTATAAATTGGGCCAGATAAATTACAATTGCTGCTACTATAAAACCTACAATTCCTTTGCTCTGCGGGCTTACCCTGTCACCCAGAATTGATTCAACAAGGTATCCTAACAGCGCTATTATAACAGCAGCTACAATGGCTCCGACAAAGCCTCCCTTAATAACAAACCCGGGAGAAAGCCAACTAACAACGATCAAGACAAGAGCGGAAACAACAAAACGCACGATTAGACCAACCCATTGCATTTTTATTCACCTCCTTATGAAAAAAGATCATCTTTAGGATAAACAAAAAAAAGATGTTCTATACAGCCATAGCAGGTTGCTTTTTTTATTGACGCATGTTAGAATGACTCTCGTTGGGAGGTAAGGAATAATTGGCAAATACAAAAACAGCGAAAAAAAGGATTAAGGTAATTGAGAACCGTACACTTCGCAACGCAAGTATAAAATCATATTTGCGCACTTTTATCAGGAAGTTTGAAAACGGCCTTGCGACTGCGACCGAGGAAGAAAATAGATCAGCCTTGAGAAAAGCAGTTGTTATAATTGATAAGGCAGTATCTAAAGGGATTTTGCATAAGAATAACGCCGCCCATAAGAAATCCCGTTTGATGCGTGCGTTCAACAAAAAAGTAGGTTAAGCGAGTTTAGAAATACATTCTATAATAAACATTTCCATAGCAGGATAGAAATCCTGTCCCCCTGTTTTTACATTTAAATCAAGCTCCAGAAGTTTTTCAAGAATTTCTTTAACCTGGGCTGGTTTAAAGTTGTGGCTTTGCGTTAAAATTTTTCTGGCTACGAATGCATGAACTCCTAGAAGCTGGCTTAATTGAGTTCCTCTTATACCATGTCTGGTCAGTTCCAGGACTTGCAGGATCAGGCGGAACTGCCTTGATACCATATAAGAAATATATGCAAAACTGTAACCGGCCTCTAAAAGTTCTTTAAGTCCTTGAAGTCCTTTTTTTACCTGGCATTCGCCAATAGCATCGACCATTTCAAATACATTTTCTTCTGCTTGCGCCGCCGTAATTTTAAGGACATCTTCCCTGGTTATTCTATTCCGGTTACCAGTGTAGAAGATCAGCTTATCCAGTTCATTCTCCAGTGCGTACATGCTTTTCCCTAAACGGTTAATCAGTAATTCAGCACATCCCGGCGCCATAATTTTACCTGCCCTATCACATCGCCTGGCCAGCCATCTGGACAATTCGGCCGTTTTTAAAAAATCGAATTCAACAACATGTCCCATCTTTCGAATGACTTTTGAAATTCTTTTTCGCTGATCGACCTTTTGGCTGGTATCGAAAACCAGGCATGTTGTTTTGCAGGGATTTTCCAAATATTTTATTAAGATTCGATCACCGGGCGCTATAATACCTTCCTGTCCTTCCGGATCAGAAATATCCTCATCTGCTTGATTGCGCATTACCCGCAGTTTCCTGGGGGGCGCAAAATATGGCGAGTGGCGGACGACAACAAGCCGCAGCCCTGAAAAGAAAGGCGGAGTTTCAGCAAGTGAGACTATATTTCCACCAGTAATTTCCTCGCCGTCAGCATAATCAAAATTAAACTGTGCACTTTCTTCCGTCAGGATACGTCTCTTCAACTCTTCAATAGCCTGTTTGCGTAAATAAACCTCCTGGCCATAAAACAAGTAAACGGGAGCAATGCCCTCCCGTTTAATGCTTTCAAGAAAATCAAGATAAATACGCACAACATTCACTCCTCGAGAAAAGGCTGCAGAAAACTTACCAGTCCTTGAATATCATCCGGTTCAAAGGTTGGATAACCTTTGAAATTGTCACAATGCCCCACAGTACAGATTACACTCGCAGGCGCAGGATTTGCCCGGGGTGACGGATCACCGCTGCAGATAAGGATTTTGGGCCTATCTGATTCTTTATACCCTTCAGCAAGCACAATGTCAACTTCTCCCATCAAGTCGACGACTTGCGTCAGGGTCAGTTCCTGTTCCACCTTTTTAATCATCGCTGCTTTAAACGGAGAAGAAACAATAACAACATCAGCCCCGGCCTGGGTGTGCCGCCAACTATCCTTTCCGGGATAATCGATTTCAAATTCACCGAAATGATGCTTTACTGTTCCAACCCTAAAGCCCCGCCTCTTATATTCCATAATGAGATTTTCAACTAATGTTGTCTTGCCTGTGTTAGATGATCCGACTATACATATCACGGGAGGTTTTGATTGGCAACTTTTCATAACACTTCAACCGGATCTCCGGTCTTCACGGGGCCCCCAACATGTATACGGAGAAATATTCCTTCCCTTGTCATAATGCAGTCATTTAACTTACGGCGGATATCGCATTCGTTGTGGCATTCCTTGCCTATTTGAGTTACTTCGCCTATGGCTGAAGAGCCGATCTTAACACGTCTTCCGATGGTAAGGTCTTCAAAGTTCAGACCCTCAATTGTCAAATTTTCAGCAAAGTCACCAGGTTTGATTTCCAGCCCCAACTCCTGAATTTTCCGGATGCTTTCTATAGACAGCATACTGACCTGACGGTGCCATGTCCCAGTATGTCCATCTCCTTCAATGCCGTGGCCGGCAATCAAATTACCTTTGCCGACATCTTTCTTGGCGGTCCCCTTTTCGGTACTTATGCAGACAGCCCTGATTATTCCGGTCATCATGTAATCCACCTTTCCTTGACAAACCTGTTTTATTTATTCCTCTCTTTTAAATTCCCCGCTTTTACCACCCGTTTTAAAGATAAGGCGCAGGTTATCGATTACCATTGCGCGATCGACTGCCTTACACATATCATAAACTGTCAGGGCTGATACTGAGGCAGCTGTAAGCGCTTCCATCTCAACGCCGGTTTTGCCTACTGTATGTACTCTTGCTTCCACTTCCACCGTCCGCGGTTCAATCATTTTAAAATATACATTGACACCTGTCAGTGTAATGGGATGGGCCAAAGGAATCAAATGACCTGTCCTTTTAGCGCCCATAATACCCGCCAAACGGGCTACACCAAGGACGTCGCCTTTAGCCATGCCGCCCTTTTTAATCAGCTGCCAGGTTTCCGGCAGCATCTTTATTTCACAGCGTGCAATTGCCTCGCGGAAAGTATCTTCTTTTTTGCTTACATCTACCATTCGTGCCTGGCCATCGCTGTCAAAATGGGTTAGTTTGGCTTCACCTGAATCCAGTTCGTGGTCCAATTTTGGCATTACCCTCCTATTTGGTACATCATTGACCTGTCGTCGCCAGGACCCGTTGCCGAATGCCTTATCGGCTTGTTCTGAACAGAGCTAACGATAATTTCCGAGAGTTCCTTTAATGATGCCCCTCCTCTTAGCGCTGTCCTTATATCTATCTCGTCTTCCGAGTACAGGCATGGCCTTAACCCGCCGGTGGACGTAAGCCGCAAACGGTTGCAGTTTCTGCAGAAATGCTCGCTTATTGCAGGAATAAATCCGATAGTGCCGCTCGCTCCGTTAAGCCTATAATAGTGGGCAGGTCCGTTTCCTTTCGGTTTCTGTATTTTCTCCAGACGCCCAAGATTTATTTCAATTATATCTTTTACTTCCTGTGCAGGAATAAACCGCCCGCTTGCCCAGGCTTGTGAAGTTCCTATGGGCATCAGTTCTATAAAGCGTATGTGCAGGGGTTTTTCTATAGATAAATTTGCTATTTGAATAATCTCATCGTCGTTGAAGCCTCTAATTAACACCGTATTTATCTTTACAGGCTTAAGATCGAGCAAAAGCGCCGCTTCAATTGCCTCCAATACCTTATTAAGATTGCCTCCGCGCGTAATATATTGAAAGCGGTCCTTTTGAAGACTGTCCAAACTGAAGTTTACTCTCTTAAGGCCGGCATGTTTAAGTTTTTCCGCCTGTTCGGCAAAGTTGGTCCCGTTAGTTGTCAGGGCAAGATCGTCTATTTCGGGCATTAATTTAATCTTGCTGATCAGCAGGCTTATCCCTTTGCGGATTAAAGGCTCTCCACCTGTCAAACGGATCTTTTTTACCCCGACCAGAGCAGATGCCTGAACAACCCTGGCAATTTCCTCAAAACTCAGAACATCCTTATGGGGAACGGTATCAATTCCCTTTTCAGGCATACAATATATACAACGCAGGTTGCAGCGGTCAGTGACCGATATGCGCAAATAGTCAATTTCCCTGGAATATTTATCCTTCATCACCAGCAACCTCTTTCCAAGTTTTGAATCTTAATTATTACGACTTTCTTTTTTTAAGTAGTCAACTATACCCTCGGCGCAAAGCTGTATATCAATCAACGGAATAAATTGACGAAGATCAAGATGACTGAATTCCGGTATCTGCAAACTAATAAGCTCCCAAAATTTTTCTTCAATATCCTTAACGGAGCCGCCCTCTGACAGTAAACCCCTGGCAGAACTGGTGACATCCTGCAGAAGTTCGCGGTTTCGCTCAAGAATGTAATCTGCATTTTTCGAAATTCCAAAATGTGAAAAATAGAGCACTTCCGGCGCAAGCTTGCCGATCATATCACATACAGCAACTCCCTCTAAGGGATCAAATTCAGACGGAGGCGTAGCAGGAATAACAAAATCACGTCCGATTATTCTTGATAAGGGTTTATATACAGCGCCCAGGGTATCTCCGCAAAAAAGGCCCCTGGTTAAGCTATCGTAAATTGCCATATGATGACGGGCGTGTCCGGGTGTATAAAAAAAAGTTAATATCCTGCCTTTTCCCAGATCAAGCTGTTCTCCTTCTTCAGGAGTATAAATATGTTCTTCGTTTACAGGTTCAACCTGCCCAAATACTTGATCAAAGCAATTATCGTATACTGTGTATACCGCTCTTGTCCCTTCGACAAGACGCGTTGGATTCATTAAATGTTTGGCCCCTCGCGGATGCACCATTAAACGCGCATTGGGCGTCTTCTTGATTAAAGTTCCCGCTCCGCCCGCATGGTCGATATGAATATGTGTTAAAATTATATAGTCTACATCGGAAAGAGAGACATTTAAGGAATTCAGTCCGGAAAGCAGGCTTACCATACAGGATGATGCCCCCACCTCTACTAAAGCAGTTTTGGCGCCTCTGATCAAATAAACGGAAGTTCTTTCAGGCTTTCCTCCTTCATAAATATCAATTTGATAGGTTTCTTCGCCTAAATCAACAACTTTCGACAAAAATATCCCCTCCGTCTTTAATTATAAGCCACCGGAGGAATTATGACAACTTATGTTTACTAAATGTATAATGAAAAGCATATTTTACTTTTTCAGGAAGGAATCATGACTTTCGGATGTAATATATACTAAATAACACCTGAAGAACCGGGGTGGCCAAGATGCAGAACTCAATTCTGCTGTACCGTATCTACGACGTTGCGGAAGAAATCAAACTTGACCTGGTTGAAAAAGTTCTTTCCAGCAGCAAACCGACTGCCCGCCTGAAACTCTCCCGTATACGCACGAAATCAATCCACATTCCAAACCCGCCGGTTACCGTAGAGTTGGGCGAAGAGAAAATATCCCTTTCAGGTCAGTTATACCAGGTACGGTTTACCGCGAAAATCTACGACCTTGGAGTAATCAGCATTACCATGCGGATTATCTTGCCGCACTATTGTAATTATAAAAGTGTTTTGAACCTGGCAGGTGTAATATCAACAGAATCCTGTATCGAAAATGTTTTTATAAATAAAAGGGAAGAAATCAGGGAGGCTCTGAAAAACGCCTTGATTAAATCTGAAAATATTGGGTTTGAAGAAGACTACGTTATCTATTATTTTCGCAACTGGCAGAAGGAATGGGACCCGCTGCCTCTGCTTTTGGGCGAGCAGGAAGAATTCAGTCACCAGGTTCGCAAGGAAACCTTGAAAAATTCATTTTCTTACAGCAAGGATGATCTGGCCATAATTACCTGGAGTTCCGCTATTGTCTATGATGCGGCAGGCGGTCAGGATATTCCGGACTTGCTGGAGTTTGCAGCAACCCAACTCCTGGAATTGCGTTATTATGATCATGTATTAAGTGATGAAATGAGCAGGATGTATGATGCTATAGGTATAGCCGAGACAGTTACCCAGTTCAGGCGCCTGGGGCAATACAGGCGGATTATGAACAGGTTGACTGAAATTATTATTGACATAAACGAAATTACAGAAAGAATTCAGGATTCACTAAAAGTAACCGAAGACATATTCTATGCAAAAATATATGGCGCAGCGCTGTCTATATTCCGTACCAGGACATGGCTTGGGAGCATTAAACAGAAAAGCGATGTAATTATGCAGAGCTATTCAATGCTTAGCGGCCGGTTGATCAACCAGCAGTCAATGCTGCTGGAACTGGCTATAGTCCTGTTGTTTCTTTTGGATATAATTTTAAGCCTGTTTAGCTTATTGCACTAAGCTTATATTTTTACCCTCCTTTTTACCCAAACGTATAAAAAATATGATATAAAATATAAAAGATAAAAAAATAATAGAAACCATAATTAAAAAGATGTAATGGAGAAAAGGAAGAGGATATTGGAATGGTTTATGACGTAATGAAAATGGCAGACTGGGAAATAGCGTTGGAAGCTGAGAAAAACTTGCCGACTGCTTCTGAATGGCAGGAACGGTTGGGTCTTGAAAAAGATGAAATTATTCCTTACGGCCGCATCTGCAAACTCGATTCAATGAAAATTATTAATCGCCTTGGCCGCAAACCCTGTGGCAAGTATATACAAATTACCGCTATTAATCCTACCCCGTTGGGGGAAGGCAAAACGACAACCTGCATGGGCCTTTTGGAAGGCCTGGGGAAAAGAGGCAAGCTGGCGGGAGGTTGTGTCCGTCAGCCATCCGGCGGACCTACCATGAATATCAAAGGAACCGCAGCGGGAGGGGGGAACTCCCTGCTTATTCCCATGACGGAATTTTCTATGGGGCTAACAGGTGATATTAACGACCTGATGAACGCTCATAACCTGGCTATGGTAGCGCTGAACGCCCGCATGCAGCATGAAAGAAACTACAATGACGATGAACTTGCCTTGCGAAACCTGAAAAGGCTCAACATTGACCCAACTAGAGTAGAAATGGGATGGGCTATTGATTTTTGCGCCCAGGGCCTGCGTAATATAATCATGGGTATCGGCGGCAGGATGGACGGATATATGATGGCTTCAAAATTCGGCATGGCGGTAAATTCCGAATTAATGGCCATCCTCGCCGTAGTCAATGATTTAAAGGATCTGCGTGAAAGACTCGGCAAGATAATAGTAGCCTATGACAAAAATGGCGCCCCTGTCACTACGGAGGATCTTGAAGTAGCCGGCGCAATGTGCGCGTGGATGAGAAATACAATTAACCCGAACCTCCTTTGTACTGTTGAATACCAGCCTTGCCTCGTTCATGCAGGCCCATCCGCAAATATAGCCCTGGGTCAGTCTTCAATCATTGCAGATCGGATTGGCTTAAAAATGTTTGACTATCATGTCACCGAGAGCGGCTTTGGCGCTGATATAGGTTTTGAGAAGTTTTGGAATGTAAAATGCAGGCACAGCGGCCTTATTCCGAATGTATCCGTTATTACGGTAAGCATTCGAGCTTTAAAGATGCATGGCGGCGGGCCAAAGGTAATAACAGGCCGGCCCCTTCCCGGGGAGTATAGGGAAGAAAATCTGAAGCTTTTGGAAAATGGAATACCAAATCTGTTACACCATATAGAGATCGTGAAAAAATCGGGGATTAACCCCGTAGTCTGTATAAATGCATTTGGAACAGACACAAAGGAAGAAATTAATTTGGTGCGCAGTTATGCGAATCAGGCTGGAGTCAGATGCGCTCTTTCAGAACATTGGTTAAGGGGGGGCGACGGGGCTTTGGAGTTGGCCGACGCAGTAATAGACGCTTGTAACGATGAGGTTAACTTCAATTACCTTTATCCGCTTTCTATGCCTCTGCGCAAAAGGGTGGAAATAATCGCCAAAGAGGTATACGGCGCTGACGGAGTGAGTTGGGCGCCGGAAGCGGAAGCCAAAGCAAAACGATTTGAAACCTCCCCCCGGATGAAGGATTACTCTACGGTAATGGTCAAATCTCACTTGAGCCTCTCCCATGACCCCGACCTTAAAGGAGTCCCTAAAAACTGGGTACTTCCTGTACGGGACGTAATGGTCTTTGCCGGGGCCGGCATCTTTTGCCCAATAACAGGCGCAATCAGCCTTATGCCTGGCACTGGTTCCGATCCTGCGTTCAGGAGAATTGATGTTGATGTAAATACCGGCAAAGTGACAGGTCTGTTTTAAAAATAGAAAGCTCTATCAGAGATATGTAAGATAATAGAGGGAGGTATTCTCTTATGTACCCTCAGACGCATGTTTTTTTTGCGCATAAACTCTTTGGTTTACTATCTGACGCTTTAGTTCTGGGAAGTATCTTTCCTGATATTGCAGCAGGTTTATATCCCGACCGGAATGAATCACATGGAAAAGGGGCCGATATGCTTTTTCTTCTTCAGGAAAAAGAGGAATTAAGAGAATTCGTTTTGGGTGTAATAACACATGGCATAGATCCCAGGGGTCTCGATTATTATGGAGATGAAAAATTTCTTTCTTATGAACGCGGTTACTGTTTTGAAAAAGGACGCCTTATAGTTAACGAGACCATCGAAGCTTGTAATTTGCCTTCATCGATGGGCTGGTGGAAGTCGCATAACATTATTGAAATGGGTATTGAACTGTTTATTAATAACAGTTATTGCAGCATGGCGCTTGAGTCCGCTTTCTCGAATAAGGTTCTGGTTTCAGAAATAAGTAATTACATGGCCAGCTTTTATACCACGGAGCCAAACGTTTTCCAAAACCGCATTCACAATTTCTTTAATTACATAGAAATCTCGAAAATTACCGCCGAATCTTTAGCTGCCCGCTATGACCTGCAAATGTACACGCGCCATGAAATCCATATTGATATACCAAGGGTAACCGGATTGATTTTTAAGGCCGGTGAGTTAATTGCGGAAGATTTTGACGATTTTTTTGCTCATGCGCTTGATAATGTAAATAAAAGTTTATTGGAACTGCAGTCCCAGAGGCAGAATATTTAATGAAGCAGGTTATTTGAATGCCTTGGAACCATCAGTTTAATCAATATAGCGCCCGCAAGAAAACCTCCTACATGGGCGATCCATGCCACAGGGTTAGCAACGCCGCCTAATGAAACGGCGCCGTTAATCAACTGCAGGATAAACCAAAAGGCAAGAAAAAAGACTGCGGGAATCTCAACCAGGAAAAAAACAAAAAAAGGTACCAGTGAAAGAATACGCGCTCTTGGGAACAAAAGGAAATATCCACCCAAAACACCAGCAATAGCGCCGCTTGCGCCAACTATGGGAATCGGTGAACCAGCGTTCGTCAAAACATGGGCAAGACTGCCGATAATACCTGTAATCAGGTAAAAAAACAAGTAACGCGTATGCCCGAGCAGATCTTCCACATTATCACCAAATATAAACAGATACCACATATTGCCAATAATGTGCAGCCAGCCGCCATGTAAAAACATAGCTGTGATAAAGGGGATAAAAAGAAGATGTAAAGGCGCTCCTGTTTGCAAAAGGTAAACAACCCTACTGGGAACAACCCCATATTGAAGGTATAGTTCTTCCAATCCACTCTGTGATAAACCCAGATAGCTAAAAAAAACCATAAAATTGATAATAATTAACAGCCAGTTTACATATGGTTTTTTCCGCGCCCGAATACTGTCGCGTAAAGGTATCAATTCGGCGCCCCCTCATTAAACTGTTCCCAATTACTAATATTCCCTGGTTTTGCTTTAAGTGATGCAAAAAATAATTCTTTCTATAAAAAAATCATAAAATCCTAAGGAATAACTTTATTTAAGGGATATTCAATAATATCGTGAGCGCCTATCCTCTTTAAAGCCGGCACCAATTCACGGACCTTTTTTTCATTCAGGATAACTTCAATTGCTACCCAGTCACTATTAACCAGCTTGGAAACCGTAGGATGCCTCATGGATGGTAATACTTTTAAAACCTCTTCAAGTTTATCACCTGGAACATTCATTTTTAGCCCCACTTTATTATCTGCTCTTAATGCGCCTTTGAGCAGTACTGCAAGATTCTGAAGCTTTTCTTTTTTCCAGGGATCATCCCAGGCCATTTTGCTGGCATGCAAACGCGGGGTGGACTGAAGAATTGTTGCAATTATACGAAGGTTATTCGCTTGAAGTGAACTGCCCGTTTCAGTTATATCCGCTATTGCGTCAACCAATTCGGGCACTTTTACTTCTGTAGCTCCATACGAAAATTCTATTGTCGCTTGCACATTATGATCAGACAGGAAACGCCTGGTAACCTGTACCAACTCGGTGGCAATACGTTTACCCTGTAAATCTTTTATTTCTTTTATTTCACTGTCTTTGGCCACAGCAAGCACCAGGCGGATTGGATTGGGTGTGTTCTTAGAATAAACCAGTTCGGCTACTTCAATTACATCCGCGCCGTTCTCCATAATCCAGTCATAGCCGCTAAGGCCGGCATCCAAAACGCCATCGCTTACATAACGGGGAATTTCCTGAGCGCGCATAAGCATTATTTCAAGTTCAGGATCATCTATGACAGGATAGTATGAACGGTCGGGAAGCTTGATGTTGAATCCCGCTCTCTTAAATAAAATAAAAGTAGCCTCCTGGAGGCTGCCCTTGGGCAGGCCCAGGCGCAGTATCATAATCCATGACCCCCTTTAAAAGTATCTGTTTTTATTCATAAACCCAGGGTTCAATACTTCTTGTATACTCTATTAATTCCTCTGTCTTAAAAAAGTTGCCGATTTCCCTGTCGGCGCTGGTTAAGGAATCTGAGCCGTGGATAATATTCCTGCCCATATCCATACCGTATGTTGCCCTGATCGTCCCCGGTTCCGCCTTTAAAGGATCAGTAGAACCCATCATGGAGCGTACGGCGCTTACTGCGTTTTTACCCTCAAGCACCATGGCGATAACAGGGCCGCTGGTTATATACTTGACCAGGTTCTCAAAAAAAGGCTTACCGATGTGTTCTCCGTAATGTCTTTTAGCCAGATCCCCGGAAATAACAAGCATTTTCATGGCAACCATTTTTAAACCTTTTTTTTCTAGTCTGGCGATTATTTCTCCCGCCACCCCGCGCTGTAATCCTTCGGGTTTAATCATTACGAAAGTTCTCTCCATTGGTTTAACCGGAAAATTCCGGTAATCATCACCTCCGATAAGATTAAAGAACATTAACGCATCAATAATAACATATCACGGTTAATTTAGCATAATAAAACCAGCTTTTTTATTAAGCTGGAAATGAAGAAAATAATGTATAATAAAAATGGTCAGTTTTAGAATAAGAAAGGAAAGAGAAAATGCTCACAACCAAGGAAGCAATTGAACAAAGACGCAGCATCAGAAAATTCAAGCCCGATCCTGTTCCCCAGGAACAGATTGACGCATTGCTGGATTCCGCCAGACTGGCGCCTTCGGCCTGTAATGCGCAGCCCTGGCGTTTCAAGGTGGTTAAGGATGAGGCAACGCGGCTAAAACTGGCTCAGGCTGCTTTTAACCAATCTTTTATTGCAAGTGCTCCTGTTGTATTTGTTTGCTGCGTGGATATAAACGGTTATCTGGACGGAAGTGTTTCCGGAACCCAGGATCTCGGAAAGATCAAAGCGGTAGATGAGTATGTGGTTGAGGTTGTCCTGGACCGTATTAATAGTGTAAGAAAAATGGATTTTGAAGAAATTGGCATTAGAATTGCTTTAAACGCAGCTATAGCAATTGAGCATATTGCATTAAGGGCTTTGGATTTCGGACTTGGTACCTGCTGGGTGAGGTTGTTTGATGAAATGAAGATAAAAAGTATTTTCGATTGGGGTAAGAATATCTCAGTAGTAGCACTTCTACCAACAGGTTACCCTGCAGAGTTTCCTCCCCCGCGGAACAGGTTGCCTCTTGATGATATTTTGATAAGTTAAGGGGATAACTAATTTTATTTAAAAACAGTCATTCCCGGCTAATTTCTTTATCGTTGAAAAGTTATAAGCCAAAAGTTTATCGAATGCAGCTTTTCCCGGCATTGAAAATTATTTTACTACGGTTACAGGGCACTGGCACATGTGCAAAACTTTGTAGCAAACTCCGCCAAGATAGGATTTTGAACCTTCTTCCTCTTCATATCCATGGAATCCTATTATTATAAGGTCAAAACCGCCTTCCATCGCAAACTTGCTTATTGCGGCAGCGGCGTCACCCCGGCCAATAGCCTTTTCAATACTTGAGCTCTTTCCACCAGCGATTTTGTCAATCTTTTTAAATACCTCATTTGCCCTGGACTCAATTTCCTTATCCAATTCCTTTTGTTGAAACCCCGAACAAGCGCCGGGCTCAGGAAAAAGATCGTAACATGACGGGCCAATATAAAGCGCAGTGATATGCACGTGTGAGCTGAGTTTCCTTAATTTTAGAGCATGGCTGACTGCTCTTAAGGAACTTTCGGAACCGTCCACCGCCACAACAATCCGCTTCATTCGTTTGAACCCCCTTACTAACCCATGGTTACCTTTTAATCTACTGTCTTCTTTACTATCTGATCATTAACCTGCGCATTAAGTAAAATGGAACAGGCAGCAAGATAAGCACTGCTACTATCATCCAGATTAAATCCCAGACCAAGCTGATACCTACCCTGCCGAGGATCATTCCGCGGGTAATATTGACGAGGTGGTAAAGCGGGCTAATCCAGACAATTTTTTGAACTATTATGCTCATTCCTGTCAGCGGGAAAAAAACACCGGAAAACAGAAACAAAGGAGTCATTACCAATGAAAAATAATAATTAAAGCTTTCGATGTTAGGCACAAGCCCTGTCCAAATAATCGATAAAATAGCGAACAAAGCGCCCCCTACAAACATAACGCATGGGATAAGCAAAGTCCAGGGTGATTTGACAAGGCCGAGGGCAAAGATAACCGCCAAAATGACCAGACTGTATAAGACGCTTTTAAAAACCCCATAAAGAATTTCACCGGCAATTACATCATCCATGCTGACCGGTGTTGCCACCATTGCATGAAATGTCTTCTGAAATTCCATACGTATAAAAGTACCGTAAGTACACTCGTAAGCAGTGGCAAAAACCGCTGATGAAGCAACCAGCCCCGGGGCCAGGTAGTTAAGGTAAGGGACACCCTCAATTGGATGAACATACGCCCCCAGCCCGATTCCCAAAGCTGTAAGGTAAAGAAGAGGCTCAAAGAAATTAAAAGAAATATTTACTTTCCAGTTTCGGCTGAAAACAATCAGGTGCCTGCGAAAAACTTTCCAGACCAGAGGTGAAATGTTAATTCGAAACAATCTTTTTAATGTTTCCAAGTTAATCCTGCAGTTTTCTGCCGGTCAGTTTGAGAAAAACATCTTCTAATGTAGCCGGCTGCTCTTTTTTCTCTTGAACAATTTGGCCTGAAGTTTCATCGATATAGTCGGCTACTAATTTCTGGGGGGTTCCCTCCACTAATATTTCCCCCAAATTCATAATTACCAAACGGTCGCAAAGCTGACTGGCTTCCTCCATGTAATGAGTCGTCAGGATCAGGGTCACGCCCTGCTCTTTCAGAAGGCGCAAGCGCTGCCAGACCATGTGGCGGGCCTGCGGATCAAGACCTGTTGTCGGTTCGTCAAGGATTAGGAGGCCTGGCTTGTTAATCAGCGCACGTGCTATTACCAGGCGTCTTTTCATGCCGCCTGAAAGAGATTCAACTATTTCCCCGGCTTTTTCTTTCAAGCCGAAAAATTCAAGCAGTTCTTCCGCCCTTTCTCTGGCCAGACGCGCGTCAATTCCAAAATAGCTTGCATAGACAAGTAAATTCTGAAGCACTTTCAAGTCGGGATCAAGGTTGTTTTCCTGAGGGACAACACCGAGCAGCCGTTTGATATCTCTGATATTTGTCTTTACGTCCATTCCGAAGACTGTCAGTTTTCCTGAGGTTACCGGCGAGAAACCATAAATCATTTTAACCAGGGATGTTTTGCCGGCGCCGTTGGGACCCAAAAACCCGAAACACTCTCTGTCCCTGATTGTAAAATTTACTTCCCGTACAGCTGTAAATCCATTATATTGTTTAAGCAAACTTTCGGCAATGACAATATCCAATAACTCTCCACCAGATTTCCCCGCTGATCATATTTAAAGCTTAGCTTTCAGACCTTTAACAGCCTGTTCCAAACCGTCCACTGTCAGTTCAAACATGGGGAAAACTCTTCTGATCAGGCTTATAGACTCTGAACCATAAAATGCTTGCCAGTATTTGCCAGGGATAGGGTTTAACCAAACTGAAAATTTAAATTGAGAAAATAACCTCTGCAGCCAGATGATGCCCGGTTCTTCGTTGTACTCTTCCCAACTGATGATGCCGCCGGGCATCATCAGTTCACCGGGCGACATACTCGCGTCACCGACTATAATTAACCGGTAATCACGGCCGAGGTTATTTAAAACTTCATTTGTAGAAATAGAGGAATTTTTCATACAGTAAGGATCAAGGTATAGACGGTCGTAAACGCAATTATGGAAATAGTAATATCTGGTGTCCTTAAAATGATTGATTTTGCTTGCGGCATTAAAGAGCTGGCTGCATAATCTTGAATAAGGGTGCATGGAACCGCCGGAGTCCATTAACAGAACAAGTTTAATAATGTTTTTTCTCGGCCTTTCCCAGACCAGTTCCAGGTTTCCTGCCTTTTTACAGGTAGCGTCAATGGTTCCTTCCAGATCAAGTTCTTCCTTTGGGCCTTCAGCGTTGTAGCTCAGTTCGCGGAGTTTGCGCAGGGCTACTTCAAACTGTCGTGTAGTAAGGGTATCATCGGTGCGAAAATCGCGGTAGCGCCTCTGGGCTGCAACCTTTACTGCGGAATGGTTTACTGATTTCCCGCCAATTCGTACGCCGGCCGGGTGGTAACCTGAATGTCCGAAGGGAGAAGTGCCTCCGGTTCCTATCCAATGCCCTCCCCCGTGATGTTCCTCCGTTTGCTGGGTCAACCGTTCTTCAAGGGCCTTGCGCAGTTCTTCCAAATCCCACGGGCTGAAAGCTTTACGCTGGTCTGGATCAATTTGCTTCGGCGGCAGTGATTTTTCAAGCCATTTCATGACCCTTTCGGCAAGTTCCGGTGATGTTTCAACATCCTGAAAATAGCGGTAAAAAGCAAGGTCAAAACGGTCAAAATAAGTTTCACTTTTGATCAGCAGTGAACGTGCCAGGTGATAAAAGCCATTCAGACTGGCACCGGACAATCCTTTATCTAAGGCTTCCATCAGGGTCATCCATTCGGTCAGGGAAACAGGGACTCCCTCTTCACGCAGGGTATAAAAAAGCCCGGTAAACATAATCTATACCTCAATAACCGCGACGGGCGCCGGTTGATGACGCTTTCCTTTGAACGCCTCCTGCTTGCAGGCGGCGGAGGACAACTTCAAAATCCTGATTCTTCTTTAAAAGGACACCTAAAAAGGGCAGGTCGGAACAGATTCGCTTGTAACTTATCCCGCCCACTACAAGGGCCTGAACCCAGTCTAAAAGTTCACTGGTGCTAGGTTTCTTCTGAAGGCCGTTTATACTTCTAATCCAATAAAAAGCAGTTAATGCTTCATCAAGAAGAGTCTTTTCCATATCAGGGTAATGCACCTTAATTATTTTCAGCATCATATCTTCATTGGGAAAATCAATGTAATGAAAAACACAGCGCCTAAGAAAAGCATCGGGCAGTTCTTTCTCTGCATTGCTAGTAATTATAACAATCGGCCTTTGTCTGGCGGTAATAGTTTCCTTGGTTTCAGGAATATAGAAATTCATAACATCAAGTTCCCATAAGAGGTCATTAGGGAACTCAAGATCTGCCTTGTCAATTTCGTCAATCAGAATTACTACGCGCTTTTCTGAATTAAAAGACTCCCCAAGCTTTCCAAGCTTAATATACTGTTTTATATCTGAAACGTCATGGTCGCCAAATTGACCGTCATACAATCTCTGTACTGTGTCATAAACATAAAGCCCTTCCTGTGCCTTGGTGGTTGATTTAATATTCCAGATGATTAAATCAAGCCCCAGAGATTCAGCAACAGCCTTGGCCAGCATGGTTTTGCCGGTTCCCGGCTCGCCTTTTATTAAAAGCGGCCTTCCCAGGGCAACGGCAATATTCACCGTATTGCGCAGGTCGGTTGAAACCAGATAATTTCCAGTACTGTCAAAAGCGGGTCTATCCACAAAAAATCCCCCTTGATGTTCTTAATCCTTGCTCTGGAACATTATAGCACCTTTATAATTCTCCAACAAGACTGTCCAAGCTGTCAGTTTCTTAATCATTTTCATCATAATTAATCTGTAAATTTAATAACTTCCATAGCATCTCTGAGTTTTTTATATGTTGTATCAAGCGCTTCTGAAATAACCCTGACATCCCCTACAACGCTCATGAAGTTTGTGTCTCCATTCCAGCGGGGCACAATGTGAATATGAATATGGCCAGGTATGCCTGCTCCGGCTACCCTTCCCAAATTTGCTCCTATGTTAAAACCATCAGGGTTAAAGGCTCTTTTCAAAAGCTCAACCATGTATTTTGTTACTCTGCCTATTTGGAGAAATTCATTCTCTGATAATCCGGCAAGGTCTCCGACATGTTTGGCAGGCGCCACCATAACGTGCCCGTTGCTGTATGGATATAGGTTCAGTAAGGCAAACACTTGATCCGATCTTAGCAACAGGTAATTCTTTTCATCCTGAGACTGCTCAGAATTTAACTTTTCACAAAAAATACAACTTTCCTGCTGCTTGCCGCCTACATAGACAGTTCTCCACGGCGCCCAGATACGTTCCACAAAATATTTCTCCTCTCAAAACATGTATTATACATAAATAAAAACACCGGCTTTCCGGCCGGCTGCAATGGTATTTTCGGAAAGCAAGCTGCGCTGTTTTTTACGTTATTGTATTAATAAAAACTTCCACCAGTGCAGGATCGCACATCTTGCCCGAAAATTTTCTTAGCTTCTTAAAATGTGACATACTCATACGATATGGCCTGTCGGTCGTCATTGCGTCAAAACTATCCTATCCTGAAAATTAACATGCCTTAGGGAGGTCAACTGCCTGCGTGCTCATGTTCGCCTCTTATACTTGTACGAACTCGTTCACCCTCGGGCTCGGTAAAACTCGGCGCCATGCGCCTCAA
>LDZT01011564.1_pt1 | contig 48421 bp, 46 predicted proteins | sample 615521 | NCBI WGS metagenome assembly LDZT01 (sample SAMN03408292, study PRJNA278302) | terrestrial metagenome | isolation source: oil reservoir sample SB1 | place: USA: Alaska, North Slope, Schrader Bluff formation | collected 2011-09 | reverse complement strand
GGAACGCATCGCTGAGGCAGGATTAGCGGCACCTCCCGAAATTGCAGGAATCTTACTGGCGGGTATCATTTCAGACACCCTCAATCTAATCTCACCAACTACAACAGAGCGCGATAAAAATGCTGCCAAACGGTTAACACGCTGGTCGTTTACAACGGATTCTCCGTTGGCTCATGAAACGCTGAATTCCTATGCTGAGAAAATTCTGGCATCCGGATCCGGGTTGAGCGCACGCCCACCGCGTGAGATCATCACCAGTGATATTAAAGCATACGAAGCCGGTGAATACAAATTCTCAATTTCACAGGTCGAAGTAAGCGACCTATACGAGTTAGGAGAACATATCGAGGGATTAAAGAACGCACTTGAGGAGTATCGTGAAAGCAAGGGCAATAGTTTCGCGATGCTGATGGTGACGGATGTTGTGCGCGGTTCCAGCCGTATTTTGATGGTGAACCCTCCCGCAATTCTGGAAGATTTACCCTTCAATCCAACTGGCGATGGCACACTGCTCGCTGAAGGTATGGTTTCTCGCAAAAAACAACTGGTCCCCATCATCTTAAGCCAACTGGAAGTGTAGAAAGCGGAGATGTTGTTCTGAACGTCGCAAGGGGTTTCACAATTTTCTTACGACCTTTATTTGAATAGGTAAATGTAGGGGAGATTTCTCGGTCGCTATATTTCTCAGGAGGACAAATTCCCGTCTATATGTCATGGTTCCTCTGTCATCCATGAAATTTATACCATTGGCAATTTATGCAAATCAGAAAGGTTTGTTGCGACATACAGATATATTACTTCGCTTTGAACAGATTCTTCAGTCGCTGCGCACCTCAGGATGACTTTTGGGTAAAAAATGTTTTTCATATTTATAATTGAAAAGGTCTTTTTTCCTTTATTAAATAAAAGGATTGCTGGTAATATATTAATGCGCTACCAGTTTCATGCAAAATGGAGGCAGAATGTGGAATAAGTATTGGACAGTAACAAACATCGAAGAAGCACTTGACATTCTTGCAAGAGAAAGGGAGAAAGCACGCATCATCGCCGGTGGAACCGACCTGGTGCTTGAATTGAAGCATGGAGCACATTCCTCGCTAGATACTTTAGTGGATGTCAGTCGCATTGATCTGGGCGAACCAATATATCAGGACGCGGATGGGGTCATCCATATCCAACCCACCGCCACTCATAATCATTGTGTGATCTCTCCTATTCTTCAAAATAATGCTTTCCTACTTTCACAGGCATCTTATTCGATCGGTACTCCCCAAATTAGGAACATGGGAACCATTTTTGGCAATGTCGTCACAGCCTCACCCGCTAACGATACTATTACACCCCTGGTTGCGCTCGATGCACAGCTAGTGTTGCGGTCAAAAAATAATTCCAGACATGTTGCTTTACGGGATTTCTATCAGGGTGTACGCAGGATCGACCTGCATGCTGATGAAATGGTCACTGATATTTACTTCCAACCACTACAGAAGAACCAGCGTTCGATATTCGTTAAATTCATCCTCAGAAAGATCCATGCCATTTCGGTGGTCAATGTAGCCATCATTTTGACATTGGATGGTGACGACACCATTACCAAAGCCGTTGTTACCCTGGGAGCTGTTGCACCTACCATTATCCATGCTGTGCAATGTGAAGAGTATCTGATGGGGAAGAAATTATCAGGACAGGTCATAAAACAAGCTGCTCTGCTGGCTGCGAAAAATGCAACACCCATCACAGATATCCGTTCATCAGATGCATACCGCAGCCGTTTGGTAGCTGTTTTGACAGAAAATGGGTTAACTGCAATTGCATCAGGCAATGAGAAAAGAGAATTTCCAGATAATCCGGTACTTTTATGGGGCAAACACACCTATGAAGCGAGCCACCTGAAGACTGCTGCACTACATGCAGATAAAATGCCGATTGAAACCACCATAAATGGGTCACCCTACGAATTGAATACATTTCAGGATAAAACCCTTTTGAAATTAATCAGAGAAGGCGCTGGATTGACTGGATCGAAACTCGGATGCGGGGAAGGGGAGTGCGGTGCCTGTACCATGTTATTGGATGGCATTCCTGTTTTGAGCTGTTTGATTCCCGCTCCACGAGCGCACGGTGCAGAAGTCCAAACTATTGAAGGTGTGGCACGGGACGGGAATTTGCACCCCATTCAGCAAGCGTACGTAGAAGAAGGAGCTGTGCAGTGTGGTTTTTGTACACCCGGGTTCATCATGTCCACTCTAAAACTGCTGGAAGAGTTCCCTGATCCCTCCAGAGAAGAGATTGAGGTCGGTCTGGCAGGTAACATATGCCGCTGTACCGGGTATTACAGCATCATCAATGCGGTTGAAAAAGCTGCAGAAATCATGGCGGAATAGAGCGGAGGGAATCATGTCTGATTATCTTGGAAAAAATGTCCTCAGGTTCGATACCATTGATAAAGTAACTGGAAAAGCACAATATCCCAGTGATTTTTCTTTCGACAACCAGGTATATCTGCAGATCGTATTTGCAGGTCGTCCACATGCCATCATCACTGCCATTAATACTGATGAGGCGGAAGCCGTAGAAGGTGTGCTGGCAGTGCTCACAGCCAAGGATGTACCCTGCAATGAATATGGACTGATCATGCCCGACCAACCTGTTCTGTGCGGTCCTGGTTCAGACAAAGAAAATGCCGATCATGTTAGGTTTTATGGCGATCAGGTGGCGTTAGTTATCGCTGAAAATGAACAAATAGCAAAAAAAGCAGCGCAACTTGTGAAGATCGAGTTCCAGGAACTTCCTGTGATCACGGATCCAAGGGAAGCCATGCAGTCAGCTGCTTTTCTTATCCACCCGGAAAAGGAAGACAATGTTGTATTGCATTATAAGATCCGCAAGGGAGACGTTGATAAAGGGTTTGAAGATGCAGCTGTTATTATAGAAAGTGATTATACAACGCCAGTTCAGGAACATGCTTTTCTACAACCTGAAGCAGGCGTGAGCTATATCGATGAAAAAGGTCGTGTAACTGTAGTGGTGAGTGGACAGTGGATACATGAAGATCAGGAACAAATCGCGCACGCGTTGCAACTACCGCTGGAACAGGTGAGGGTGATCTACCCCGCCATTGGTGGCGCATTTGGCGGTCGAGAAGATATGTCTGTTCAAATTCCGTTGGCATTGGCAGCGAAATGTTTATCGGATAAAGGTATTCACCGACCGGTTAAGACCGTTTGGAGCCGTGAAGAATCCTTCTTCGGGCATCACAAACGACATCCGTATTACATCCATGCTAAATGGGGAGCGACAAAAGAGGGAAAGATCAGCGCAGTTGAAATGTCTCTAATTGCGGATAGCGGCGCGTACGCGTACACCTCCACCAAAGTGCAGGGTAATGCGACACTATTATCCACCGGACCCTATTTCGTGCCGAATGTAAAAGTAGATTCCTATTCTGTCTATACCAACAACATTCCAAATGGCGCTTTCCGTGGTTTTGGCGGACCGCAAGCCTGTTATGCGGCTGAAATGCAGATGAACAAACTGGCAAATGCATTAAATCTCGATCCTGTTGAGATCCGTATGCGCAATGCCATTCAGGAAGATCAACCTACCGCAGTAAGAACAGCATTACCGAAAGGTATCACCATCGAAAAAGTGATGAAAGAGTGTGCTCTGGCGTCGGGATGGGAAAAAACTCCAAATGGTTGGATGCTGCATTTCGATAAAAAAGCAGATGACGATACATTCATTGGAATAGGATTTTCTGCCGGATATAAAAACGTAGGTTTTTCTTTTGGCGCTCCTGAGAATTGCTGGGCGACCATTGAGCTTTACGGAGATACGAGCATCGAAAAAGCCATTTTAAGACATGCTGGTGCCGATGTCGGGCAGGGAGCGCATTCTGCTTTCCGGCAATTTGCGGCTTCAGCACTGGATATTGATCTCGAAAAAGTGGAATTGATCGCCTCTGATACTGCAGAGACGAATAACGCAGGCAGCGCTTCAGCTTCACGATTGACTTTTATGGCAGGCAATTCTATCCTGGGTGCTGCAAGGGAAGCTCTCAAGAAATGGGAAACCGAGGAAAGACCTGCAATTGCCACCTACACATATATACCTCCGACCACCAGTCCTTACGATCATGATACCGGGGAATGCTATCCCAATTTTGCATACGGGTATGTGGCAGAATCGGTTGAAGTATCGATCAAGAAAACAACCGGGGAACTTACCGTGAAACGCGTAGTTTGTGCTAATGATGTGGGGAAAGCGATCAATCCATTGCAGGTAAGGGGTCAGATCGAGGGTGCCATTGTACAGGCGTTGGGTTACACCAGCATGGAAAAATTCATCCAAAAAGAGGGATTGGTGCTTACCACAGGTTTTTCGACATACCTGGTACCCACTATAAAAGACATTCCTTTTGAGACCGTTTCACTGATAATCGAGGAAGCAGATCCCATTGGTCCAGAAGGTGCGCGTGGAATGGGTGAGATGCCGTATTTGCCGTTTGCGCCTGCTCTATGCAGTGCAGTCTTCGATGCCACCCATGTATGGTTCGATGAATTTCCTCTCACGCAGGAAGTGATCATGCGGGGTCTGGGTGAATTATAAGAATATTTCTGCTGTTATTCTTGCTGCCGGCGAATCATCACGCTTGGGAACGCCAAAACAACTTATCCCCTGGCGTGGGATGACATTACTAACCTATACCATCCAACAAATTGAAGATGCGGGGATTAATGATATTGTGGTTGTACTGGGAGCATTTGCTGAAAAAATCAAAAAAACCATTAATAACGAACAATTGCGCATAGTTATAAATAATCAATGGGCTTCTGGAAAAGCAAGTACCATCCGAACTGGAATTAACGCCGTCCCAAAAGATAAACAAGCAGCGGTCATTTTTCTTTGCGATCAGCCATACCTGTCATCCGATCTTATCCGAACCGTCATTGAAAATGGAGAAAGTGCCCTCGAAGCAGATATCATCGCGCCGCGTGTGAAAAGTCAAATATGCAACCCAGTTCTGTTCAAGAGAACAACATTTAATGCTTTTAATGCTTTACAAGGGGAGGAAGGGGGAAAACAGTTATTTTCTCGCTTTAAAATGCAGACTTTTCTTTGGCAGGATGAGCGTATTTTATTGGATGTGGATACCGTGGATGATCTAAAAAATATGAACTAATCCTCAAAAAAACCATTTTCGTACTGTTGGATCAATTTGTGTGCTGTTTCGATGTCTTCGAGTTTAACCATGACCTCTATTTTACCCAGAGGAGTGGTGGTTAACCCGTATGTTGTTCCAGCACTTTCTCCCAGCAGAATGCTTTCTACCCCATGAGCCAAAAGGAAATTCTTCATCATCTCACCATCAAGGTTCCCTGAAGCCGTATAAACACTCTCAAAATTTTCGATTTTCGTCATTTTTCTCCATTTTACTCATAAGCCGGGCTGACCGTCTGGGTAAATCATCTTTTATAATAGCTGCCCGCTGTTTTTCTCCGTTATCAATACGCTCAAGCCACTGCATTGCTTGAGCCGGATCTTTTTGTTGATGTTCATAATATTTCGCTACCTCTATTATAGAGGGAATATGATCCATCTTTGCGGCTCTTAACCATAATTTTATCGCTTCTGACCAGTTTTCATTTCGGCGATGCAGCCAAGCATAATCATATAATACCGCCGGATCAACATTCTCTTCGGATTTATCTAAATAGGCGTCGAAATATTGTACAGCTGAATCCATTCGACCGATTTTTTGATAGTAATAAGCCAGGGATACCAAATCATCTGGATGATCAATCAGGTGATTCTCATTCACCAAGATATTTCCGAGCACGATGTATAGTGCAGCAAGCGATACAACATCCTGGGCATTATGGGAAAGTACTCCTTTTAGTGGCGTGGCGTCACCCTCTCTAAGATAATCCTGATAAAGAAGCGGAACAAGATATCCAGGAACTTCTTCCTCATCTCTCTCAAAACCCAAGATATTGCGTTCGATATCCGCTAAGCGGCAGGAATCCAGTCTGCGTTTCCACAGGGAGCGAGCCACAAACAGCAGATCAAGATGCGGTTTATCAAGGCTTTCATCTTCCATAGCAGTGAGTATGTATCGATTTCGCAGCATCGGGATATCAAAACTTTTGCCATTGTATGAGGAAAGAACGGTAAAAGGAAGCAAGAAAGATTGGACGGCGTAAATGAAAGCCCGCTCATCGGAGGGATGCGGCATGAAAAATTGATCCGTACAGACTCCTCCATCTTCATTGAAATAACTGAAACCGCATAGAAATACAAAAGCGCCGCTTCCAAGATTCAAGCTGCTGGTTTCGGTATCGAAAAAACAGATTGTGCGGTTGGAAAAAGTATCCTTTTGTTCTTGTGAAAGGTGTAGATTGAAAAAATCAAGCAGACTGGCATCAGTTGATTTGTAATACAAAGCAGTTTTTCCATAAACGGTATTGCTCTCGTAATCCTGGTGGATGTGCAGGGTCCGTCCGTAAGGGGTATTCTCCCAGACCCCTCCCAATACCAGCGAGAGGTCGATGGCATCTTTCTTTTTAAAGCTGGTTTTGTCTTTGCCCAGTTCAACACCCAGCGATTTCAATTGCTCCAGTAAACTGTTCATAGAACTTATATGCTATTTTACATTAAAAAGTAATATCCTGTTTCAATATCGGAATGGCAACAATCATCAAGGTCATCCTGAAGGAACGTAGTGACCAAAGGATCTGTTTATAGCAAAAGTTAATAGAATAGTAAATCGCAATGTACTTTTCTTCTGACAACCAATAGAACAGGGGGCTCATAAGCCCATAACCATCGAATTTGAGTCCATAAAATCAATTTGAAATAAAGGAAACAAAAGAGAATTTGAATTTGCTATTGTTTTTTGATATAACACCTATATCACGACAAGAGGACTACCAAAGGGTAAGGATTTCCTTCCCGCGGGAATGCCTCTTTTTTTATTTCCTTTCCAATTTTTTTCTCAAAAGATCCATCGGAACGATAAATTGGGCAAATTCTCTGAGGAGAGAAGAGTATTTTTCATTAGGCACAAGAACCTTAAGAAGTTTTTTCTCTGATTCCAGATATTCGATTAAACATCTGAAATCACCATCTCCAGAAACAATAATGGCTTTATCATAATTGGGAAACTGGATCAGTGTATGTAAAACAAGTTCTGCATCTACATTACCTTTATAAGTTGTATGCTTACCTTTGTTTATTTTCAATACCGGTTTGAAAATAAAAATAAAACCCACTTCTTGAAGGTGTTTATAAAGATTTGTATTTTCGGGAACATAACCGATAAAAATATATGCTTTCGAAACATTGTACTTTGTTTTTAAGTAATTGCGAAACTTAGGTCAATGGTTATCGAATCCATTCCAGGCTGCTTAGAGAAAGCCAGAGTCAATCAATTGATTTTTGGCAAATTCTCCTTTATTGTTGTCGATAATGTATTTTTTGTCTGTGCAGTTAACGATGAAAAAACTTCTATCAGCAAATTCTTTGTCTTTTCATCTAATTTTGAATACTTTATAAGGATATTTTTAATTTCTTTAAAATTCTCCTTGGGATCAATCGTTCTTCCTTCTGAAGCCCCTAATATATCAAATAATGCCTCGATAAACATTTTCCGTTTGGGTAATGATAATTCCGCGAGCCAGGTTGTTAATATTTGCTCTAATAATTTCGTAGTACTGGACATATTTCCATGTACAAATTTTGATTGTTCGACTCTCCAGTTTAAAGCGTTATGTTGGTTTATGCTTCGAGCAGAACTGGAAACCACTATTCTTTTTCCAACTGGTTCTAATAGCATTCCTACGATTGATTCTTCGGGAACATAATTGCACACTTTGTTTTCGATATATGAGAAAGAAGCACGAGGAACATTAGAAAAATCAAAACCGGGCCCATCAAAATTTATTATTTTTGATAATTGGCTTTGGCGTATTGCGTTTAGATGTGAACATGCATATACCGCCAAATTTCCACCTTTTGAATGACCGCATACAGTAACTTTATTGGAAAGGATAGCAATTGTACGATCCAGGTATCTGGAAGCAGATTCTTGTCCCGGTGTTTGTTCCATGTATGCTATTTCAAAATCTTCTTTCCATCCGATCAGGGAGTTGTCTGTTCCACGAAAAGCAATGACTTTTTCATGTATTGCGTTAGGTAAAGTGAAAGTTACAGCTGCAAATTGTTGCCCAACAATAAAATCTGTATTTTCGTCATACCTGGATAGTTGAACATCTTCAAATCTTGGGCAAGCGGCTGTTTCTCTTAACAATTCCAATAATTCGGAATCAAGGGAGGGACTGGCTGTGGGATTGATATTTGAGTCCTTTGTCTCATTAGTTTGGATCTTCGAGAAATATTGAATGGAAGTGTCTTTAAGAGAAATTTCTTTATTTGATTCAACTCCCGGAACAATATCCTTAAAAGGTAAATAACTTAGCATTGATAAGATTAACGCATCAATATCATTAAATGGGTCTTTTGAAAAGCTTAGATCTCCCCGCCAATGTAAATATTCCATTATTGTTCCCATATTGCAACTCCTTCTATCCTCATTGTACTGAAATATGACGACTTAGATTCAAGTCATACATGCAAGAGTTAATATTGAGATAATTCCTGGCTAACTCCTCTACCTCGTAGCCTTGATTCATGATATGGATCTCGAATTCAGTAGGAATTCAGTAGGTTGTTTCTGAATTTGACCGTGGATATTTGCCCCAAGGTGTAAAGAAGCTTCGAGATAAAACTGGTAGTCTGATTTAGTAATCATATTAATAAGATCCATGGATTCATAAGTCCTTGCTCTACAAATTAATACAATATTTCCTGCAACAATGCCAGGGTGGCACCTTTGGGATCGAAGAATTCATTGTTCACCGGACCAACGCAGGATGGGCAGCCGGTGAAACAATTACAATTCCGTATTACATCCTGTGCATTTTGCAGGATAGTTGGGTATTTTTGAAACAGGGTTTCACTGAGCCCGATCCCGCCCGGAAAATTATCATACAGCAAAATGACCGGCATGTTTCCGATTGGTTTCCAGCGCGGTTCGATAAAAACACCCAGATCATGCAGATCACACATCAGATAAAGAGGGGCAAGATGGGAAAAGAGATACCCCAAACCACTCAGACTGGAACGGATACGGACTGTTTGCTCCACGCGATGATGGCATTTTTCACACAGCGTGATGAGATTTGATGGATGATTGGCTGCTTTTTTATCGGTGAAGGTGCGAAATGGGACTTTATGGTGAACATGTAATGCACCCGAATTATCTGGTTGTAAACCACACAAACTGCAGCGATATCCATCTCTTTGTAGAATCGAAGTCCTGATATGTTCCCATTGATCACCGTAATCATTGAGATCACTCATCCAAAGTGATTTTCGCTGTAAAGTCTCGATGGTTTCTTGAGTAAATTGTATCCAGAAAGACTGCGTATCCAGCACAGTGGGGGGAAGGTCAAGGTCTATTGTTTGCAGGACCTCGTTGCTTGACCAATCCAGTTTATCATAGGCTACCACCTGGCTTGAAACCAGTACGTTGCCTGTTGTGAATAGGGCTTTCTTTTTTTCAGCAGTTTCCGACCTAGACAGGATATCAATTTCCAGATGTTGTTTGGGATTGGTATAGTACGGGAATTCATCTTTGGTCAATATGGCTTTATGTTCTTCTAATCTGAGTTCATCCACATGATAGGTCTCACCGGCATGCATGTAGATCGCCCCTGGGTGCACCATCCATAAAGCACTTTGCCCGTCCACTTCTCCAATTCTTTTCAACTTTCCATTGTCATTATGGAATAGATCGAACGGTTCGGCAGAGATGGTCCGAATGGAGATCGATGCTGAAGGGTACCCTTCACCTATCCAAAAGAATTTTCCATCCTTTTCAACCAGATCGCCTGCTGATTGCAGTACTTCCAGAAAATTCTTCAATTGCTCCGCAGCGAGTTTTCCAAAGGTATCTCCAGAAGAAAAGGGCAGTTCATAGGCTGCACAGCGTAATTGGTTGAATAAGATGAGCAGATTTTGAGCATTGATCAAGGGTTGTTCGGGTGTATTTTCCAGCACATACGCCGGATTTTGTAGAAGAAATTGGTCCAACGGATCCGCAGAAGCGATAAAAAAGGCAGTAGACCGGCTATTTTTCCGTCCGGCACGCCCCATCTGTTGTAAAAATGAAGCAATTGTTCCTGGATAACCTAGCATCATGACGCAATCGATACCTCCGATATCGATACCCAATTCAAGCGCGTTGGTAGCAACCACACATAGAATATCTCGCTTTTTTAATCCATTTTCAATCTCGCGTCGTTCAGATGCTAAATATCCACTCCGATAACCATGAATTTTCGTTATCCCCGGAGAATCCTTGGCTTTTCTGAGAAATATTTCAACAGACCTTCGAGTACGCACGAAAAGAAGTGTTTGGATTCCAAGCCCCAGAGATTCTGCGGTAAGTTTGATCCCTTCTTCAAGAATTCCCTTGCGAATGCCCAGTTCTTGATCAACCAGGGGTGGATTGTAGAAATAAATATCCTTCTCAGCTGCACCAGAACCATCCTGGTTGATCTCGATAAAGGGTTTTTCCACCAATTGTTCAGCAAATTGTAGAGGATCATGGATGGTGGCGCTGTTGCAGATATAGATCGGATCACCCCCGTAATAGCGCACAATACGATCCAATCGTCGCAGTACATTGGCAAAATGGGAGCCAAAAACACCTTTATAGATGTGAATTTCATCGATCACGACATAGCGCAGGTTTGCAAAGAACCGCTTCCACATGGGATGGTGCGGTAATAAGCTGAGGTGAAGCATATCCGGGTTGGTAAGCAAAATCGATGCGGTATTGCGTATAGATATGCGCTCCTCTTTGGGTGTATCTCCATCATAGATGGCAGCTTTCCCTGTACCAACCGTAAGATCATTTTGCAGGAATAGCTGCATTTCGTGGAATGGTTTCACCTGGTCATTTGCCAGCGCTTTGGTAGGGTAGAGGAGCAAAGCTGTCATTTCCGGATCATTCAACATGCCCTGATAAATAGCCAATTGAAAGACCAGGGATTTCCCGCTGGAAGTAGCTGTTGAAAGGACCACATTCTTTCCTGTTAAAATGTTCCGTAGCGCTTCGTTTTGATGGGAATATAGCTGTTCAATGTGGATTTGTTTACAATAGGTGATCAAGGCAGGATGTAATTCCTGTGGAAAATCAGCGAACGCAGGTTCTCTTCTCGGAATAGTACATTGCGCTGCTATATTTTCTGCGATATTTTTTTGAGTGGAAACTATCCTCTTAAAAGCTTGAATTTCAGGATCATTATTTGCATTTTTCATAGTGATAGGTATTTTGATTTCATTAAGTTTAATATACAATACAAGGAAGTGGGAATACACCCGCTTGGTACTTTTCTCACATTTTCTTTTCACGGAGATATACGATGAAATCAAAAACCAAGTCCACCAATAAAACTCTACTGCTCATTATCCTTTTTTCCTTCATGTTGCTCCACCAAACTGATAAATTATTAATCAATCCAATGGGAGAGATGATTATTAATGAATTTGGATTGACCGATACCCAGTGGGGTTCGGTTGCCACAGCAGCCCTCATTGTAGGTGCGATATTTTATCCGATTTGGGGTTATTTATATGACCGTTTCCCACGCGGTAAATTACTGGCACTTGCATCTCTTATCTGGGGTTCTACCACTTGGTTAAGTGCCATTGCCCCCACCTTTTCTCTTTTTATTGCTTCTCGTGCTTCAACAGGAATTGATGATTCCAGTTATCCCGGTTTGTACAGTCTGATAGCAGATTATTTTGCTCCAAAAGTAAGGGGGAAAATTTTCGGTTTACTACAAATAACCATGCCTCTTGGATATATGGCGGGATTGGTGCTTTCAATGACTGTAGCAGTTGAAATAGGGTGGAGGAAATTATTCTATATCACCGGTGGATTGGGAATCCTTTTGTCAATTATCATCTTTTTCTTTGTCAAAGATATTCCCCGTGGTACAAGTGAACCTGAAATGCAGGATGTAAAAGATGTACCGGAATTGCAGAAATTTCATTTTGAATGGAGCAAGGTTAAAGATATCCTCAAAAAACCCAGCTTGATCTTCATGTATCTGCAGGGTTTCTTCGGAGTGTTCCCCTGGAATACCATTGTGGCATTTATTTTTATCTACCTGGGGCAGGAAAGGGGATACAGCGATACCCAGGTTCTGATGACCATGGCTCCCGCCATCCTTATCCTCGCACTTGGATATCCTATCGGCGGAATGTTGGGCGACCATTTCTTTGCCAAGAATAAAAAAGGTCGGGTTTATGTATCTATGATTGGGGTGTTATTGGGCGCATTGTTGCTTTACATAACCCTTAATATTCCTGTTGAAAATACCACATTATTTGGCATCATGCTGGCGATCACAGCATTTTTCATCCCGTTCGCTTCACCCAACGTTACATCTATCGTGAACGATATCACCTTGCCTGAAATGCGCAGTACTGCTATGGCTATCCAATATTTTATAGAATCCAGCGGGGCAGCCTTGGCGCCATTACTCACAGGTATCATATCAGATGCGCTTCGCGCTGCCGGTAATCCTTACCCGCGTGGGAATGCTATTCTCATCATCTGCACTTCAGCCTGGTTGTTATGTGGCATTTTCTTTTTCATCACTTCAAAATTTATCGACAAAGATATCAACAGCTTGCATGAAACCCTTCAAGAAAGAGCAGCTGCAATTACAGCAGGCGAATCAAACGAATAAACCAAACAATTAAATAAAAGACGGTCAGAAGGATACAACTCTGACCGTCTTTTTGTTCTAATTCAAATGTTCATGGGAAAATCTTGTTCAACCAGTAAGACATGATTTCTTCGGCTGGTTTTCCGTGTATGGAGGATGAATAATCGTACACTTTCAACGGTGAGAAATATCCTCTTGTTACAAATCCAGATATCCATGTTCGCTGATTTACTGCCCTTAGAAGCGCCAGATAAATATCCGCTTGTTCCTGGACATCAATTGTGTAATTTGTATTTGGATTAAAACCATCATCAATGGTAGTGTAATCATCGCAATTGACGTCTATCGAAAGGCAGCCACGAGCAGAGCCATCTATGGAAGGGGCATTAATCCCTAAAATGAGCGGCTTTTGGATCGAAGTGTAGAAATTATAGATTTGTGAATCCATAACAGAAACAGCATTTTGCGTTAATTCATCCAGGGTGGGGTTGTCTATTGCTGCTAATTGGGGAGAATATTGTACGTAAATAAAGTCCGCTTCATTTACCCACGCGGGCAGGTTAGATGGGTCGGATAAAAATGGGATCGCAATTCCTATGTCGCCATTATAGATTGTTTTTATTTCAATCAATAAGTCAGACATCTTAGTTTCCATATCGGAGGGAAGGTTATATGATCCTGGATTAAGGAAAGGAAGTACTTCATCGCCACCTATAATAAAAGAACTCACGTTATTTTGTGCAGCTTGTGTTACAAAATTCAGGATGAATTGTCTGTACTGGGTAAACCATGAACTCCACCAGTAATAATCCTGATAGTTTGCAGCAATGACTTCTTGCGCATTGGTTCTGCTATACTGAACTTGGGGGAAAAGTGCCACCTTCAAGCCTGTGGATTGCGCATGGTTTATATTAGCTGCATGATCAACCCAAAAAAGATCGCTTTGAGGATCGAAAGAAATGGTATTCTCTTCCGTATTATAGGTCCAGGTTGGTTCATAGTAGACCCAATTAAATTTATTTACGCTTAGATCAACAAAAGCCCAGCTGGAGTAGGGCTGCCAGGAAGGCTCAGCATTAGGATTCAATTCTGCACCCGCGATGAAATTTGGATTTTGCTGGATATTTTCGATCCTCAAGTCGGTTGAGACAGAAACAGGTTGATAGGTGTTCCACAAGAGAATCTCATCAAATACGGTATCGGAGAGGCTGTTAATGGTTGAAGTTGTCAATCCGGTTGCGTTTATAAGCCCTTCTGAAATTTCACATTGTTCGTTTCTGCAATAACGGTAAGTGGAACCTAACAGGATATCCGTAGGGCTATAGATTGTGAGCAACCATTCATTATTCCCAAGTGCCCACATGGGCAGTGCTTCCATCCAGACATACGGATTGATCTGAAGAGAAATCATGTCGCTCGCAGGCGTGGTTTCAGGGATTTTTACGCGGATGGTAAGCGGTTGTTCATCACCCACCAACCAGGTTGAGATGGTATCATTGACGGTAATATCATAATCTGGAACAACTAGTTGGCGTATTCTCAAACTACCATTCTTCTTTCTCTCCGCATTCCAGAAACCATCCCCAAGTGAATATTTGTAACGTAAATCTAGACCTACAGGCAGGCTTAAGGTAAGAGAATAAGAACCATCTTCATGGTACGTCATTGCGGGTGCTCGGGATGCAATAACGCTGCATCCAGCGTCCAACTCCGAGAAAGTATTTCCCAATTGCAGGATATTTCCTAGCAAACGTATGGGAGCTCCTTTAATGGTATTGGATGGGGTTGAGACATTGAAAGTAACATTAACAAACAAAACAGGCTGCATTGTAAAAACAGCCGGGGTTTGTGTCGCATCTGCGATAATCGCTTTTTGTTGAAAGACCTGGTATTCACCGGTAGGGGAGTACGCCACTAACATATGTTCTCCTATGGGAACGTTGTTGATGGTGAAGGATCCATCTACTGCAGTATAGGTCGTTAATCCGGCGATAGTCACCAGTACAGATGAGATAGGGGCATTGTTTGTTGCATCAACAATATACCCCGATATCTGACCTTTTCCTGTTAGAGATGGAGAATTACCCCAAGCTGCAACGGTATCCTCTATCACCATGGGTTGATCAATATTCACCATACGATAGCGAATATCATTCCCTGACAGGTCTTTCTCAATATTGATAACGGATGAATTTAAAACATAGCGGTACTTAACCACAGAATCGATTGGCATGGGAATTCGAACATAATAGGTAGTTTCAACTTCGTCCTTCAAACTCATGTCATAACGGGTAGGATTGAAATTTAAACAAGAGACTTCGTCTAAAATTTCCAGTTGGACAATCGTGTTTTCATCCACAAGTGCTGGAAGAGTGGTTTCGAAGACTACTTCAGCAAAAACTGGATCTGGCTCATAGCCTGGAGAATATCCTGAACAGCCGCTAAGCTGTAAGAGGAAACTACCAAGAAGCAATAGGAATAACCACGGAAGGGACCTATGATTTTGTTTCATGATTTATTTCCTGATAAAGATTTATTATTCTTTTATTATAGTATTGTCATTGGCAAGAAGATTGCTGATTTTTGCTACTTCGGTAGAAAGACTTCCCAGCACTCCATTTACAAAACGTGGCGAAGAGTCTGATCCGTATACTTTGGCTAACTCTACTGCTTCATTGATAGCTACTTTTATAGGTGTGATTTTAGAAACGGCAAATTCCCACAAAGCAATCCGGATGATATTTTTATCAATGGATGAAATCTGGTCTAGAGGCCATTCCGGAGCATTTTCGGCAATTAACCCATCCAATTTTTCACTGAGAGGAATGACACCATTAATGATCTCCCGCGCGAACGCAACCATCCCTTCATCTTCAGGATTTTCTTGCAGTCGATTCATGAGAACCTCTCCAGCCGGATGACCTGAAAGATCGTATTCATAGAGTACCTGTAAAGCCAAACCTCTAGCTTCTGTTCGGGGTTTCATAATTGCTTTACGCTGTTTCTATTTTTCTAAATTCAATGTCCTCTATATGTACATCCACACGACCAATGTTCATTCCTACCAAGTCTTCAATGGAACGGCTCACCTCTTCTTGAACTTTTCTAGCTACCGATCGCAGGTCCACATCCCGGTAAATAACAAGGAAAAGATCTACGTAAATCGTGTGATCTTCAACATCGATCTTCACCCCCTCGGAATAAAACTTTTTTACCAGATCATCAATACCGGCTGGTCCAGATGCCATCCGGCAGACACCAGGGACCTCCAATGCTGCTAAACGGATGATAGTTAGTATCACATCTGGATCAACCGTTGTATTTCCAATCGCATCTTCATTTGTTTTCATAGAATCTCCATTTCTGGATAAGCGTTCTTTCAATTATAACCCGGTTCTTCTGAGAAGGTTTTCACCTAAAGTAGATTTGGCACGGTTAACGCAGCATACGGTAGGAGAGCAATTTTTTTATTCGGCATAGTCTCATTACCCACCATTTCCTGTAAGGAGGGGAGGGGAGTCATAAGCATAGTACGAACCATATTGTCGTCCATGCTGGATTTCAAGAATAGGTCATACTGCAACCCCTGGCGGGCTAATAAATAGGCTTTGTGTGGTCCTATTGCAAAGGGGATATCTCTGAATTTTTCGATTACCTCCGAGAAGTCACGTTTACCTTGCATGAATTCATAAAATCTTTGATTTCCAGGCCCTTCCCGGCATTCTGCCAAAAGAATGATACTTCCTCCCTTTTTACAAATCATGCAGGCATTGGTAATGGCTTTCTGGGCTTGATAGAAATTAATATCCTTGGGGAAGCCACCAGCAGATGCAATCACAACATCGTATAGATCAGGTACCGATATCTGACATAACTTCTTACTCCATTCAATCCCTGCAACCATGACGTCCCTTGGTTTTCCCCAAAATAAGCGAATGACATTTTTATGGTGATCCATAATTGCGTTAAAACAAGTGTCTATTTTCAGCATGTCACCAATTTCTTCCAGATCCATACGCATGGGGTTTCTGCTGTATTCTGCTGTCTCAGTATGTGGCTGTAATAATAACGTATGGTTCTTTTCTATAGTTTCTCTTCCCGCTAACCCGATACCTGCAGTTTTTGCACCTCCAGAAAATCCCATAAAATGATGTGGTTCTATTGTTCCTATGGTGATTTTTATATCCGATTCAAAGAACATCTTATTGATATAAACGGGTGTTCCGTGGCTTGTTTCTCCCAAATAGAGTAGATTATTTTGTAAGTCGCAGTTATGGGCATATATTCTATAACTTTCGACAATTTCAGATGGAATGATATCTTTGTAACGTGCAGGGTCAAGAGGCGTGTGCGTACCCATAGCGATCCATATAACTATACGATCTCGTTGAATATTTTTGCTCTCAAGATAATAGAGAAGGGTTTTTAGGAGGAGATCGTTTCTGGCGGGTCGGGTGTTATCATTGATGGCAATGGAAATTGTAGCGTCCGCCTTGAAGTTAACTACTTGTTTTTCAAGAAAACGTTCTATATCTTTTTCGGCAAGTGGTTTTTCTTCTAGATGGGGTGGGTAGAAAATGTCAAAATTCTCTTGGAATCGTGAGAGGTCTAGCTGAATACTTCCTGACCCATAGGGAATATCGATAGCATTTCTTAATTTCTTATTAATATCAGGCATTTTCGTATAGTATTATGTATTTTAATAACCTTGTCCCAACAAAAGGTGCAATTTTAGTAAAGTGTAACCCATTTACTGGTTATTTTCTTATCTATTTTGGACCAATTATGGATAAAAAAGCCCCTATACGGAATAGTGGGGGAGTGCTGGGTGTAAGAGCTGCACAATTTGCATAATCGGTATCTATTTTTTCAACTTTCTGCTTATTCTTACGGCACAATTGCTATTCCATTCATGGATTAATAAACTAAGCTATTGTGGGGGATAGATAAATGTGCTAAAATATTATTGCTTTCGATAAGTACTATTATAGTAAGCATATGTTAAACTAAAGAGGGCTTAAAATGGGTAAATATAATACAATCTCAGAAGCGATCAACGCTTATTTAGATACCGTACGTTTAGCGCGTTCTCAACATACATATATGACCTATTGTAATGCTTTGAAAAATTTTCAGGTTTGCCTCACAAAGAATAACATACAAAGTGTAAAAGCTCCCCTGGATGATCTGGGTGAAGATGCCATTGCATGGTATGCCACTTATCTAAAAAAGTATGCACCAACGACAGAACAGCTCTACCTTACTGCTGTGAAGGGCTTTTATGATTTTTTGGTCGCTGAAGAAGCGCTTGATATCAACCTTCCCAAAGTAAAATTGCTGATTAAACAACGTTCCAGAAGATCAGGACAACGAATTCCTCAATTTCCTGCAAATGCAATCAGTGAATTACTTGACTATTACGAAAAAAAAGAGATGAATCCTAATTATGATCAAAAAGTTAAGCTACGCGAATTAAGAGACAAAGCATTTCTGATCACACTTGCAGATACCGGTCTACGTGTACATGAAGCTTGTCAGTTACGGCGCGGGGATATTGATTGGAATGAGGGGAAAGCTTTGATAATCGGAAAAGGTGACAAACAAGCCATCATACGTTTTTCCAGACGCTCTCTGAGAGCAATGAAAGCATATCTTCAGGAAAGGTCTTCCCTGGATGGATCTTGTGGGAGACCGCTTACCTCTTTGCCCTTATTTGCGAGACACGACAAAGGCGCTGGGAATAAAATAAAGCCGATCACACCGACTACCGGGCGAAATATTGTCACAGAACGTGTTGCAGAAGCGCTCGGTAAGGAAGCTGTTGGTACCATTACTCCCCACTCTTTTCGACATTATTTTGTTACACGCGTTCTGTTGACTACCGGGAACCTAAAATTGGCGCAGAGCCTGGCTCGCCATCAGAATATCGCTGTTACACAACGCTATGCGCATCTAGCCGATGACGAGCTGGATAGCGGATACTGGCAGGTTTTTGAAGAGGAATAGTTAATTTACAATTCAGACCATACTATTGGGAGAACTAGAACATGACCAACAATATCTTTCAAACACTCTTCTTTTTAGCACGACCAGCAGCAGGAAAAAGTGAAATCATCCATTATCTCGAGAGTGTGCCCCTTTCTGAAAGGATGGAACGTTTTCATGTGGGCAAAATGATCCCTTTGGATGATTTTCCTATGCTCTGGTCATGGTTTGAAGATGATGATTTGTTAGCAGAAATGGGTAAACCGCGTCTCCATACCGATGAAGAAGGTTACTTTAAGTATCCCTATTTATGGGATCTTCTGATCAAACGATTGGGTTTGGAATATAAGAAATTACAGCGTGACAATGATTTAGAGGATGCTACCGTCATCATCGAGTTTTCAAGAGGAAAAGAACATGGCGGGTACAGGTCTGCTTTCAATCATATGGATGCTTGCCTGGTTAATCAAGCGGCAATCGTGTATGTAGATGTTTCATGGGAAGAATCACTCAGAAAGAACCGCAAACGTTTCAATCCAGATAAACCTGATAGCATCCTTGAACATGGTATTCCAGATAAAAAATTAGAACACATGTATGCAGAAACAGACTGGTTTGAAATAACCCAAGACTCTCCAGATTACCTTGTGATTGCTGGTCATAAAGTACCCTTTATAGTCTTCGAAAACGAAGATGATCTTACCAGTAAGATCAATCGGGATTTTCTTAACAGACTGAATGAGAGGATGAATACTTTGTGGCATCTCTATGAGAGTGTAGATTTCTGATTCCTCACATTTTTGAATACAGATTTCTTAACATAACTTTCTTCCAAAACGGCGTTGAGATGTGCACCTATTAACGTAATATAACTGATTAAATAAATCCAGAACATCAGCGCTACTACAGTTCCCAGGGAACCATAAATTAATTCATATTGAATATAGCCAAAATTGATCATCCAGGAAAATATATATGAAGCTACCTGCCACCCAATGGCTGTGAAGGTGGCGGCTATCATCACGCTTTTCATGCTTACTTTTTTCTTAGGGGTAAATCGGTAGAGAATAATAAACAATCCCCATGAAACAATGGTAGGCACAATCTTCAAGAAATACTTCCACAGGTTCGTATCCTGTAAAAGCGTGCCATCCCATAAAACGATGTCAAATTTAGGAAGAACAGCAACCAGTGTGTTCGAAATTAAGGATAGACCGAACAACAAAGTTAGCAGTAAAACGATGCCGATGGCGATAGCACGATCTTCAAAGAAATTACGTCTGGGAGCGTTTTGCGCCATATTTACATTTCTGGTAAGGACTGAAAAAAATGAAGAACTGGACCAGATAAAACCAATAATACCAATTGAGCCGGTTGCTCCTCTTAATTCAATGACCTGTTGCAAATTTGCGTTGATGAGTTCTGAGGCTGTTGGAAGGAGTTGAGTGGCTATTTCTATTACTTTTTGATAGGCTGCTTCATTGTCGAGCCAAAAGCTACCAACGCCGATTAATAATAGTAATAAAGGAAAAATTGAAAAGAACGCATAAAATGCCATAGCTGCAGCTGCTTGCGTTGCTTGAGTCTTCCCTAACCTATCCAGAACAATGCGAATAATTCGAACTGTTCCATTTGAACGCTTGTTTAACTTGATATAAGCTATGCGCAGTTTTACCATGATCTTAGAAAGATCAATTTTTTTAATCGGAGTTTCTTTATTATTGTTCACATCTATATCAGCGTTCATATAATTTGTAATTATAGTACTTTACTTACACAAATCTTGATAAAAAAGAATAAATTTCTAGCTGTAAAAGCCTAGAAATTTATTCTAACTTTGGTAAATTCATTTCACTTATTAGTGATATCGTTTATTTATATCGTTCTCGAATTTCAGCACTTACATAATCCAGAATCATTACGGTTAGAGCAATAAACCATACTGCAATGCCAGCAGCGCGGTAGTCCAGCAGGCGGATCCATTGCTGTAGCAGGAAGCCAATCCCACCGCCACCTACAAAACCAATCACTGTGGACATACGGATATTGACGTCCCAGCGGTAGATCGTGAAGGAAACAAATGGAGGAACGATCTGTGGAATGACAGCGTACATAATGGTCTGCATCCAGTTTGCCCCTGTAGCTTGGATCGCTTCAATTGGTCCTGAATCAATTCCTTCAATAGCTTCAGAATAGAGTTTTGCAAGGGCTGCGATTGAATGTATTGTGAGTGCGATGATACCAGCAAAAGGTCCTAGCCCTACCACAATTGTGGCAATGATAGCCCAAATGAGAGGTTCAATCGACCGTATGACATTTAAGATAGTTCTTACAATGTAGTAAATGATCTTGGTAAAAATATTTTGAGACATTAAATTTCTAGCTGCTAGAAAACAAAGTGGAATCGCCATAATGACACCAAATAAAGTAGCCATCATACCGATAATGATAGTCTCAATCATTTTCTCAACGGCTAACGTAAACTCTTCACTTAATTGCGCCTCGCCGATACTGAGAAGCTGTCTTGCTTGTACTTCCCACAAGGTTGCTCCTTTATCCGAGGATGAAGCGATGAGACGATATGGCATAATAATGGAAATCTCAAAATTACCCTCACTATCAGGCATTACTTTGATGTATTCTCCCCCCTGGCGTTGCCTGAATTCATTACCGTTCCCATCTTTCCACCAGATCTCTATTTCCTGATCAGTGTTGAAATTTCCACCAATAAGATGAAATTCCGTTCCGGGTGTGCTATCCACCGCAGTAGGTTCACCACAAGTTGGCGTTACCAGCATGTATGGTTCATCTTCTTTTACGACAGCCGCAGGAAACTCCACATCAGTACATGGGGTTTGAATCTCGGTTGCAATAGTAAGGATTTCTTCCGGACGATCTATGGCTTTTTCCCAGGGCCAGAGTATTCGCCCAATAGTTGGAATTGCTTCATCTGCTTGGGAGAAAAAATTACCTATATTGATATCACCAATCTGCCATCCAAGTAAAAAGAAAACAGCTAATACAAAAAATAAAAGTCCGGATCCATAAGATCGGCTGCCTTGATTACTTTTCTTGGCAGCCAGGTAGGCATCTACAATAATCCAGATATATAAAATAACCAGGAGAATAGCAATTGTTTTCAGGATGGGAGATAATTGAAAAGCTTTCTGTATGATGATTTTAATATCCTGGTACCGTCGCCCTTCAAGATAAATACGCCAGGTTAACAACCCACCCATTGTTAAAAAACTAGCAAGTAGAATTATTCCTCTTTGATATGCCCTGGCGAGAATTTGTCCAAGACCTGGAATAATAGCAGAAAATATCGAAGCAAGAATTGGGGATACGAGACTTTTCTTTTGTGGTTCTTTAGTTTTTTGTGTTTTTTGTGTCATATTTACCTCAATAATTACTGGATATTTCCTTCCAGACCCCCACCAACTCTCTCGGCTTCTTGCCCATAAATTTCTTTAAATTCATCGTCTGTCATAATCTTGATGTCAGCTTTGGTACCCTCGTAAACGATTTCCCCTTCCCGTAAGCCAATCACACGAGAACCATAGCGTTGAACCAGATCGAGATAATGCAGGCTGCAGATGACCGTCATGTTATCTTCTTTGTTCAATTTTTCGAGGTTTTGAAGAATGGAATGTGCTAAAACTGGGTCAAGGCTCGCTACCGGTTCATCTGCCAGGATCATTTTAGGATCCTGCATTAAAGCACGCGCTATTCCGACTCTTTGTTGCTGCCCGCCACTTAATTCATCAGCACGCTTATGGGTTTGGTCTTCAATATCCAAACGGTCTATAATCTTTCGTGCTTTTTCGCGATCTTTTTCTGAAAAGTTATTAAACAAGCTGGGAAGTGTCTTCGTATATCCTAATCTGCCAGACATAACATTTTTCATTACGGATGACCTATTTACCAAATTGAAATGCTGGAATACCATCCCTATTTCACGTCTGTAACAACGTAGTTCTTCCCCCTTAATGTGGGTGATATCTTTTCCATTCCAGATGACCCTACCTTCGGTAGGTTCAATCAAACGGTTGATACATCGTAATAAAGTAGATTTTCCCGAGCCACTTAACCCAATCACAACCAGAAATTCGCCATCTTGAACAGAAAAGCTGACATTTTTTAATGCCACTGTTCCATCATCATAAATTTTTGTAAGGTTCTTGATCTCTAGCATAGAATTTATCTCCGCTTATTAATAGAATACCTTAGAAAATTATATCCTTAATACATTAAAAAAAAGAGAAAGGTATTTCCTTTCTCTTTTTTTTGTTACATTTTTTTATTTTTTATTACTGAGCAAGATCAGCGTAATCAATCCCTGCTGCATCCAGGATCTGGCGGAATGCATCATAGAATTCATCGCCATGTTCTTCCATACCGGTATATTGATAGGCTTCGTTCATGGCTGCTGCGCCTTCTTCGGTTTCGAAGAGATGCAGGAATTCAGCTACCAGGGTTGCCTTGACATCTTCTGGGAAGTCTGGGCGGAATTGGAAACCATCATTGGGGATATCAGGTTCCAGGGCGATTACAACAGTCTGATCCATGATATCGGGATAGGTCTCTTCAACAGTGCTGCGGGCATCCACAAAGGTGGTGCCGAAATCGCAATCGCCATTGTATACAGCGGCTGCAACAGCATCATGAGAACCTGCGTCAACGATGCCAGCTAGATCCGTATCGGGATCAATACCGGCAGCTTTGAGCATGATGGAGGGGATGATCCAACCGCTGGTGCTGGTTTCATCAACACGGCAGTAAGTCTTTCCAGCAAGGTCTTCTAATGATTCAATCCCACTGTCAGCGTGTACAATGAATTGACCATTGTATGAAGCGCTGCCATAGCGGGTTGAAATCAGAGCGGCATCAGCACAGCCTTTTTCATGTGCTAACACATAGGAGAAGGTCGCCAGAGCGCCCATATGTGCTTGCGGTACTTCCGCGCACATAGCCTCAATCGCTGCGGTATAGCTGGTTGCCACAAATGGTTCAATGACTAACCCGGTATCAGCATAAACCATATCAGCGACTGCAGTGAAACTTGCCAGTACGCGTTCGGTTTCCCCTGAAGGAACAGCCACGAAAATGATCGGATTCTCTTCTGAACCGATATTCTCCCAGGGATCTGCTTCAGCCTTGCATGCGGTTAGTGCTAATGCTGCAATGATTAACAATGCACCTAAAGCGAAAAACCTTTTCTTTGACATTCTAATCTCTCCTTCCGAAATTGTGATTTATCTCATCATATATCACAAATCTCGTTTTTTCAAATCATTTTTCTTAAAATTTACTTATTGTCCGCTTAATAGATAATTATTTTCCTGTTTTACCCCGGGTTTGATTCTTGACTCAATCTATTTTTTCGCATAGAATCACTAGTTGCTATTTTGGGTTTCCAAGCGAGGGTAACTCAAGCAAATAAAAGAGTGAGAGGCGCACAAAAAATGGATAAGATCGTACTAGAAGCAAGTAAACGAGATGTTATTGGTAAGAAGGTAAAAAACATTCGTCGTGAAGGGAAGATCCCTGCCGTAATGTACGGGCATAAATTCAAAGATACCCCTATTGTTCTTGACGCGCACAGTACTGCACTGGCAATGAAGAATGTTAGTGAATCTACCATTCTCACCATCAAACTAGATGGAAAAGAACATTCGGTTCTGGTTCGTGACCGGCAAATAGATTTCATCAAAGGAAATATTCTGCATTTGGATTTCCAGGTTGTTTCATTGACGGAAAAGTTACGCACGAATGTTCATATTGAACTCGTTGGCGAATCACCTGCTGTGGAAGAATTCAATGCATTGATCGTGAACGGTATCACTGAAGTGGAAGTCGAAGCGCTTCCTCAGGACCTGCCGGAAGGGATCACTGTTGATATTTCCATTTTGGATGAGATTGGTAAAGCAATCTATGTAAAAGACCTACCGGCAATTGAGAAGGTAGAAATTCTTACTGATCCTGAAGAATTGATTGCAATTACATCTGCGGTTAGGGAAGAAGCTGTCGAAGAACCCGAAGAAGTCGTTGAAGGTGAAGAAGGCGCTGCTGAACCAGAAGTAATTGAACATGGCAAGCAGGAAGAAGAGATCGAAGATTAACTCACCGGATAAAGAAGATTTATTTTAATAAAAATAGAAGCGTTAAAAACGCTTCTATTTTTTTATAAGTTCGATAAAATTCTGAAGGATTCTCGCCGTCATCCCCCAGACTGTATAACCCTGATAAGCGTGATAAAAAATGACATCACGCTTTTGATTACTACTTTGGTAAGGGCGATATTCCCAATTATCAGCATCCATTAGCCATCCTAACGGAATGGAAAAGATCGCTGTCACTTCTTCATCAGGATGTGCAGACAAAAACGTCTCATTATCAATCGAAGCAACATAAGGGTAAATAACTAAGTTGTAGTGTGTTGTAAAGGAATTGAGTGCTCCCATAAAATGAATGGTATTGGAGCAAATAGAGATCTCTTCGCAAGTTTCACGTAAAGCTGTATGGTAGAGGGTTTTATCCTCTTTTTCATAGGCTCCACCCGGGAAAGCTACCTCATTTTTGTGATTTCGCACAAATTCAGACCGTTGAGTAAACACCACTTCAATTTCATGCTTATCGATCAATAGAATGAGCACAGCCGCAGTTGGTATTTGAGGAGGCAAATCGGGAGATTTCAACTTCTCAAATTTCCTAGATATCTGTTCTATCGAAATTTCATATGGAAACGCCACTTCCTTGATCATTCCTTTTCAATTTTTTTAATAGATCGCGCAAAGATCAAGTATCCTGTATGTGCCACCATTCTATCAGTTGGGCGTAAGCGATCTTCTTCTGGTTTATAGAAACGTAGAAGGATCTCGCATACATCAATAAAAGAGAAATCATTTCTTCTCAAAGCATTTAGCAATTTTGAGACCTGATTGACAGTTGGCAGGATACAACCGAAACTCCCTCCAGGTCGTAACGCTGTTTTCACCTGCTGCATGTAATCATGAGGAGTAGGTACATCTAGAAATAGGGCATCCACATTGGTTTCATCAAAACCTTCGATAATATCGCGCAGCTTAAAATCGACATGTTCGCTCAACCCAACTAATGCGATGTTCTTCTTTGCCAGGTCTTGCATTTGCTGCCTTGTTTCATAGCTGTATACATGCCCTGTTTCTCCTACATAATAAGCTAAAGCCTGGGTTAAACCACCTGATCCGGTTCCCGCCTCAATTACTCTGGTTCCTGGACCGATCCCCAGCGTAATAAGGATATAACCAATATCTTTTGGATATAGAATCTGTGTATTTCTTTTTGTATTTAAAAGCATACTACTCAAAGTAACTGGATAGAGATAGAATGGCTTTTCCAGATGACTTAATACTTCACTACCCCATTCTTTCCCGATCAGATCATCGTGTTTAATAACCCCACGGTGGGTTTGAAGCTCGTTGCCTTCTTCTAATCGGAAAATGTAAAACCCCCGACGCGTCCCGGTTAATTCCACAAGATCCCCTGCCCTTGCATATTTTTCGTATTGAAAAGCCAATTTAATCCTTCTCCTTTGAATCTTCGTTCTCGTCAGACCCCTTATCAATCCAATAAATGAGGAGAGTGACCAGAATACTACACGCAATATTGATCCCTATGTCGAAAATACCTACTCTCCACACACTAAAAGTAATGCGGATGCTGATGTAATAACCCAACCAAAAACCAAACCATGAGAAAAACAGGTAAGTTATGTATTTCGATAAATTTCCACCCACAATGAGATGGAAAACTGAAGCAATAAGAATTGCAACCAGTGAGCCAAAAAGAAAAGCTGGAAAAGTCATAGCCTAATTATAGTGAGATTTCACCTGCTGCAATAACCGAATCTCCATGATACAGTACAGCAAACTGACCAGGGGTTATATCACGCAGCTTTTTCAGGGTTGTGATCTCCATATCCTTTTGTCCTGCCATCATTTTCCCCTTTGCCCTGGTTGGTTTTGCCCGGTAGCGAATCTTTACATCATATTGCTTCTCATCTATCGCAGAAATTCCAGAAATCCAATTCACTTGCTTAAGACAAAAATAATTTCTACCGAGTTCCTCTAAATGCCCAACCAGCAGAGTGTTTGAATCACGGTCTTTCTGAATCACAAAATAGGGTTCATTACTCTGTACTTGTAATCCTTTTCGCTGACCGATCGTATAAAAAGCCAATCCAGTATGCTTTCCCAGAATTTCTCCATGAACGTTAAGAATGTTCCCTGGTTGCATACTGCCGGGTTCATATAACTGGAGGAACGCTCGATAATCTTTTCCGGATAAAAAACACAAATCCTGGCTTTCAGAGATATCTGCTAAGGGGTCGATTTCTTTTTTATAGAATGCTTTTACTTCTTTTTTTTGAGTATCACCCAGCGGGAAAATGGTTCTTTGTAATACCCCTTGTTCTAAAAGCCCCAGATAATAGGATTGATCTTTAGATTGATCACGACCTTTTAAAAGAAGTACACCCCCATCCTTTTTCCGCCTGGTGCGTGCATAATGCCCGGTCGCTATATAATCTGCATCCATCTGTAGGAGTGTATCGAATAATGCCTGGAATTTAATATGTTTGTTACAAACCACACACGGGTTAGGGGTCAACCCATTTTTCAATGAATCAATGAAATAGGTAACAATTCTCTGATAGAACGCATCTTTTTTATCGATCACCTGGATTGTGAAATTGAGTTCATGGGAAAGCCTGCTGAGCTTTTCTTCAGTGATTTTTTCTGCTTTTTGTACATTTTCACTGTCTGCAAACCCTTTCCATAAATCCAGATAGACTCCGATGACTTCATATCCTTCATGCTTTAATTTATAGGCAGCGGTTGAACTATCAATGCCACCACTCACTGCCAAAATTACCCTCGGTTTGCGCTTCATATGTTGAATTGTAACAAGATTTCATTAAATGGTCTGCTGCACAATTGATATAATGAATTGAAAATATCCATACTGCCTGGAGGTTTGATGGTACAAAAAATAAAATTTGGAACTGATGGCTGGCGAGCAAAAATTGCAGATTCCTACACCTTTGAGAATGTGCGTCGTTGCGCGCAGGGGTTCGCTTCATATCAAAAACAAATATCTCCTGAGGGGTCGTGGATCATAGTAGGTTACGATACACGTTTCCTTTCTGAAGATTTCGCAATAGCAGTTTCGGAAGTACTGTGTGGAAATGGATTTCGCGTTTATCTGACACAAGATGCTACCCCTACTCCCGTAATCTCTTTTTCTGTTGTTGATAAAAAAGCAGTTGGGGCAGTTAATATCACCGCTTCCCACAATCCACCCTCCGACAATGGCTTTAAAGTGCGTGATTACCATGGCGGTGCCATCGACCCGGAGGGATTAACGGTCATTGAATCCTTGATCCCTGACGATGTTTCATCTATTCAGGCAATACCATATAAATCTGCATCGGATAGCGGTGTTCTCCTCCGTTTCGATGCCGCACCGAATTACATCTCGCACATCAAGAAATTGGTAGATATTGAAGGCATCCGCAATGCAGGTTTTAAAATCCTGGTGGATGCGATGTGGGGCAATGGCGCCGGCTGGTTCCCTACGCTTTTAAACGGTTCTACAACAGAGGTCATTGAGATCCATAACACGCGCAATCCAAGTTTTCCTGAGATGCAGCGTCCTGAACCCATCCGTCCTAATATTGATGTGGGGCTGCAAAAGACCATTGAACTGAATGCTGATGTGCTGGTCATCAATGATGGGGATGCTGATCGGGTCGGTTTTGGCGATGAAAAAGGAAATTTCATCAATCAGCTGCAAGCTTATGGTTTGCTTGCTTACTACTTGCTTGAGGTTCGAGGAGAACGCGGACCCATCGTCAAGACATTATCAACAACCAGCATGCTCAACAAATTAGGGAAACTGTATGATGTACCCGTCTATGAAACCGGCGTAGGGTTCAAGTATGTTGCTCCAAAAATGGTCGAAACGGATGCCATGATCGGTGGTGAGGAATCAGGCGGTTATGCTTTTAGAGGCAATGTGCCCGAACGGGATGGTATCTTAGCAGGTCTTTACTTCTTGGATATGATGGTAAAGCTAAAAAAGACACCTTCCGAACTGCTAGCGTTGCTGTTCGAGAAAGTAGGTCCGCATTATTACGATCGCATCGATACCCTCTTCAAAGGAGACAAAGAAGAAAAGGTCCAACGGATTCTGCATGCAAATCCCGAAAAAATCGGTGGTTTGAAAGTGCTCGGTCTCAACACTCTGGATGGATATAAATTTGATCTTGAGGATGGGGGTTGGTTATTGATCCGATTTTCGGGAACAGAACCCAAGATCAGGGTATATTGTGAGACAACTCATCAGGAATGTATTCCGGATATATTGAATGATGGTTTGAAAATTGCCGGTTTAAAATAATTGAAAGGTTTATTCGATTCACATTGTCATCTCTATGCCCCTCAATTTAAGGGGGATCTTGATGCTGTCATCCAGCGGGCACTAGAACAAAATGTTACCCATATTCTAGTGCCCGCTGAAGATTATGAAAGCAGCATCCGTACTTTACAGATTTGCTCTGAATATACGGAAATTGAAATCTATGCAGCTCTAGGGATACAACCGCAAAACGCAAATTCAACTGTTAATGAAAATATCTACAATCACATCAGTTTCCTTACGCCTAATCCAAAAGTTGTGGCAATTGGTGAGATAGGGTTAGATTATTACTGGACACAGGATGAAAAAGATGTTCAGAAGGCAATATTAAACAAGGGATTGGATTTAGCAATTGAGGTTGATAAGCCTGTGGTTCTGCATAATCGAGAATCCACAAGTGATATGCTCTCGATTTTACAGGATTGGCTTCAAAGAATCCCTTTAGATAAGACTGTCTCCACAAATCCTGGGGTTTTCCATGGTTACAATGGTGACCCGCAGATATTGGATTTTGCAATCAAAAATTCCTTCTATCTTGGCATCGGTGGACCGGTTACTTTCAAAAATGCAAAAGTGCTTCAAGCGAGTATTACCCGGATACCGCTTGATCGTATCTTGATTGAAACTGACTCGCCCTACCTGAGTCCGCATCCCCTGCGTGGCAGGCGAAATGAACCTTCATTTGTGGCATATATCGCACAACGATTGGCAGATTTATACGGAAAAACAATTGAAGAAATTATTGAGGTCACAACCGAAAATGCAAAGCGATTATTTAAAATTGGTGTTAAATGATTAATGCGCTGGGGGGGAGTTGAACCCCCACGCCTTGCGGCACATGGCCCTCAACCATGCCTGTCTGCCAATTCCAGCACCAGCGCATTTGCGAATGCTATTATAATCGGGTACAAGCACTTGTCAAGGTAAATGTGAATCATGTGAATAATATCAGGAGAGAAAAATGGCAATAATTTTAGATGTAATGGGAAGTGATAATTATCCACACCCTGAGATTGAAGCTGCAGTAAATTTTTGTAAACGCGAAAAAACAAAGCTGATCCTGATTGGAAATGAGGAACTTATCCATCAAGAACTCAAGAAATATGATTATCAAGGGGATTGTCTTGAGATTGTCCATGCACCAGAAATTGTCGAAATGTGGGATAAACCAGTCGAATCTGCACGTTCCAAACCAAATAATTCTATGGCTATCGGTATCAAGCAAATAAGGGATAAAAACCAGGATGCCTTTGTAACCGCAGGCAACACCGGTGGTGCCATGTTCAATGCCATCCGCACTTTAGGTAGGATCAAAGGGGTTGAACGACCTGCTCTACCGGCAGTGATCCCTACGCAAAGCGGAAAATGTGTTGCAGTTGATGTGGGAGTAAATGTGGATTGCAAACCTGAATTCCTCGTGCAATTTGCACTCTTTGGTAGTACCTATGCGAAGATCATGCTTGGAATTGAAAATCCCCGTATTGGTTTACTAGCAAATGGCGAAGAGGCTGGTAAAGGGAATGCACTTGTTAAAGAAACATATCTTTTGTTGAAAGAAACCAATCTCAATTTTATTGGAAACGTGGAAGGCAAAGAAGTTTTTGGCGGCAAGGTGGATGTGGTTGTTATGGATGGATTTGTAGGAAATGTATTTCTCAAAGGTAGTGAGGCAATTGCAAAATTCATGTTCGATTCGTTAAAATCAGAATTGTACTCATCAACGCGTAACAAAATCGGTGCTGCGCTTGCTCAACCTGCTTTCAGAAATTTGAAAAAAATGATGGACCCCGACGAGATCGGTGCTCTTCCGCTCCTGGGTGTAGATGGTTTGGTACTGATCGGACACGGTCGTTCTAATACACGTGCCATAGAATCTGCACTGATACAAGCACAGCGATCCATTGATGCGAATCTTCTGGCTGAAATGACAAATACTCTTCAAAAGGAACTTGTGAAATAGGAAAATATTATGAAAATTATACGTAACGATAAACTCATTACTCGTAATGCAAAAATCAGTCAATACATTCTTTATGCAGCTTTAATCTGCTTGGTAGTCGGTATCTATATCACTTTTACTAATAACACCGCGGAGGATATCGGTACTGCTTATCTTTTTCTTATCCCTTCGTATATCTTAGTTCAGATATCCATTACGATGGGCAATAGGTGGAGCCGTTCTCCTCGCCCTGATGAAGTTGTTACCCAATCACTGAAAGGGTTGGATAATCAATTTACTTTGTACATCTACACCACAGCTATCCCTCATCTTCTGGTAGGTCCCGCTGGTGTGTGGATTATAAAAACTTATCATCAGAGTGGGAAAATATATCTTGACGAAAAAAAGAATGTCCTTAAACAAAAAGGTGGCGGTAGTTTTATAACTAAGATATTTGCCAATGAAGGGATCGGTAATATTGATAGAGAATCTGAAGTTATTAAAGCTAAATTAAATACTTATTTTGAGAAACAAGGGGTGACACCTCTTCCAGAAGTGAATATCGTGAATGTTTTTATCAGCGAAGATGTTGTTCTGGATGCTTCAAAATATCACGAAGTGCTTCTCACCTCCGAGAAGTTGAAAGATTTTATTCGTAAAACTGCAAAAAATACAAATTTCCCGGTTGAAGAGGTTGAGAAAATTACAGCTCAACTGCCTGAACAACAATAGAGAAAGCTGACTTGCATGAGCAAGTCAGCTTTTCAATTCTTTTATTTCTTTTTCTGTTAGGTATCTCCACTTCCCTTTTGGCAGATTCCCAAGTTCAAGTGTGCTTATTCTTACACGAATAATCCTTTTTACATACAATCCGATGCGTGCTGCAGTTTCACGGATTTGTCGCTTACGACCTTCTTTGAGAGTGACATTGACCCAGCAGCCCTTAACATCTATGCGCAATATATCGATTTTAGCTTTTCCGGTTCGTGACCCATCCTCAAGAACGACTCCATTTCTCCATGCGTTAAGTTGTTTTTCATCCGGTGTGCGATTTAACAATACCTGATATTCTTTTTCGTGCTGATAACGTGGATGTGTCAAAATATTTGCAAGATTACCGTCATTTGTGAGCAGCATCAACCCTTCACTGTCTTTATCCAAGCGCCCCACAATGAAGATATGTTCGGGAATATCAATATAATCTCGAACGATCTTTTCTTCACGTGTTTTTACAATATCAGAAAGTACACCGCGTGGTTTGTGAAACGCAATATAAATCATCTTTTGCTGAGTTGGTTGTAACAGGCGACTACCGACTTTAATGGCGTCTCTTTCTATATCTGCTTTTTGCCCTAACTCAGCAATTTTCCCATTTACAGATACTTTTCTATCCTGGATTAACTTTTCTGATTCTCTCCGAGAACCATATCCGTAACGAGAAAGTATCTTTTGTAATCGCTCTTCCATAGGCACTCTATTGTTTCAAAATAGTGGTGCTCGGTTTACCACCTGCACCTGAAATTAATTCAATTTCTGGCATTTCCTTAATGGATTGGAGTCCAAAATAATGTAAAAAGTCCTCCGTTGTACCATACAGGATGGGTTTTCCAATACTTTCTGCTCTACCCTCTTCTTGAATAAGCCCTTTACTGAGGAGTGTACGTACAACGCCATCGCTGTTCACACCCCGAATCTCATCAATTTGCGGTCGCGTTATTGGTTGTTTATAAGCAATAATGGCAATCGTCTCCAACGCAGCTCGACTCAATGTGGTAGTGATCTCAAGACCTAGAAATTCCTCCAACTCAAGTGCTAATTTGGGATCGGTAGTCAACTGCACCCTTTGATTGTGCAACATAATCCTCAAACCATGGCTCCCAGTATATTCTTCATTCATTTCAGTAATCAGAGAAAGAATATCTGATGTTGGAAGCTCCAGGAACTTTGATAGCTGATCTAAGGGTATAGAACCGGACGATATAAATAAAATAGCTTCAATTATATTTTTATTTTTTGTTCTCGCTTCGTCCATATTATCTTTTCCCATGCTATAATTCTTTGTTCATTCAAGATAGACATTATAACTGAGATTAGGATACAGGAATCAAATCTACATACCTATGAAAATATTGATTACAGGCGCAGCAGGTTTTATTGGATCGCATCTTTGCGATGTGCTTCTTGATTCAGGGCATTACATCTATGCCATGGATAATTTCATCACCGGCAGTCCTGATAATATAGCCCATCTAACAGGAAACAATAACTTCACATTTATTTTACACGATGTCTCCAACTTCATCGTTATGCCTGAAAAAGTGGATGCTGTTCTTCATTTTGCTTCTCCTGCCAGTCCCAATCCAGACTCCCCATACGGTTTCCCGAATCTCCCCATACAAACCATGAAAGCAGGGGCTCTGGGCACCCATAATACCTTAGGGGTGGCTCGTGCCTTTGGAGCGCGCTATATCTTGGCATCCACTTCTGAGATCTATGGAGACCCGGTTGAACATCCTCAAAAAGAAACCTATTGGGGGAATGTCGATCCTATTGGGCTGCGTTCTGTTTATGACGAAGCCAAACGTTTTGCCGAAGCGCTTACCATGGCATATCACCGCTATCATGATATCAATACAGGTATTGTCCGTATCTTTAATACTTATGGTCCACGCATGCGCTTAGATGATGGGCGTGCAATCCCCAATTTTTTACTGCAAGCCATTAAAAAAGAATCATTGACGGTTTATGGAAATGGTTACCAAACACGCAGTTTTTGTTATGTGGATGACCTTGTTGATGGGATCATACGTTTATTGAATTCTGATATTCACGAACCGGTTAATATTGGAAACCCACAAGAAATTACCATCAATGAATTAGCAAAAACCATCAATCAAATATTTGATAATCAAGCAGGCGTTGTACACCTCAAGAACAAGGTGGCGGGGAAAGATCCCTATCGCCGTCAACCCGATATCACTCGTGCAAAAGAGATGCTCGGGTGGAACCCGACCATTGATTTGATAGAAGGACTCGATAGAACAATTCCCTATTTCAAACAAAAGATCAAGCAGGAGGGCAATTGAAAAACACAAAACCAAAACGGTTCCTTAAATTTGCTCTGGTTGGTTTGAGCGGAACCGTGGTCGATTTTGCGATATTTAACTTATGTATCAACTTATTTCATTTTGAGTCAATTGAAGCCAGCGTCTGTTCCTTTTCAATAGCAGTGATCAATAATTTTATATGGAATCGCAATTGGACCTATCCAGAATCAAAATCTATACCAATTAGTCAACAATTAGTGAAGTTTAGTATTATCAGTGTTATAGGTCTTATCATTCGTACTCCACTGTTCGCTTATCTTGAAAATCCAATCATCACGCTCGCGGAACAATCGCTAAGTTCCGATTTTCCCCTTAGCCCTGTAACCATCGGGCACAATGTTTCGCTGGCAATAGCTATCATTGTGGTGCTTTTCTGGAATTACTTTGCAAATCGTTTTTGGACATACAAAGGCATCAAGTGATATAGGATCATCATATGTCCTCTCCCCGGATCATCTCAGGAACAGCCAAAGGGTTGCGGTTAAAATCCGTACCTGGAAATTCCACACGACCCATCACTGACCGTGTAAAAGAAGCCTTATTCAATATTTTGGGAAATGACATTCAGAATGCGACTTTTTTGGATCTCTTTGGGGGAACCGGGAGTGTTGGAATTGAAGCATTAAGCCGCGGAGCTGCATCGGCTTGTTTTATTGAAAAAAATCGAAGCGCTTTTCAAATATTAAAATATAATCTATCCTATTGCAATGTCGAGCAAAAAGCACAGGCAATCATGGGGGATGCTTTTAGTTTTTTGCAGAAAAAACAAGCTACTGGTTTTGACTATATTTTCATCGCTCCCCCACAGTATATGGGGCTGTGGGAAAAAGCCTTGCATCTGGTCGATAAAAATATTTCTATCCTAAGTAATGATGGCTGGGTGATTGTCCAAATCCATCCGGTCGAAAATAAAACAATTGACTTGGTACATCTGGAGCTATTTGACACGCGCTCGTACGGAAGTACATTATTGATATTTTATCAACGTTGTTTAGGTGATCTTCCGTATGGATAATTCTTTCTCTGTATAGATATATTGCAAATATTTGATCTGTCCATCCTTTTTGGATTCTTCAATCATTTTCAATAGCATGGGTACATCTTTGACAACTGGTTTTCTGTATATGTCACTTCTTTTTACCCATACTAAATCCCCCTCTTCGGAGGGTCGTACTTTACCACCCGTGTAATCAGCAGAAAAAACAAATATAGTGATCCCCGGGTTGCTCTCAATATCTATGAAAATTACGGCATGTAATGCAAAGTTATTGATGACCAATCCGCATTCTTCCAGTACTTCCCTACGAATTGCTGTAAGTGGATCTTCCCCTTTTTCAATGTGCCCCCCTACTCCATTCAATTTTTGGTACGCAAAGGCATCTTTTTTGAATCTCTTGATGAGTAATATTTCATCATCTCTCTCAATGAAAGCCAACACTCTGGGAATCACTGTAAAGGTGTCGGGGCGATTTGTTACTTGTTCTTCCATGTTTTTTAGTAAAAGGCGTTTTTTTGCCCGCCTCTAGTTTTTTTATCTGAGGAACATAGGGTGCCCCAGGACATTATTCACGCGTGGTTTATAATTTTCTGTATCGTAGTAAGAATCAACATCCACGATTTTCTTACCCGATGTAACCTGTTCAAGCGGGAATGTTGCATATTTTCCGTCTTTAAGCGCTGTCATCTTCCCAAATTCGTTATTTTTGATCATCTGGAATGCAAGAGTGCCAAAACTCATGGCAACCATTCTATCCAGAGAGTCAGGTGGTCCTGAGCGCATCAAATAACCTAATTTTTGATACATGGTATGCTGACCGGTGATACGTTTGATCTCTTCGGAGATGATCTCACCAATACCACCTAATTTCCTATGTCCATAAGCATCCGTTTCTCCGGTTTCGATAATCTCACCACCTTTAAAAGTGGCGCCTTCAGAAACGGTCATGATTGAATAATTTGAAGGGCTGTAGCGTTTATCTTCAAGCAACATATTTGCCAATTTTTCTATATCAAATGGCACTTCGGAGATAATTGCTCGGTCAACATGTGCAAGATAAGCACTAATCAGGCTGGTTTCACCTGAATTTCGCCCAAATAATTCCACAACACCTATACGCTCATGGGATCCAAGCGATGTGCGCATATTGGTGATCAGTTCTACGCTACGGGTGACTGCCGTTGAAAAACCGATACAGTAATCAGTACCGTATACATCATTATCCATGGTTTTTGGAATACCAACAGTCGGGAAGCCTTCTTTCGTCAATCTTGCTGAATAGCTCAATGTGTCATCCCCACCGATGGTCACCAAAACATCAATATTGAGATGATCCAGCACTTGCAGGATATGCTTCGTAAAATCGTATGTACCATTTTCAAGATTTTCTCCCAGAGGGGAATCTCTCAGGAAATCCGGGATATCCTGGTACTTGACTTTTTGGGGATTCGTTCGGGATGTGTGTAAAAATGTACCACCATTCCGATCTATCTTGCGAACATCAATCTCATCCAATTCGTTGACGTAATATTCGTGTGTGGATGGTTCGTCAAAATCATAATTCAACAATCCCATCCACCCACGGCGAATTCCCATTACCCGATATCCCTCTTCGAGTGCGTTGAGTACCACCATTTTCATCGCCGGATTCAGACCTGGTACATCACCCCCCCCAGTCAAAATCCCAATAGTTTTTGCCATACCTTCCTCCATAAATCTGTGTTGAGATTAACCGGAAAAAGTATAGCATAAATTAGATATCTATCACGCTGGTTCTATGTAATTCTTCAAATCTTCCTGTTTTAGCCATCCTCGTATCCAGTACATATTGAACAACACATGCACTGAAGATAGTGAAAGCAACGTATCTGAAATCGCTTGCTGGTTCACTATTGTGGCTGGTTTTACAAATATAAATAAAATAGTGAATAATATATAAACGCTTAGGTTGATATATCCAATCACTTTAGCGCTGTTGTTTTGTCGTTTATTCCATTCATCAAAAATCTCGACCCAGGCTGGTATTGTCAAAACAAAAGCTTCAGGTTTTAGGGGAGCCACCCCTATAGCAAATAGAATTAGGCTGAGATTAAACAACCAGATATTTGTTTGCGGGCGATCCACCCGCGATACCGTTCGAACCCACTCTACAATGAGAATTATGAGCGGGATCGTTAACCGTAGAATCTGGTTTATATTACGAGAATTGAACTGTAAAATTTCCGGAATTTTCCGTATCGCAAGTATGATTGTCTGCAAATATTCCACAGTCCAACCCGCTTGAAGAATAAAACCTGAAAAGACAAGCAGAACTGATGAAATGATAAACCAAACCACCACTCCCCAATTCCCTTCTCGAATGCTAACAATCCCCAATAAAATGACCCATACAATTGCCAGCACCGGTTGAATGGTTGCCAGACCGCAGAAAATTCCCGCCAGCTCATAATTTCCCTTTCGAGCATGCTTGAGTGATATCAAGACAAGGGTTAAAGCAATTATTAACGTATCTCCGGAAATAATTGAAATAGCAGAAAATATATTTGTGATAAGGAATGCGATCAGAAAATATGTTGCATTGTTTTTTGTCTGGAGTTGGAAAACTGCCTTTTCTTGCGGTTGTATCCCAACAACCAGTAAGATACAGCATATTGTCATCCATAGGGCACGTGCTAATTCAAAATCATTTATCCAAGCGAAGGGGAAATAAAGAAAAAGAGTATAAATGGGCGTCGTAAATTGCGTGGTATCTGATAGGGAGAAATATATGGTGTTTTTGGCATTTTCCACGAGTAGATCTCTTGCTGCGTTACTGTAAACGCTCATCTCCCCATCATGCATGATCCTGGCACTTCCCCACTTGACATAGAAATCTACCCCACCGGTGACATTTCTCGCGATAATCAAGTTGAGCGCAAATAATAACAGTATGGCAAGTGCATAAAAAGCATAACGTTGAATTATTTGCTTCCCCGATCGCTGTTTTTTCCACCGCTCTTGTAGATTAAATGGATGATTTGGCATGATATGCTTTCTGATTGAATATTATTATTCTACATAAAATAGAATATCAAATACAACGATTTTCTGAATAAAAAACCATTTGATCAAATTGATGTTTTGGAATTCGTCGTTAGACGAATATATCTTTCTTTATTCGCAGCGCGAGCCATTTTCCCACTACTGGTCTTGATCAACCATTTTTCATCAACAAGCATGACATGTCGTAAGGAAATAGCTGAATTTCGAGTAACCTTTTCTTTTATTGCTCGACTGATAGTGCTTTTCTCTTCCTCAGAATCGACATCAACTTCTGCGATAAGCACGACTTCCTCCGTTCCACTATCTTCATCGAAAATACCAAATGCTACTGCACGCCCGGGATGAACTCCAGGTACGTCCATTGCTAGCGCTTCCAAATCTTGTGGGTAAATATTCTTGCCACCCACAATGATAAGATCTTTTTTCCGTCCTGTGATGTATAACTCTCCATCAGCCATATAACCATAATCACCGGTACGAAACCACCCATTTATAAAACATTTTTCAGTCAAGTCAGGTCGATTGTAATACCCATTAAACAAACAATTACTTTTAATAATTACTTCACCAATTTCTCGATCACTAAGAGTGTTATCTTTCTCATCAAGGATCGCAATTTGTACACTTCCCACCGCTTTTCCAGTTGAAAGCATCTCGATCGAGGGTTCATCCAGTGTAGCGGGGACAGCCTTTTTTTCTGTTTGAAAAATATCGCGATTGATGATATCTTTTACTATGGGAGAATCAATGCCACCTTGGGTTGCCGAGAAAACGTTCTCTGCCATTCCATAACTTGTTGCAAAAGCATCTACATTAAATCCATAATGTACATAACGTTCTGCAAATACCTGATGACTTGAATCGCGCATTGGTTCTGAACAATTAATCAGCGCTCTCATCGAAGAGAGGTTCACATCTTCTAATTGACTATCGCGTACTTTCTTGGCACAAAAATTAAACGCAAAGTTGGGTAACCAGCAAATAGTGCCCTTATAGTCGCTGATAGCTGTCAACAAACGGTAAGGAGCCCTCACCCATTCAAAAGGTGACATCATTACAACCTGTGTCCTGTATAAAACTGGCATGAGAAAACAGGCTATTAATCCCATATCGTGATACAAAGGTAGCCAGCTTACAATCACATCTTTATCTGGATCAAGCTTTATCGCTTTGATGTAACCATCCAATTGATTAAAAACAGCTCTATGTGAAAGAGCTACCCCTTTCTGCAAACCAGTGGTTCCTGAAGAGTGTTGCAACAATGCAACACTTTCATCATCACAGAATATTCCTGGTATTTCTGCAGGTATTTTCTTTTTCACGAAAACAATATCATCGCTAAGGATTATGTGCTTTACTTGCGAGGCTGTATCAAAATGGTCAAAAACCTCGTTTTTAAATTCACGGTAGGTGACGATAGCTTTTGGATGAATGATCGTTAAAAGGGATTGAAAGTCATTTTGGTATTTTTCAGGGATGAGCTTTTCGGTTAAAAAAGGCATCATGGAAGGTACTGCCCCAGCTAAAATAGCTCCAAAATAGGAGTAGATGAGGTCCAGGCTATGCTGTAAGACCAGCACAATGACATCACCAGGTCGAATACCATCGTTGAAATATTTTTCTGCGTAGCAATAGGATTTTTCAACCAGTTCTTTATAGGTAATTGGAATATCAGGCTTTCCGGCACTTTGAAAAATTATTACCGGGAATTCCGCATCTTCTTTATAATGGTCAAGCAATACTGTTGTGAAATTCCTCATCGTTTATAACCGTTGCTGTATGAGATCCGCTAATTGGTCCAGCGTATCGAAAGTATCGGCAGAAAGTTCCGCATCATCAATTTGAACATCGAAGAGATCTTCAACAATCAATGCTATATCAACCATTGAAAAAGAATCGATTAATCCACTGCTAATTAAAGCTTCATCAAAGGCAATAGTCCGACCTGGTTCTTTGAGAATATCTGACACAATCCTTTTTTCCAATTTTTCGATGATTGTTTTCTTGTCCATCTTTATATCCTTTTTCTTTATTGAAGATCCCTTACGGTTCGCCAAACAGCGTCTAGCGTTTCTAAGGCATCGTAGCTTCTTTCCGTCCATGCTGTGGATGATATATGAAAGTCATCGTTTCTCTCAGGGTCCATACCATTGTTGGGCAAGGTATGGGCTGTATACCACCAATTCACCATGGGAATATCATATTCATAGGCTAATTTGGCAATAGTGTAGTTAATCGAATCATCGCCTTCGGTATTATCCGCTTTCGTTAGTAAAATCGGTACGATTCCCTGTGATATCAGATAGTCCAGAACTTGCCTGAGATAGGTTTCGTAGTTTTCTGCCGATCGACCTTCATACCATAATTCAAAGCTGACAAATGCATAGGCAGGATTGTTATTTCTCACTTCACACATCAAGGGGTTTTCATCAGGTTGGCATGCTACAGGATCTGCCATCAGTGGATTAAGACTTGAAGGTGCGTTTAAGCCTCCTTTTACAGCAAAGCCATCACGATTGAAATACCCACTGAAATTGTCAATGGTTTCTTGTAAATGCTGTTGATTTTCAGCGAGGTAAACAACCTGTCGATCAAAAAAACCTAAAAATGCTTCCTTCACATTTTGGCAATCTCCAATTTTTGAAAAAGCATTGGGATTTCTACCCAGTTCTTGACCGTGAAGAAAAATATCCATAACGGTTCCAGAAATCTGAGGATTGACAGACCATTTCTTCCAATCCTCAGGCAACATGCGTGTATCTGGTGTAGGTGTAAATGCGGGTGTTTCTGTTGGTGATGTTGTTTCCGTCACCACTTCAGTTATTTCTATTGTCATTTGTGTAAGTGTGCTATTCTCTTCAATCAGAACAGTAGCATCTTCTACATCTGTATGTACTGTTTGTACGGTCGGTTGAGGTTGGGTACAACTGGTGATGATCAAAGCATTGAGTAGAATTAATATAAGTTTGGTGTATTTCATTGTTTCAACAATACTTCCTTCTCAATTTCAGGATATAGATGTTCAATAAGAATATCCACGCCCTGAGCATTATAATGGATTGCGCTGTTTGTAAATAATTTTTCAGGTATGGAATCCCATAAATCGATATATTTTATCCCCATTTCTTGAAATTTTGCTGCAACCAGTGATCTGTATTTATCGTAAACCCATCGAGGATAATAAAAGTTATAGCGAACTTCGCTATTCATCCCAGTACTGATCAGAATTGGCTCGTTTACCACAATTACATTGATGGATGGATTCTGGTCAATGAATGCTGTAATTGCTTCTAGTTCAATGTCCTGCTCGGTAAGTTCATAATTCGTGATATTCATATAAGAATCATCAGCCTCAAGATCTCGAGCGGCAGATTTATAGTCTTGCGGTATGTATTGGTCAATATTTGTAGCTGCCCACATTACAGCCATGAGCTGCAATTGAATACGATCATGGATATCTCGTCGTTGTTGCAAAAAAGTTTTTTCCATATAAGTCTTTTCCGCTAGAAGTGGAACACGCAAGTCATATTTCTCTATAACCGCGTTCGTTTTTTCAGGATTATTCAAAATAATGGGAGCATCTTGATGGGCATCTTTGATAACAGAATTGAGAGTAATAAACCAAATGATTGTATCAGGTTGAAATTTAAGGCACTCATCCAGAATGACAAGATCTTTTAGAATAGATGTGGTCGGATACCCAAGATTGTAAACGCTCGTTCTACCATAAATATCCAACGTTTCATCGGAATGGATTCTTTGCTCGAGCCTTGTTGAAATAGTTTCCTCGTTATTAAGTAACGTCCCCCATACTGATGAATCACCGGTTATTAGGATCGAAAAAGATTCATCCTTTTGCGCTTTGGAAATTTCATGCGATGCCAGCATTGCATCCATATCATTCATCGTCAAGTTGTATGCCAAGTCAGGATTTTCACCAAAGGGTAAGCGCTCTCTCCCAACTACCAGATTATTGTATAAGGATATTCTGTCTGAAGGAACATGATCAATAATGGGAAATGCAAAATTAAAACATAACAAGATCACTATTGCTTTGAGAAAGATGCGAACAGGACTGATTCCTTTTTGATTCATAAAAAAATTACCCTAACCCCAATAATTTTTGAAAAATTCCCAAAGCATCCTGAATGGTTGGGCTAATAAACCATACCCATCCTAAAGAAACATACGTGAAAGTCAATCCGGTAGATATTATATTTAAAAACGTATGAGCTGGTCCAGCTTGTTTTTTGGCTCTATTAGAATGGGTTCTCCATGCACTCCATCGATTTTGGATAAATAATCCAATGCCATGCCATAATCCCCATATCGCAAAAGTCCAAGTGATCCCATGCCAAAGTCCGATGAGCAGCATGGTTGTAACCTGTAAAATGAAAAGAATAGTGGATGGCGATTGGGATAATTTGGTCTTTCGTAATGAACGATTGATGGGATTGAAATAATAAGCACGGATCCATTGAGATAAGGTAATATGCCAGCTATCCCAAAATTTGGTTAAATTGCTCTTCAGGTATGGTTTATTGAAATTCTCGGGAAGTCTGATACCCAGAAATAAACCCATTCCAATTGCTATATCGGTATAGCCGCTGAAATCAAAATAAAGTAGTAACGAGTAAAAGATAAGTGCCACCCACATCCAACCGGCTGTTGTTATTTGTGCAGCATTGGTTGTATTCAGCGCTATCTTGGCAAGGCTATCTGCAACGACAAACTTTTTAAGTAACCCCACAAAAAGTCTTTTACCACCTTCCAATATCCCATCCTGCATCGATTGTTCCGGTGCATCCATTTGCTTTGAGAAATCGTCATATCGGTTAATTGGACCTGCTGTCATCGCAGGAAAAAACAAACAAAAATTCATAAACCGGATCAAAGAAATGTCTGTAATACGACCTTTTTGAAACTCGCGAATGACATGAATCAGGCGAAATGAAATATAGGAATAGCCAATCCAACGAATATCCAGCGGTGATGCTAATTGGGTGTTTTGTTGAAAAAGACCGCGCAGTATACGGCTCATCACGGTCGTTAGATTGGGTTGTTTTAGAAGAATAAAGATCAGCAGCACTAAAACAATAATGAAATTCAAAAATCGTTTTTTTGATCTCAGTAAATAAGAACATAAAATGTAAAGTGCACCACCCCCCAGGATAATTACAAGTATTTGAGTATTGAGGTGGATATCTAAAAAGCTAGATTTAAGCGAGGGTATTATTTCTGCAAGCAAAAAGGGAGAGAATCCAATAAGGCAGAGCACAGAAATCCACCAAAATTCTTTCTTACTCCCCTTCGTAAGTGCCATGCCAGTTCCTAAAAGTAAAAAGATCATTAACCATGGAAGAATGAAATTGAGATATCGGAGTGAACCGGTAGGTTGGAGCAAGAACAAGAAGAATATGTTTACCGTAAAGATTATTCGCTCTCGCTGCCAGTTCTTTCCAAATATTCTATATAGAATACTTCCCAAACTCGCGAATGCTATTTGCGTAATACTCATTTAGAAACCCTGATAGATCCAAAGTGGTGATGTATCGACGCTAAAAATCAAAACAGCGATAATGATAAAAACTAAGATTAAAACCAAAATGTTCTCAGATTGTCCTGTTTTTTTCATTTTCATCTATCAGGTTATTTATAACCGCATACCAACCATTCACCACTTTGGTAGATCAATGAATAAGTACGCAGACTCAGATCAATAGACCGTACTTCTTCGTTATAAGTCATATCGATTGTTCCATTACAAGTTACTTCTGCTTCCGTGTCCCCTTCCATAACCGTTTTACAGGTTACGTTGTTCAATAATGCCTCAACAGAAAGAAATGAATCTGTTTCTAGGAGAGCTTGCTTCTCCCAATCGGCGCAAGATACTGCTACTGCTCTGTCAGCATCCTGGTTAACTAATGAATTTAGATATTCCAACACAGATTGTGCAGGATCGGATTTCGTAGAACAGCCCAGCAAAAAAGTAAACAGGAATAATAATGAAAGGATCAGGACTGGTTTACTGTGTTTTATCATTTAATTCTCCTTGCATTATTGTAATGTAAGTTGTATAAATCGATAAAGAAAGCAAAGAAAAGGGAGATGGCAACATCTCCCTTTTCTTTGCTGCTAAATACTCTTGCCAAAAATACGATGATTTTTGTATGGTTTTACACCGAGATTCTCAAGGTCCTTCCGCATTTGAACTGCAGATTCAGCGATATTGGTCAATTCACCATGGATAAAATTGTGGCTTTTTGCTGTTTTTTCTATTTCATCAAATAAGAGGGCATTTCCACCGGAACCCTGATATTCAGGTAGAACACCGACACCATTGAAATCAATCCATTCTGATTTTTTTAACTCACGAAGAATATCTACTATTGAAAGTGGTGTCAGTGAACCTTGATGTCGTTGTATCGCGGCGGAAATATCCGGAAATGCCAGTAAGAACCCGACTATTTCATCGTTGTATGTGATGATCTTGATCAGGTCAGGTAGTGCTACCAGTGTTAAATCCTGTAAAGCCCAATCCACTTCTTTTTGCGTTAATGGATAATATTCCCAATTATTCACAAAGGTTTTATTGTAAGCCTGCCCAATTAGCGGAACATATCGCTTAAGTTCAGCTTTCGAGGAAAGTTTATGTACTTTGAATTTTCCCTGTTTGCGCACTTTATCTGCAACCGTCCTTATTTTTTCCGGCATAGTGAATTGCGTAAGATCGGCATAACAGGAAACCCAATCAAGCACCTTTGTAAAACCCTGATGCTCCATAAAAGCAGGGTAATTGGGTTTGTTATAGTTCATCATGGTCATCATCTGGCGATATTCGAATCCTTCCACAACAAAACCATATCCATCAAAGGGAGAAAACCCTTTCGGTCCAAGGAAATAATTCAAACCACGCGCATGAGACCAATCGTAGGCAGTTTCAAACAATTTATCTGCTACCTTTTGATCATCAATGCTTTCGTAGAAATAAAATGAAGCCTGTTTCTTATCGTGATACTTGTTATATTCTTTGTTCTCCAATACTGCGATACGCCCTACAATATCTTTGCCATCCTTAGCCAGGAAGAAATCAGCATCAGAATGTTCATAATAGGGGTGTTTGTTTCGATCAAGCGTATCGCGAATTCCTGATTTAATGGGAGGAACCCATTGCGGTACATCTTCATACAAACCAAACGGGAATTTCACGAAATCATTTACTTCTTTTTTCACACTGGTATCAATCTTATGAATAGTAAGCATAATTTCTCTCCGAGATAGAATTAATTTAGTATACTTCAGTTTTATATTGCGGTTATACTATACCATTGTAGTTAACACAGTTTTTTCAAAAAAGTGATGGATGAAGGAAAAATGGATCAACTTTTTCAAGAGATTACACAACAACCTGCCGCTGCCACCGTACTAATCCAACAAGAGTTCTCCCACATTAGAGAAATTATCCAAAAAATTGATAAAGATTTCAATTACATTCTGATTGCTGCCAGAGGTAGTTCTGACAATGCCGGACGCTATGCGCAGTATTTATTTGGCTGCAATAACCGCTTCTCCGTTGCACTTACGACCCCTTCTCTCTTTACCCTTTATGCTACACCGCCGATGCTTAAAGGGGCTCTGGTGCTTTCCATTTCTCAATCTGGGATGTCTCCTGACATCATAAAAATTGTTAACAATGCGAATTCCCAGGGTTGCACTACCATTTGCATCACGAATAATGTAGAATCTCCTTTATCTGTAGAATCAAAATTTACGATTCCAATTCACGCAGGAGAAGAGAAAGCAGTTGCTGCAACAAAATCTTATACCAATTCCCTGATCACGTTAGCGATGCTGTCTGCAGCTTTTTACGGAAAATCCGAATTTGATGATCAAATTCTACAAATCCCTGAATGGTTACAATCAACCATTACTTCAACTCAAGAAAATCTCGCCAAAATTCAGCGATATCGCTATATTGAATCCTGCGCAGTGCTTGCGCGAGGATTGAATTATTGTACTGCTTTTGAAATTGCTCTTAAAATAAAAGAATTAACCGGTATTAATGCAAATCCATACTCTTCGGCTGATTTTAGACATGGTCCAATAGCTACCGTATATAAAGGTTTCCCTGTTTTTGCCATTGCACCCCATGGGCAGGTATTCTCTGATATGCGTCAAATGGTGCAAGACCTTCTTCAGCGTAAAGCAGAAGTAATCAGTGTGAGTAATGATGAGAATGTTCTTCAAGAAAGCAATCTTGGGTTCCAAATTCCAACGGCTATACCAGAACCGCTTTCTCCTATTGTGAGCACCATTCCCGGTCAGTTTTTCGGGTGGCAAATTGCCATTGAACGCGGCTTAAACCCCGATAAACCAGAAGGTCTGAACAAAGTAACCGAGACTTTCTGAACAATTATAAAAAGTATCCCATTGATGGAGGTTTTGAATGGATAAATTCATCATTGAAGGTGGTGTACCCCTGAATGGTGAAGTGACACCATCTGGTAATAAAAATGCTGCACTTCCGATCTTAGCTGCCTGTATTCTAACTGACCAACCGGTAGTTTTACACAACATCCCTGACATCCTGGATGTGCATACTATGCGTGCCTTGCTTGAAAGTTTAGGGGTTAAATTCAAAAGTCTGGATGCGCACACTTGGGAGGTGTGGGCAACAGAAATTCATCCGGCTGAACTTGACCCTGAACTATGTAGGAATATTCGTGCATCGATATTACTGGCTGGTCCTATGCTGGCACGTGCAGGGTATATTATTCTCCCACCTCCTGGCGGAGATGTGATCGGTCGGCGGCGTGTGGATACCCACATCCTGGCACTGCAGAAATTGGGCGTAGAACTAGAATTTAATCGCTCTTTTACATTTCGCTGTAAAGAACTGGTTGGCGCTGATATTCTGCTCGATGAAGCCAGTGTTACCGCTACAGAAAATGCGATCATGGCATCTGTTCTGGCAAGAGGGACCACTATACTTCGCAATGCAGCATCTGAGCCGCATATTCAAGAATTATGCCTGTTTTTGAACAATATGGGTGCGAAGATCAAGAATATTGGTTCAAACACCCTTGAAATTGAGGGGGTTACGAACCTTGCTGGAGGTGAATTTACCATTGGTCCAGATTATCTGGAGGTGGTAAGTTTCATTGGTGCGTCTGCCATAACAAAGGGTTCCATCACTATTAAAAATGCTGCTCCGCAGTCTCTTTCCATGGTGAAATTAGTTTTCAATCGGATGGGTGTTGACTGGAATGTCAATGGAGAAGATATTCTTGTCCCATCTGACCAGTGTCTCTGTATCGAACCTGATCTGGATAATGCTATCCCCACGATAAGCGTCATGCCATGGCCTTCCTTCCCTACTGATTTGATGAGTATTGCGATCGTGGTTGCCACCCAATCGAAAGGGACAATGCTCTTTCACGATTGGATGTACCCCAGCCGTATGTTCTTCACGGATAGACTGGTAAGCATGGGCGCTCAAATTGTCCTATGTGATCCTCACCGTTGCATTGTTCAGGGTCCCACTCGTCTTTTAGCGGATGACATGGCTGGTCCAGATATTCGTGCTGGAATGGCTCTTCTTCTAGCAGCATTATCTGCTGACGGTGTTTCAACTATACGCAATATTGGGCAAATTGACCGGGGTTACGAAAAGATAGACCGAAAATTGGCGGAATTAGGGGCTTCCATCAAACGTTGTTAAATTAAGAAGACCCCGGCGGGGTCTTCTTAATCCACATCATCTGGTTCGTTTATTCTTTATCTTCTTTGATCACATCCAAAAATTGGTCAACGGTCTCACGCAGCATACCTTCAGGCATTGCACCAACCTGTCGATGGATCACTTTTCCTTCCGATATAAAGAGCATTGTAGGAATTCCTTGCACACCGTAGCGTGATGCCCATTCCTGGTTTTCATCAGTATTTACTTTTGCTACCAGCAATTTGCCGTTATATTCTTTGGCGATTTTCTCCAATGCAGGTGCCACCATCTTGCAAGGACCACACCACGGAGCCCAAAAATCGACGACCACAGGAACTGTGGATTCAAGCACAGAAGTCTTGAAAGCAG
>LDZT01010954.1_pt1 | contig 48459 bp, 45 predicted proteins | sample 615521 | NCBI WGS metagenome assembly LDZT01 (sample SAMN03408292, study PRJNA278302) | terrestrial metagenome | isolation source: oil reservoir sample SB1 | place: USA: Alaska, North Slope, Schrader Bluff formation | collected 2011-09 | reverse complement strand
TGGAGATCTTATTGTCTTAGACAGCTTATTTTAAGGAAAGATTTGACACTAATCCCAGAACTTGGGCGAAAGAAAAGAGATATTATGCAAACACAAATAAGAAAATTTGCCGACTTTGCCAGAATGCCATTCTCAAATTTCATATCTGCTAAAAAGACAATTTTCCCAGGAATTGGCATTAATGCTCTCCGTAAATACCATGCCCGGGCAAAGCTCCTGGCAAAGATAGATAAACTTGCTTATGCCAAAAGCAAGATAGCTTTCCCTCAACATGACACTGAATTATTTTTTGACATAGAAACAGACCCCATGCGGGATGTTTGTTACCTGCATGGTTTTGTTGAACGCCACTATCAAGATCCTTCTACTGAAAATTATGTGTCCTTCTTTGCTGATAAAGCTACTGCCAAAGATGAGGAAAGGGCCTTTCTTGATGCCTGGCATTATATTAAAACACATTTTCCATGTATTGTTTATTACTATTCTCCCTATGAAAAGACTATCTGGAAAAAATTGCAGCAAAAATATTCGGAGATAATATCCGAATCTGAATTAGAGGCTTTCTTCAATTCATCGCTGGTTATTGACCTGTATAGTGAGGTTGTCAGAAAACATACTGAATGGCCAACCTATAGTTATTCAATTAAAGACCTGGCTAAATACCTGGGTTTTCGTTGGCGAGATGAAAGCCCTTCCGGTGCTGAATCTATAGAGTGGTATCACCGCTGGCTGGAAAAAGGAAAAATCGAGATTAAAGAACGTATCCTACAATACAACGAAGATGATTGTATTGCCATGCGAGCATTGTTGGAAGGAATTAAAAAACTCCCTGTAAAAAAAGATTAATTGAAATAAAAAAGGAAAGTTTATATAAAATACAAAAGCTTTTACTCTTTAATATTCTCAATGAAAGAAAATCTGGATATTCTTCGTATTATATAGTGAGAACCAGATTATTTATATAAATAATGAAAAGGGTATATTTAGCATACTTTCTTGGTTAAAGAAAATTTTTAAATAAAGAATATAAATTATAGAATATTGGTACTACTTTGATATACTGAAAATATTTTGTTGCACAGAAGAAAGCAAGGTATTATGGTAACAATTACCGAATGTGAACAGAAAACAGATTCCCAGCTGGTTATGCTAAGCCTAAAAAACCAGGATTATTACTACTGTCTCATGAAAAGATATGAGCAACCTCTGATGAATTATATAAGAAAGTTATCCGGTTTAAACCAAGCCGATGTTGAGGATACCCTACAGGAAGTATTTATCCTGGCCTATCAAAATTTAAATGATTACAATGATGATTTTAAGTTTACCAGCTGGATATATCGTATTGCCCATAATCATACTATCAGCCTTTTTCGCAAAAGGAACAAATCTAAACAGGATGTTTCCTGGGATGAGAAAGACTTGGAGCAACTAGTACAATCTGATTTTGATTTAGAACAGAACTTATTACAACAAAATGATTATCATAATTTGCTGCAAAGCATAGATAGCTTACCCTTAAAATACAAAGAAGTATTATTATTAAAATTTATTGAAGGAAAAGACTATCAGCAAATCAGTGATATCCTTAAAAAACCAATAGGAACTATCGGAACCTTAATTAATCGTGCTAAGAAAAAATTACTGCAGGAAATTGAAAAAAATCAAGGCAGGCAAAAAAATGAATGATTTTAGTAAAGAAACATTGGAAAAAATTAAAAAAGACAAATTGCATCCCAGGCCACGCTGGTATTTTTTAACTAGAAATTATTTTTTCTGGCTATTATTTGTCCTTACCACATTACTGGGTGGAATCGCCTTTGGTATGATTCTATTTATTACTACTAACCTTGATTGGGATATATATCAATACCTGGGACTAAGTTTGCCGAAAGCAATAATGATAAGTCTTCCTTATCTCTGGATAGCTCTAATGATATTTTTTCTTTTCGTCACTTATTATAATTTTATACACACCAGAAAAGGTTATCGCTATCGTTTTATCTTTATCTTTTTGATAAGTTTGCTTGTCAGTGTTCTTCTGGGAATTTGTTTCTATCATTATGGTTGGACAGAAACTGTAGAAAGACAATTAAGAACTAGAATTCCGGGCTATCAAAGAATGGTTTATACTAGTGAGAAGCAGTGGATGCAGCCGGAAAAGGGGCTTCTTAGTGGTACAATTATTGAAATAAACCCTGACAAAAGCTCCCTTCAACTAAGAGACTATCGTGGCAAAGAATGGATAATCAATATTAACAATGCGATGATTCGTGGAAATATTTCTTTGGAAGAAAACATGGAGCTAAGAATCATTGGTCAAAAAGTAGCCGAAAACGTTTTTACAGCTACTGAGATAAGAACGAGGATGCGAGGCTATCAACAGGGAAAAGGAAGAAGACAATAAAAATTTAGGTTATTTTTAATATTATTTTTTCTATTTTTCAATTAATTGCTTTGCTTTATCTTTGGCCTTTTGCATATTTTCTTCCAGGCCATTGGTATTAACGCTGCTGGGTACTATTTTTGATTGGCTAAAATCAATTTTTACTTTCTCTATCCCAAAGCTTTTTGTAAGGGTTTCCAATGTTTGCCTGGCAGAGCTTTCTACCTCTGATTGCAATTTATTGACTACACCTTCTGCTAATTGTGCTGCTTGGTTCTTTGCCTCTTCTTTTAGCTCATTTTTATCTTCCTCACTAAATCCAGAACCAAAAGCTCGATTCAACAAATCAGGAAGCAACCAGGGTAAAAATTTGGAATTTTGTTCATCATAAAAACTGATATCCCTGATATGTACTTGATAAAGACAACGGGGCATTTTCAATGTATATTGATTTTCATTTTTTTGTTCTATCTTAAAATCTGGACTGCGCAAATCATAACGGAAATCAATATCGAATTCAAATATCATGGCCATCTTTTTAGTTGAAACCAGCCATTGAAAATATCTTTTCCCGGCTTCTCCAAACCAATGTTGTGAGGCAGTAACGATTTCCTTGGTAACCATTTTAAAGGCAACCAACTCTCCTACAGAGCGGAGTTGCTCAATTGATGAGTAAATTTTGACCTGTCTACCTGTACCACGTGGTCTGAAAAACAACCACCATAAAAGTATAAAAATTACAAATGCAGCAATAAAACCAATTAGGGCAAAAAGAAAATTTTCCGGCATTTCGCTGCAACTCCTTTCAATTTATTCTTGTTTAAATTGTGAATCAATTATAATGTTTTTCATTCTGAATCACAAGATACTTGTAATATACAATTAACTAAAAACTTTATTTTATAAACGATACTCTTCTTTCATTTCCTCACTCATGAGAGAAGCGCAGATTATTTTATTATTTTTATTGAAAAGACTTTCTTTTTTGTTCGATAGAATCAAGTAAAGAATGGTACGAATCAATGAATTTTTTCACTCCATCCTTTAATAATTGTTGGCAGATATCATCAATCATAATTTTTCGGTCATCCAGTCGGGAAAGTACAAGATTGTCCTGGGAAGATTTCTCTAAAATTGCATTTTCTATATTACCATGGTCTAAAAAGGCTTCGATGGTTTCTTCTGGCATGGTATTTACAGTATTGCGCGCAATTAATTCTTGCACATACTTGATATCAGAATAATTTGGGTTCTTGGTACTGGTGGAAGCCCAGAGCACTCGCTGAACAAAAGCTCCCGCTTGCGCTAATTCCTGAAAACGATCTAAAGAAAAGATATTTCGATATTCCCGATGAATCATATGTCCGTTAGTCACTGCAGCCTTGCCCATTAAATCCCTTAATTCGCTCTTTTTAACTTCACTATCAGATTGGCCTATCTGCTTTTCCAAGATAGAATCAACTGCGCTGTCTACACGACTGACAAAAACACTGGCAACTGAAGCAATTTTACTGATATCTTTTCTTTTTAAATGTGCTTTTTCTATCCCATTTAGATAGGCACGGGCACTTTTGATGTATTGTTCTCGAGAAAAAATTAGAGTGATATTAACATTAATCCCCTGACTGAGTAGAATCTCAATTGCCGGAAAACCTTCTTCTGTAGCAGGCACTTTAATCATTAAATTTAGTCGATTAATTAACTGGAAAAGTCTTTCGGCTTCCTGAATAGTGTTATCAGTATCATGTGCTAACTCGGGATTTACCTCCAGGCTGACATAACCGTCTTTCTTATCAGTTAGCTGATAAACTGGTAAAAATATATCACAGGCATCCTGTATATCCCGGATAGTTATATTATCATAAATTTCTTCCTTATTTTTTCCTTTCTGAGCAAGTTCTCGGATGATAGAATCATAATACTGGCCAGTTCGGACTGCCTTATCAAAGATTGTAGGATTAGAGGTTACTCCTACAATACCATTATCAATCATCTGTTGCAGATGGCCCTTATCTATAATCTTTCGACTGATGTAATCCAACCAGGGGCTTTGGCCAAATTCATAGAGTTGATGTAGAAGAGTTTTCATAATAATACCTCCTATATAATATGAATTAAACATTGAGGTTTATTCTGAAATTTTTTACAGTTTCAGATGAACTTAGTTGATTACTTGTTTATTTAAGTATACCATATTATCTACGAACCCCAAACAATACTGCAACACCAATATAATTGTTTATAATACTGTGAATATGATTCAAATCTTTGCCGGGCCAGGAAGAAAGCCCAGACAAAAGCAAAGACTCCAACCAACCCCTTACAGCCTTTCAACTACATTTAATATTAAAATCCTGGTATGACGATAAAATACGACTTTCAGGAGAATATTACAGTATAATAAAACAAATAACTTAAAAAAATTATCTAATAGATATCACTGTAGCAGGCATAAAAAAAGAGTGTGATTTAATTATTACACTCCCGCAAACGTGTTTATTATAGCACTTTAGATAAGTAAATGGTAGAAAAAATATAAATGTAGTTTGTTTTGTTATCACTAATTTCTTACTAAAAGAATATTTTGGTAGATTTGTTGAAAAAATTATATTCTTTAGTAATCAAAAATTAATTATCCAGTAGTATATCTATTTTTTCCAGAATTCAGGAACAAGCAATACAAGAACAGTATAGATTTCCAGACGACCTAAGAGCATACAGATAATTAAGGTAATTTTCCCAACAGAAGAAATAATCGCATAGTTCTGAGCCGGACCTACTAATCCTATTCCAGGTCCGACACCTCCTAAAGTAGCAGCAACAGCACCTATTGAAGTGGAAAGATCTAAGCCCGTTGCAGTAATAATAAGAACCCCGGCGATAAAAATAAATATGTATAAAAGAAAGAAAGATCTTATGCTTTGCATGATATCATCAGAAATTACTTTCCCACCCAAACGAATAGGGATAACCGCATTGGGATGTAATAATTTATCAAAGCTCTGTTTTAGTTGCTTTAAGAGTAACAGCATTCTAACACTCTTAATAGCCCCGGCAGTAGAGCCGACACATCCGCCTAAAAACATTAATGTTACTAAAATTAATTGTGAAAAGTGAGGCCAAAGGCCATAGTCTGCTGTGACAAACCCGGTTGTTGTAATTATGGAAGTAACCTGGAAAGAAGCGTATCTCAATGCACTAAGCATGGAATCATAAACAGAATATCTAATATTTAGAGTTATGAATAGTATAGATATTAAGACAATGGATGTAAAAAATATAAATTCTTGATCTTTAAAATAAATCTTTCTGTTACCATGGAAAAATCTATAATGCAGGCTAAAATTAACAGCCGAAATAAACATAAATATTATAATAATGATCTCAAAGACAACATTATCATAATATGCAATACTGGTATTTTTGGGATTAAAACCTCCTGTAGGCACAGTACCAAATGTGTTTATCAGTGCATCAAATAAAGGCATACCAAATAGATATAAACATATAATTTCTCCAAGAGTAATAAGGATATAAATGATCCATATTGTTTTGGCTGTTTCGACAATCCTTGGTTTTATCTTATCGAGTTCAAACCCGGGGAATTCAGATTTCACCAATCTCATCCCACCCACTCCAAGCATAGGTAATAAAGCAACGACTAGCAGGATAATACCCATTCCACCGATCCATTGCGTCTCATTTCGCCAGAGTAAGATCGAAAGAGGATTGGCTTCGATATCAGTTAATATAGTGGCTCCTGTAGCGGTATATCCGGACATACACTCAAAATAGGCATCTAGAAAATTAGGAATGGTTTTGGTAAAAAGAAACGGGAGTGTGCTGAACCCAGAGACAAGTACCCAGCCAAGCGTAGCAATAAGATAACTTTCTTTGTTGCCAATAGAATTTTTAAATGGACATATTCTATGTAAGACAAATCCGACTAAAAAAGTGATAACGATAGACCATACAAATGCATTGACTGAGCTCTTCTCATTATAATAAAAGGCAAATACGAGAGGTAAAATCATTAATGCACTTAAACACATTAACAATTTACCTAAAATGTTTCCAACGACTTTAAACTTCATTTATAAGGAAAAACACCTCGATATTGATCGATAATCTTTAATTTTTTCACCGCAGCTATTATATCGAAGATTATATAAAGAAAGTATAAAGTTTTGCCTAATAAGCATAAAGATTGTATTAAGATATGATGAATACAAGCTTGTTTTACTCAATTATCCTATTATTACTCATCAGCAAACCTGTAGCCTATACCGACTTCAGTAAAAATATACCTGGGTTTTGCCGGGTTCTTTTCCAGTTTTCTCCTTATGTTGGCCATAAAGACACGCAGGGACTGGACATCACTCTCCAGATAATTGCCCCAAACTTCCTTCAATAAGTATTTATGGGTTAATACTTTTCCGGAATTTCTTATCAGTAAAGTCAATACTTTGTATTCCATTGGGGTAAAATGTATATCATTGCCTTCCAGGGTTACTTTATGTTTTTCCTGAACAATCTCTAAATCGCCAATTTTATAAACTACAGGCATTTCTTCTTTCTTATTGTTATTACTGTGACGTAAAATAACCCTAATTCTTGCCAGCAGTTCTTTAATACTAAACGGTTTGGTAAGATAATCATCGGCTCCGGCATCCAGAGCCTCTACCTTTTCATTATCCTGGTCACGGACAGATACCACAATGATAGGAATATTAGAAAATTCCCGCACCTTATTAATAATTTCAATCCCGTCCATATCAGGTAAACCCAAATCCAGAATGATTGCCATGAGGTCTTGTTGAGTTGATATAACGCTCATTGCCTCTTTTCCTGTTTCAGCTTCAAGGCAATCATATTCCTGGGTTTTGAGTGAAAAATTGATGAATTTACGGATTTGTTTATCATCCTCTACAATTAAAAATAATGGTGTCATTTTAACTCTCCTTCACGCTTAGATAAAAGCGGAATGTAGCTCCATTAGAATCGTTGTTTTCTGCCATAATTTCTCCTCCATGAAAGTTAACAATTGCCTTGCAGATTGCCAAGCCCAATCCAATTCCGGGTTTTGAATCAGTATGAGAACTAGGGGCTATAAAAAACATATCAAAAAGCTGTGGGAGATCTTCAGGATTAATTCCGGTTCCATTATCGCTTACTTCAAACCAGGCCTTGTTATCTTCCAACTTAACCGATACTTTTATTTCATCAGATGGCGAGGTATGCTTAATCGCATTATCTATTAAATTAATCAGAACCTGTATAATCAGCTTCCCATCCATGGGAACGAATAAGACTTCATCAGGAATAGATATTGATATTTTATGATCAGGAGCATATTTTAAAGTTCGATCAACTGCCTCTGCTACAATTTCTTCTACTAATTCAGGCTGAATATTAATCGATAGACGTCCTTCCTGGATTCGGGTCAAACTTAATATGTTTTCAATCAAACGGATAAGCCAATTAGAATCTTCATAGATACCCTGTACAAGCTTGGCATTCTCCTCATCCTTCAGGTTTTGCAGAAGCATCTCTGCTGCTCCCGTTATTCCGGTTAGCGGAGTCCGCAAGTCATGAGAAATTGCCCTGAGAAGATTGCTCTTAAATCGTTCACGTTCTATTTCAGCCTTGGTAGCCTCTTTTTCAGAGGTAAGAATTTCACGCTGCATGGCAGTACTGATTTGCATGATTACTGAATCCAGGAGGAAGCGGTTTTCCTTATTAATACTCTCTATTTCTTTGGGTAAACAAACATATCCTACCTGTTTGTCCCGAACATTTATAGGAAAGGTATAGTGTCTTGATGTTATGGTATTTATATCATTATAACTAATATCTTTAGTAACAATACCATAACCTGAATTAGGAATTGATATCTCCTGTATCAAATTATTTTTACTGTCTATTAAAATAAATATTACATTACACTGCAATAGATCTATTAAACAATGTACTGAAACTTTGGCAACTTCCATGATTTCGCCAGGCTTTGCCAAAGAGCTGGTTATCTGGTATAAAGTTTGTGCCTGCTTTTCCCGCTTACTGGCCAGTTCCTTGGAATAGATCAATTTACTGGTTAAGGCACTGGTAAAGATTGCTGCAATCAATATCACAATAAAAGTAAATATATAAGTAGGATCATCTACAGTAAAAGTATAAACAGGTTCAGTAAAAAAGAAATTAAAGGAAAACATTGCAATGATTGATGCCACAATTCCATATACATATCCTTTTGTGTAACGTGAAGTTAACAGGACAGATAATATATATATAACTACAAAATTTACCTCTTTAAAACCTAAATTCTGAAAAAACAGGGATAAAAGAGTAGCTGCAATATTAAAAAAAACTATATTAACATAGTTTCACAAAAAGGGAGTGTATTGCTAAAATTTACACTCCCTTAATCTTTTTATTCCTCTTATTGTTTGTTTCTTATTTCTTTGATTATTTCCCTTCTCTTCTGATCCAAAGCAGCCTGTAATATCTTTGAAAATTTACCTTTGGATCTTTCTTTGTTCAGCTGGGATTTCCAGAAATCATCCAATCTGTTTTCTGCTTCCAGGTCAATTTCTTTTTGTTTATCCTGGTCAAGGAAATACTATATAATTATTATAAAATATATTTTTTTAAATATCCTTAATTTAGAATATTGAGCAATACAAATATGACAATAGTTAAAGTGTTAAGGATTCAACTTTCATCTGACAGATAACAATCAAGTCCTGTGGATTAATTTTTATCTGTAAACCGCGCAAACCGGCGCTGATTAAGATAAACTGATGTTGCAAGGCGCTATGGTCAATATACAAAGGGTAGGAATACTTTAACCCAATAGGAGAAACTCCTCCCCTTATATAGCCAGTTTTCTTATTAATATCTTTAACAGGAATCAGGTTAACCTTTTTATTCCCACTTACACTGGCAAATTTCTTCAGATTAAGCTCTTTATCACCGGGAACACAGGCAACCATCTCTCCTGTCTTGTCTCCTTGAGCAACCAATGTTTTAAAAATCTGACTTAGTGAAATTCCTGTCTCCCGGGATACATGCTCGGCACTTAAATCAGCCATATCTACCTTATATTCAATAATCTGATAATTAATCTTTAATTTATCCAATATTCGGGTTGCATTGGTTTTTTTCAATTTTACAAAGCCTTTCCTGTTTATATTGTCATATCTAAATAAAATTGGAATTATATTTAAGACTAAAATTATTCTTGCTTATTTTTCTACTAACAACTCGGCAATCTGTACTGCATTTAAGGCAGCTCCTTTTCTTAAATTATCAGAAACTACCCACATCACCAAACCTGGATTAAACACCAGGTCTCTTCTGATACGTCCCACAAAGACTTCATCCTTGCCTTCAGCCTTGAAGGAAAGAGGATAATTGTTTTGTTCGGGTTCATCTATGACTTTTATTCCTGGGAAATTACTTAACAACTCACGTGCTTTTTCAGGACTAATATCTTTCTGTGTTTCAATATGAATATCTTCAGCATGAGCACGGTAAACCGGTACTCTTACCGTAGTTGCCGAAACCATAATATGATCAGCATGTAAAATTTTTCTTGTTTCATTAAGCATTTTCATCTCTTCTGAAGTATAGCCATTGTCACCAAAAGAACCAATATGAGGTAAGACATTAAAGGCAATCTGGTAAGGATAGACACTGGCTTTAGCTTCTTTTTTCGAAATAATTGCTTCGGTCTGCTCTTTTAGCTCCTCAATTGCCTCTTTCCCGGTCCCGGAAACAGATTGATAGGTAGAACAAATAACTTTGTTTATACCTACCGCATTAAAGATTGGTTTTAAAGCCACTACCATCTGGATAGTAGAACAATTGGGGTTAGCAATAATTCCCTGATGTTGGTGAACGTCTTCAGGGTTAACTTCAGGAACAACGAGTGGGACCTGGGGATCCATTCGATAATATTTGCCGTTATCTATAACTACAGTTCCTGACTGAACGGCCAGAGGGGCAAAGTGTTTACTGACATCATCTCCTCCGGAGAATAATGCAATATCAATTCCCTGAAATGAGGTATCTTTTAATTCTTTTACTTTGACTGTTTCCCCTTTATGCAAATATTCCTTGCCAGCCGAACGATGAGAAGCAAAAAGAGATAGTTGTTTTACCGGGAAATTTCTTTGTTCCAACACTCGTGTCATTTCTTCTCCAACAGCCCCGGTTGCTCCAACTACTGCTACATTATAAGATTTCATTTACATCACCTTCCTCATCCAATTGGAATTCATTATGCACAGCCCTAACTGCATCTACAATATGGTCCTGGTGAATGATACAGGAAATTCTCATCCCTGATGTACTAATCATATCAATATTTATATGATTATTTGCCAGTGCTTCAAACATGCGGGCTGCAATTAACGGATCAGAGGTAATTCCTGCACCGACAATAGATATCTTAGCTACTTCTTTATCAAAAAATACCTTCGGTGAACCAATCTCTTTGGCTACCTCCTTAGTAATCTTAATTGCCCTGTCTAAATCTCCAAGGGCTACTGTAAAGGCTATGTCATTGACTTTATCATGTTCAGCACTCTGAATAATCATATCAACAACGATTTCCTTGTTGGCAAGTGCTTTAAAAAGTCTAGCCGCAATTCCGGGAATATCAGGAACATCCTTTAGTATAATTTTCCCCACATTGATCTCGTGGGTTACTGCTCTTACATGAACCTTTTCTAACATTGGTATCTCCTCTCTTGTCTTAACCACAGTTCCATTACCATTATGAAAACTTTGTTTTACTAATATATTTACTCGATGATTTCTGGCAATATCGATTGCCCTATAATATAATATTTTAGCACCTAAAATAGCCATTTCAGCCATTTCATCATGGGAAATTTCCTTTATTTTTCGAGCCTTGGGGACAAAATTCGGGTCTGCTGTATATACTCCATCAACATCGGTATATATCTCACACCGCTCGGCTTTCATTCTGGCCGCCAGCGCAATTGCTGTGGTATCTGACCCCCCTCTTCCTAATGTGGTAATATTCCCTTCATTATCAATGCCCTGGAAACCAGCCACGATAACGATTTTTCCCTGATCAAGGGCTTTTTTAATGCGCTGATGGTTAATACTGTTAATCCTGGCTTTCGTGTGTGAATTATTGGTCATAATACCAGCCTGACCTCCGGTAAAAGAAATAGCCTCAGCTCCCAGAGCGTGAATTGCCATTGTAACCAGGGCAATAGATACCTGTTCACCAGTAGAAAGCAACATATCCATCTCTCTCTCACTGGGGTTTTCCAATATTTCGGAAGATTTTCTTATTAATTCATCTGTTGTTTTACCCATTGCTGATACTACTACTATCATTTTATTGCCTTTTCTTGCCTGGTGAACAACTTTTTTGGCTACTTCTTTAACCATCTTTATATCAGAAACAGAAGTCCCTCCATATTTTTGGACTATGATAGGTTGACTCGTTTTGCCTTCTTCTATCCTGGCACCGTCTAAATCCGGGTCTAAGACCTTCACCTGACTGGTTATACCTGCATTTCTAAAAGTCTGCCTCATTATTTTTATGATTTCTTTTTCTGCCCCTTCTTTTACCAGAGAAATTATAGTTGGCCCTGAGCCACTCAAGGCAACCCCAGCAATTCCAGTTTTCTGAACCTCTGAAAAAATATTTTTTGCTCCCTTAATAAATGGCATGCGGAAAGGCTGGTGCAGGCGATCCTGCATTGCTTCCGGAATAAGTTCCCATTTCGATTGTTGTAAAGCATTAACCAGCAATGCAGACTTACTCAGATTATCCACTGCGTCTTGAAGTGAAACCTGTTTCGGTAATACTTTGCGCATTTCTTCCGTGCTCAGCGTAAAGGGTGGAATACCAACTACTGCACGAAGTTCATGAGGGACATCTAGCTTCACCCATCTGATTTGATTGTTGTGATCTTTGTAAGAGATAGTAAATCCGCCGATGAGAGCAGGAACAATATTGTCAAGATGTCCTTCCAGGGAAAAAGCCATTTGCAAAATCTCTTCCCTGCTTAAATTTAAATCATAAAGTTCTCTTGCAGCCAAAATTCCCCCGATGATAGCCGAAGCACTACTTCCCAGACCTCTTTCAATGGGTATCTCGTTTTTGATTGCTATCTTTATAGTTTGTATTTCAGGATCTAAGCCAACTTTTTTCATTACTAAAGAGGCTGCCTTGTATATTAAATTGTCTCTATCAGATGAAAGAAGGTCAACACCTTCACCTTCTGCTTGAAAAACAAAACCACTATCAATTCTTTCCATTTCAACATCAAGGTATAAAGACAAAGCCATTCCAAGACAATCAAATCCTGAACCAAGATTTGCTGTTGTAGCAGGTACTCTTACTTTAACCATTGCTATTACTCCTACTTGTATAAAAATTAGTTATTTGAATTCTTAAACACTTGTATGAATTTAATTTCTCTGATGCTATCTACCTGTTCTTTTATCTCTTTAAGGGACTTTTTAATCTTTTCCTCTCCAACTAAGGATGTCACCATCCCTAAAACCAGCTCCTTATTCCCGTTATTTATTTTTGTAGAACTTTCAACTCTTATTTTATTATTTTTCAAGATCTGTTTTTCTTTATCATTGTTAATCTTATCAAGCTGTTTTATATTTTTTTTGATTATTATTAGATAAGATTTTTCTGTATAGCTAGATTTCCTAATTTCTAATTCATTGGAATCCTGTAAAAGGTAATCATATTCGAAATAATTTGGCTGCCTGATTATTTGTACAATATCACTGACAATCATACTTCCGCCGGCAATTCCTCCTGCTCCTGCCCCGGAAAAAAATAATTCTCCATAGCTTTCCCCATACAATCTAATTCCATTATCGGCTCCTCTAATTTTGGTTAGCAAATCATCCTGCTCAACAAGGGATGGCTGGATTTGTACATTTAAATAATTATCATTTTTACAGGCACTCGCTATAAGTTTAATCTGATACCCAAGTTTTTTTACTAGTTTAACATCCTGCTGGGTGATATCACTAATTCCACAATAATCAATCTTGCTCAGCTCCAGTCGGGCTCGGAAGCCAAGAGATGAAAGAATAAAAATCTTATAAAGGGCATCAATCCCCAGGATATCCTTGCTGGGATCAGCTTCAGCATACCCCTTTTCCTGTGCTTTTTTTAATGCTTCCTGTTGAGTAAGACTCTCTTCAAACATAAGCTCTAAAATATAATTAGTAGTGCCATTTAATATACCTGAAATCTTATCTAAAGGACAAGAAGTTAAAATATTTGAAATAACTCCCAGAATAGGAATTGCGCTTCCCACAGAAGTCTCAAATAAAAATTGTACCTGTTTCTCTTTTGCTATCCGTAATAATTCATAACCATGTTTTGCAATTAGTTCTTTATTTGGTGTCACTACATGCTTTCCCTTCTCTAAGGCATTTTTAATTAAATCGAAAGCAGGGTATTCTCCACCAATAGCTTCAACAATAATTTTTATTTCTGGATTTTCAATAACCTGTTGTGCAGAGGTAGTAAAAATAGAAGCATATTTCTTATTCTTTGGTTTTCTAGTTTTATCTAAATCTGCCAATCCCAGTAATTTTATCTTAAAAGGTTTTATTTCTTCTTCAATAAAATTTTCCTTTTTATCCAAAATGTCCAGTGTTCCTTTGCCTACATTTCCCAATCCTAAGATTCCGATTCCAACTTCTTTGTTTTCCATAATTATTTATCTACCTCGTTAATTAATTTTTTTGTTGTTTGATTTCTTAATATATTAAAAAAGCCTTCCGTCATCCTAAAGACGAAAGGCTTTTCGCGGTTCCACTTTATTTTCCAAACAATCAAAAAATTCTCTTTATTATAACAGATTGTTTAGACAGCTCATTTATTTTAACCTCCGGGTTGGTCTTCAGATGCTTATGTCAATTTCTAAGTATCCTACTCTTCCCTTCATTGGTCTTGCATTATAAATTTTCAGTTATTCTATCACTGGTTTTCAGTTTTGTCAAAAGAAAGTATAATGATATTAAAATGTTATTCTATTACCCTGGATTGGGGAACAGTGGCTACACTGGCAACTTTATCATCCTGGTCTAAATTCATCACTTTTACGCCCATAGAATTTCTTCCAGTCTGGCTGATTTCTCTTACCGGGACTCTAATAATAATACCTTTTTGGCTGATAATGACCAATTCATCTCTTTCGTTAACAACCTTTACAGATACCACCTCTCCACGGTCCTTGCTTGGTCGTATGGATTTAACTCCTTTACAACCCCTTCCTTTAGCCAAACGGTAAGATTTTAGGGGAGTTCTTTTACCTGAACCATTTTCAGTTATTAAAAGCAAATCTTCCTCAGTATCAGGGTTAACCAGGCTGATATCTAGCAGATAATCATCCTTTGATAATATCATTCCACGACATCCCATAGCAGCTCTGCCCATTGAACGGATATTTTCTCCTGAAAAATAGGTTGATTTACCTTTTCTTGTACTCAGAATAACATTATCCGAATTGCAGGCTAATCTCACCCTGATTAATTCGTCCTCAGGATTAAGGGAAATAGCAATAATCTCTTTATTTTTCAAACTGGCAAAGGCACTCAGTGGCGTCTTTTTGACCTTCCCGTGCTTGGTTGCCATATAAAGATACCATTTATTTTCTTCTTTAGATTTATTAATTTCATCTGAACGTATCGGAATAACCGTGGTAATGCGTTCATCTTTCTGGATTCCCAGGAGATTTACTACTGCAATACCCCTTGAAGTTCTTCCTCCTTCAGGGATCTGATATGCTTTTCTTCTATATACTGTTCCTTTATTTGAAAAGAATAAAATATCATGCAGATTGGTAGTAATGTATAGGTTGTCTACTAAATCTTCTTTTTTTACTCCCATTCCAATGATGCCCCGACCACCTCTTCGCTGTTTGCGGTAGGTATTCAAGGGTAAGCGCTTCAAATAACCATCTTTGGTATAGGTTATTACAATATCCTCTTCAGCAATAAAGTCTTCTACTTCAAATTCCTTTTCTTCTTGAACAATTTGGGTAAGTCGGTTATCTGCAAATTTTTTCTTTAAGTCCAACAGCTCATCTTTAATAGTAAGCATAAGTTTTCTTTCGTTTTCTAAAATATCTTCCAGGTAAGCAATTTTCTTGATTAATTCTCCATATTCTTCTTCTAATTTTCTTATTTCCAGCGAAGTAAGTCTTTGCAAGCGCATATCCAAAATTGCCTGAGCCTGTTTATCGCTCAGGTTAAAACGATTTTTCAGGCTATTATGGGCTGATTCTACATCTTTTGACTTTTTGATAATCTGAACTACTTCATCAATATTGGCAAGGGCAATTTTAAGTCCCTCTAAAATATGGGCTCTTGCCCTGGCCTGTGCTAACTCATATCGAGAGCGCCGTTCCACTACATCCTTACGATGCGCTAAAAAGCAATTTAAAGCTTCTCGCAAGTTAAGGAGTTTTGGTCTATTGTTTACAATTGCCAGCATATTGATTCCAAAGGAAGTTTGTAATTTAGTATGTTTATAGAGTTTATTTAAAACTACATTTACGTTACTATTTTTCTTTAATTCAATTACAACCCTCATTCCGTTTCTATCGGATTCATCTCTCAAGGCGGAAATTTCGGGTATCTTTTTATCCTGAACCAAAGAAGCGATGTCCTCTACCAGATTGGCTTTATTCACCTGATATGGTAATTCCTTTACCACTAATACTGGAGCTGCTGATTTGTTTTTCTTTTCAAAATTTTCTGTAATAATCCTGGCCTTCAGAGTAATGATACCTTTTCCAGTTTGATAGGCTTGTTTTATTCCAGAAAAACCATAAATTGTAGCTCCGGTTGGAAAATCAGGACCTGGCAAAAGCTTCATAATTTCCTTAATCTCTGCTTCCGGTTTATCAATTAGCAAAACACAGGCATCAACAACTTCACCCAGATTATGCGGAGGAATATTAGTTGCCATTCCAACTGCAATTCCAGAAGCTCCGTTTATCAGTAATTGAGGAACAGGTGCCGGCAAAACAGATGGCTCCTTCAGAGAGTTATCAAAATTTGGGGTAAAATCAACCGTATCTTTTTTAATATCAGTTAGCATTTCTTGGGCAAGAGGTGACATTCTGACCTCTGTATAACGCATGGCTGCTGCAGAATCTCCGTCAATAGAACCAAAATTCCCCTGTCCGTCTACTAACGGATAACGATAAGAAAAATCCTGGGCCATTCTAACAATAGTGTCATAGACTGCGGTATCACCATGAGGATGGTATTTTCCTAAGGTATCACCAACGATCCTAGCTGATTTTTTATGTGGTTTGTCCGGTGTGTTCCCTAATTTATACATTGAATAGAGAACACGCCTATGCACTGGTTTTAATCCGTCCCGTGCATCCGGTATAGCCCTACCTATAATTACACTCATGGCATAATTTATGTAGGCAGTTTTAATTTCATTTGTAATATCGGCAGACATTTCCTGCGTCTTGGTAGAATCTATTTTTTCTTTTTCTTCTTGATTTTCTTTATTTTCTTCATTACTCATAACATACCAACTTATTTATAATCTTATTTATAATTTTAAATCTATAATATTCTTAAACTAAATATCAAGTTCTTCGACTTCTGCGCTATGCTGGTAAATAAATTCTTTTCTGGGTTCTACTTTTCCCCCCATAAGAATGGTGAACATTTCATCCGCTTCCAGTACATCCTCCAGCTCAACTCTTTTTACTACCCGGGTTTCTGGATTCATCGTTGTTTCCCATAATTGAGAGGGATTCATTTCTCCAAGACCCTTATAACGCTGAATTGAATAATTACCCTTCAGCTCTTTGGTTTTTTTATTTAAATCTTCATCGGTAAAAATGTATTCATTTTTCTTGTTATAACTTAACCTGTAAAGAGGAGGTCTGGCAATGAATATTTTCCCTTTTTCTACTAAAGGCCTCATATAACGATAAAAGAAAGTTAATAACAAAGTTTTAATATGTTCCCCATCAACATCGGCATCTGTCATAATAATAATTTTATGATATCTCAGCTGTAATAAATCAAATTCATTATCTTCTCCAATTTGGATGCCAGATGCAGTAACAATCGACTTGATTTCATTATTTGCCAGTATTTTATGCAAACGAGCCTTTTCAACGTTCAAAATTTTTCCTCTAAGTGGCAAAATTGCCTGGAATCTACGGTCTCGTCCCTGTTTTGCTGATCCTCCTGCTGAATCACCTTCAACTATAAATATTTCACGGTGCAAAGGGTCACGCTCTGAGCAGTCAGCCAACTTCCCTGGTAATGACCCCAAGCCTAAGCCATTTTTTTGTCTTACTAACTCCCTTGCTCTCCTGGCAGCCTCTCTCGCTTTAAAGGCAGAGATAGATTTAGCCAGAATTTTTTGCACAACCTCAGGATTTTCAATAAAATAAGTGCTTAACTTTTCATTTACGATTGAATATACAATACCTTTAACCTCATTGTTGCCAAGCTTGGTTTTTGTTTGTCCTTCAAACTGGGGGTTTAATAATTTAACACTAATAACTGCAGTTACTCCTTCTCTGACATCATTTCCCGAAAGACTATCATCTGTTCCTTTTAATGAGTATTTCTTTTGATTGGGGATACTGTCATTTTTGGCATAATCATTTATTGTTTTTGTTAAAGCAGTCTTGAATCCTGATAAATGCGTGCCGCCTTCTTCTGTATGAATATTGTTAGCAAAAGATAGAATATTCTCTAAATAACCATTGTTATACTGGATAGCTATTTCTACTTCTATATCATCTCTCTTACCACTGATATAAAAAGGTTTACTAAAAAGAACATCTCTGTTTTTGTTAAGATATTTTACAAATTCAACTATTCCGCCATCATATTTATAAGCGACGGCCTTCTCCTCTTCACGTTCATCTATTAATTCTATTTTTACTCCCGCATTTAGAAAGGCAAGCTCTTTTAGGCGATGGGCAACTATTTCAAAATTAACATTTATATCATCAAATATTTCCGGATCCGGCCGATAGGTAATCTTGGTACCTGTTTTTTTTGTGCTCCCAATTATTGTTAAATCAGTAACAGGTTTTCCTCTCTCGAATCTCTGAAAATAAATTTTATTATGTAAACTTATTGTTACTTCAAGCCACTCTGACAGAGCATTAACAACAGATATCCCGACCCCGTGTAATCCTCCAGAAACCTGATAGCTTCCACTTCCAAATTTTCCACCTGCATGTAGTTTAGTAAGGACAGTTGTCACAGCTGGTAAATTAGTATTACTATGAATATCTACCGGTATACCCCGGCCATTATCAATAACTGTAACACTGTTATCAGAATGAATTATAACTTTAATTTTATTACAGTATCCTGACATCGCTTCATCAATACTATTATCTACTACTTCATCCACTAGATGATGCAGTCCCCTGCTTCCGGTAGAACCAATATACATTCCTGGTCTTTTACGAACAGCATCCAGGCCTTCTAGTACCTGAATCTGCTTTGCCGTATATTGGGATTTATTTTTAGATACATTTTTAACCATTTCTTTTATTACTCCAACAAACAAAATTAAACCGTGACTGACAGCCACGGTATCAACAGACAATATATTTAGTAGCCTAACCTTAAATATAATACTATATAATGTTGTCTTTGTCAATAATTATGCCAAATTAGATTATTTTATTGTATGTTTAAAACTCTTTATTATATTTTAATATATATTTATTTATTATATTCATAAAAACAATAAGCAAAAATAGTATTTTTATATTTCTATTTGCTTTTTTTAAAAAACTTGGTATCAATCCTGATAACTATACCTCTTATCAACTCATTACCGATATTTTTGTTAATTGCATTTATAATCTCACCATTTCTTATCCTTACTTCATTAGCCCAAATATGGTTTTTAACTCTAATAAACAAGTTATGGTCCTGAATTTTAATAGGTTTGGCATTAAGGGCAATTTTCTTGGGTATGAATTCTTCCCATAATTCAAAAACATCATATCCATTAAGTCTTTGAGTCCAATTTCGATTCCTTAGATAAGAATTAATAACTTCACCTATATGTTGAGGAGGACTATGTTTCATTTTCTTCTAATCTCCCATTTTTTACTCGAAATATTTTTGAACTTTTAATAATATTAGTTTGTATTGACCTATCAAGGTCAATACTGGTAATAAATGTCTGTACAGCCTTTTCTTTTATTAATTTAAGTAAAAAAACTTTTCTTTCCAGATCGAGTTCAGACATTACGTCATCTAATAATAAGGGAGGATATTCATTTTCTTTTTCTTTAAAAAGTTCAAGAGCAGCTAATTTTAGGGACAATACGGCTGTTCTTTGTTGACCCTGGGAACCATATATCCCTAAATCCACTCTATTATTCATTACATAAAAATCATCTCTATGTGGTCCTACTGTTGTTACTTTTAATTGAAAGTCTTTTTCCCGTGCACTTTCTAGTTTAAATTGCATAATTTTACGAATAGCACTTTCATCATCAATATAATTGTCTAAGACATTACTATTGTATTTAAGTTTAATTGTTTCTTTGTTTTTACTCATTATTTGGTGAAAAATTTTTGCCTTTTGATTTAAATTCTTTAATATTTTAATTCTATATAAAATAATTAATGTACCTAATTCTGTAATTTTTTGGTCCCAGGCAGCTAATTGATTATTAATTTCAGATATTTTTCTTTCTTTTTTTAATAAGGTATTTCTCTGGAATAAAATCCTGTGATAATTTTTTAAATATTGATAATAAACTGGATAAATATTAATAATAACATCGTCCAAAAACTTTCTTCTTAAAGAAGGAGAGCTTTTAATTATCTGTAGATCTTCGGGTGAAAAAATAACAGGATTAAATCTTTTTAAAAGTGCTGACTTTCTTTGATATTTTTTGTTCAATTTAATAATTTTTTTTAGATTTTTACCATTTTCTTTAATTTTTTCATTATTGTCCAGGAGAATACTAATTTGAAAATTTTCTTCCCTTAGTTGTACTTCTCCTAAAATATAACATTTTCTTTTATTCCAATTTATTAAATTTCTATCATCGGCTGTGCGATAAGAAGTCCCTCTCATTAGAGTATAAATAGACTCAATAATATTAGTTTTGCCCTGTGCGTTGTTTCCTATAAAAACATTTAGAGAAGAATCAAAATTAATAGATAAATCAGCTAAATTTCTAAAATTAATCAACCGTATTTTTTTAACATTCAAATTGTATTCCTTACCTTATTCTAATCCATTCTTACTGGCATTAATATATAACTATACTGCTCTTCTTTATTAATAGGCTTAATCATTGCGGGGTTTAAGTTTTCATTTAGCCTTATTTCCATATTATCAGTTTTTATTACCCTTAAAATTTCCATTATATAACGGGAATTAAAGGCAATCTCTACATACTCGCCCTCTATTATACAGGGTATCTGTTCATAAGCGTCTCCAATATCAGGTGTTTTTACCTTAATAATAATCTCGCCCCTATTCTCTCCTTGTTGCTGTTTAAAATTATGAACCTCCATTTTTATGGTATTCAGATCTTCTTTTACAAATAATGTAATTCTTTCCATCCTCTGTCTAAATTCCTCTGTTTCGATCTTTACAATTGTTTTAAATTGTTTAGGAATAATTTGATTATAATCCGGGAATTGTCCATCAATGATTCGAGAAAATAATCTAATTTTATTTTTTTCACCCTCTGGATCTAAAATAAATACAACCTGTTTTTCTCCTATTCCTATTTCCACCATTCCATCCTCTTCTAAAGAAAGTAATTTAAATAATTCAGATAAGGCCCTTTGTGGAATAATAACCTCAAATTTGTTATCTTCTGTTATTTTATATTTTTTATTTAATTTTATTTTTTTTAATGCTAAGCGATGGCTATCAGTTGCAACGACTTCAATCCCTTCTTCTGTCCTTTTAAATAACAAACCATTTAAAAAAGAACGATTTTCATCTTTAGAGGCAGCCAATATAACCTCTTGAATAGCTTCTTTTAATATTTTTTTTGATAATTTTATATTTATTTTACTTTTGATATCCGGGAAAGAAGAGAATTCCTCAGCAGAAAAACCAAATATTTTATAGTTTGAAGAGTCTTCTTCTTTTAAATAAATTATATTATCTTCACCTGCTTCTATTTCAATATTCTCTTCGGGAAATTTTCTAACTAAATCACTAAAAATTTTATTTGGTATAACAACTTCACCATGTTCAATAATTTGTGCTGAAATATAACAATCAATACCTAATTCCAGGTCAGTTGAAAAGAGATGAATTTTATTATCTTTAGTCACTTCAAAGAGTATGCCATTATATATAGGTAAACCTAGTTTAGTAGAAATTGCTTTTTGAACTTTTTGAATTCCATTGACTAAACTTTTTTGTGAACAAATAACTTTCATATTTTTCTCCTTGTATGTATTTATAATCAAAACTAGTTACAAAACAAAATGTATGTTTAAATTTTATATAAAAATATAGTAATAGTAGTAATAATACTGTTAATACTGTTAATATTCTAAGAAGGTGGTAATGGTTAAATTGGTTTTACCATAAAAAAGAGCAAGAGAAGCTATCTGACAATTTTTCACCTGCAGTCCAAAGCAAACATTTCTGATGCTTAGAAATATTCAGTTAAAATATAAGAAAAAAAGCAAAACAAATACTAACCAATAAAAGTTTAAACCTCTTTTAGAGGTTCTTAAAGCCACCCGCTAAGCGGGTGCGATATTTACTTATTGAATTGTGTAAATGATTTAGTTTTAAAAATTATTTTAGGAAACATTTGGATTATTCTGTATTTGGTTAGTTAATCTATCAATACTATATTTTAATTTTTTATCATTTTTCAGTTGTTCTTTTATTTTATTACAGGAATGAATTACAGTGGTATGATCTTTTCCGCCAAAAGAATCACCAATTACTGTAAGCGAGTAATCTGTTAATTCTTTTGATAGATACATAGCTATATGGCGCGCTGTTACAATATTTTTAGCTCTCTTTTTTGATAATAAAATACTTGGTTTTAGATTAAAAAATTCTGCTGTTTGTTTTTGAATTAATTGAATAGAGACTTCTTTTTCTTCAATTGCAATAAAATCTTTTAAAATTTGTTTGGCTAAAGGGAAATCTATCTCTGTTTGGGTTAAGGTGGAATAGGCATCTAATTTATTTAGAGCCCCTTCTAGTTGACGTATATTTGTAGGGATCTTATTGGCAATATAATGAATAATCTCTTCTGATATTTCAATCTGGCAACTCTGTGCTTTCTTTTGTAGGATAGCTATTCTTGTTTCTAAATCAGGTGCTGAAATATCAGTAATTAGTCCCCATTCAAATCTGGAAATTAATCGGTTTTCTAAACTTGTGATTTCTTTAGGAGGCCTATCGGATGTTATAACAATTTGTTTTCCTGCATTATAAAGGGCATTAAAAGTATGGAAAAATTCCTCTTGAGTTCTCTCTTTTCCTGCTAAAAATTGAATATCATCAATTAATAAAACATCAAAGTTTCGATATTTATCTCGGAAGGATTCAGTAGCATCATCTCGAATAGAGTTAATTAGTTCATTTGTAAATTTTTCTGAAGAAATATAGGCAATATTAATAGAATGAACTGAGTTTTTATTAATAATATAATTACCAATAGCATTCATAAGATGGGTTTTCCCTAAACCTACCCCACCATAGACAAATAGAGGGTTATAAGACTTAGCAGGAGATTGAGATACCGCCATACAGGCTGCATGGGCAAAACGGTTACTGTCTCCAATAATAAAATTTTCGAAAGTATAGCCAGGATTTAGACCTGTTTTGTTATATCGTTTTTGGAGATCATCATAATTAGTTCCCCCTTTTTTTTCTTTGTATGTCTTCCCTTTTTTTGCTGTATCAACCTGGAATTTAATAAATATATTTTCATCCAATCCAACTTGATCAACAAGAATATCTTTAATAAATTGATAATAATTTTTCTCTAGCCAATTCTTACAGAATAAGTTTGGTACAGCTAAAATTAGTTCATTGTCACTAAAACTGATATATTTAATTCCGGAAAACCAGGTGTTAAAGATTTGGGGACTTGAATTTTCTTGAATTATTTTTAAGATATCTTCCCATTTATTATTTAGTTGGTTATAACTCATAACAATCCTTTTTCTTAAGTTTATATATTTTATTATTCCCAAAAGTTATTAACATTATTAACAATTCCTTGTGGAAAACAGTTAGTTTAAAAATAATCGGGAAAATATATCGGTTTTAGCAGTAAATTTATTTATAAACTAAAAAGCCTTCTTGGCTATAAAGACAAAAAAATAAGGGGTTTTCATTTAATCCACAAGTTATTAACAATTGTGGAAAACAAAAAAAATAAAAATAATTAATTAAAATGAGCACTTTATTATAAATTTTTGTATCATAAATATAATAGCAAATAAGATTACAAAAATAAAGATAAATTTTGCCTATTTTGAAAATAACAATTCAGAAATAATAGCAAAATCCAGCTGAACTTTCTCTGCCATCTCATTATCGGTGTATCTTTTAGCTATTTTATCCAACATTTTAAGGGTGATACCATCTTTGAGATATTTTTGGACATCAGCAATACTTTTTAACTTCTCATACTATAACTTGCAATACTTATAAAAATAGGATAGACTATTGCATTATTTGGCATATTTATATTAATATTATCAAAGACACCTTATTGGCAAAACTAGATTTAGTATAATAATATAACATAACTATTATATATAGATATATAGAATATACTTTTTAAATTATTTATTTATTATAATTAAGACAGAACAAGAATTTTGTGCAAAAGGAGAAATAAATCTAATGAAGCGCACTTATCAGCCTAATACTCGTAAAAAATTAAAAGTTCACGGGTTTCGTAATCGTATGAGTACGAAAAGTGGAAGGTTAATATTAAAGAGAAGAAGAAAAAAAGGAAGGAAAAGATTAACCGTTTCTGGTTAGAAAATAATCTTGACTATCCAAAGTCTAAAAAAGAACAATGAATTTAGGCATATTTTTTCTGCTGGGAATAAGAAAATAGGTAATTATGTAATAATATACATATTACCAGGACAACAGCAAAACAATAGAGTTGGTATTGTTATAAAAAAAGAAATTGGAAACGCAGTTCAGAGAAATAAGATTAAGCGTATATTAAGAGAAATCTGGCGCACCAAATGTAATCAACTGATATCTGGTTATGATCTTGTTATTTTGGTTAGGAAAAAAATTATATATGCTAAGTTTGGTGAAATCGAATCAGAAATGTTAAAATTAATACAATCATAAGGCTATTTGTCCTGAATTAAGATAGTAGAAGTATAGTTTATGAGTAAAATAATAATTAGTTTGATTATCTTTTATCAAAAATTTATTTCCCCACTAAAACCTGCTAGTTGTAGGTTTTACCCTAGTTGTTCAGATTATACTATTCAAGCAATACAAAAACATGGTTTTTATAAGGGAGCTTTCCTGGCAATCAAGAGAATACTAAAGTGTCATCCTTTTCATGAAGGAGGCTATGATCCTGTTCCTGATAAGTAATTTAAAGCAGGGATGTTAATAGTATTCTAAGCAATATTTTTTGATGAATTTTTTGATGAATAATGATAAGTAATAATTAATTATGACAATAGTTGTATAATGTTGTAAGGTAAAAAAGGAGATTGATATTTTGGGAGCAATATGGAGTTCGCTAATAGGTATAGTGGAGCAGGTTTTAGTATTTTTATATGGTTTTACCCATAATTATGGGTTAGCTATTATTTTATTGACAATTATTATCAGGGTTTTGATGTATCCTCTAATGCAAAAACAGATGACTTCTATGATGGAAACTCAAAGGATACAACCACTGATGAAGGAGATTCAAACTAAATATAAAAACGATAAAGAGAAGATGAATCAGGAATTAATGCGACTTTATAAAGAGCATAATGTGAATCCCATGGGAGGCTGCTTGCCTTTGCTTATTCAGATGCCGATTCTGATTTTGTTTTTCCAGGTTTTAAGAGAGTTTAAATATTTAGACCCTTTGACGGAGAAAGTAGCAGGTGGTTTTTTATGGATTCAAAATGAAGTCTTATATCAAGGAGAGATGGTAGCTGGCTTGGCTGCTCCTGATAAATTATTTGGCTCAATTAGTTTTTCTGGTACCGAGTATTTTATTGGGATTTTACCAATTTTGGTTGGAGCATCGATGTATATTCAACAAAAATTAACTACACCAGCAGTGCCTGATTCTTCAAACAATAGTAGCTCCTCAAACCCGGCTGCCAGCACACAAAAAATGATGACTACTATTATGCCACTCATGATTGGTTTTATTAGTTTTACTCTGCCATCGGGGTTGAGTTTGTACTGGGTAACTTCTACAGTTTTTGGTATTGGCCAACAATTATTAATTAATAAAAAGAAAGAAGCAGTCCAGAAAGCACCAAATACCATAGAAGAAGAAACAACCAAAAAAGAAGAAAAAATAGTGAATAAAAAAGAAGGAAAGAATAAACCTAAACCAAAACCTGAGAATATTAAAGAGGAGGTTTCCTGGATACCAGGATATGAAAACCCTTCCTCTCAAAAAAACAAGAATAGAAAAAACAAAAAACAAACAAATAAATAAAATAGATTAAAAGTATAAACTCAAATTATAGAGAGAGTGTTAATCATTGTCAGATTATAAAAAAAGCGAAACAAACCTAAACGAAAAAGAAAAAAAAGCAATTCAGGTACTTTCTAGGATTGTTAACGCAATAGCAGAAGGTGCCGAAGTTGAAAAAGTTTTTTCAGATCAGGATTATACCTTGCTCGAGATTAGTAAAGTAGATCCTGGAATTATTATTGGGAAACATGGACACACTTTGGATGCTATCCAGTATTTAGTAAATATGATTACGAGCAAAAAAGAAGAAGATGAATCTCAACAAAGACTTTTTGTAATAGACATAGATGGATATAGAAAAAGAAGAGAAGAGTCTCTCAAAAAATATGCAAAAGAAAAAGCAGAAGTAGCTAAGAGAAAAGGCGATGCCGTGGCTTTGTATTTTATGAATAGCATTGAAAGAAGACTTGTTCATCTTTCATTACAAGAAGATCCAGAAGTAGCCACTTATAGTGAAGGGAAAGAACCTTTCCGTAGAGTAATTATATCGCCAACCACAATCTCCAAAAGGAATTATCAACAAAAAGATGATGAATGACTTAAATAGCAATTAATTTGCAATACAAAGTTATTTTTGGTATTAGAACACTAAATTTTAATAATTGGAGATTGAATGAATAGAAATAATTTTACTTACAAAAACTATACAAATGAAGACAAAGATACAATTGCCGCGATTTCAACCCCATTAGGCACAGGTGGCATTGGAATTGTGCGCTTAAGCGGACCCCTTTCTATCCATATCGCCAGTGAAATATTCAGGCACAAAGGTAAAACAAGAAAAACACCGGATGAATTTTATTCACATCATATCTACTATGGGACTATTATACAGCCAGATAAAAAAGTATCTGTGGATGAAGTATTGTTGATTGTTATGCGGAAACCCAGGACTTATACTAAAGAGGATGTTGTAGAAATAAATTGTCATGGTGGATTGCTAGTTGTGAAAAAAGTTCTGGAAATTGTAACAAGTCTTGGGGCTAGAATTGCTGAACCAGGGGAATTTACAAAAATAGCTTTTTTAAATGGAAGAATAGACTTAAGCCAGGCAGAAGCAGTTATAGATATAATTGAATCAAATAATGAAAAAAACCTAAAATCTTCTTTGTATCAATTATCGGGAGGCTTAAGGGAAAAGATATCTAATTTAAAAAATCGTATTATTGAATTAAACACAAAAATGGAAGCACCTATGGATTTTCCCGATCAGGGTATTATTGAAATGGATAGGAATAAAATCAGAGAAAATTTGGAAGATTGTTTATTAGAAGTAAATAGTTTGTTGGAAACAGTAAAATATGGCCAAATTATTAAAGAGGGAATTTGTTGCGTAATTTTAGGTAAAACTAATGTAGGAAAATCAAGTCTTTTTAACTTATTGTTAAAAAAGAATAGATCGATTGTAACTTCTTTACCGGGAACAACCAGAGATATCATTGAAGAATCTATTAATATAGAGGGGTTTACCTTTAATTTGATAGACACTGCAGGAATGAAAAACCCGGAAAATATTGTTGAGGAGATTAGCTTGGATAAGGTAAATGAGTTTATGAACAATGCACAAATATTCTTGTTAATGTTTGATATCAGCAAACCCCTGGATGAACAGGATATTGCGCTAATTGAGAAAATTATAAAAATTAAAAACTGCGGTAATCGAAGTATAAAGATTATAGTTATTGAAAATAAAACTGATTTGCCACAAAAAATGGAAATAGAAACATTACATAACAAATTAGGAATAAAAGAAGCAATAAAAATATCTATCAAAAAGAAGACAGGTATTAATGTCCTGGAGAATAAAATGCTCGATATTGCTTTATCAGATGTATTTGTACCAGAAAGTGGGTTAATCGTTAATAACAAGAGACATCAAGAGTATTTACTTAAGGTTCATGAAAGGCTCACAGATGTGATTTCCGGAATAGATACAGGTGTTCAAGAAGATTTATTGGCAATGGATTTGAGATATACAGCAAATCAATTAGCAAGAATAACGGGAGAGTCTTGTGATTTAGAAATGCTTAATGATGTTTTTTCCAAATTCTGTATTGGGAAATAGATAATTTTTTATAATTGATCGATGAGAGCCTTTGGTTCTAATGAAAATATAGAAATTAGAGATATGTTCCACGTGGAACATATCTCTAATTTCTACTCATTTATGAATGTTTAAAGCCACAGATACACAGATATAATATATTCATTTTACCATTAGAAAGAATAAGAAAGGTATATGAAAATTTTTCACCTGAAATGAAATATAAAGTAGTAAGTTGTATCACGCCGACTGCTTTGCAGGTGCAATGTTTACTGTTTGGAGAATAAAGTCAAATCTGTTTGAAAATGAAAGTGTCATGGAATAAAATATTATAAATAAATTTTAATATAAGGAAATAAGTATTCGAAATCATAATATAAATCATCTCTTTATAAAAACAGATTGTGGAAAACAAACCTTCTAGAATAAAAACACAAATATTTTTTAAGTTGTGGATAACTTGTGAATAAAAGGGTAAAAAAGTAATTTAATTTTATAAAATTGGCAAACAGAAATAATAAGAAGATATATTAATTAAGCTGAAAAGAGAAAACCCTATATATATAAGGCTTATAGAAAATGGCTTTATTATAAAAAAATAATTTAAATATATTCGAAATATTTTTAAGGATTTTAAAATGATGGATAAAAAAAATATTTGTGGAAAACCTGTGGAAAACAGTATCCCTATTATGAACGAAAACAATTTGCGCAAAAATATTTTAATTAATTCATTGTCTTTGGGCATAAATTTGACTAATGAAAATATTGATAGTTTTATTAAATATCTAAAGCTAATTCAACAATACCAAAACAAGATTAATATTACTTCAACCAAAAATCCCCTTGATATTGTTTATAAACATTTCATTGACTCAATTTCATGTATAAGATTTATTAATTCTGAGATTAAAGATTTGTCCGGGAAGAAAAAAATAATAGATGTTGGAAGTGGTGCCGGTTTTCCAGGCATACCAATTAAGATTATTTTGCCAAAAACAACAATTACTTTATTAGAAGCAAGAAAAAACAAGAAGAATTTCATGGAAAAGACATTAAAACAGCTGGAATTAAGGAATCCTTGGGTAATTCAAGATAGAGCTGAAAATATAGGTTCAATGATTCAACATAGAGAAAAATATCATATTGTATTGTCTAGAGCTGTAGCCTCTCTTGGAATACTTTGTGAATATTGTTTGCCCCTTTGTAGAAAAGGAGGGGTAATGGTTGCGTTTAAGGGTAGTTCTTATTTGGAAGAGCTTAAATTAAGCTCGAAAGTTATAGAAAAACTGGGTGGTTCATTAGAAAGTATTAATTTGATGAAGAATCCTCACTCGGAACACATCCGTTGCATATTAATTATTAGAAAAATTGAAACAACACCGCAAAAATATCCAAGGAGAAATGGAATGCCCCAGAAAAGACCTTTGTGTTTTTAATTAAATTTTGATAATATAAAGTTACTTACTGTGGATATTTCAAGATAAATTAAATATTATGTATATATTGAGTTTAAAATATTAAAAAACTAGATAAATTATTAAGTTAAAAAATATTAAAGAAAATAATTTAAAATTTTAAGAGGTATAAATTCTCCCTGTTTTCATATGTTCCACGTAGAACATACAAGCTACATAAAAAAGAGGAATTACAATTATGAGTAAAATTATGTCTATAAGCAATCAAAAGGGTGGAGTTGGTAAAACAACCACAGCTATTAATTTAAGTGCTTTTTTGTCAATAGACAAAAAGAAAGTTCTTTTGATTGATATTGATCCACAGGGAAATGCTAGCAGCGGAATAGGAATAGAGCGTTCCAATATTGAAAAAAATATTTACGATTGTCTTATAAATCAAATTCCTATACAGGATGTAGTGGTACCAAGTCAGATAGAAAACCTAGATGTGTTACCTTCTACTTTACAATTAGCAGGAGCAGAGGTTGAGTTAGTTAATTATATATCTCGAGAAAATCGATTAAAACAATTAATTCGTCCAATTAAAGAAAAATATGATTATATTATTATAGATACTCCTCCTTCGCTGGGCTTATTAACCTTAAATGCACTTAATGCAGCTGATTCTGTTATTATCCCTGTCCAATGTGAGTATTATGCCCTGGAAGGAATTGGTCAGCTTCTAAATACAATTACTCTTGTAAAAGAAAATTTAAATCCCAATTTGTCAATCGAAGGGATTTTATTGACAATGTATGACCAGAGAAATAATTTATCTAAAGAAGTTGTTGACGAAATTGGAAAGCATTTTCAGGGAAGTATTTTCCAATCAATTATTCCTCGAAATGTTCGATTAAGTGAGGCTCCCAGCTATGGACAGCCAATCGCTATCTATGAAGCAAAATCAAAGGGTGCCCAGGCTTATCAGAAACTAGCCCAGGAGGTGATTTCGCATGGCTAAAAAGGGACTGGGTAAAGGTCTAGAGTCACTTATACCCATATCTAATATTAAAGACCGTTCTTATGTTACTGAGGTAGATGTTAATAAACTTACGTCCAATCTTTATCAACCAAGACAGGATTTTGACCAGGAAAAGATGGATGAATTAAAAGAATCAATCAAGACTCATGGAATTATCCAGCCTATTATCGTCCGTGAATCAACTGAAGGATATGAAATTGTAGCTGGAGAAAGAAGGTTAAAAGCAGCAAAGGAGATAGGTCTCGAAAAAGTACCTGTAATCATCAAACAGTTTAATAATTTGAAAACATTTGAAATTGCACTGGTTGAAAATATCCAGAGAGAAGACCTTAACCCTATAGATCAGGCTTTTGCGTTTAAAAGATTGATCGATGAATTTGAAATGACTCATCAGGAATTAGCTGAAATGACTGGTAAAAGCAGAACATTTATTACTAATAGTGTACGTTTGTTGAATTTAGATGATTGGGTTAGAGAAAGGGTTTCTAAAGGTAAAATTAGCCTTGGACATGCTAAAGTACTATTGAGCCTGGAAAATAAACAAATACAACAGGAATTTGGACAAAAAACTATTGAACAGGTTTTATCCGTAAGAGAGCTAGAACGCCTAGTTAGCCGCTGGCAGAAGAAAGATAAAAAAAGCTCGGTTCAAAAAAACAAAGTCTATACTTTTCCCGAACTGGAAAAAGAATTAATTGAAAAACTTGGAACAAAAGTAAAAATAAAATTTAACGGGAAACGGGGGAATCTAGACATCGAGTTTTACAGTAAAGATGATTTAAATCGAATTTCAGGCTTCTTATTAGAAAAAGACTAGAAATTTTTTATCTTAGTTATTGTGATGGTAATCTATAAAATATAAATAGAGAGGTTTAATATGAAGGAAAAAATTTTTAATAATATGATTTTTATATTTTTTATCATTCTGTTATTGATTTTTTCTTTAAAATGCTTTTTAATTGCTTTCCATGTGATAGAAGAAGAGTTTTTAATTGAAATTATTAATAATAATATTAGTTCATTTTATTCGAATATCACTAATCAAATAGTGCTGGGCTTAGTAGGGCTTTTAATATTTATTATTGCCCTTTATTTTATTTGGTTAAAACAGAAAACAACACAACAAATTCCATCTGTTAAAATTACTACCGAAGAAGGCGAAATAAAAATTTCTACTACTTCGCTTGGACAGATAATTTTAAATATTTTACAGAATGTGGAAGGAGTTAAAGAAATAACACCGGACATTCAGGTTCTTAAAAGCGGAGGGATTAGGGCAATTCTGCAGCTTATTGTGTCTAAGGACTGCAATATACCGGATACTGCTCATTATATCCAGCAAAAACTGAAAGAAGATTTACCAAAGATTAGCGGAGTAGAGGCGAGCGAAGTTAAGATCAATGTAAATAAAATTGATTATGAGGGACATCAAGTAAATTCAAAATAGAGAGGGGGTTTATTTTATGGCAGATAATGAAAAGAATGAAAAAAAGTCAAACTTAGAGAATCAGGATACAGAATTAGGAAATATATCGGTTTCAAAAGACGTTGTTGCTATTATTGTGGCTATGGAAGCTACGAAGGTTAAAGGAGTAGTAGGCCTAACTGCAGGAAGAAAGGGTATGTCTGCGCCTTTGTTAGACAAAAACAATTTAACCAAAGGGATTGAAGTATCAATGAACCAAAAGGAGGTTGCTATTACTATTTCATTGGTGGCAGATTATACGGTTGGTATTTATCAAACTGCCAGGGAAACTCAAAAAAATGTTAAAAAGGCTATCGAAACCATGGCGGGGTTAAAGGTGTCTAAGGTAGATATTAATGTTCTTGATGTTAAATTTAAAGAGGAAGCTGAAAAAAAAGAAAAAATTGAAACAAAGAAGGAAGTAAAAGAAGAAAAAGAAAAACAAAAAAACCCATAAAAAAAGTCATAATTTATGACCAAAAATCTTGTTATAAATGAATCATAAAAAATATTTCCACAAAGATGATTTGCTATTTTTGTGGGAATATTTTTTATGATTTTTACAGAATAACTAAACATTATCTAGAAACGAGGAGTAATTTTGACTGAAGCTATCAAATTATTGTCTGTTATAATATTAATAGTAGTACTATTAGGGTTCAAGCTTGACCTTGGATTTATTATGTTTTTATCCTCTATTTTGTTAGGCATCTTGTTCCAACATAGTTTATACGAAATTATAAGAACTTTCTATATATCAATAACTGATTTAACTACACTACAATTAATAGGGATTATTATCCTTGTTTATGTATTGAGTAGTATTCTGATAAGAACTAAAAGCATGGAAGGTATTGTTAATTCTTTACAGAATATGGTTGCTGATTATCGTTTAATTTTATTTTTTATTGCCTCTTTTTTAGGATTAATACCAATGCCTGCTGGAGCCATGTTTTCCGCTCCTTTGTTAAGAGAGATTGGTGAAAAAAATTATTTGACTCCTGAAGAAATCATGTTTTCTAATTATTGGTTTCGGCATACCTGGGAATTTATCTGGCCTTTAATACCAGGGGTGGTTTTATATGCCTCGGTTACCGGTATTAGTTTGAGAAAGATTATGATATTACAATTTCCTTTAAGCGTTATAGCTCTTTTAATTGGGTTTTTTTGGTTATATACACATCTAAAGAGGAATCATAACAGTGAAATAAATTACAAGAAATGGAAAAAACATCTATTTACTTTTTTAAAAAGTGTTTGGTCAATTTTACTTATAATATCTTTGGTTTTATTTTTTCAGATTGATTTATTGATTGCCTTAAGTGTGGCTATTGTTTTGCTTATAATTATCCATAAGATTTCTACAGGTCAATTAAAAGAAATTCTATTTCATGATATTTCGTTAAAAGTGATTGTTTTGATTGTGGGAATCATGTTCTTTAAGCAAATGCTGGAAAGTACTAATTCTATGAGCCAGATACCTCAATTATTTTCAGAGATTGGTATAAACATCTGGATTATTTTGTTTTCCATTCCTTTTGTATTGGGGTTTTTAACCGGTATTACTGTTGGTTTTGTTGGGATAAGCTTTCCCATGCTCATGCCATTAATGACACAGGGTGATACATTAAATATTTCTATGGCCATTTTTGCTTATGTTTCCGGTTTTGTTGGCATGATGATGTCTCCTATGCATCTCTGTTTTGCCGTGACTGTTGAGTATTTGAAAGTAAATATCTTTAAGTTCTACAAAATGCTGATTCTTAATTTGCTAACTTTAATTTTTTTAGGTAGTTTATATATCTATATTTTCCACATAATTTAAAAAAGATTAAAAATTTCTTAATACATTTTTAATCTTTGTATGGAAATTGGGGGAAAAAAAATCGTAAAGACAGTTATTATACTTTTAATTAATTTAGTTATATTGCATAAAAAATAGAAAGGGATGGTGTTTAAAGACAATGAAAATGCATTTTTTAGGAGCTGCCCAGGTAGTTACCGGTTCAAACATATTATTAGAGATTGAGAATAAAAAAATATTACTTGATTGTGGAATGTTCCAGGGGAATAGGCAGCTTAACAGGCTTAATTATAAGCCTTTTAGTTTTGATCCAAAAGAAATTGATTTTCTTATTCTCTCACATGCCCACATTGATCACAGTGGACGAATTCCTAATTTGGTTAAGGCGGGCTTTAAAGGCAAGATTTATTGTACAAATGCAACCTTTGATCTTTGCTCTATAATGCTTCCTGATAGCGGTCATGTTCAAGAGACTGAAAATGAGTGGGAAAATCGTAAAAGAAAGCGTGCTGGAAAATTTTTGCGCGAACCTCTCTACACTGTAGAAGAAGCGAAAGATAGTTTGAAATATTTCTCACCTGTTTTGTATAATCAGAAAATTATAATTGATGATACTTTAACAATACGTTTCCAGGATGCCGGACATATCCTTGGTTCTTCTATAGTAGAATTGTGGATTAAAGAGGATAATAACAGTATTAAGTTAGTTTTTAGCGGGGATTTGGGAAGAAAAAGCAAACCTATTCTTAGGGATCCATCCATTATAGAAGAGGCAGATTACCTAATAATGGAATCTACTTATGGTAATCGACTACACCCTTCTTTAAAAAATGAAGCTGCAAAATTAATTCCAATCATTATCGATACACAAAAGAGAGGAGGAGATGTAATAATACCATCTTTTGCAGTCCAAAGAGCACAGGATATTATTTATGAATTAAATCAATATTATGATCAGATCATTGCAGTAAAAGATAAGAGTTATTTGGATATACCGGTATATGTAGATAGTCCATTGACAATTTCTGCAACAGAGATATTCAGAAGAAATCCAAATTGTTTTGATGCTGATACATTAGAATTAATACAACAAGGTTATAACCCCCTTGATTTTAAGAATCTTCATTTTTCTAGAACAGCAAGTGAATCTAAACAACTAAATAGTTCTAAGGAGAGCAAGGTAATAATTTCTGCTAGCGGAATGTGCACAGCTGGTAGAATAAAGCATCATTTAAAACATAATTTATGGAGAAAAGAATCAAGTATAGTATTTGTTGGTTATCAGGCAGAGGGAACTCTTGGAAGAAGAATAAAAGATGGAGCAAAGAAGGTAAAAATATTTGGGGAAGATATCAAGGTAAATGCCCAGATACATGTTTTGGAAGGATTTTCTGGTCATGCTGACCAGGGGGAATTGCTGCAATGGGTGAAAAATTTTAAGAAAAAACCTCAAAAGATATTTTTAGTTCATGGAGAACAAGAAGCCCAAGATACATTATCTGAATTGATCGAAAAAGGTTTAAAAATAAATACAATTGTCCCTAAATTGGGCGAGAATTTTATTGTAAAAGGTACCAAGGAAGCAGTTCCAGAAAAAATTGTAAAAGAAAAGAATTTAAAAGAGAAACAATTATTTGAAGATGAAGCAGAAAATTTAAGAGAGTTAATGTCTATACTTTTAGAACAATTGGAACAAAAAACAAAATCAGAATTATCTGGAGAAGATTTGTCTAAAATAAGAAATAAGGTAATGGAATTACAAAAAGAAGGCATAGAGCTGAGTATGTTGATGACTGATAAAAACAAGTCTAAGCAAGAAAATAATTAACACATAATAATTAAAGTGCACTCAATTTTTAGAGTGCACTTTAATTATTATGATAATAATGTTTTAATTTTATAAGATAGAATCTAGTTTCGACTGAATTGCTTGAGGAGGCACAGCTCCGACAATACGGTCTACTTCTTTTCCGTCTTTAAAAATTAATAGAGTTGGAATTCCTTGAACGTTATAACGAGCTGCAATATTTTGATTGTTATCAACATTCAGTTTACAGACCTTAAGTTTGCCTTCATTATCATTGGCAATTTTTTCAACACTGGGTGCTACTATTCTACAGGGCATACACCAGGGTGCCCATAAATCCATAAGCACGGGAATAGAAGAATCCAGGACCTCTTGTTGAAAATTACTTTCATTGACTTCTACTAATGTTTTTTCTGACATATTTATCTCCTTTTTTGTTGTATACTAAAAATTTTTCTAGAAGTTTTAATCCTCTTTTGATAGATTCAATTTCTTGAGCAGTAAACTCTGAATATATATTTTCTTCAAAAGCCTTTTGCTCCTTAATAATGTCATTTTTTAATTCTTTCCCTTTCTCAGTTAAATAAAGTAATGTAAAGCGACGATCATGGTCTTTAACTTTTCTTAATAAATAACCTTTTTTTACCAGGTTATCTATTATCCTGCTTCCACGAGATAAAGAAAGATCCATTCTTTTCGCTAATTCAGTACATGTAATATTTTCATTATTTCCCAAAGCATTAATACCCTTTAACTCAGCCATTCCAATATGACAGGAAGAACTAATCTTGCTTTCGTTACAGATACAAAAATGTTTTATTTTTAGAATGGTATCATATATTTCTTTCATTTAAAAAAAAATTTCAGGAAATATTCCTTAAAACCTCTCATTTTTAACAATTTAACAATAATTGCTTTTAGCAACTATTTATATTAGCAATTATAACTTATTTTATAAATATGTCAAGCAAAAACAGATAATTTATTTTTGTTTTTTTAAAATAAATGCATAAAATAATAGATATATCAGTAAAATAGTTTTTATGGTCAAATAATCAAATAATTTTTTATGGAAATTGTAGAAAAATGAATAAATTTTCTGATGATAAACCAAAAATTAGTAAGAAAGATATCCCGACAGATGTTTTATTTATACTAAAAAAATTAAAAAAAGCAGGGCATTTATCATTTCTGGTGGGAGGTTGTGTAAGAGATTTGTTGTTGCAGAGGACTATCAGAGACTGGGATGTTGTGACAGATGCAAAGCCAAAACAAATACAAAAAATATTTTATCAATATAAAACACTTTTGATTGGGAAAAGCTTTCTTACGGTTTCAATTATTTTAAATCATAATGAGTATCAAGTATCTACAATTAGAGGTTTCGAGCATAAAGAAAGCTTGCAAAATAAGAAAGAATTATTTAAAGCCATAAAAGAAGATTTAACACTGCGGGATTTTACTATTAATGCAATATGCTGGAGTCCAGATGAAGGTTTGCTTGACCTGGTTAACGGCTTGTTTGATTTGGAAAATAAATATATTCGTGGTATCAATCCGGATATAAGGTTTACAGAAGACCCCCTAAGAATGTTAAGGGCTATTCGAATGTCCTGTGAGCTTTCTTTTGTTGTGGTTCCCGAAGTTAAAATAAGTATAGCTAAAAATGCTTTTTTAATAAGACTAGTTAGTCCAGAAAGAATAAAAGCAGAGTTAACCTTTATTTTAGATAGCCCAGAGGCAGAGAAAGGCCTTCATCTATTATGTAAATTTGATTTTGACCGTTACATTTTTGGGCTTGATGGTATTAAAAAGAATCAAATTAGCAAAACAGAGAAAAATAAACTTATTTTTAGAGGAATAAAAGAATTAAAAAAGGACTTGCCATCAAAACTTGCCTTGTTTGGCAGATTGTATTATGGCTCCTGTAAAAATGCATATCTGTTTTATTTGCCGATTATAAAATTTCTTCGGTTTCCGAAAGAAACAATTAAAACAGTGAGAATTCTTTTAAACAAAGAATGGCAGGAAGTGGATTTTAAGAATGATGTAAGAATACGCTTTTTTCTGGCACGATTTGGAAAAGAGAACACCTGGAGATTTTTCTTATTAAAAAAGGCCTTACTATTAGAGGAGAATAAGAAGCTTCAAATAGTGTATTTGAAAGAAGAAGAGAAATTAATAAAAGACGAAATAAAGAAAAACCCTTCATTAAGAATAAATAATCTAGCAATCAATGGTGATGATTTAATTAAAATGGGTTTACCGGAAGGCGAGAAAATCGGGAAAACCCTTAAAATGATTTTAGAAAAAGTAATTATTAATCCTGATATTAATAGAAAAGAATATTTGCTAAAATTAGTCAAAAATACCCATAATAAGTAGGATAGATGGTTTTTTCCAATTTATTGAATTTTCTTGTTTAATCCAAACCAGGGATTAAATCATTAGTTCAATATTCTTTATTTCTAAAGGTTGTTTACAAATAAATGCTTCCCCGAATTTAGTACCGATTAACATGCCATAATAACGACTAAGACTAAGAGTGCTTTCAAACAATTGACTATCCTGCAGGTTTTGTCCAAATTGAGATTCGTAACATTTTAGTGCTTCCACTTTCATTTCAATTTCTTTGCTAATATCTGTAATAAAAGAAGGTTTTTGATAATAGCTGAAAGGAGCAGCAAAATAGTAAAAAATTTTCTTTTTGCTATAGTTATTGTTCTGTTGATAAAGCTGGCTAAAGGATGTATAACATATTTCGGCAGTGATTCTACTTTCTGGATTAGTATCAATCGGGTAAGGGATAAACACAATATCTGGTGATGTATTATGATATATTTCAAATACTTCTTCACGAATCTCTCTATTATTTTCTAGTTCAGGATAGAAATAGTCCAGAGTGATTCTTTCATCAATCCCTAATATGCGACTGGCCTTGATAGCCTCTCTTTTACGATTATCTGGCTGTTGCTTCTTAGAAAATTCACCGTTAGTTAGATCGATAATTGTAACCTGATGGGTTAATTCTGTTAGTTTAAGTATAGTAGCACCCATACCAGCTTCTACCTGGTCAGGCTGTGTTCCAAAAGCGATAATTGTTGCCATAACTAATTGTATTCTCCTCTTACTCGTAATAAATTATTAAATATTATATTATTAAATTATAAGGATATCTATAAATTATTTAGTACATTTTCAGCGATTAAGGATGAGTGATCACTGATTTGTTTTAAAATATTAATCATATCAAAATGTATTGAACTTGTCTGTCGTGATAATTCAACTCCTTGATGTAGGCGATCAATATGACTCCTTCTCATTTTTGCTTCATTTTCTAATATTTTTTCTTTCTGTTGCAAAACCTTTTGTGCCAGGCGTTTATCGCCCAATGCAAAAGCACCTAATGATTGGTAAAAATTTTGGTATACTAATTTGTAGAGCTTCTTAATCTCAGCAATCCCTGCATCTGATAGTTTTAATTCATTATCAATTTGTTTTTCAATTATTGGAATAATATCTTTATCAATTAAATCGCCAATATGCTCAAAATCATTGGCAACATTCAATAAACCATAGGTTTGGTTTGATTGTTCGGGTGTTAAATTATCAAATTTCGTTTCTGTTAAATAATGTATAATCGCATTTGCCAAATTATCAACTACTCTGTCAAGCTTGCACAATTTATAGAGCAGATTTTCATCATGTTTAAAAAATACCTTCATAATCCCTACAAACATTTCGTCAACAGTATTTGCCATTCTTATCAGCTCTTTTCTAGCCAGGTAAATGGCTAAATCAGGAGATTCCAGGACATTATCATCGAGAAATTTTGGCTTATAAAGGGATTCTTCTTTTGCTGATTTTGGAAATAGTTTTTGCAGAAAAGCAGTGAAAACAGAAAGAAAAGGATAAACCAACAGGGCATTCCCAACAATTATGATAGTATGAGCAATAGCAATTTGTCTTGGTAGGCTTGGGGTCAAAAAAGCTGCGATTGTATAGAGAGGTTCTATCAGGAAAAAAAAGAATAGAACAGCTACTAATTTATAAAACAAGTTTCCAAAAGCGAGGGTCTTCGCCTGACTTGTTTTTCCAAGGCCAACAAAGAGTACAGTTGTGCAGGAACCTAAATGAGAACCAAGGATAATTGGAATTGCCAGTTCAAAAGGAATAATTCCCTGCATGGATAGAGAAATAGTCAGGCCCATCATAGCGGTGCTGCTTTGTAAAATACTGGTCATTATAACAGAAAAAACTAAAACCAAAAGAGGGGTTCCCTGTAATTGAGAAATAGCATCAAGCAAGACAGGGCTGTTTCTCAAAGGTTCGGAAAATTCTGAAATTAGATTCATTCCCAGGAATATAAAGCCAACTCCCAGCAATACGGCACCGAAAGATTGATAACGACGTTTTTTGCTCAAGACATTTAGCCCATAACCAAATAATATTAAGACAAAAGAATATTGTGCAATATTAAAGGTAATAATTTGAGTAGCAATCGTTGTACCAATACTGGTTCCAATTAAAATTTGTAATGCCTGAGACAAGGTCATCATCCCAGTATTGATTAGCCCTACAAGCAAAGAACTTGCAGCAGTGCTACTTTGCATAGTAAAAGTCAAAAATATTCCAAAAAATATAGAAAGAGAAGGGTGGAGTGAAATTTTATTAATCCAGCTTTGTAATTTATTACCAAAGGCCTGTTTTAGATTTAAATTGGTCTTTTGTAAGCCATATAAAAAGATGATAAGACTACCAAAAATGGCAATTATTTGAAAAAACATAAAAAAATGCTCCTTGAACCCTATTTTGATTTGTATTAACTAATAATTACTATAAATATACCTTTTTCCGAGTTAATTGTAAATCTATATCAGAATTTAGGGGACATAGAAAGAAGTGATACATTGTTTTTAATTCTTGAAAAAAAAATCAAAGATTGTTTAATTGTTTATTCGATATTACCCTGTATACGTAAAAATACTCCAGAATTTTGTGGGTCATTAGTCATGATCCGAACTGCTTTCCTAAATTCGCCTTCTTTTAATTGCATGGTATCAACAACTATCTGTCCCTGGAACTGTTGGTCAGGAGGTATGGTTAAGGGTATTTCCAGGTTATGGCTGAATAGTTCTTCTAAAACAATTTCTTCAATTATTAGGTCAGCATCTCCTGTATTAAAAATTGTAAAATCAATTGAAGGTATTTCTTCTTTTGCTATATTTCCCAGATCGAAAGTTTGTTCAGAAAGTTCAATATCAGGATTTGGGACACGAAGGACTGTTATTTCTGCTTTTATAATTTTTTCCGGATTCTGTGGGTCATTCGATTTAATCGTAATATTTTTGCTGACATCTCCTTCATAACCAGTGGGATCAAAAATGGTTTTTAGCAAAACCTCCTCACCTGGTTGTATTTCCTTTTCAGATAATTCAATTAGAACACAGGGACAGGAAGAATAAACTGATTCAATAATTAATTTTTCGCCACCTTCATTTTTAATAGTGAAGTCGTGAGTTGGTCTTTTATCAGGAGTAACTTCGCCATAATGCCAGCTTTCTTCAGAAAGTATCAATTTTGGTGGTTCAGTATTGTTACAGCCTGTTAAAAAGACAGTAAAAAGTAATATAAGAAATAAAAAAATAGTTACTCTTTTTTTAGTATTAGAATTTTTATATATCATTTTTGCTCCTATATCCTAGCCAAAAAGGTTAATAACCTTCAGGCGGAGGACAAACTCCTCCTTCACAACTACTGGAACTGCCCTTTTCCTGCTTTGTAAAAGTGAAGGATAAATATTGATAAAAATTTCTTTCCCGGTGGGATGAGAAATCTGAAAATTCCCTCCTGACCTTTAAATCATGCCTTAATAATAAGATAGTAGGATAATTCTTAATTTGGAAGTTTTCTATAGTCTTATTGTTTTCATCAAATAATATTAACAAGGGTATTTCTGTGTTATTTTGTATAGAATCTAATTCTTCTATTAGGTTTACGTTATCTTCTTCTATTTCCACAATAGTAATTATCTGATAAGTTTCCCTTGGTTGGTAGTCTTCAAAAAAATTTATTAAATCTTGCAGTTTAGCAATAGAAGTAGAATCATCACTGTTTACAAAACAAAGCAAAAGATGATCTTGTTTATTATGAAACTGGCTTAATTGATAATTTTTGCCATCAAGCCCTTCCAGTTCAAAATCAGGTACGGCTGAGCCGGATTTAAATTGAGCCATAACAGGAGTACCTGTAAAGACAATACAAGTAGTTATTATTAGAAATAAAATTATTATTAGAAATTTGTTTAATTTCTTTGAATTAACTAAAAATCCAAATCCCATTTGTGTTTTACCTCCTACTTATCACTTTAATATCTTTATACCTAACATTATCTATATATGCAACACTATTATATATTATTGTTAAAAAATTATCCAATAAAAACCCTGTTTTCCCTAGACATAAAAACATTATTATAAGGCTTTTATTTTGTTTTTAAATCTTGCAGTACCGAAGCCATATGCTATTGACAAACAAAATCATATGTTATTTACTAAAAGTGAGATGTCTTATATCATTCCCTTGACCTTGTTAAACAAAAAGAAATAGATCTGGAAGCAGAAAACAGATTAGATGATTTCAGAAAATCCCAGCTGAACAAAGAAAGATCTAAAGGAAAATTATCAAAGATATTATAGACTACCTTGGATGAGAAGAGAAGAGAAATAATAAAAGAGTGGATTGATTCCGGAAGAATTGAAGATATAAATAACAGGTAAAGAATATTATAAGGAGCAAGATGAAAAAAGAAATTAAAACACAAGGAGATAAACCAATCCTAGATTCTGTGGTGAGTTCAAATATATTAAATATGGTGAACTATCTTCCTTTCTATGTTATGTTGGTTGATGCAGATCACCATATCCTGCTGGTCAACAACGCAATCAAGGAAAGTCTGGGCATGGATCCGGATCAGATCATTGGTGGGTATTGCCCAAAAGTAGTGCATGGGCTCAACGGACCCTTCCCTGGCTGCCCTCTGGAGGAAGCAGTAGAAAAAGGTCATGCCGTGGAACGGGAGTTTTTAGAACCCAAATCCGGACGGTGGGTAGTTTCATGTATTTACCCGACCGAACTTAAGACTTCTGACCATCAAGCAGTTTTCTTTCATATGATTCATGACATTACAAAGAGGAAAGAAGCAGAACAAAAACTACTTTCCAGCTACCAGACCCAAACGGTTCTTAGTAAATTGCTAAACATCTCCTTATTAGATATTCCTCTTAAAGAACAGTTACAGCTTATCTTAAACCATATCATATCTATTCCCTGGCTTGAGCTGGGAAGGAAAGGGAGTATTTTTTTAGTTGAAGATGACCCAGGGGTGCTGGTTATGATGGCTCATTCCGGACTTGCTCCGCAACTATTAAAGATATGTAAGCAGGTACCCTTTGGCCGCTGTCTTTGTGGTAGAGCGGCATTATCCGGTCAAGTAGAGTTTGCCGATTGTGTGGATGGCCGTCACGAAAATCGATACGAAGGCATGACCCCGCATGGCCATTATTGTGTCCCTATCCTATCTGCTGACAAGGTGGTGGGTGTCATTAACATCTACATAGAAGAGAAACATAAGAGGAATAAAAGAGAAGAGGAATTCCTTTATACGGTAGCTGATGTGCTGGCGGGAATTATAAAGCGCAAGCAAGCAAAGGATGAAATTCGACAGAATCTGCATGATTTACGCGAAGCCATGGAGGGAAGTATCGAACTTACTACTTTAATAGTGGAAGCAAAAGACCCTTATACCGCCGGCCACCAACAGCGGGTGTCTCTTTTGAGTTTTGCCATAGCCCAAGAAATGAACCTTTCGGAAAAGCAGATTGAAGGAACCAGAATAGCGGGACTTATTCATGATCTGGGTAAGATATCTATCCCGAGTGAAATTCTCAGTAAACCAGGACGGATAACTGATATCGAATTCAGTCTCATTAAAAACCACCCTCAGGATGGTTATGACATACTGAAGAGAGTAAATTTTCCCTGGCCTATTGCTCAAATCGTCCTTCAACATCATGAAAAGATAAATGGCTCTGGATATCCCCGGGGACTTAAAAATGGTGAAATTCTTCTGGAAGCCAAAATAATCTGTGTAGCCGATGTGGTAGAAGCCATGTCTTCCCACCGGCCTTATCGGGCTGCTTTGGGTATCGAAAAAGCCCTGGAGGAAATTTCTCAAAATAAAGGTATCCTCTATGACCCAGAAGTAGTGGATGCCTGTCTGAGGCTCTTCAAAGAGAAAGGATTTAAATTTGAATAGATGAAGGAGCTTCAAATACCAGATTAATATTTAAGAGGAGGCTATAATGAAAAAATCTTTATGTGCGGATAACAACCGCTTAACCCTTATATCAGGAGGGCTGCTCTTATTAGGATTATACCTAGCAAGCCTTTACAATTATCTTCTTTTCCACAGCCTTGCTGAGATATTTAGTATTGTTATAGCTTTTTGTATTTTTATCTTAGCCTGGAACTGCCGTGACCTTATCGATAATAATTACCTTATATTTTTAGGTATTGCCTATCTTTTGTAGGTTTTCTGGATACTATTCATACTTTAGCTTATACCGGTATGGGGGTATTCAAAGGATATGACTCTAATCTGCCTACCCAACTTTGGATCACTGCTCGTTACCTGGAAAGCATTTCTCTCCTTATTGCTTACTTTATTATTGAGAGGAGAAAAATTAAAATCAATTTTATTTTACTGGGCTATACTATTATCGTATCTTTATTATTTCTGTCAATTTTTTACTGGAAAATATTCCCTGCCTGCTTTATCGAAGGATCAGGGCTTACCCCTTTTAAAAAAATCAGTGAATATATTATATCTCTGATTCTGGTTGTTTCCCTCTTCTTCCTGTTAAAGAAAAAAGATAAATTTGACCGAAAGGTGCTACACTGGCTGGTCATTTCCATCCTCTTGACCATCGCCAGTGAATTGGCCTTCACTTTCTATATCAGTGTTTACGGCCTGTCTAATCTAATCGGCCATATTTTTAAGATCATCTCTTTTTATTTTATTTACCGGGCCATCGTGGTTACCGGCCTTACCAAACCAAATGAACTTCTCTTTAGAAACCTAAAGGAAAGCGAAGAGAAATTTCAAGAACTCGACCAACTAAAATCTATGTTCATTGCCTCTATGAGCCATGAATTAAGAACCCCCCCCTTAACTCCATCATCGGCTTTACCGGCATCATCTTACAGGGGATGTCCGGAGAGATTAATCAAGAACAGAGAAAACAACTTTCCCTGGTGAAAAGCAGTGCCAACCATCTCCTGGATCTCATCAATGATGTTATTGATATCAGCAAGATAGAGGCAGATAAAATAGAACTTTATATCCAGGAATTTGACCTTTCTCTGCTTGCTCAGGAAATAAAAGAATCTTTTGCGGTTGTTGCGGATAGAAAAGGGCTTGTATTATTACTTGAAGCACCTCCCAAACTCCTTATTAAAAGTGATAAGAAAAGGACTAAGCAAATCCTGGTAAACTTTATCAGTAATGCCCTAAAATTTACCGATCAAGGAGAAATAGAGATAAAAGTTAGCCAAAAAGATGAAACAGCAGTCATATCGGTCAGAGACAGCGGTATCGGCATAAAAAAAGAGGATCTGGGTAAACTCTTTAATGCCTTTAGTCGGATTTCTACTCTGGACAGAATAGAAGAAGGTACCGGCCTGGGCCTCTATCTCTCTAAGAAAATAGCAAACCTTCTCGGTGGAGATATCACCGCGGAGAGTGAATTTGGGAAAGGCAGTGTATTCACCTTAACCTTACCTTTAAAATATAAGGAGGTAAAAGTATGAAAAGAATCCTGGTTATCGAAGATAATGAAACCAATATGTACCTCATCAGCTTTATCTTAAAGAAATATGGCTTTGAAGTGATAGAGGCCGGAAGCGGAGAAGAAGGCATAGACCTTGCCCTAAAAGAAAAGCCTAATCTCATCATCATGGATATCCAGCTGCCCGGTATGGATGGTCTGGAAACGACCCGAAGGATAAGAGAATCAAAGGCAGATGGAGGGGTTCCCATTATCGCCCTTACCTCCTATGCCATGACCGGAGACAGAGAAAAAGCTTTATCTGCCGGTTGTAACGGATACCTAGAAAAGCCGATCAATCCGTATACCATTATGGGCGAGATCAAGAAGTTTTTTAAATAAGTAAAAGTAACTACAAAGGAGACAAAGAAAATGAAAATCCTGATCGTAGACGATAGAGAAGAGAATCTCTACCTGCTTGAGACCTTACTAAAAGGGAGCGGTTATGAGGTGATATCCGCTAAAGATGGCCTAGAAGCCCTTGCTAAATTAAAAGAAGAACCCATTGATCTAATTATATCTGATATATTAATGCCCAGAATGGATGGCTTTCAGCTTTGCCGGGAATGTAACAAAGATGATAGCTTAAAGAAGATGCCTTTTATATTCTACACTGCTACTTATACTGATAAAAAGGATGAGGAGTTTGCCCTGTCCTTGGGTGCAGATAGATTTATTGTTAAACCACAAGAACCGGAAATATTCTTAAAGCTCTTAAAAGAGGCCATCGAAGAGCACAAAAAGGGTGCGCTTGTTGCTCCCAAAGAGCCCATCAAAGAAGAAGAAATATTTTTTGAAAAATACAACAAAAGACTGGTACACAAGCTGGAAAAGAAGATGCTTGACCTGAAGAAATCGAATAGGGCTATACAGGAAGGCGAGAACAGATTCAGAGGACTATTTAATAATATGAGTAGTGGAGTGGCAATATATGAAGTTAAAGACAATGGTAAAGATTTTATAATTAAAGACTTTAACCAAGCTGCAGAGAAAATTGAAAAAGTTAAGAAAAAAGATATCATTGGTAAAAGCGTCCTTAAAGTATTCCCCGGAGTAAAAGATTTTGGTCTTTTCAAAGTCTTTCAAGAGGTATACAAAACCGGGAAGCCCCAACACCACCCCATCTCCTTATATAAAGACCAGAAAATTACTGGTTGGAGAGAGAACTATATCTATAAGTTACCATCTGGCGAAATTGCAGCAGTGTACGATGATATCACCGAACGTAAACAGGCAGAAGACACTATAAAACGGCAACTTGCTGAAATTACCCACTACTATAAAAACATACCCATTGGTCTGGCAGTCTTAGATTGTGACTTACATTTTCTCAAAATAAACGATATACTCGCGCAAATCAATGGCATTCCGGCTGAAGAGCACATCAATAAGACTGTTAAGGAAATCGTTCCTAGTCTGGAAGCTGAAGAAGACCCTGGATGCTACCATTGAGACTATCTCCAAAATAGCTGAAACAAGGGATCCCTACACCTCGGGACACCAACAAAGGGTTAGCCAGTTATCAATAAGGATAGCCCGGGAAATGCATCTTTCTCAGGAGCAAATTGAAACAATCCGGATTGCCGCCTTAATCCATGATATCGGTAAAATCTCTATCCCTTCAGAAATCCTGACCAAACCTGGCAAGCTAAGTGATGGTTATCCAAACAGGCTTACAGGTGATGAAATTCTTTTAGAAGCCAAAATTATTGGTGTCGCCGATGTGGTCGAGGCTATGTCCTCCCACCGGCCTTACAGGCCGGCTTTAGGTGTTGAGGCAGCCCTGGAAGAAATCACCAAGAATAAAGGAATTCTATATGATCCTGAAATAGTGGACGTTTGTGTAAAACTGTTCAAGGAGAAAGGATTTAAATTTGAATAAGATAAAAAAATTAAAAGGGAATAAATAATGAATATTTTACCGTTTCTCCATTTTTTTGCCTTCCTGGCTTATTCCTCCCTAGTGGTTTTCCTTCTATGGAAGGATGCAAAATCCTTGCTTAACAGGGTTTGTGCTGCCTTTCTTGCCTGCTTAGCTCTGTGGAGTTTTGGTTTGATTTTTTTATATATTCCAGATACCTTAAAAGAAACTGCTATATTATTTGATAATATTGCTTCTATCGGATGGATTGGTTTTGCCAGTCTATTTTTATGGTTTGCCCTAATTTTCACAGAAAAGAAAAAAATCTTAAAAACAAAAGTCTTCTATATTGTTCTCTTTTCTCTGCCTCTCCTGTTTATCTATAAACAGTGGACCGGTTTTATAACTGCAGACTATATTAAACTTCCCTGGGGGTGGGGAAGTGTTTGGTCAGACTCAATCTGGACTTATCTTTTTTATTTCTATTTTCTTACTTTTACCTTCATAGGATTATATCTTATTCTGAATTTCTGGAGGAAGTCAGAAGATACGCTTAAGAGAAAACAGGCGAAAATTATTTTTATTGTGTCGCTATTTTCTCTTATTTTTGGTAGTTTGATAGACGTAATATTTCCAATATTTACCATTCTTAAGATGCCTTCCTTATCAGATTTGATTGCTCTTTTCTGGGCAGCCGGATTGGTTTACGCCATAGTAAAATATAAATTTATGCTTATAACACCGACTACCGCTGCTGAAAACATTATCTCCACTATGGCTGATTCCTTAATTTTACTGGACAGAGAAGGGAAGATAGTTGATATCAATGAAGCCCTATTGAATTTATCCGGTTACCGCAAGGATGAGCTAACAGGTAAATCAGTGGAGGTGCTTTTTCAAGAAAAAGATTTTAAAAATACCTTATTGGAGAAATCAAGCAGAAAAGCAACCATCAGTAATTATGAGCTCAATTTTCAAACGAAGACAGGAGAGAATATTCCCGTACTTTTTTCCAGCTCTAC